>ERZ887849.591-NODE-591-length-38492-cov-8.504514_pt1 | contig 38492 bp, 35 predicted proteins | sample MGYA00521267_ERZ887849 | MGnify/ENA primary metagenome ERZ887849 (study PRJEB32303, sample SAMEA104408601) | aquatic metagenome | biome: Brackish water; feature: Pelagic; material: water | place: Baltic Sea | collected 2014-06-06T16:11:00 | depth 2,863 m ... | reverse complement strand
CCGGCCATACCCAGCCGATGACCATGCCCGCCAGTATGGTCAGCAGATACAGCCAGACCTGATATTGCTCCAGTTTGTCACGCATCTAGCGATACTTCCGCGGAGTTTGTCGGGAGCAGTGGGATACCACAGGTTGTCAACCTGGTCCAGCTGAGGTCTCACTTGATACCGCAGTGTTGCATTCGCAGGTACACAACATGGATCGACAAACTGCCTGGTTCTTATCCAGCTGGTTTTTACTGCCGGACTTTTGCCGGTTTGAGCTCTGCGGAGTAGTGCATGGTGGTGCGATTTGCAACGGGCGACCCACCATAAAGTTTAATAAAAACAACAGGTTAAAATTTTAGTCGATATCTACGAACCAGGCGGTCGCACGTTCGAATCGTGCCAGGCGCGCCATATTTGTAAGTGTCTTTAGTTTCTCAGCAGGCTCTATCGGCTATACCCCTTAAAGCACTATCACCAGACCCTCATCCGGCGCCATATTGCCGGCGCAAACGTTCGGATAGGCCTGTTCAAGCGCATTTAATCCCGCGAGATGCCGAAACGTTAACCAGCCGCGACAGCGCTCTACAGTGCTTGCAAAAAAACGGGCGGTTCTGGCGTCGAACCCTTCACTTCCCCAATCTTTTATTCGCATTTGAATATGGGCCGGTGCAAAGAAAAACTCACTTCTGTCGGCAATAATGTCAGGATTTCCGCCTGCGGCATCCCAGTGCGTAATGCCAACGTTGACGCAGAATTTCATGTTTTCCCCCAGCAGTTTATGCAATCGTCCCAGCAGCTCACTGTTGCCCGACATATCGACAATGACGGTTGGAATGCTGGCGTCTAACTTGGCGAGATCGTCATAGGTCATGCAGGAGTCGTACAATCCCAGTGACTCGACCATTTTTTGATTGCGAGCCGAGGTTAAGCCGACCACTGCGGGGGCAGCGTTATCATCGTGCAACGCATAAGCCGTACCGATACTCGTCTTGCTCGAAGCGCAGATGATGACGATTCGTTTTGCGCCATACCAATCCTTCACTTTCAGCGCGTCCCAAAGGCAGAAGGAGGTGATGAACAGGGGCCACAGCAGCATCCGCTCGTCTTCTGACGGCGCATTGTCAGCGGGCTCGGCACTCACGTGACGATACAGGTTGTATCCGGCCGGCAGAGCAGAGCGGTGAGCAACACCGTCGATAAAGCTATGTTCGGCAAAGGACTTGGGCGCCATAACCAGCTCATTAGCTGGAGGAAGGTAGCCAAAGATACGCTGCTCCACGGGTACGTTTTCATTTCTGGATTCAACGATTTGCGCAAAGCCCCACACCGGAATCACTCCCCAGCTCTCGGTGTCGTCTCCCACCGGCGGAAAGAACTGCCAGTAGCCCACCATATCGGCCGCAGCGGCGTAGGTAACGTTGTTTGCGGTAAAGGCAAAGCGGGAAATCTTTGCGCGGATTTCACCGTCATTCAGTGGGGTGCTGCTGCCGGAATCTACTAACCGTGACCGCGAAAAATCGTCTTTGCGTACTTGGAACTGTTTCATGATTAGCGCCTGCATGATTGCATTAAATTTACTTGATCAGCTCTTGTAACCCCCGACGGTTGGTAAGGCGTTGTTGCGCACACGTTTGATGATCGCCTGCTTTCCCTCGCCGTCACCCACAGAGGCCTCAGTGTGCGCGATAAAGACTACCCTGTTTGGCGAGGTAATCGTAGCGTCGCAGGATATTCAGGGCGACCCACCACAGGCATAGATTGTTGCCCCCCTCCCGTGAGCGAGTGGTGTCTGGCAGCAGGGGCAGGGGTAGGGGCGGGCGAAGCTGGGCGCATCGCCGACAAAGGGCGTCTGAAAAAGCTAAACCCTCGATTCATGCTTGACAGCGAAACCCGGAGCGCGTTAATTTCTCTCTTGGCGGAAATCCGTCGGTGCGCGTGCCGTGAGGCACATCTATCGAAGGATTCATAGCCAAATGCTGGTCGGGCTGTTTTTCGACCGAAAAGGTTGTGCCCGGGGTGTCGAAGCCCCAAAATAAAAAGTGCTTCCAGTTACATGATTGGCAGTACAAATAATAACGTTAGGCGCCGTAGGCGATTGGAGATAATCATATGGAACTTTTAACCGCGGGCCAGTTTTCGCTGGTCTATAATGCTTTTTCATTCGCTACGGCCACATTTTTTGCGGCGACATTGTTTTTTTGGTTCGGGCGTTCGCAAGTCTCGTCCCATTATAAAACGGCTCTAACAGTTACAGGTTTGGTGACGTTTATTGCGCTTTATCACTACTGGCGAATCTTCGACAGCTGGGGTGCGTCTTACGACGTGGTCAACGGTGTGGTCACAACTACGGGCGTCGCGTTTAACCAGGCTTATCGTTATGTGGACTGGCTACTTACAGTGCCATTGCTGTTGGTCGAACTGATCCTTGTCATGCGTCTTTCACAGTCGGAAACGGTGTCCAAGTCGATGAAGCTGGGCGGAGCGGCAGCGCTGATGATCCTGCTGGGCTACCCGGGTGAAGTTTCTGGTGGAATCGACTCTACCCGTATGGTCTGGGGCGTTCTGTCGATGGTGCCATTCCTTTACATTGTTTACACACTCTACAGCAGCTTGAGTGAAGCCATTGATCGCCAGCCTGAATCCGTTCAGGGTCTGATACGTCTTGCGCGCAATCTGATGGTCGTATCCTGGTGCTTCTATCCCGCGGTTTACTTCTTGCCCTTCCTGATAAACATGAGTGGCGGCACCGCCACTGTCGCGATTGAGGTTGGTTACACCATCGCCGACATTACTGCGAAAGCGGTCTTTGGCTTGGTGATCTATTCCATCGCAGTTCGGAAGTCCGAAGCGGACGGTTTCCAGTCTTAACGCTTACATGTGCTTGAAACGAGGAGCGGGGCCGATTTTATTCGGCCCCGCTGTATTATTGGACGAAGTCCTCGTGCGAGGCTGCCATGTATAGCGATCACGCAAGAACCAGCCTGAATCAAGTAGAAGAATTCATGTTCGAGCTGCTGCAGCAGGGCTCGGGAGTCGCCAGCAGCGCGGCCACTTATCACGTTTCTGCGGGCGGTGCGCGCATCAGGGCTAGGTTGGCACTGCATGCGGGGCGCGCGCTGGGGCGGCCCGAGACTGAGTCGGTTGCTATCGCCGCAGCCTGCGAACTTTTGCATAACGCCTCCCTGGTTCACGACGACTTGCAGGACAGGGATGAGATGCGCCGCGGCCAAATTGCGGTGTGGCGCAAGTACGGTGACGCAATGGCGATTTGCGTCGGTGACTTGTTACTTTCAGCGGCCTACGGGGCGCTGGGCGCTGCCGGTGCCAGCACAGCTCGCCTCTCGGTACGGATGCACCGCCGCATCGCCGAGGTCATCCACGGCCAGTGCGCTGATCTAGCGCTACAGCACGGTGCCAATACTTCCTTGGAAAATTACGAGCGCGTAGCTAGCGGAAAATCGGCGCCGCTACTGGTGCTTCCACTGGAACTGGCGCTCACACTCGCAGGCAAGGAGGAATCCGTCGCTGCCGCGGCTGCTGCCGGGTCCCTGTTCGCCATAGGGTACCAGGTGGCCGACGACCTGCAAGACGCGGTGCAGGACGCGGCTCATCAAGAGCTGAACATCGTTTCCGTGCTCGCTGCATCCGGTGAGGCACAACCACGTCAGCGCGCGCGTGAACTGGCAATCTTGCGTTTTCGCCAAGCCCATGCTGCCGCTCTTCGCCTGCCTTCGGGTTCGGGTGAACTGCTGTCGACTCAAGCAACTCAGCGGGCTGACGAGCTGGCACGTGAACTCGAGCCAGCATGAGCCGCGTGGTTGTCATAGGTGGGGGCTTTGGGGGCATTGCCTCTGCTCTGCGAGCGCGCGCCAGGGGTCACCAAGTCACACTGGTTGACCGCTGTCCAAGGCTAGGTGGCCGAGCGCAGGTATTCGAGAAGGACGGATTTCGGCATGATGCCGGCCCCACGGTGCTGACGGCGCCATTCCTTTTCGAAGAGCTTTTTGAGCTGTTTGACAAGCGCATAGCGGACTATGTGAACATCGTGCCGTTGGCGCTTTGGTATCGGTTCCAGTTTTCCGATGGCGACACATTTGATTACGGGGGCGACCTCGAGCAAACGCTCGCGGAGATTTCCCGAATTCATCCGCCAGATGCTGCAGGCTATCAGGCCCTGCTGGAGCAATCGCGCCGCATCTACGACGTTGGTTTCACGGCACTCGCCGATGCACCCTTCCATCGACTCAGCTTCATGCTCAAACAGATTCCGCAACTGCTCAGGCTTGCTACCTACCGCTCGGTCTGGCAAATGGTGGCTCGTTACGTGAAGCACGACAAGATCCGCCAGGCATTCTCGATCCAGCCGCTTTTGGTGGGGGGCAACCCGTTTGATACCACCAGCATCTACAGCCTGATTCATTTCCTGGAGCGTGCACACGGTGTCCATTTTGCCATGGGCGGTACTGGCGCGCTGGTGGATGCCCTTGAGCGCCTGATGTCAGAGCAAGGTATTGAAATCAGGCTCAACACCACCATTGAATCGATTGAGGTCGTCGCCGAGGAAGTCACCGCGGTCAACACCGACTCCGGCGAACGCATCGAGTTGGACCACTTGGTGTCCAACACGGATCCGGTGCATCTTTACAGCAAACTGCTGCCCAAGTCCGCCAGTAAGCGCTCAGCGCAAATAAAGGCTAAGCATAGCGAGCAGTCCATGGGCCTGTTCGTGCTGTATTTTGGCACCAGCCAGCAATATCCCGATGTTGCGCATCATACAATATGGCTTGGACCGCGCTACCGCGATCTGCTTGATGACATTTTCCATAAAAAAGTACTGGCCGAAGATTTTTCGATCTACCTGCATCGACCGACAGCGACCGACCCCAGCTTTGCACCGCCCGGCTGCGATAGTTTCTATGCGCTGGTGCCTGTGCCCAACCTCACCGCCAGTATCGACTGGTCCACGGAAGCTGTTCGGCTGCGCGACCGGGTTGTCGCTGCCCTGGATGCCACCATCCTGCCTGGACTGAATGAATCTATCCGCGCCGACTTCTTCATGACCCCGGAGGACTTCGAAACCCGCTATCTGTCCCCTGCCGGGGCAGGATTTTCGATTGCACCCCATTTCAGGCAGTCGGCATGGTTCCGATTCCACAATCGTGGTGAGGGCCCACGAAACCTTTATCTCGCTGGCGCTGGCAGCCATCCTGGCGCGGGGCTGCCGGGAGTACTCTCTTCCGCAAAAATTGTCGAGCGACTCCTGCCGGCACCCACCGCGCAGCGGACGGGGGATACCTCGCGCTCGGTGCTGCGCAAGTACGGGAGAACCTTTTACTTTGCCAGCCAGTTGCTTGGTTCCCGTCATGCCGAGCGTGCTGCGGTGCTCTACGGCTTCTGCCGCCATGTTGACAACCTGGCTGATGAGGCGAGCGACCCCCAGGCAGCGATGGCAGCACTTGAAGCGGTACGCCAAGCCCTGATCAGTGGCCGAGCTGACGATCCCTGGACCACGGCCATGCTGTCCCTGAAAGCTGCGACGGGCATGCCGCTAGCACCGGCGCTCGCCCTGTTGGATGGCGTCCAAAGCGATCTTTCACCGGTGCGGCTTGCGGATGAAGCTTCGCTGCTGCGTTACGCATATCAAGTCGCCGGAACCGTAGGCGTAATGATGTGCGCGGTACTTGATGTGCAAGATCCGCGCGCCACGCCGTTTGCGATCGATCTTGGCATAGCCATGCAGCTCACAAATATCGCAAGGGACGTAGGCGAAGATGCGCGCATAGGGCGGCGCTATTTGCCCGCGAGCTGGATTGGCGACGTGTCTGCCGCGGAGATTGCTGCGCCTGGGCCGACGCTACAGCACGAACTAAGAGTAGCAACACAGCGGCTGCTCAGCCTGGCCGACCGCTACTACGCCAGCGGAGAGGCCGGGCTGGCCTTTCTTCCGCTGCGCGCGCGGTTGGCCATTCTGGCGGCCGCCCGGATGTATCGTGCTATTGGCGGACAAATCTCCGCCGCAGACTGCCGGACCTGGGACAGGCGAGCCGTGGTTGGGTCGGTCGGCAAGGCTGCCTACACGGCGCAAGCGCTGCTGGTTTTCGCCTTCTCGCCGCGGCTGCACCGTCGGAATGCGGTACATGACGCCTCCCTGCAGGAGGCTCTAACCACATTGGCGGCCAGCAATGGATGACCGGTTTGATCTGGTCATCATAGGCGGTGGCCTGGCGGGTTTGTCGCTGGCAGCAGGGCTCGTGCGCGGCGGCTACGAAGGTCGCGTCGTCATCATCGAGCCTCGCAAGGAGTACGTTGATGATCGCAGCTGGTCGTTCTGGACGGCCGCGGGAGAGGCCATGCCTGTAGCCGCGGTGCGGCGCTGGGACCGCTGGCAATTCTCCCGACAGGGCGGTGAGCCGGTGACTTGCAGCGCCGAAGGCTTCAGGTACGCCTACGTGCGGTCATTGGATTTCTATCGCGCTGCGTTGAAGCTCATTACCTCACGCTCGAACTTCACGCTGGTTCTGGGGGATAAGGCTGGTGCGATAACCAGGAACGGCGATCACAGCTCGGTCGCCACCAGCACAGCTGCTCTTTCAGCGCGATTTGTCGTTGATACTCGACCGGCAACGGTGGACAAATTTTCCCGTTCGATCATGTTCCAGTCTTTCGCAGGACGCGAACTGACGTTTGACGAGCCCCGCTTTGACGACAGTCGGATTGAGTTGATGACCGACATGAGATCGGATGCACTTGGTTTCGTTTTTTCCTACGTCCTGCCGCTGTCGCCGACCCATGCCCTGGTAGAGGCGACGCGTTTTTCCACACACCCGTTAGGCCGAACGCAGCTTTCTGCCGACCTCGACCAACTGCTTTTTTCGCGAGGCTGGTCGCAGGCGACTGTGCTGCGCACCGAGGGGGCGGTACTCCCCATGGGTTTACCCGTAGCAAAAGTTTCCAAGCCTACCCCTGGCGTTGTCCACGCCGGCCAGGGCGCGGGCGCACTGCGGGCGGCATCCGGGTTTGGTTTTCTGCGTATCCAGGCGTGGGCGGATCGCTGCGCGCGTGCGCTGTTGCAGGGTCGACCGCCCCTAGGCCACCCGGCAGAGCCCATGGTGCGAGGCTTGATGGATCAGGTGTTCCTGCGCGCTTTGACTAATAACCCCGAGCGGTCGGCAGAGTTTTTTCTTCGGCTAGCCACGTCCGTGTCGGGCGCGGCATTCGTCCGTTTCATGTCCGATCGGGGGGGCTTGCTGGACTACACAAGCATCGTCAAGGCACTGCCGCCCGGACCGTTTTTGCAAGCGCTGCGCGGGCAATTGCACGGGCCTGGCCCATTGGCATGACTGAGCGCATCAACGCGACGCCGGAAACCTGGCTGTTTCTCGGCTCAGGCGGCCTTGCCCTGCTGCTTGCCCATCAGGAGACGCTGCCTTTTTCAAACCAGGCACTGGCCATTGTGCTGGCCGTCGCAGTGGTGCTAACCGGGCTCCCGCACGGTGCGCTCGATCCTTGGGTGGCGTGGCGCGCCGGCCTCTGGCGCACTTGGGCCGGTTTCGCCGGCTTCAACCTGGTCTATATGGCGGCCGCGGCAGGCGTGGTGGCCGTTTGGCAGTTGGCGCCCGGCGCCAGCCTTGCCTTATTTTTGGCGATTTCCGCCTGGCATTTTGGTGGTGATTGGAGGAAGGATCTGAACGTATGGGGGCGTGTCATGGCCGGCTCGGCCTTACTGGCGCTCCCTGCGCTGGGTGCGCCAGCGGAAGTGAGCGCGTTGTTTACGCTGCTCGCCGGGGAACAGGGTGGCGCGCTTGCGAGCTCGCTGGGCATGGCTGCACCGTGGCTAGCGGCAGTTGCGGCGGCGGCAGCCGTGGCGGCGCTGCGGCGATCAACGGTCGCCGCTGTCGAACTTGCCGCGGTCGCGGCATTCGCCCTGCTGCTGCCGCCGCTGGTTTTTTTCCTGGTGTATTTTTGCGCGCTGCACAGCCCCAGGCACCTGCGTAACGCTGCGCGGTCGGCCGTTTCCGGCCAGAGACAGCAGATGGTGGGCGTTGCCTTGATTTACACTGGGTTGACTGTGGTGGCAGCCGCATTCGTCTGGCCGTGGCTTGCCGAGGCGGGTATGCCGACGGCGACCCTTGAAAATAATCTCCTTAGGCTAGTATTCATCGGCTTGGCGGCTCTCACCTTGCCGCACATGATCGTGGTCATGTTTTCGGAGCAAAGAGACACAAGCCCGCCATGAGCCAGTTATCCAAGCGCAAGGCAGGCCATATCGAGGCCGTACTGTCGGGGCAGGTTAACGCAAAAGCGGTAGACACCGGTTTCGACCGAGTGCGGTTCGAGCACTGCGCGCTGCCGGAACTGGACCTACAGGACATCGACCTGTCCGTCGAGTTCCTCGGCAAGAGGTTGCGGCGACCCTTCCTCATCAGCTCCATGACAGGCGGCCATCCCGACGCCGTCGGCATCAATGCCGTGCTCGCCGAGGCGGCGCAGACCCTTGGTATCGCGCTTGGCGTCGGTTCGCAGCGAGTTGCTTTGTCAGGAGGCGGCTTTCAAGGCACCGATCGCAGTCTGCGCCGGATAGCGCCGGACGTGGCGCTGTATGGCAACGTCGGTGCAGCCCAGCTACGTGAGTACTGCCCCAACCGCATGCAGCGAGCAGTGGATATGATCGACGCCGACGCGCTGATCGTTCATCTCAATCCACTGCAGGAAGCGCTTCAAGCGAACGGGGATACCCGATGGAACGGCCTGCTGTCTCGCTTGGAGCAAGTTTGCATGCAATTGCCCGTGCCGGTCATCGTGAAGGAAGTCGGCTTCGGCATTTCTGCCACCGTGGCCACGCGGCTCGTGGAGTGTGGAGTATCCGCTGTTGATGTGGCGGGCGCGGGCGGTACCAGCTGGAGCGCCGTGGAAGGTTGGCTGTCCGACGATTTTCAGCGCGTCGAAATAGCCGAGATGTACCGTGATTGGGGCATTCCGACGGCAACCGCGCTGCGCCAGATCAGAGCCGTGCTGCCAGATTTGCCGTTGATCGGTTCGGGCGGCATCCGCCATGGCCTGGACGCGGCGAGAGCGCTGCGGCTGGGAGCCCACCTTGTGGGGCAGGCGGGGCCTTTGCTTAAAGCAGCTATTGATGGAATCGAGCCGCTGTTGGCGCACTTTGCGGCGCTGGAGCAGGGGCTGCGGCTGGCCTGCTTCGCCACAGGCTCGAGTAACTTGATCTCGTTGCGTAAAGCTACGTTGCTGGAGGAAGATTAAGGCAGCTCAAGTAACCCCGCCACATCACCCGGAGCCCCAGTACGATTATCCGGCATAACTTGGTTTTTTCAATACCGTCGACACCCCCTGACTCAGCCCCCGACCAGTCCCGCGGTTAGTTATGGGTCATTGTTGGCTGATAAGAGGAAGCGCCCGGCAAGCGAGGGATATGGGTGGCCCATTGGTAGTGGGGGCTGGCGCCTGAGTTGGTTGTTGAGCTGAACGCGCAGGCTGCGGCTGCTCAGGTATCAGCGCGCAGCCAACACAGCAGTTCGACATGGGGTGTGTGTGGGAACAGGTCCAGCGGCTGCAGTTCCTGCACCTCCAGCCCTGAATCCACCAACACCTGCAGGTCACGGGTAAAAGTAGCCACATCACACGAGGCGTAGAATACATCGCGGTAGCGGTGCTTTTTGGGTAGCAGTGCAGCGATGTACTTAAAGCCATCTCGTGGCGGGTCCAGCACCAATATGCTCGCTTCCGCGGTATCGCCTTGCAGCCGGGTGCAGTCTGCCTCGAGAAACAGGTTTCGGCAGTGGCCTTCTACGCCATGTAATTTCTGGCCTGTTAGCTGCGCTACGCTTGCCGCAACCCCCTCGATGGCGTGTATGCGCTGAAAGCCAGCGGCAGAAATCACTTGCGTGAAGTTGCCAGAGCCGGCAAACAGTTCGGTGACAGCGCGGGCTTTATCCAGAGTATCCAGGCGCGTTGTCAGCCACTCGCGCATAAAAGTATTTTGTGCATCGTTGCCTTGCCGAAACGGCCTGCGCTGGTTCGGAACAATCTGCTCTGCGGTAATGCCCTCGTCCACATCCAGCGTGGTCCATGTACCTTTGCGCTGCGGATGCCAGCCAGGCTCGGGGAGGGTGCCCAGTAGCGCGTGCAGCGTTGCCTGATTGATAGGCGTGAGCACAGGGCAGCCTGCGATGGGCGCGATACGGTTGGAGCCGGCCGCGACAAACCCCAGCTGTCGGCCATCCGTTTTAAACTGTGCTCTATTGCGGTAGCCAAGAGTGTGCGGCGAGGCGTGGATGGTGCCGATTTTTTCGTCGATAGCAAAACGCGACAAGGCGCTGCGTACCCGCTTTTCTTTGGCCTGCAACTGCGCCGGGTAGTCGATGAACTGCCACGCACAGCCTCCACAGTCGCGCTCTGCCAGGCCATGATGAGAGCAGGGCGGTGCCATCCGGCTCGGGGACGGCTGCAGAAGCTCTATTAGCTGGGCAAAACCAAAGCGCTGCTTAAAGCCGGTAATACGAAACTTGCCACTTTCTCCCGGCCATACACCGGCGACAAAAAACACTTGTCCAGAAGGGTGCCCCACAATCCCGCGCCCGTCTGTACCCAGGTCGCGCACGGTTGCCGTGAACTGGTCGTTGAGTGCTGGTTTACGCATGAGGTGAATCTTGTACGCCTGATTCATTGTTTGACGGTTCGCCGTTTTGCCCACGACGCAAGCGAATGAGGCCAGCTCCAATCAGTAATTGTATGCCGCCATAGAGCAGCAATGTGAATAGCACGATATCTCCAATAGGCGCCAGCACCGGATCCGAAGCTGGGAAGATAGACACTTTAAGTAACACGCCGAGGTTCACGTTGCGGACAACGACTTCCAGTTCGATTGCGGTGGCTTTACTGCGGTTCATGCCCAGCAGACGTGGTACCAACCAGCCCGCCATCGCGAGGGCTACGCTGAACAGGCTGACCAGGACCACGTTCTCGACACCGAACGCGGCAAGGTCGAGCCTGCCGGCCAGCAGTGATCCTACTACGATCATTAATACCCCCAGCAACGAGCCTCGAATGCACCACAGGGAAAATGCAGGTGCATTGCGTGGGTAGTATTGCAGGAACGCCATGCCGAGCAGCAGTGGCAAGAGCAGGGTGAAGCCAATTTCAATGACAATGCCAAGACGTGGCATGACAAAATCTGCAGGCAAATTCTGGCCTATCAGCAGGTCGAGGATTAAAGGTGTCGTCACCAGGCAGGCGATAGTTGTCAGTGTGGTAATGCTAATGGATAAGGCGATATCGCCTCGAGCCAGATAGGTGAAGATGTTGGAAACGGTGCCGCCTGGAATGGCCGCGACCAGAGCAATACCGATTGCGACGCCGGCCGATACGCCAGGCCAGCTGATGAACGCAAGCGCCAAGAGTGGTACCGCCAGCAGCTGCACAGAAAGCCCTGCGCTAATGGCCTTGGGTGATCGGACGATTTCACGAAAATCGCGCCCGGTCAGAGTAGCGCCCATGCCCAACATCGCCAAAATCAGCTGCATGGCCGCAATATGGTATTCATACGTAAGGTAAAGTTCAGCCATTTGGGTGCAGCCCTGAGTTCGCTCTTGGCGTTAAAGCCCGCAAGTATGCTGGTATCATGCTCGCCTCACAACGTCCGTAGGTTCCCGCTTGATGAAAATGTCCGCCGCGCCGGTATTGTCGTTCGCCGAATGTCGACGTGGTTTCTGGCGTATGTTGCCGCTGTCGCTGTTTGTAGCTGCATTCGGCGCTGCCTTTGGCGTGGCGGCAGTGCAGGCCGGGCTGCGCCCAGCGGAAATTGTGCTGATGAGCGTTACCGTCTTTGCCGGTACGGCACAGTTTGCAGCCTTGGATCTGTGGGGTGCGCAAGTTCCGCTGGTGCCGATTGCAATGGAGGCTGACAGCGCAGGTCGTCTCGCCTTGCTTGCAACAGCCGGCCTGATGTTCTGGTCAAAACGCCCGATGCCCGCTATCGCTTTGGGAATTGCGGTCGCGGCGTTGGTTCGCGCGCTCTAGCGCCGTTCAGGAGTTACTTCCACCACACCGTTCATATGCGTTTAGCCATTCATACTGCGCTCCGTTTTACCCAAAAGCGGCTTTCAGCCGCATACGTGGCCCCGTATGCTCGAAACCATTGTAAAACACTGATTTTGGAGAGAGGGTGCCATACGAACTGGAAGTAGATTGGCTGGTAGCGGGCAGTGGCGCAGCGGGCATGACCGGCGCTATAGCGGCGCACCAGTTGGGTGGTAGCGTGCTACTGGTGGAGAAGGAGCGGCACTATGGCGGTACAACCTGTAAGTCGGGTGGTGTTGCCTGGCTTCCGGGCAATCACCGCCAGGTAGAGCTGGGCATAAGCGATAGCCCGGAAGAGGGGTGGCAATATCTGCACGCACTGATTGGTGACAGCGTCAGCCCTGCTCGCCTGCGTGCCTTTGCGACGCGTGCCGGCGAAATGCTTGATTTCATGACGCGCCACAGTCGCGTCGAGTTTACGCCGCTGCCTGAATATATGGACTACTACGAGTCGGCACCCGGCTATAAGCCCGGGGGCCGTTCGATGGACCCGGGCGCTTTTTCCTTGCGAGAGTTGGGCGCGGAAGCAGATCATATCCGCGACGATTACTCGTCGATTCTGCGTTGTAATATTACCGTGCCAGAGGGTCGTCGGCTGGGCGCCATGGGCCTCGGTACTGTGCTGGTTGGCCTGCAGCTGTATGGGCGTTACTGGCTGGACCTGCCGGCACGTTTGCGCGGCAAGCGAGACCAACGCGTAACGCTGGGAGCCGGCCTGGTGGCGAGGCTGCGTCGTTCGTTGATGGATCGTGATATCCCCTTGTGGTTGAACGCGCCGGTGAGTGAACTGCTGGTCGACAACGGTCGCGTGATAGGCGCGGTAGTCACGCGGGACGGTGTAGCTCAACGTATTCACGCGCGGCGCGGTGTACTGCTGGCAACCGGTGGCTTCTCACATAACGCGGAGATGCGCAGGACGTATCAGCAGGCACCTATCGGGTCCGAATGGACCGCCGCTGCACCGGGGGCGACGGGCGACGGCATTCGCTTGGGGCAAGAACTCGGTGCTGCGCTGGGTTTTATGGGCAGTGCCTGGTGGTCGCCTACTTATCGCATGCCGAAGGGGCCTGTGCTGGCGCTGATTGCAGGTAAGGCCTATCCCGGCTCCATTATGGTCAACAAGAAAGGCTTGCGCTTCACCAACGAGGCTCAGCCTTACGAAGACGTTGTGAAAGACCAATATGCTTCCGAATTGCGTGGGGAAGGTGCAGTACCTTGTTATCTGGTGTTTGACGCGCGCTATCGCCAGCAGTATCCGGTTGGGCATATAAAACCCGGCAAGATGGTCGGTGACGGGCAACTCCCTGAAGATCTGTTTAGCTCCGGTTTACTGACTCGCGCAGAATCGCTGGAAGCACTCGCAGCCGCTTTGGACATTGATGCGGCGGGCCTCGCGGCCACGGTGGAGCGTTTTAATCGTCACGCGCGCGAGGGGCGTGACCCGGATTATGGCCGCGGTGATACCGAACACGACCGCTACTACGCCGATCCCAAGGTGCTGCCGAACCCTTCTCTCGGGCCGTTGGAGACCGCGCCTTACTATGCGTTGCGCTGTGACGCGGGGGACTTGGACACCAAGGGCGGACTGCTGTGCGATGAGCACGCGCGTGTGTTAGAGGAATCTGGTGCAGTTATTCCCGGGCTATACGCGGCTGGAAACACCAGTGCTGCTATAATGGGTGACACCTACCCCGGCGCCGGAGCAACCATCGGGTCGGCAATGACTTTTGCGTACCTCGCGGCTCAACATGCATTCACTGAAGAGGGTGCTGCTAGTGAGTGATTATCGTTATGCATTTTTAGAGCCAGGGCGCTATGCCCGAGGTTGGCACATTGTGGCTTTCTCCAGTGAGCTGGCGGCCGGAGCGGTGCAACGCTTGCATTATTTCGGCCTCGACCTTGTATTGTTTCGCGGGGAGTCAGGCACCGCCGCCGTGCTTGACGCACACTGCCCACATTTGGGCGCGCACCTGGCCAGTGACGGTGGCCGGATTATCGGTGACACGCTGGCGTGTCCTTTTCACGGCTGGACCTTTGCCGCTGATGGGGAGTGTGTTGATATTCCCTATGCCACACGCATTCCTGAACGCGCACGCCACGCACTGCGTGGCTGGCCTGTGGTCGAGGAAAACGGCTTTATTGCCTTGTGGTACGACCCTGAAAACGGCGCGCCAGAGGACTACTTGCCCAGGATTGCCGAGTGGGGCACGGGTGAGCAAGGCTGGGGTGATTGGCAGTTCCATCGCTCGCGCATTCGGGCGCAGCCCTGCGATGTGATTGAAAACATTGTCGATATCGCGCACTTCCCTCACGTGCATGGCGGGGAGGTGCTTGCGTTCGAGAATCGCTTTAGTGAACGCACGGTAACGCAAATATCTAAAGTGCAGCAAACCGCAGCAGCACGCAGTGTTATTCCACCCGGGCTGCCCTTCGATATGGAAGCCATGCGGCTGCAAAGCGCAGCGAACCCCTCTGACGCCTGGGGGGACGCTACCTATCACGGCCCGTCGATCATGTATTATTACACTGAGTCGCGTGGCGGCGGCGTGGATTACCGCAGCTGGTGGGTGAACTATCACACGCCGGTGGATGAAACGCATGTCGACCTGTGCAGCGCGGTTATCGTGAGCGGGCTTGACGGGGAGCCGGTGCCGAAGGAATTTGCAGATCAGTATGCGATAGGTGCCCATGCTGCGTTTGGCCAAGATGTTGAGATCTGGAAAGACAAGGTTTACCGGCCAGATCCGGTGCTCTGCGATGGAGACGGACCTATCAACAAGCTGCGCCGCTGGTACGAACAGTTTTATCTCCCCCGTTAGCGTCGTGAGTTGCTCCACCAAAGCCCTGCACATTGCCGGCGCCGGGTGATCTCCAGGGAAAACACAGTGAACAATAAAAAGGGCGGATGCATGAAGCGAACGGGTGAACCACTCTACAAATCGCGGCCTGTTGAGCCGAATGCGGCGCGTTTCAAGGCGCTGCGTATTAATGATTTTGTGCTGCAGTGCGAAGCGTTCTCCAACAGTTATTTGTTGCAAACGCCGGCTGGTAATATTCAGATTAATGCCGGCATGGGCTTTGAAGCACCGGTCATTCAACAAAGCTACGCCGCCTTTACCCATGAGCCTGTGACGCACCTGATTTTTACTCAAGGACATGTTGACCACGTAGGCGGCACGGCATGGTTGCGCGAACAATACCCCGGGTTGCAGGTGATTGCGCAGGCGGGTAACCCAGAGCATCAGGCCTATGATGGCCGCCTGCATACCTTTCGCGGCAGCCGCTCAGCCTTCGCCTTCGCCGGTAAATTTCAAGATACTTTTGCCTACTATGCGCAGCAGGATTATAGCGTTTTTCCCGCGCAGGACGTGCCACAGGCAGACCTGTTGTTTGAGGGTCTTCATGCTTTTGTCCACGGTGGCCTTCAGGTTGAGTTGATCGCGGTGCCCGGCGCGGAAACCAACGATTCACTGATTGTGTGGCTGCCGCAACATAAAATTTGCCTGACCGGTAACCTGTTTGGCTGCCCGTTTGGCCACTTCCCTAACCTGGTTACCATCCGCGGCGATCGCTACCGCGATGCGCTGGTGTGCGCCGCAGCCGCTGAAACTGTACGCGCACTGGAGCCGGAACTGATTTTGTACGGGCACCACGGTCCGGTTGCAGGTGCTGCGCTCATTCAGCAAGAACTGAGCGTGCTGCGCGATGCCATTCTGTTTGTGCATGACGCAGTTGTTGAGGGTATGAACGCCGGCAAAACCGTGCACACCTTGATGGCTGAGGTGGTGTTGCCCCCCGAGCTTGAGGTGGGTGAGGGCTATGGCAAGGTGGCATGGAGTGTGCGCGCTATTTGGGAGAACTACGCCGGCTGGTTTCATCACAGCTCGACCACAGAACTGTATGCTGTGCCGGCCTCGGCGGTCAATGCTGACCTGGTTGAACTGGCGGGCGGAGTCGAGCCGCTGGTGGCTCGGGCAGAGCAAAAGTTACTGGCTCAACACACGGAGCAAGCGTTGCATCTGCTGGATATTGTGCTCGCTTGCGTACCGGATCACGAGCCGGCTCGTGCACTGTCTCGGCGTGCTCACACGGCGCTGTTGGAGAAGAGTGAAAATTTCTGGCTTAGCGCCTGGTTACGCCATCAGATACAACAACTGACGCTGCCGCCATCGACGGCAGCGCAGGCAGATTACCGGGAGTCCAATACATGAAGGGCGACGAATTTCTCGCGCACTACGGCCCTGCTGCGCTGGTCACGGGCGCCTCATCCGGGATTGGCGATGCTTTTGCACGGGAGCTGGCTGAGCGCGGCTTGAACCTGCTGCTGGTTGCGCGCCGCGCGGATCGATTGCAGCAGCTGGCGACTGATCTTCAGGCCGCCCACGGAGTGAATGTGACGGTGTGTGCGGCTGATTTGGCTGATCCAGCAGCGGCAGACCTTATCGCGAAAGCGGCAGATGGTATGGACATAGGCCTGCTGGTTAGCAATGCCGGCTTTGGGTTGAAGGGACCTCATCAGGCTAATGACCCGGCGCACATGACGGCGATGCTGCAGGTTAACTGTGGCGCGCATTTACAGCTTACGCACCGTTTCCTGCCCGGGCTGCTCAGCCGGGGCCGCGGTGCCATTGTGTTAACCAGCTCAATAGAAGGCCTGATGGGCATTCCATTTTCTGCCGCTTACGCCGCCAGCAAAGCGTTTACCAATAGCCTGGGTGAGTCCTTGTGGGGCGAACTGCAGCCTGCCGGCCTCGACGTGCTGGCGGTATGCCCAGGCAGTACCGATACTGAAGCTCATGCGCTGCAGGGCATTGATTCCTCAACACTGGAAGGCATGATGTCGCCCCGCGAGGTTGCTGTGCTGTCTTTGGATAACCTGCGCAGCGGCCCGGTCTATGTGGTGGGCGAGCAAAACCGCGCCATGTTTGACGTGCTGCTGGGTATGCCACGCCGCGCTGCACTGCTGCAGATGGCCGACAACATAAGGGCGGCACTGCTGCCCATAGAGGCTAGCTGATGAGTGAAGACACGCTTGAGGTATTGCTTGCCGAACGCGCTATCTATCGCAACCTGGTTGCCGTAGCGCGCGCCATGGACGGCCGCGATTGGCCCGGCCTGCGCAAGCTGTTTACCCATGATGTGACTGCCGATTTAGGGACGGGGGATTTGGCCGGTGCGGACGCCATTGTTGCTCTTCTGCGCTCGTTTCTTGATGCCTGCGGCACCACCCAGCATCTGTTGGGTAATGTGCTGATTGAGGTTGAGGGTGATAGCGCGCGCAGCCGTGCGTACGTCAGCGACATGCACCTGGGCAGCGGTGACACCGAGGGCCAAACCTTCTCCACACTGGGTGATTACCATGATCAGTGGCAGCGAGTTGACGGACGCTGGTTGCTGCAACATCGCAGCAAGCTGAACCGAGGCCACATTGGTTCCTACGCGGTACTGGGCCCGGGGCCAGATCACTGGCAAGGATGATGTCGCCGGCGGAATGACCCGGTCATCCAGGTCATCCAGCTCATCCAGCTCATCCCAGCCATGTGGCCTGCCTCTATGGCTCAGTCCGTGGCGGCGAGAGGCAGTGCGAAGGCGAGATATTCATCGCCGGTAGGTGTGCCCAGTTTGCCGCCACTGGCGGTGATCACAATGTACTGGCGCCCACCAAGGGTGTAAGTAGACGGGGTAGCATAGCCGCCCGCGGGCAACTGGTATTCCCACAGCAAGCGTCCATCGTCCTTGTCAAAGATACGCAGCTTCTCGTCTGAAGTAGCTGCAATAATCAACAGGCCGCCGGCTGTCACTACCGGTCCGCCAAAATTGCGTGTTCCTGTTGGGGCAATGCCGCGCTTGGTGAGCGCCGCGTATTCACCCAGTGGAATCTGCCAGCGAATTTTACCCGAGACAAAATCGATAGCGGTCAAGGTGCCCCACGGTGGCTTGATGGCAGGGTAGTATTCAGCGTCAACGAAGTCGCGGTAGCCGCCAAACACATGCACGATTTCCTTTTCGGTCTGTGGGTCATTTTCGGCGCTGCCAAGCTCTCCCGCACTGTAGGCGAACAGGTAATCCACCACGGCGTCTCGTTCGTGCCGTGAGAGGTGCCCAAATGGCATCATGCGGCCTTTGCCGGCGGTGACCACGTCAGTGGCTTGCCGTTTGGAAATGCGCTCCTGCACGCCGGTGAGCGCAGGCGCGTAAGGGTAAAAGCCTTCCAGGTTCACGCCATGGCAGCCCGAGCATTGCTGGCGAAACAGAAACTCGCCGACCCCCATAGTGGAGCCGGGGGTGACTTCTACCGCCTCCATTTGCAGAATATTCGGCGCGTTGGTGGCATTGATATAGTACAGGTTGCTTTCCGGGTCAAAAGCGCCGCCCCCCCAGTTGGCGCCGCCGTAGAAACCGGGCAGCAAAATCGTTTTGCGCAAACCGGTGGGCCGCAGGTAAGCCAGTTCGTGCGCTTCCTCCCACACCTTGAGTGCTGCGGCGTTGGCTTCAGGCGAGAGGTCGGTGAGGTCCTCCGCCGTCATATGCTGGCGCGCAAACGGCTCGGGGAGCGTCACACGCGGTTGTGTGGCTGCGCTGTACACGCCGGGTATGTCTGACTTGGGGACACTCACTTCTGCAATAGGAAATACCGGCTCACCGCTCTCACGGTCAAACAGATAGACCACACCTTCTTTGGCGGCTTGCGCGACCAGGTCACGCGATTTGCCGTCTTCAGTGACCGTGACCAGCGTAGGGGCTGAACTCAGATCGCGGTCCCAGAGGTCGTGGCGTACGGTCTGAAAGTGCCAGCGGCGCTTGCCGGTACGAGCGTCGAGTGCCAACAGCGTATTGCCAAACAGGTTGTCGCCAGCACGCGCCGAGCCGTCGAAATCGGGTGCCGGTGAGCCGGTGGGTACGTACACCAGCGCGCGCTCAGCATCAACGCTCATGCCCGCCCAGGCATTGGCGCCGCCACTGGTGTCGCGGGCGCCTGCAGGCCAGGTGTCGGCGCCGAACTCGCCGGCCGCGGGAATTGTGCGGAAGGTCCAGGCGATTTTTCCGCTGCGCACGTCGTAGGCGCGGATGTCTCCGGGTGCCGACCCCGCCGTTTCGGTGACCGCTGAACCCATGATGATAAGGTTTTCAAAGATCACCCCGGGGGAGGGCGAATTGATACTGACCTGCTCCGGCTTGCGGCCCAGTCCTTCACGCAAGTCCACGCGCCCTTGGTCGCCAAAGCTGCTGATCAGTTTGCCCGTCGCGGCATCGAGAGCCATGAGATAGTGGCCGGTGGTGAATAAAATGCGCCGATCATCTTCCTCTTGCCAGTAGGTGACACCGCGCATGTTCGACATGCCCGCGTGTTCCTGTGCCGGCGTGTGCACCCACAGTTCACGCCCGCTGGCGGCATCAACGGCGAACACGTTGTACAGCGGGTTGCGCCCGTAAAGTACGCCATCCACCACAATCGGGTTGACTTGCAGTTCGGAACTGTGGGGCAGCGGCTGTCCAGCAGCGCTTGCGTAGCGCCAGGCCAGAGTGAGTTCGCTTACGTTGCTGCGGTTGATCTGCTGCAAACTGGAATAGTGGCTATTGCCCGCGTCACCCCCGTAACTGCGCCATTCGGTGTGTTCGTCGGCCAGCACGGGCAGGCTGGCAGCCGCAACAAGGGCGATGAGGGTAGTCAAGGAACGCGTAGGCACCATGGTTAATCCTGCTTTCGACGCACCACTTTCGCGGTGGCAGTGGCGACGGCGGCCAGTTGGCCGGCCGTGTTAATCAATGTTCCTTCGAGAAATGCGATGCTCTTTCCGCACTTGATTACTCGGCCCTTGGCGGTAATGCGCCCGGCAAGCGTTGGCTCCAGAAAACTGACCTTGAGTTCCAGCGTCGGCAATGCGGCCACATCGGCTTGTTGCATGAACAGTGCATGCGACATGGCCGCATCCAGCATGACTGTGACGTTGCCACCTTGCACTACATTAATTGAGTGGCAGAACTGTTCGCTCACATCAAACTGCATTTCCGCGGTACCCTCGCTGGCGTCAAAATCCAACAGTTTGCCGTGCAGGACCTGCAAGCAAGGTGGGATATGTGCGTTAGCGTTTTTGAGGCGTTCCGATTTATTCACATGAATCCTTAAATAATGTGCGTTGCATTGGCTGCGATTAACGTTTGCCCCATTGTAACAGTTCGAATATGGAGTAGGACGGGTCTTGCTGGCCTGCTTGGCCAATATGCGCGCCGTCTATGATCGGATTTTTCAGGTTGACCAGTGAAGGCTGGTGCAGGTGTGCCCAGTCTGCGTCTACCGCGCGGTAGGTGAATTTCCATACGCCGTTGCGTTTTTCGTAACGGTCGAAATAGCGGCCGCCAATCAGCAAGTCAATGGGCCCTTCGTCGGTGCGAATTTTGTGAAATGCCAGAATGTACACTTCACCTTCGGCACGGTTACCGTCCAGCTTGATATTTACGGTGGTAACGTTGTGATGCAGGATTTCCATGTTGGCTTGAATATCCGGCAGCGTGTCGATGAATTCCATGGCCAGCCCTTTGAAAAACGAGCCGTGGTCGTCAATCGCATCTTCATGGTACAGCGAGCGGAATTTTTCGTTGTCGTGCCGGTCTGCTGCGTTGCAGTAGGCGTTGATCAGTTCCATGATCGCCTGCTTGTCGAGCAGCGTTTGCAGCTGTTGTTCCATTTCGGGGGTCATAAGCAACTCCTTGCGAGGTTGGCGCATTAGACGCACAAAAAAATGGCGCCCGCAGGCGCCATTGTAGAGGGGTTTGCTTAGAACTCGTAGGTTGCTTCGATACCGTAAGTGCGTGGGTCGCCATAGTAACTGGCGGTCCAGATGCCGAAGGGGATGGTGTTGATGCGGTAGTCTTTACCCGCCAGGTTTTTACCCCAAAGCGCAAACTTGAGTGCATGGCCGTCTGCAATCTGAACATTGCTCAGCGTGATGCGGCCATTTATCAACCCATAGGGGCGTACTTCTGACGTGGCGTTCTGGCTCGGCTCGATATAAGGCACGTGGCGGTCCACGAACTCGTAATCGAGGCGCGCGGTCAAGTCACCCCAGCTGCCTGCCGCAATGCCGTACTCCGCCGAAAGGCTGGCACTGTTGCGCGGCGCGTACGGGAAGTCTTTCTGGTCTTTTACGTCTACGCCGTTTTCGATGAACTCGTTGTAGGCGGTTTCCAGGTAGCCATAGCTCGCTGCCAACTCCAGTTCAGGCATCGGCAGAGCCACCAGTTCGACTTCGAAGCCCTGTATAGTCGCTTCACCGGCGTTTTGCACGATTGACGCGGCGCTGCTGCCGGCAACGAAAATCGACATTTGCATGTCGGTGGATTCATTGTAGAAGTAGGCGCCGTTCAACTGCAGGCGGTTATCTTTCCAGCGGGACTTGATGCCCAGCTCGTAAGACAAGATCTCCTCAGCATCGTAGGGCGTAGTAAAAGCTGCTTCGAAAGGCGCTTCGCCGTTGAAGCCGCCAGCCTTCCAGCCATTAGCAATTTTGCCGTAAACGTTTACGTTGTCACTGGCATCCCAGGCAGCCACGAAGGTGGGCGAGACGTTGTCAAAAGTATCCTTCGCTTGGCCGGAGAACGGGGCAGGATTGCCTAATGCATCCACGTCGTTCGGGTGGTCGATGTAGGTATCTTTGGTTTCCTCGGTCCAGCGAGCGCCCAAGGTGAGCGTTAGCCGATCCTGAAACATCGCCGCTTCAGGGCGCCACTCCACCTGGCCAAAAACAGCGATTGAATCGTTGTCAAAGCCGTAGCGGTTGTTGGAGACAGGTGCGCCAAAGGCACCGAAGAAGCTGATAGGGTTGAAGACGTCGGCTTCTTCTTCAAAGTAGTAGACGCCGAATACATAGTTCGTGCGATCAGTGCTACCAATCATCTGCACTTCATGCGAGGCCTGCTCGTAATCGATAAAGCGTGCTGAGGTGAACAGGTTGACTGGTGAACCATCTATGTCGATGTCGTCATCCCAGTCCAATGAGCGGTCGTTGCCGATGTAGCGCAAGGTCACGTCGCCCAGAGGGCCCCAAGTGCCGGCATCGTAGTCGACGAACAGCGACTGGGAGATGGATTTCGAGCGCTCGAACTTGGCCTGATCCAGGCTTGCAGAGTTGCTGTTCTCGTTTTCTCCGGTGACGTAGGGTGCGAGCAGTGCGTTAACGCCTGCGGGGTCGTTAGGCTCGAGATAGGTGAGTTGATTTTTTGAGGGAGCCAGATCCAGGTCGCTGTAGTCCCAGGTGTAACGCAGCTCGAGGCGGTCAGTGGCTTGTCACAGGATGTCGTAGCGGCCAACGGTGTTGTCGATATTGTTAAATTCGTTGATTAGAACCGGGTTGGCCAAGGGGTTGCCAAAGGGGTCGTTCACGTTGTCGTAGAGGCCATCACGCTCACGGACGGAGCCGGTTACCTTGGCCATTACCTGTCCAGCGCCGCCCAGGTCGAAGGCGGGGAGGTCAAGGGTACCGTAGATAGTGCTGAGGGAATAATTGCCGATGCCCGCGCGCAGCTTGCCGCCCAGCTCTCCAGTGGGTTTACTGGTAATCAGGTTGACGGCGCCACCGACAGTGTTTTTACCGTATAGGGTGCCCTGTGGGCCGCGCAGCATCTCAACACGTTCCAGCTCGGCAACGTCAAAAATACCGCCAACGTTTTTACCAATAAAAACGCCATCCAGGTAAATGCCCACGGTGGGCTCCCAGGTAATGGCGGGGTTGATTGTGGCAGAGCCGCGAATCGCTATGGTGGCCGCCGAGGTGTTGGCGGGCGAGCGGGTAATTTTGACGTTCGGTACCGAGGTTCCCAAGTCGTCGATGCTGTAAACGCCCTTCTGCTCAAGCTGGTCGGCATTAAATGCCGCGATAGAAATAGGCGCGTCCTGCAGTGTTTGCTCGCGCTTTTGCGCAGTAACGACCACTTCCTCCAGGCCTTGGGCCATCAGGTTGGCGCTGCCAGCGCTGATACATGCGGCAACGAGAACGGTAATGGGTTTGCGTGCGTACATCGAAATACCTCTGGGTTTAATAATCAGTTTTGTACAGTGTTTTGCGCAAGAAAAGGGTACGACTGACCATGAGGGTGCTGCATACCTTGTTTGAGGTATGCAATATGCCAGGTGCTCAGTACGGCTAAGCCTGGCCCAATCTAACCAAACACGTAGAACGCCATCTTGTTGCCGTCAGGGTCGCGCACATAGGCGCCATAGAACATATCGGGAATACGTTGGCCTGGCTCGCCATCGCAGCTGGCACCCAGTTCAATCGCCTTATGGTAGAGCTCGTCGACGTTTTGCTTGCTGCCGCCAGTAATGGCAAACATATTGCCGTTGCCAGGATTGGGCGCGTCGCCGTTGTAGGGCACGCACACCGCCAGCATCGGCTGATCCATGCTGCTGCCAAAGAATACGATTCGGTCCATTTCTATGGTGACCTTGGCGCCCAGGTCCGCCAGCAATTCAGAGTAAAATGCTTTGGCTTTGGCAAGGTCGTTGACGCCAATCGTGATGTATCCAATCATGTGTTATTTCCTTGAGTTTGAGCGGCTGAGAGAATCCGGGCCGTAGGATAGCCGAAATCACCGGCCCGGCCCACGTCCGCGTTTTTTCATTTTGCGCTATGATGTATTCCGGTTTTGGTTTGGGAGGGGGTTTCATGCAAAGCCCAGCGGGGATATACGGCGCAGTTCAAGCCTTCATGCTTAACGAATTGTGGCGGGCAGACCTCAAGCAATTGTCCAGCCCGCTGCGCTGGGCCTACAAAGCCATCCGTTTCCTGTTTGTACTGGTGCGTGAAGTGTCTCAGGGGCAGCTTACGCTGCGCGCTATGAGCCTCGTATACACCACGCTGCTGTCTATCGTGCCTCTGTTGGCAGTGAGCTTCTCGGTGCTCAAGGCTTTTGGGGTGCACAACCAGATTGAACCGCTGCTGTATAACCTCGTGGCCCCGTTGGGGGAGCAGGGCGATGAAATTGTGCTTAAGCTGCTGGATTTCGTCGAAAACATGAAAGTGGGAGTGCTTGGTTCACTGGGCCTCGCGCTGCTGCTTTACACCGTAGTGTCGCTGATTCAAAAGGTTGAAGTGTCCTTCAATCACGTGTGGCGCGCCAAGTCTTCGCGCTCAATATCGCGCCGCTTCAGTGACTACCTCAGCGTGATCATGGTGGGGCCGGTACTGGTGTTTTCCGCCATGGGGCTTACCGCTTCCATGATGAATAGTGGCGTTATGCAGTCCGTCATGGACATAGAGCCCTTTGGCAGCTTGCTGGTGCTGACGTCACGTTTGCTGCCCCTGTTGCTGGTGATTTTGGCATTCACGTTTGCCTATGTGTTTGTGCCTAATACGCGCGTCCAATTCACCTCGGCCTTGGTAGGCGGCTTGGTGGGCGGTACGCTGTGGCAGGCTTCTGGCTTGGCTTTCGCCGAATTTGCTGCCGGCTCCACGAAGTACGCCGCTATTTATTCTGGCTTCGCTATTTTGATCATGTTCATGATTTGGCTGTATGTGAGTTGGCTGATCTTGTTGGTTGGAGCGCAGGTGGCGTTCTATCATCAATACCCGGAACGCATTCGGCTCTCCGATCAGCGCGTACCCTTGAGCGGACGTTTTCGCGAGCAGCTTACCCTGTTGGTGATTTTCCAGATTGCGCGCTCTTTTGTGAACAAAGCACCGCCTCTGACCATTGATAAGTTAGCTGACACCTTGCAGGTGCCGCCTGATCGTGTCGCAGAGGCGATTGAGCTGCTGGCGAGCCGCGACTTGCTGGTAGAGACCAGCAGCGAGCCTCCTGAGTACCTGGTGGCTCGCGACCCGGCAACCTTGACCATGGCCCAGTTGCTGCGCAGCATTCGCAGCCCGAACGAAGAACAGGCGTTGATGGAGTGCAGGGTGACATCGGTAGAGGCCATCGACTCCCTGCTTGTAGGTATCGACGACGCAGTCGGTGCCCAATTGGGTGAGCGCACCCTGCGCGACTGCGTCGCTGCAGAGCAGCCCGCCAGCTAACCCGGTTTGCTTATCGTTATTCGGGCAGGATATCTGCCCGGAGGATATACACCTCAGTTGAGCGGGTGTTCGGCCCGGTCTGCGCGCTGTTTCGCGTTCCTGTGTGCCCAGCTCGGGTGGAGTCACTGCTGTAACTGACGAATGGCTTTCGCTGCCAATGCATCATCTGCCTCATCAGCTGGCATTGGGAAGGTGATTCGTTGCGTAAGGTCTGCGTAGCGTTCTTGGTATTGATGTGCGATGGTCTCGTAGGTGCCGCGTGGCACAAACCTGGTCAGCATGTCGTCGGTTACGATGTCCGCCATTTTGTGCCATTCCCCACTGCGGGTCATGTCGAGTAGCTGTTGGCCTTTGTCCTGCCAGCCAAACAATTCCAGGCTTGGCCAGTAGGCCGGTGTAGAGTAAAGAAAACCCAACAGGTTGCGCTGTTTTTCCCATTCCGCGGCGACACTTTCGTCATTTTTGCCGGTTGCACTGAGCGGGCCGAGAATGAATTTAAATTCACTGCTATCGCGGTTTGCCAGCTCAAAGCCGCCTTGTAAACGCGGCAAACAGACTCCTTTGATAAACTCCGGGGTGGTATTGGTTGGGTGTGTAATCATGCCGTCAGCAATTTTTCCCACCATGCGGGTCATGGCTGGGCCCACTGCGCCGCACAGGACTGGAATATCGGGGTGTTCAATAGGCCCTGGGTTGAAAAATGGTTGGAGTTTGGTGAACGCGTAATGCTCCCCCTGGAAGTTTAGGCGCTCCCCTGTTTGGAAACTGTGAAAAATAGCCTTCAGCGACTGCACATATTCGCGTAATTGTGGAACGGGCGAGTCCCAGCGCGAGGAGTAGCGCTGCTCTATATTGCTCTTTACCTGTGTTCCCAGCCCCAGCTCAAAACGCCCACTGGACATTCTTTGCAGGTCCCAGCTAGCGATCGCTACTGTCATCGGGCTGCGCGGGAAAGCAACGAGCACACCAGTGCCCACGATCAGCTTCTTCGTCGCATTCAGCGCCAGAGCGGCAAGCAGCAGGCCATCGTGGATGGCGTCGGGTACGAGAAGGCCATTAAAGCCTATGGCTTCTGCCCTCGCTGCGTGCGCGCCGATTTCACCGGGGCTCATGTTTTCCGGAGTCGTGGCGAAAACCTGGAACATCGCTTGATCTCTATAATTAGTCAGTTAAACTGATAATGAGAGTAACTGAGTACAATGGGCTTTTGCAATGGCCAAGTACGGTAAGCATGAGCTGGGTATGGCGCTGATGTTGGCGCTGGACGATTTCCAGCATCGATTGGACGCGGAGCTTGCAGAAAGGGGGTTTCCGGGCATTCGGCGTCGTCACCGGGCGGTGTTTATGCATTTGGGAGCACATGGCCCCAGTCGCAGTGTTGACCTGGCTGCTGCAGCCGGCATTCGGTCCCAGTCGATGATGAAGATCGTGCACGAACTGGAAAAGCTGCGTTTGGTTAGCCGCACGATTGATCCCCGCGATTCCCGGGCGAAGTTGATTTCTTTGAGTCAGCAGGGGAGGAAGTTGTTAGAGCAGTTAAATACATCTACCCAAGTGGTTTGGGGGCAGTATGCGCAATTGCTTGGCGTGAATCAGCTGGAGACAATGCTGGCTTCCTTGAGGTTGCTGGTCTCTCCGCCGCACAGTGAGCGTGATAAGCCGGTGCATAGGTGAGGGCGTCAGAGTTTAGGCCGATTGTAGCTGCCATCCATGATCGAACTCGTGGCATAAAGTTGCTCTTCTAGAAGGAGACTCAGAACATGAAAAAAGTGGCTTTTATTACGGGCGCGAGCCGCGGCATCGGCGCCGCGACGGCGCTCGAGTTCGCGCGTCAGGGCTATAACTTGGTGTTGACCGCGCGCACCATGAAGGCGGGCGAGCAGCATGAGTATGGCAGTTGGAGGCCGACGACTACCTCGCTGCCGGGCTTCCTGGAAGCAACTGGTGAAGCGGCTCGCGCGCACGGTGCGGAGGTGCTGTTGGTCCGTTCTGACATTCTGGACCTCGCCTCGGTTGAGGCGGCTGCGGCGAGCGCACTTGAGCATTTTTCCCGGGTCGATGTTCTGTTCAATAATGCCTGCTACCAAGGGCCGGGTAATATGCAGCGCGTGCTTGACGTGGAGATTGAACAGGTTCGCAGTATTTACCAGGGCAATGTTCTCGCCCCCTTGGCTTTGGTGAAATCCTTGCTGCCCGGCATGTTGGAGCGCGGCAGTGGTGCGTTGATCAATATGGTGTCAGGCTCCGCCTTGAGCGACCCGCCTGCACCGGCTGATGAAGGGGGTTGGGGCTTTGCTTACCCTTCGTCGAAGGCGGCCCTGATTCGGATGATGCCCGCGCTGCGCGTTGAACATAAAAATAGCGGGCTCAGGTTTTTCTCGGTAGAGCCCGGCTTTGTGCTCACCGAAGTGATGAAGACTAACGGCTTTGATGAAAAAATTGCCGCGCGCTTCAAGCCAACCCTGCCCGAAGCCGTGGCTGACATTGTGTACTGGCTGGCAGAGGATTCAGCGGCGTTGGAGCATCACGATCGCCCGGTGATCTTTGCACCGCAATTGCACAAGAAGTTGTTTGGAGAAACGGGCTGAATGCGTATGTATATTGCGATCTATGGATAGCGCATCAGGGTTCACGCGGGCGCAAAGGCTCAATCGCGGGCAAACTGCCAATCTTCGCACGCTTGGCAGTGAGGCTCTACTTGATGCTCCCGCCGCTGGTATTACTCCCCCGACATGTTGACAAACCGCAGCCGCAGCGCATTCGCGATGACGCTGACGGAAGATAGCGACATCGCCGCTGCTGCAAAGATGGGTGATAGCAGGATACCAGCGACGGGATAGAACAGGCCCGCGGCAATCGGAATGCCTGCCGAGTTGTAGATAAAGGCGAAGAACAGGTTCTGGCGTATGTTGCGCATGGTCGCCAGGGACAGTCGTCGAGCTTCAACGATGCCCATCAAGTCACCCCGCAGCAGCGTAATGCCGGCGCTTTCAATGGCCACATCGGTACCGGTGCCCATAGAATGCCCACATCCGCCTTGGCCAATGCCGGTGCATCGTTTACCCCGTCGCCGGCCATCGCCACAATGCGGCCCTCTTCTTGTAGAGCTTCCACAATCCTGCCTTTGTCCTCTGGCAGCACCTCCGCGTGCACCTCGTCAATACCCAGCGTTCGGGCAACGGCCTCGGCTGAGATACGGTTATCGCCGGTCAGCATCACTACGCGAATCCCTTCGTTCTGCAGGGCGGTAATCGCAGCCTGAGTGGTAGGCTTGACGGGGTCGGCAATCGCCAGCAAGCCGCAAATTTTGCCGTCAACCGCTGCAAAAATGACCGTGGCACCGTCCTCGCGCAGTTCGTCAGCTTGCGCATCGAAGCGATCGGTATCAACACTTTCCGACGCCATTAACAGCCGATTGCCTACCAATATTGCGCGCCCCTCTATTGTTCCGGTTACGCCTTTGCCGTTGGGGGAGTCGAAGGCTTCGGCATCCGGCAAGGTCAACTCCTTTACGTTCAGAAGTTGGAAAGTTTAGCCTTGACGGATAACATAGTCCGGCTTTGCAAAAACGCCGCTATCCCGGTGCGCGCGATGCGCGGATCGCTATTCGGAAGCCGAAATACCTGCAAGGGGAACTGTCAAAATCCTGATTCACCACCAGCCTTGCAGGTAATTGCAACAACACACTGACGGAAAACCTATGAGAAAATTTTTCTGGTCTGTACTGGTATTCCTCGCCATTCTGGGTGGCCTGTTCTATATCGACCCACAGATCAAGCCTTCGCATACCGAGCCTTACCTCAGTCTGGGCGCGGAGTCGCAAGCGCCCGCGCCTGCGGCCGATACTGTACTGCAGCGTGTGTTGCTATTCGGCGATGCGGGTCACTCTGCCACCGACCCGTGGCAGCCGAGCCTGGCCCAGGTTGCCGCCCGCGCCAGCCTGCTACCTGACCGCACTGTTGTCGTCGCGCTCGGCGACAACATCTATATGACAGGCTATCCACAAAAGGAAGCGGGTCAGCAGGAGTGGACTGAAGACCAGAAGGAATCGATCAGCTTTCTCGAGGCACAGCTCAAAGTGGCCGACGTTTCCGGCGCGAGCCTGTACCTGGTGCCGGGCAATCATGACTGGCTGGCCACCGAAGTCGAAAGCCAGGCGCTGCATATCCAGCAGTACGCTCGCGAGCATCAAGCCAATGTGTTTTTTGAACCGCGTGAGATTAACCAACCCCCTCTTCCGGAATCTGCAGATTTTGCCGGTGCCAGTATTGTGTTTGTCGACTCCGAATGGTGGCTGGCGGGCGACGACCAGCGCAAAGCCGAGGCCGAAGCCGCAATGGCAAAGGAATTTTCGCGAATTCGACGAACCCACCCCGACAATCTGGTTATCGTTGTCCAACATCACCCACTTGTAACTGAAGGTCCTCACGGCGGCTACCTCAGTGACTTTCGCTACTGGCTGATCATGAACATCCTGTACCAGATTTTCCCCGAGGCAGCAGCGGAAGATACTCCCCACGCCAACTACCAAAAGATGGTGCGCGCGCAGAATCGGGTAATGGCGGGTTACGACCGGGTAATTCACGCCGCCGGACACGAACACAGCTTGCAGTTGATACAACCGACAGCGGATGCCAGTGCGAGCTATCTACTGGTCAGCGGAGCCGCTAACAGCAATAAGGTCAGCGGGGTTTGGCACAACGACAATACCCGCTTTGCCCACTCCAAAGAGGGATTTATGGAACTGGACATCACGGCGTCCGGCGTCTACTTCAGAGCGTTTTCCATCGACAGTGAGACGCCCACCGCCGAGTTCTGGCTTACGCTATAAGCTTAATCGTTTATCGGCCCCTCACGTACTGATCTTCCCGGTGGAAGCAGTGTGCGGAAATCAGTTCTTGAATACACTTATTTATTGAAACCTCTGCTCTGAATCTTTGCAATTGTCAGCACCGTTGACAGGATTACACCGCGCCACACTACCACCGGGCATCTGCACATAATAATCAGTTCCATACGCGTTACCGGGTTGGTAAAAATCCGTAGAAACAACCTGTGCCCCGCTGCTAAACGCTGCGTCAGCGCGTGTAGGGTCATTTACTTTTGCCTCGTAGGTTTCAATGTCCGCTCGGGCACGCACCAAATAGCCTTGCTGCACGTAGCGCTGAATTTCTTCCTGTCGAACGATTGCATTATCCAGCAATAAAAACGCCGCATGCTCACTGTCAGGCGATGATTGAGCGAACATCACACGTCCCCGCAGGGAGGGGTGATGCGCGACATACGGAGATTTCTGTGACGCCACTGCCCCGCCGCTGCCCGGAAGAAGCAAAAATATAAATTTACCCCTGGATTCGTTCACAGTAGGCCACTGTTTGCTGGTTACGGCCTCTCTCAGCGTCGCGTGATCGCCGCGCACATCATCGGGCGTAATTATCTTGTCCCTGCCCAAAACACTGACTACTTCAGCATCGAGTGCATCAAAGGCCTCATCATCCAATTTGAGGACGGTGGTAGCGTCAGGAAAGAGTGGTATCGCGGAGTCCTTGGCTTCCAGCAGTATGTAGATCGGGATGTGCTGCGGATTCTTGTCGGACCATGCTTTCAGGGCAAGCAAGGCTTTTTTGAGGGTGGGATAATGTGTCCTGAAATCGAAATCGGGAATATGCAGTACTTTATACCCTGGCTCATCCAGCCCTTCTGAAGAAAAGGGCGCGAGATCTGTTATCCCCTTCTGTTTCATAAAACGGTAGGCAGCCGGGTCGCTGAATCGGTCGCCCTCCGGATCATAATACACGTCAATTTCGAGACTTCTCATTCCGGCATCCAACTGCTCGGGAAAGAGCGGATGTTGGTATTGGCCGCCCTCCTCCAGGCTCATACCATTCGGGTGAAATTCCTCGAAGGTAGCTTTCTCTTCGGCTGTCATATTTTGCTCGAAGCTGCCGAAGATTTTGCTGAAAGTGGCACTCCCCGCCGACAGTACTTTGGGGTCCACAGGTTGCGTATAACTATTATGGGTACCCAAGACCTGTATCTCATTGATCTTCAAATCACCGTAGTCGGCGATAAACTGCTGATCCGCCGTCTGACCAAAACACATCGTCGCAGGTAGACACAGAAATAAAACCCGCGCTGAAATGTTCATGGTAAAAGCTCCTTGCGGCTGTCGAAATGAGGTTTTCCTGTCGGTAACCGGAGCGCTCTCAGACTAATAGTTCCGCCAGCGCCTTTTTATATGCTCCTGCCGGATCGCAATCTGCTGTCGTCGCTCGACTTCACTCACCAGCGGATAATTCTCGGGCAGCATATCCCCCAGTTGATCTAATTTGACCAGCGTAGCCTCCAGCACAGGCAATTGCGCCTCAGTCGGATCTTCCTCAAACACGAACCGCATCGCGTGACTACCCAGGCGCAGGCCTGTGGTGTCCACCCAGCCCTGAACGCCCGGATCTGTTGCGGCAATGATGTAGTAGCGTGTCGCATCACCCGCTGGCGGATTCTGGGCACCGGATAAACTGCTGACAAAATTCTGCTGATCCGGTCCCTGCATCCACAGGTCACTGAGCTGAAAGCCCACGTAATACGGCTCCACCGGCGTCGTCATTTTTATAACCAGTGCTTCATCCTCCGCCAAATCAAAGATCCCCGACGCGTACAATTGCCGAGCGCCCGCCACACCGGCTGCGGTAAACGGCACAGCGGGTTGGTTGATGCCGTTGACCGGGAGTTGACGCCTGCCATCGCCATTGCGGTCCTGGGTCATTTCCAGGGGAAACTCCATGAGCAGGTTCCAGAAGCGCATCTGGTTTCTGACATTCTTGCCCAGCGTTTCGATAACTTGCGCCATCTGGTCGACATTCAACGGCCGACGATTGGCCCCGACGGCGTCGAGTCGTGTTATCGTCATATCAAGCGGCACTTCATTTTCCCAGTCGGAAAATATTTCCCGAACCGACAGCAAACTGGCATCGGCCATCGCGGTGACACCCGTTGCCTGGCACTTGAGCTCTTTTCTGGAAGACAAGAAGTTGCCGTTAAAGCCCTTCGGTTTTTCGGCGCCGATCAGAATCTTGTACTCACCGGCTTTATCGGCCTGCAGTGTAAAACTGTTGGTGAAATCAAGGGTCTGGCTGACACAGGTAGCCATTTCCTGCAGTTCGCCTGTGTAACCCGGAACAGCGGTAATCGTTTGAAAGGTCACCAACCGGGGCGCTTTTTCACCGGCGACTTGCGCTGTGTCGTCACGCCATTCCTCGGTGTTGCGGGCAGAAATAGTCACCTCGTAGTATCCCGATGCGTCGATGCGCGCATTGAGGTACATGGCATCGGGGTTTTCCGCTGTCCATTTTCTCAGCATATCTACCGAACGAAAAAACTCGGGAAAGCGTGGGTCTGCGCGCATAGTCAGCTCTTCGATTTCCCGGTTGAGGTGAGCGAGCATGTAGCGATAGCCATCGGCGAGCACGCGCTCATTCGGCGCAGGAGGGAAATGCTCCTCGAGCAGCAAGGTCTGCTCCGCGTCATTCAAGTCGCCCAGTAATTCAGACCACGCCTGATGTAACTTCAGAGCGTCTTCGTCCACCGCCGCAACCACGGGCAAGGTTGTTGTCGTGAGGCCAACTAATAGCGCCAACATCGACCACGGCTGGCGGTTTAGGATGGCCCTCAATGCGTACATGGCTAACATAGATTCCTCCCTTGACCAGAATTGCATTTTTACTTGAGCTACAGGTTTGGATCGTTTCATCCTGGTTCCTGCTCCCCTTCATCCCCTGTCTGAACGAACTATCAGGTAAAAAAAGCCCTGAATCGCTCCAGGGCTGTAATTAGAAGCTAAGACCCCGGCTTCAAAAAGTGTAACGCACATCCAACCCATAAAGACGCGGCGGCGCGAATCCCTTGATTGCAATGCCGAGGTTTTGTGCTTCCCCTACACCGGCGTCGTAGTAGGTCTCATCGGTGAGGTTCTTGCCCCAGGCCGTTACCGTCAGGGCTTCAGTTGCTTGCCAGCTCAGGCGCGCGTTGAACAGCGTAACACTGTCGGTCGTGGCTGCCTCTCTGGCTGCCTTAATATTCCAGCTCTCCGCGTCAAAGCCCCAATACAGTTCGTCCCGGTAGTACGCATCGGCGCGCGCTGTAAAAGCGCCGATACTGGTATCCCAATCGTACTGAACCGCCACGTTGAACGTCTTGACGGGCAGGGAAGGCAGATCCTCATCGGATCGATCTGAGGGGATGACCTCGCCAGATACCAAATCGAAAGAAAAGTCCTCAAATTCCTTGAACTCCCCGTCCGCGTAGCTGGCGGAGAAGTTGAACAGCCAGTGTTCGTCAGGTGCGAGCGTCACTTCCAGTTCCGCCCCGTTGATAGTGGAACTACCCGCATTCGTTACCCCCTGTAGGGAGCTAATATTATTGGGATCGGGGTCGGGACGCGCGACGAACAGCTGCATATTGCTGTATTCCATGTTGAACAACGCCGCATTGACCCGCAAGCGGTTGTCCCAGGCATCCAGCTTCATACCCAGTTCAGCGTTCCAGATATCCTCTTCGTCGAAGGGGAGCAACTCACCCACACCAAAGTCGGAGAAGCCACCAGCCTTATAACCCTTGGTGTAACTGACATACGTTAAAAGCCCGTTGATATTGTCATTCAACATAGCTTCTGGAAAGCTGTACGCAATACTGATCATGGGTGTCAGGCTGTCGTAATTCTCATTGGCCTCAAGTCTTTCAATATCACCCAGCGGCAGAGGAACGGCTGAGAGTGCATTGTTGAAGAATACATCGGCGGGCATGAGTGACACAGAACCTGGAATATTTATTGCCCCCGGTACGTTGGCAAAGGCCTCCCAAGGCGGCAATGCAGTCTGCCGATGGGTTTTCATGTCCCGCTCCTCGTAACCGTAGCGCAGCCCCGCGGTCACCTCCACCTGCTCGGTGGCATCCCAACTCCACTGGGTATAAGCAGAGTAGGAATTGTTCTGGTTCTTTTGCCCGGCCTCATTGTAGCCGCTCAGCGCGGCGACAAAACCCGGTGGCAGACGCGCCGCCTTGGACGCCCCCCAGACGCCGTTATCGCCGTTCCATGCAGCGCGATTGCCGGTATCGGTGCTGTCATACATATAATACAGGCCGGCCGTGTAGCGCAGTGAACCGTCCAGCAAGTCGCCGGTAAACTGGAACTCCTGGCTGATCTGGGTTGAATCGCCATCCTCAAGCGATTTCTGGCCGTTGGGGAAGCCGGCGTAAGTGTTGGTGTATTGAATGCTGGGGGTTTCCTGATAGACCCAGGCAGTGATGCTGCGGAAGCTGTGATTATCAGCGATGTCCCAGTTTACGGTCGCCGAGGCCAGCTGGGCATCAAGCTTGTACTCGCGCTGCGGCGGGAAAAAGGGCGCCACCGAATCGCTGGCGGCCTCGCAAAAATCCGCAAGCCCTGCAAAGCCGGTGGATGGCGCGATTAACCCCTGGTCCTGGATCTGCGCCGCGGGATTGGTGACCACACAGTCCCCGCCCGCCAACATATTCTCGCGGATTCGATTGTAGAAATAATTCAAATCTACGGTGACATCGTCTGAAGCCAGCCAACGCAACTGTGCAAATGCCCCTATACGATCGTCATTGGACAGATCCGTGCCGTCATTCGGGTCCTTCCAACCGCCATCGGCCTGGACACTGGTCACGGTGAGGCTGCTCAGCAGCGTGTCGGTAATAGGCACATCTACAGAACCCTGGACGTTGAATTGCCCTTCGTTACCGGCCCTCACTTGACCGTAGCCACCGAATTCCTCCGCCGGTTTTACGGTAGTGACCAGCAGTGCGCCACCCGTGGTATTTTTGCCGAACAAGGTACCCTGCGGCCCGCGCAACACCTGTACCGACTCGACTTCGGCCAGGTCCAGCAACTGCCCATGGGGTTTGAGGAGGAACACATCATCGAGATAGACCCCGACACTGAGCTCGGTGACATTGGTCGCGCCGCGGGTCGGACCCACACCGCGAATATAAACCGTTGCATCCCTGGAAGGCCGATTGATCTGCAAGTTCGGCACCATCTCGGTAATGTCCGCAAGGTTAGAGACACCCGCTTCTAACAGCGCATCGCCGCTGAAAGCCGAAATGGCCAACGGCGCATCCTGAATTGATTCCGCCCGCTTACGGGCTGTCACCACGACCTCCTCAAGGGCGCCGCTTTGCGCAGCAAACGCAGCAGGAATTGGTACAGCCATCAGCGCCAGGCTAGAAGCCAGTAGCTGAGGAATCTTACGCTTCTTGAATTTTTGCATGGTGTCACCCTCGAGTCAGGAGTCGGCTCAATTGTTGTTTCAACTTCGCCGTCAATTATTTATGTACTTATGCCGCCTGACTATAGAGCGTGAGATAGAACGGATATATAGAATTAATCTTCAGGTCCTATAGGCTTCTCGAATGACATCGACGATATTGACGGGTATCACTTGGTACAAACGGACTCAATCGGCAAGAAAGTGTTTACGGTACGCAGAGGGTGGTTGACCGAAGTGTCGATGAAAAGCACGGGGAAAATACTGTTAATTGCCGATGATCATGCAGACCATCGACTACGGTGATGTAACGTTGCGCGCCGCCCTGACCTGGCTGGCGTACCCGGCCTGTGTGCTACCACCGTTTAAATGGCTTCTTTTCAATATTGATCTGGACAGGCCAAAAATGCATATCCCCTTTGTCTTCCTGAATCCATTTACGGCGGCCATTCCTCTGGCATTGTGCGGCGGCACCACGCCAGAAGTTGCCGCTTTCGTAGGCATTTTCACCGGCTTGCACGGCAAATGGCAGCACAGTAACGCGCGCTACAACCTGGCCTGGGAGAACACGCTGAATATTATCCACAAACCTGGGCCGATACTCACTCCGATACCAGAACGGGCATGCTTACCTGCACGCCACCCAAAGGGGCGATTAGCCGATAGTCGTCGGGCAGCAACCAATTGACAAATGGTGCTAACTCACTCATTGCTGAACTACTCATCGCCGCCAGGCTATTGATAATGGTGCCATCGGGAAGAACCGCGGTAACACCTGCCGAATCATCCCTTAAAGTGAGTACATTGTAGAGGCCCTCGCCGGTCTCCAAGTCGATCGCTACCAACGTAGATATTACGGGTAGCAGTATCGGCTTGCCCAGGCTAATCTCGTAGCCGTAGAGCACGGGTACCACCACACTGTCCTTTAGTACGGTGGGATTGCCATTTCCTACGGCGATAGGGTCGCCCAGGAGCCAGGAAGACGGCAGGGTTTTGCGCGCGAGTTCGTCCAGATCACTTTCCCAGCGTATGTCTCCCTCTGGGCTAATCGTCACCAGGGCCGGAGCCTGAATCTGTAATGCGTAGATAGTACCGTCGGCACCCACTGCTGCTCCACGTGCTCCACAATATTTTTGTGATAGTGAATCGGCGCGGGCATCTCCACATCCATGCCCGCATTGAGTGCCTTCACCGCATCGCGAATGCCGAAGAAGAAATCTGAGATATGAAACCCCTCGAAACCCCACTGCTCACGAGCGATGTCAGTGAGCAATTTTTTACTCTCACACACCTGCTCTCCCTCGAATCGGTTGTAGGCGCCCATCAGGGAAGCCGCGCCACCCTGTACTACGCACTTTTTGAAGTGGGGCAGATACACCTCGTGCAGCGTGCGATCATCCGCGCGAATATCGACGCGAAAACGGGAATTTTCGATGTTATTTACAGCGTAGTGTTTTACACAGCCCATGACATTATGCGATTGCACTTGCTCGGTGAGTGACAAACCGAACTCTCCTACGTGGTAGGGATCCTCACCATAGGTTTCCTGCGCGCGCCCCCAGGCAGGATGGCGTAACAGGTTGATGCAGATACCCGCCGCCCTCGAAGGCGCGCACCTCTTTACCGATAACATCTCCGACAGCTCGCTCTATATCGCGGTCAAAACTTGCGCCCCGCGCCATGGAAACTGGGAAACAGGTGGCAAAGCCCATAGTGACGCCCCTGGGGCCGTCGGAGAAACCCACTGGCGGCACCCCCAGCCGCTTGCAACCGAAGGTCGGGATTGGTCTGGGGTTATAAATACTGCCTTCCTTTTTTACACTGCTGAGCCAGATGTGCTTGAAGATGTCGAAGTTACCTGACAGCAACAACGCCTTCTCCTTGAGAGTCATCTGCCCAAGAATGTCTTCCGCTTTATTTTTTACCGCGACACGATCAGCGCCAATTTTTGCTTAAAACATGGCTCATTCCCCTTTTTATGAGTGTGTCTGGAGCGCATTTCACCAGTTTAGGAACACATCATAAATGACTGCGGTGCTATATATTTACCGCTTTCAATCGCCAGCTGTCATAACGACTGTGAATGGGCCGACTTAACCGGGAGATGACAGATCTCTGGGGTATTCCACATCCATGTATTCGATCAACAGGTCGAGACATTCCCGGGCCAGTGGCGTGAGGTACTCGCGGCGATACAATGCCGTAACCGGTAGCATGGGTAACCCCTCATCAATCTCCACTTTGACCAGGGTGCCGCGCTCAAGCGCTGTTCGCACCAAGTGATCTGACAAGAACAGCATGCCCATACCCATTTCGGCAAAGGCGACAAGACAGATGCCCTCGTTACTGGTGAGTTCCCATTTCCATGACTGAAAGGGCACGTCCGCCACGGTTTTCGCAATCCAGGGATTGGTCAGATCCAGACGGGTGCCTATGCAGCGGTGCTTTTTACCGATTTCGGCCAGGGTCTGCGGCGTCCCATGCTTCTTGAGATAATGCGGCGAAGCGTAGAACCCCAGCGGAATCTCGCCCAACGGTCGGGCGGACATATTGCTCTCCGCGCCCTCACCCTCACTGATAAAAAGATCGTATTCCAGCTGGAAGTGGCGCTGGTAGTAACCTGCTGGCGTGGTGTCCTCCACCTTCAGATGAAATCGCGCCTCGGGATGTTGCTGGAGTAATTTTTGTAACACGGAAGGCAGTACGTGTGTTGCCAACGCTGGAGATGTTGCGATACGCAGGAGAGATGACTCATGGCTGGAGATATGCCGGATCTCATGTTCTGCCGCCATGACCAGGGCATCGATCTCTATAGCGCGCTCATAATAGCGCTCACCGGCAGCCGTTAGTAGGAGCTTGCGTGTGCTGCGCTTGAACAACTGACAACCCAGTTTGTCTTCCAGACGATCGATCTGCTTACTTACCGTGGGCTGAGTGATGCCGAGCTTCTCAGCGGCCTTGCTGAAGCTGCCCTGTTCTACGATAGTGATATAAAGTTTGTAATTATCCAAGGGCAAACATCTCCTATTTTTTATCATTCTATATGAGTCGTCTTGCAGGTATAGGACAAATAAACGGCCTGTTGAGAGTAGATTTCCTCACTGATACT
>ERZ887849.588-NODE-588-length-38595-cov-36.197717_pt1 | contig 38595 bp, 47 predicted proteins | sample MGYA00521267_ERZ887849 | MGnify/ENA primary metagenome ERZ887849 (study PRJEB32303, sample SAMEA104408601) | aquatic metagenome | biome: Brackish water; feature: Pelagic; material: water | place: Baltic Sea | collected 2014-06-06T16:11:00 | depth 2,863 m ... | reverse complement strand
GTTCTTTTAAAGGTGATAAAAAAAACAAAAAAATATCATGCTCATTATGAAGAAGGCACGTACGCAGTTGGTGATAATGTTAAAATCATAGAATCTGCTCCCATATCAAAATTAAAAAGATGGAAAGTTGTAGGAACTAAATAATGATACAAGTACATACAGAAATGGAAGTGGCTGACAATACAGGTGCAAAGCGTATTGAATGCATCAAGGTTTTAGGTGGTTCTAAGAGAAGGTACGCTTCTATAGGAGATATTATCGTGGTCAGTATTAAAGATGCCATGCCAAAAGGAAAAGTTAAAAAAGGAGATGTGCATAAAGCTGTAGTTGTTAGAACTAGAAAACAAATTTACAGAATAGACGGATCTTCAATAAAATTTGATACAAACGCAGCAGTATTAATTGCTGCTAATAATGAGCCAATAGGCACTCGTATTTTTGGACCAGTAACAAGAGAACTAAGAGCAAAAAATCATATGAAGATTATTTCTCTAGCTCCAGAGGTTTTGTAATGAAAGCGCAATTAAAAAAAGGAAATACAGTTAAAGTACTTGCGGGTGATGAACGAGGTAAGACTGGAGAAATTATTGAAATTATTCAATTAACATCAAAATCTGGTATTTTAAATAAAAGAGCAATTGTGAAGGGTTTAAACATTGTAAAAAAACATCAAAAAGCAACTAAAGAAAATAAGGGCGGAATTGTTAGTATAGAAAAATCAATACACTTATCTAATTTGCAGCTTGTAGCAGGAGATAAAAAACCTGCAGAAGGAAAAAAAGAAATAGCAGCAAAAGAAATAAAGGTCAAAACTCCTAAAGTTAAAAATGAAAATAAAAAAGAAAAAAAGCATCCTGAAAAAAAAGATGCAAAAAAAGTAACTAAGCCAACAAAAAAAGATAAAAAGAGCAAATAATGATACCGAGATTAAAAAAAATATATCAAGAAGAAATTATGCCAAGTTTAACCAAAACTTTGTCTATTAAAAATACTATGCAGGTTCCAAAACTTGAAAAAATTGTTTTAAATATGGGTCTGGGTTTAGACGCTAGTGATAGCAAAATCTTAAAAAGTATTCAAACTGACCTTGGTAACTTAACTGGTCAATTACCAGTTGTAACTAAATCTAAAAAAGCTGTAGCAAATTTTAAAACTAGAAAAGATATTCCACTTGGTTTGAAAGTAACATTGAGAAAAAATAATATGTATTACTTCTTAGATAGATTAATTAATACTGCACTTCCAAGAATTAAAGATTTTAGAGGTCTTAACCCTGATAGCTTTGATCAGGAAGCTAATTATAGCTTTGGTATCAAAGAGCATGTTATTTTTCCTGAAGTAAACTTTGATAAGATAGAAAAAATGAGAGGATTAGATATTACTGTTGTGACATCAACTAAAAACAAAGAAGCTTCCAAAGCTTTACTAGATAGTTTTAATTTTCCATTTTATAAGAAAGGATCTAATTAATGGCTAAAACATCGGCAATACATAGAAATCTTAAGAGAGTTCGTATGTCAAAAAAGTTTGCTAACAAAAGAAAAAAACTTAAAGCAATTGTTATGGATAAAAAAATTAATTTAAATGAGAGATTTGCCGCTAGTTTAAAACTTGCAAAACTTCCTAAAAATTCATCTAAAAATAGAATTAGAAATCGATGCGAAATAACAGGTAGACCACATGGGTATTACCGTAAACTAAAAATGTCTAGAATTGCACTTAGAAAATTAGCTTCTATGGGAAAAATTCCAGGCATGACAAAATCAAGTTGGTAGGAAAGGAATAACATTATGACAATATCAGATCCAATTGGCGATATGCTTACTAGAATAAGAAATGCTCAAATGAAGCAACATCCTACTGTACTAATTCCAGCCTCAAATTTTAAAAAACAAGTACTAGATGCGATGGAGAGAGAAGGATTTATTGCAAGTTATGAAGTAGTAAAAGAATCTAATTTTGAAGAATTGAAAGTAAATTTAAAATACGTGCATGGTACTCCAGTGATTAGAGAAATTAGAAGAATTTCTAAGCCAGGTAGAAGAATTTACTCAAGATTTGAAAGTTTACCAAGAGTTTTAAATGGACTAGGTATTTCTATCATCTCAACATCTAAAGGAATTTTTTCTGACAACGAGGCTAGAGATAAAAAACTTGGAGGAGAAATAATCTGTAATATTTCTTAATCTTTATGTCAAAAATTGGAAAAAAACATATTCTTGTACCAGCTGACGTCAAAGTGGCCATCAATGGAAATAAAATTTCTATGGAAGGCCCTAAAGGAAAAAAAGAATTAACTTTAAATACAGAGGCTTTAGAAACTAAATTTGAAAATAATAAAATAACCGTAACATTAAAAAATGCCTCAGATCAAAATAAAGTTTTTTGGGGTTTGCAAAGAAGTTTAATTAACAATGCAATTATTGGTATTTCAAAAGGATATGAAATTATTTTGAATTTAAATGGAGTTGGTTTTAGAGCCAATCTAAAAGACAAGCAAATCCAGTTTCAACTAGGTTTTAGTCATGACATTTTATTTGATATCCCTGAAGGAATTACTGTTAAAATTGATAAACAAACAAAAATTACACTAAATGGAAATGATAAGCAGTTAATAGGTAAAGTTGCTGCGGATATTAAGTTCTTAAAACCTGTTGAACCCTATAAACAAAAAGGTATTACCAGCGAAGGACAATTTATTCTTAAAAAAGAAGGCAAGAAAAAGTAATGAGAAATAAAACTGCTATCAGACAAAAAAGAAACAGAGCTAAGCTTAAGAGAGTAAACACGGACAAGCCTAGATTGACTGTATTTAGATCTGCCAAGAATATTTATGCTCAGTTAATAGATGATAGTAAACGCACTACTATTGCAAGCGCTTCTTCTAAAGAAAAAAGTATTGAAAAAAATAATAAAACAGAATTATCTAAAATTGTAGGAAAATTGATTGCTGAAAGAAGCATAGCAAAAGGAATTAAAGAAGTTTACTTTGATAGAGGAAGCTATAAGTACCATGGCAGAGTTAAATCACTTGCAGAAGCAGCAAGAAGCGGGGGATTAAAATTTTAAATTATGAGCAAAGTATCTGAGATTAAAGAAAAATTAGTTGCGATTAATAGAATTACCAAAGTTGTTAAAGGTGGAAGAAGGTTCGGTTTTGCTGCTTTAGTAGTTGCAGGTAATCAAAAAGGCCAAGTTGGTTTTGGACAAGGAAAAGCAAAACAAGTCCCTGATGCAATAAAAAAAGCATCGGATGCTGCAAAAAAATCTTTGATTAAAATACCATTACGTGATGGCAGAACATTGCATCATGATGTTAAAGGAAAAAGTGGTGCTGGAAAAGTAATTTTAAGAAGCGCTCCAGCTGGAACTGGTATTATAGCTGGCGGAGCTGTTCGAGCAATTTGCGAAATGTCAGGTATTCAAGATGTAGTTGGCAAATCTATTGGATCTGCAAATCCTTATAACGTTGTTAGAGCTTCTTTTGCTGCATTATCTAGTCAACAAACACCGAAAGATATTTCTTTAATTAGAGGTAAAAAAATTAAAGATATTGTTTCAAGGAGATAATTTATGAAATTAAATAGCATAGGTATCAAAATTTTTAAAAAATCAAAAAGAGTTGGAAGAGGTATAGGCTCTGGAAAAGGAAAAACTGCTGGTCGAGGTGTGAAGGGACAAAAAGCAAGATCTGGTGTTGCCGTTAAAAGTTTCGAAGGTGGTCAAATGCCTTTATTTAGAAGGTTGCCAAAACGTGGATTTAACGCAATTAAAAATAGAGCCAATAATTTAGTTATTAATTTAAGAGATATATCAAGTTTAATTGATAAGAAAAAAATTAACACTGTAGAAAAAATAGATTTGAGTAGTTTGTTGTTTTCTAAAGATAAAAAAAATTCAAAATATGTAAAAGTAAAAATACTAGGTACGGGTGAAATTAAGCACAAGGTAAATTTACTAGCACATTCATTTAGTCAAAGTGCTAAAAGTAAGATAGAAAAATTAGGCGGATCAATAGAAATAGTTAAATAGTAATGTCTAATTTTTCAGATATTTCTACTAGTGGATCAGGATCTCAATCAAGCGATTTAACAAAAAGAATTCTATATACTTTATTTATATTAATTATTTACCGATTTTGTACCTATGTACCATTGCCAGGAATAGATCCTGACTCCCTTAAAAATTTAATTACCGGCAATGAGAGAAGCCTTTTAGGCATGTTTAATTTGTTTGCCGGAGGAGCTGTGCAACGAATGGCAATTTTAACCTTAGGTATTATGCCATATATTTCTGCATCTATTATTATTCAATTGTTAACTGGAGTAACCGAATATTTTAAAAATTTAAAAAACCAAGGTGAATTTGGTAGACGTAAAATTACACAGTACACCAGATACGGTACTGTATTATTAGCATTAATTCAGGGTTATGGCGTAGCTGTCAGTTTAGAGAATTCTCCTGGCTTAGTTTTGGAGGCTGGCTGGTATTTTAGATTTGTTACTACGATAACTTTACTGACGGGAACCATATTAATTATGTGGCTTGGAGAACAAATTACAGCGAGGGGTGTGGGCAATGGTATTTCTTTAATTATATTTTCAGGAATTGTTGCAGAAATTCCAGGAGCCTTAGCGTCGACGTTCGAACTTGGCAGAACGGGAGCTATTTCTACCATAGCAATTTTGTCTATTTTATTATTATTATTGGGTGCGATATATTTCATAGTTTTTGTCGAAAGAGCACAACGCAGAATATTAATTCAATATCCAAAACGTCAGATGGGAAATAAAATCTATGGTGGCGAGTCATCTTATCTGCCATTGAAAGTTAATACTGCTGGAGTTATCCCAGCAATTTTTGCATCTGCTTTATTATTATTACCTGTAACGCTGTCTAACTTTTCTACCAGTGCAAATTCCTGGGTACTTTCTGTCACCTCTATGCTGGGCCAAGGAAAGCCTCTCTACATGCTTTTTTATGCATCAGGAATTGTCTTTTTTGCTTTTTTTTACACATCCATTATTTTTAACCCTGTAGAAACTTCTGACAATTTAAAAAAACATGGAGGATTTGTTCCTGGAATTAGACCTGGAGAAAAAACATCTGAATTTATTCAAGGTTTACTAACTAAGTTAACTGTTATTGGATCTGCTTATTTAGTTTTAATTTGTCTGTTACCAGAATTCTTAATATCTAAATATCCCATTCCATTTTATTTAGGCGGAACTTCATTACTAATCGTTGTAGTAGTAGCAATGGATACAATTACGCAGGTACAAACTAGAATGATGAGCGCACAGTACGCTTCCTTAATAAAAAAAACTAAATTTTCCAAATAATGAATATTGTAATTTTTGGACCTCCAGGAGCAGGAAAGGGGACGCAATCTTCGTACTTAATCCAAAATTTCAATCTATTTCAGTTATCAACTGGTGATTTATTAAGAGATGAACTTAAGAGCAAATCTGCATTAGCTTCAGAAATTGAAAGCTTAATGAATGCTGGAAAATTAGTTTCTGATACGATTATTAATAATTTAATAGAAAAAAAACTTAGTGATGTAAGTATTGCCAATAGAATTATATTTGATGGATTTCCTAGAAATATTGAACAGGCAAAAACCTTAGACAGTCTTTTGTCAAAATATTCTCAATCTATTTCATTAGTTTTGAATCTAAAAGTTGACTATTCAGTTCTTACTAAAAGAATATCGGGAAGAGTATCTTGTTCAGTATGTAAGAGAACTTTTAATGAATTTTTTGATCCACCTGTACCATGTGAAAATTCTAAATGTTCTGACAGAGTATTGAACAAAAGGTCAGATGATAATGTTGAAACTGTTTCAAAGAGACTAAAAACATACGATGAGTCAACATTACCTATTCTTGGCTATTATTCTTCAAAAAATATAGTTAAAGATGTTGATGCTATGCAGGATATTGGAAGCGTATCAAAACAAATATCTAGCATTATCAAGGACTTAAAACGTTGACTTTAAAAGAAGGATTCATATACTCCGACAGTTTTTAAAATTAATAATTACAATCACTTACTATGGCTCGTATATCAGGGATCAATCTTCCATTAAATAAGCAAGTGCATATTGCTCTTCAGTATATCTATGGAATTGGTGATCATTATGCTGAAAAAATTTGTGAAGAATTAAAAATAGATAAGTCGAAACGAGTTAACAATTTAACAGAAGATGAAGTTCTTAAAGTAAGGGAATTAATAGATAAGAATTATAAAGTGGAAGGTGATTTGAGAAGAGATATTTCATTAAATATAAAAAGACTTAGAGATTTAGGTACATACAGAGGAACAAGACATAGAAAAAAATTACCAGTAAGAGGGCAGAGAACTCATTCCAATGCAAGAACTAGAAAAGGAAAAGCTATTGCAATTGCAGGTAAAAAATTAACAGTAATGAAAAAATAATTAATGAGCGCTGAAGATATTAAAAAAAAACCTGAAGATACAAAAGTTGCCGATACAAAAAAGCAAGATTCTAAAAAGAAAAGCAAATTCAGATTAAAAAAGAAAGAAAAGAAGGTTGTTGTTAATGGTAAAGCTTATGTAAATGCTACTTTTAACAATACTATTGTTTCAATTACCGACAAAGATGGCAATGTTCTTTCCTGGTCATCTGCTGGCTCTAAGGGATTTAAAGGTTCAAGAAAATCTACACCATATGCTGCACAAGTTGCAGCTGATGATGCGGCTATAAAAGCGGCTGAGTTTGGTCTTAAAAATATTGATGTTGAAGTAAAAGGTCCAGGTTCTGGAAGAGAAACAGCATTAAGAGCATTACAGGCAAGAGGATTTAAAATTTTGTCAATTAAAGACACTAGTCCCATTGCTCATAATGGATGCAGACCACCAAAGAAACGAAGAGTTTAACCATAAATAATACAGGAGCTAACATTGATAGACAAAAATTGGAAAGAATTAATCAAACCTTCTAAAATAGATATTCAGGCAAGTGAAGATAAAAAATTTGCTAAAATAGTAGTTGAGCCTTTAGAAAGAGGTTTTGCGCTAACTCTTGGTAATGCATTAAGAAGAGTTTTGTTATCATCCATTCAAGGTACAGCTGTTACAGCTATTCAAATTGACGGAGTACTTCATGAATTTTCTTCAATTAATGGAGTAAGAGAAGATGTTACTGACATTGTGTTAAATGTTAAATCTTTATCGTTAAAATTAAATTCTAACGGACCAAAAAAATTAATTTTAGATGCAAAAGGACCAGGCGAGATTACTGCTAAAATGCTTAACTCTAACCCTGATATTGAGATTTTAAATCCTGAACAAGTTATTTGTAATTTAGATGAAAATACAAAAATCTATATGGAATTAGTTGTTAATACTGGAAAAGGATATGTTTCTGCTGATAAAAATAGAGAAAAAGACTCTCCATTAGGTCTTATACCTATCGATTCAGTTTACAGCCCAGTAAAACGAGTTTCATATAATGTCTCAAACACAAGGGAAGGTTTGTCGATAGATTATGATAAATTAACAATGGAAATTGAAACTAATGGATCTGTAGCGGCAGACGACTGTTTAGCTTTTGCTGCAAGAATATTGCAGGATCAGTTGTCTTTATTTATAAATTTTGATGAACCAAAAGAAGTTATTGCTCAACCTACACAAAGTGAGCCTGAATTTAATAAAAACCTTCTTAGAAGAGTTGATGAATTAGAGCTTTCCGTTCGATCCATGAATTGCTTAAAGAATGATAATATTATCTATATCGGTGATCTTGTTCAAAAAACGGAAGGAGAAATGCTTAGAACTCCTAATTTTGGAAGAAAATCTTTAAATGAAATTAAAGAAGTACTATCCGGTATGTCGTTATACTTAGGAATTGAAATTCCTAATTGGCCACCAGAAAATATCGCTGAATTATCTAAAAAATTAGAGGAAGAATACAAATAAACCATGAGACACGGCCACGGACATAGAAAATTAAATAGAACGTCCGAACACAGAAAAGCTATGTTTCAAAATATGCTAAATTCATTAATTAAGCATGAGCAAATTCAAACGACTGTTCCAAAAGCTAAAGAATTGAAATCGATCATTGATAAAGTTATCACCATTGGTAAAAAAAACACTTTAGCTGCAAAAAAAACACTTTTTTCAAAGTTACAAGATAAATCATCTGTAATAAAATTAACTACCACTTTACTAAAAAGATATGAGAATAGAAAAGGTGGATATTGCAGAGTTGTAAAATCTGGTTTTCGTTTCGGTGACAATGCACCAACTGCTTATATTGAATTAGTAGATAAAGATTTTAACGCAAAGGGTCAAGATTCTGGTCCTGTTCAAAAAAAAGCAGATGATAAGGAAAATTCAGAGATCAAAAACATATCTACTGATTCCAAAGAAGCAAAAAAAACTAGTAAAAAATAATGAAACTCTATCTACTGGTTGCTTTATTTGGAGCAGCCGGAAGTGTTTTGAGATATTTTTTATTTGTTATTACTCCTAAATTTTTCTACTCAAATTTTCCAATAAGCACAGTAATTGTAAACCTTCTTGGTTCATTTTTTATTGGTTATTGTATTGCATTATTTGATAAAGGAATAATTAGTGAGACTGTTAGAATTTCTATAGTTGTAGGTTTGTTGGGTGGTTTTACAACTTTTTCAACTTTTTCAATGGATTTATTTAATTTAATAAATAAATCTTTGTATATGCAAACTGCTACTTATATTTTTGTCTCCGTGTTCTTTGGCTTATTATTTTTTATTCTAGGTTATAAATTATCAAATTTACTTTAATGATAATTAGTGAACAGTTTGTAATTGAAGCAGATTACGAAAATTCTAGAATTGATAGATGGCTCAAAAATAAAGTTTATAAATTTCATCAATCGTTTATCGAGAAATCTCTAAGATCAGGAAAAATAAAAGTTAACAAAAAAAAAGTTAAAAGTTCTTATAAACTCAAAGTTGGAGACAATGTGTACATAAATATTGATTATGAAAAACAGGAAGAAAATAAAAAATTTTCATATCAAGCTAGTTTGTATGAATATAAAGAAATAAAAAATAATACTATCTTCGAAAATAAAGACTATTTGATTTTAAATAAACCAGCTGGTATTGCGGTTCAATCAGGAAGTAAATCACCTAAAAATATAATTGATATTCTCAATAAATTTTCTGAAGATAAAAAATTTTATTTAGTCCATAGAATTGATAAAGAAACTTCAGGTCTAATTATTCTTGCATGTAACAGAACTTTCGCTCAAGTTTTATCTGAGCAATTTAGAAATAAAGTAGTTAAAAAAAATTATCTAGCTATTCTGCATGGTTGTCTACCTGTTAACGAGGGTACGCTTGATCATAATTTAACATTTAAAGACAAATCTAAAGTTAAAACATTTAAAGCAGAAACAGATTTTTTTGTATTATCAAAAAATAAAGATTTTTCATATGTGCAAGCTAATCCCATCACTGGCAGAAAACATCAGTTAAGACGTCAATTTTTTCATATTAATCATCCTATTGTAGGTGATGATAAATATTTCATTCCTCATTATAAAAATAACAGTAAATTTTTAATGCTACATAGTCATGAAGTGACATTTGAGTATTTAGGTAAAAACAAAACTTATAAGATTGAAGTTCCCTCCCAATTTAAAGTTTTTTTGAAGGACTCTGGTTTATAAAAATTTTTTCAAAATTATCTAAAATTACTTTGTTGATAGTTTCTTCACTAGGTAATTTTGTAATTTCAGAAAAATTAATTAAACCTTTATCTTTTATACCGCAAGGAATGATTGCTTTGTAATTATTCATATCGACATCTAAATTTAATGCAAAGCCATGATAAGCTACCCATTTTTTAACTTTAATACCTATAGCTGCTATTTTGTATTCTAAATTGTCTTTCTTTACCCATATGCCAATATTGTTTGGATCGTTATAAGAGTTTATTTTAAAAACCTTTAATGTTTCTATAATCCAATTTTCTACATTTCTGACTAATTGTTTGATTTCTTTGCCACGTTTGTTCAAATCCAAAACAAAATAAACAATTTTCTGGCCTTTGCCGTGATACGTCCATTTGCCACCTCTGTTTGTTTTAATAGTAGGCAAAAAGTTTTTTTCAAGCAATTCCACATCTTTTCCACTTGTTCCACAAGTATAGATATCCTGATGTTCAAGAATCCAAATAAGTTCACGCCCCTTATTCAAGTGAATATCAAAAGCTCTTTCTTCTAAGAAATCAATTGCTGCTTGATATAAAATTGGTTTTTTGCTGATTTTTATTTCAATATTCATTATATAAAGAAAAATACTTTTATTATTATGGAAAACAATAACCAAATAAAATCAACAAAAGTAGAGTTTAATATAAGCAATATTTTTCTAGAAGATTTAATTAACAAAATTGATAATAAAAATGTTGCGGAAGTCAATTTATTGCTTTCAAAGCTTCATATTTCAGATGTTGCTGAAATTGTGTCAAATTTGCCAGAAAAAAAAAGATTTCAGCTATTTGATTTGGATAATTTTACTATTAACCCGAATGTAATAGTTGAACTTACAAATGAACTACAAAAAGAAATTTTAGAGAGAATTACATCAGATAAAATAGTACGAATTATTAATAGTCTCGAATCTGACAATGCCCTGCAGATTGTGGAAAATCTTTCCGAGCAGAAAAAAAATGAAGTACTTACTAAAATTCCATTAGAAGACAAAAATATATTAGAACAAACATTAAGTACTTACCCAGAAGATTCTGCAGCCAGAATAATGCAGAGAGAATTTGCTGCGGTCCCACAAGGTTGGACCGTAGGGCAGACTATCGATTATTTGAGAGAAACAAAGGAATTACCAAAAGATTTTTTTGAAATTTTTATTATCAATCAACTCAATATCCCAGTTGGCTCTGTAGCCTCATCAAGAATACTTCGAACTGAAAGAGAAGTTAAAATGAGCGAGATTATGAAGAATAATAAATTTTTAGTACCTGCGGAAATGGATAAGGAGCAGGTCGCATATAATTTTGAACAATACAGTTTGTTTTCAGCAGGTGTAGTAGACAAAAATAATCATTTAATTGGTATGATTACAGGTGATGACATTGTAACCGTCATTAAGGAAGAAGCAGAGGAAGATACATTGAGATTAGCAGGGGTTAGTGACGAAGAGATATCTGACAGCGCTTTTAGTATTACTAAAAAAAGATTTATTTGGTTAACTATAAATTTATTAACGGCAATTTTGGCATCAACAGTCATAAGCGCATTTAATGAAAATATAGAGAAGGTTGTTGCTCTAGCTATTTTAATGCCGATTGTTGCATCTATGGGCGGTAACGCTGGGACCCAAACCTTAACTGTGACAGTTAGATTATTAGCTACAAAAGAACTTATATCAAGTAACGTTAGAAAAATTATTTCTAAAGAGTTTTTAGTAGGATTTCTTAATGGCTTAATATTTGCACTTATCACTGGAGCTGCTATTTTTGTTTGGTTTCAAGATGTAAGATTATCAGCTCTTATCGCTGTGGCTATGATCATCAATATGACTGTTGCAGGTCTTTTTGGAATATTAATTCCAGTAGGTTTGAATAAATTTAAAATTGATCCTGCAATCTCTTCAAGTGTTTTTGTTACAACCGTAACTGATGTTTTTGGATTTTTATCATTTTTGGGATTAGCAAGTTATATACTTAATATCTAAATATTATCTATTAATCTAACTCCATCCAGGTAATAAGCGATAAATATATTTGAATGCATATTAACTTTTTTGGACCTGAAAAATCTTTTTAGATTAACATTCTCAATATAATCAATTTTGTTTACTCCAGTTTTTTTAATTTCTTTCAGTAAAAAACTAAGGTTAAATATTTTACCAATGTTAGATAATTTATAATTTAATATTGTTTTGTAGACTAGGCTCATAATTTTTTTTGATTTTTCATTAAGCAATAAATTTCTTGAGGATAAAGCATATCCTTGTCTTGATCTTACAGTTTTGCATGGAATAATTTTTGATGAAATTCTGTTAATTGTACAAAATTGTCTAATAATATGTAGTTGTTGATAATCTTTTTCACCCATGTAAACTTTTGTATTTTTTATAATTGAAAGTAATTTCGACATTACATCCAGCACTCCTTTAAAATGATTTTTTCTAAATTTATGTTCCATAAATTTTGTCATTTTAGGGTATTTAAATTTTAATGATTTCCATCCATACACCTCATTAAAAGAAGGAAGAAACAAATAGTCAACTTTGTATTTCTTGCATAACATAATATCATTTTTTATTTTTTTTGGATAATTCATGAAATCTTTTTTTTTATTGAATTGTTTTGGATTTACAAAAATACTAACTACTGTTTTTGAATTTTCTTTTTTACTTCTTTTAATTAGGGATATATGACCATCATGCAACGTTCCCATAGTTGGCACAAAGCCTGTATTATTATATTGATCTAAAATACTATTAATTTGATTAGATTTTTTTATAATTTTCATTTAAGACAATTTCTTTACTTTATTTATGATTAAAGAAGCAATTATACCACTAGCAGGATTAGGAACAAGGATGTTACCTTTAACAAAGGTTATTCCAAAAGAATTATGGCCACTAGGAAAGTTATCAATTTTAGAAAGAATTCTTCAAGAGTGTGAAGATGCTAAAATTAAAAAAATTTATTTAATTATTTCTAAAAGAAAAAGTATTATAAAAAAATTTTTTGACAAAGATTTCTTTCTAGAAAAAAAAATAAGAAATAATCTCGATTTATTAAATAAGCTAAATTCCTTAAGTAAATATAAAAAAAAAATAAAATTTATTTATCAAAATTCTGCTAAAGGCCTTGGCGATGCTGTTAATACTTGTAAAAATTTTATAAAATCATCTCATTTTTTGTTAATTTTGCCTGATGACATTATTGTTAATAACAACTGTTCTAAAGAATTGATAAATATTCATAACAAAAGTAAAGCATCAATATTGGCTATAAAAAAAGTTCCAAAAAATATAGTAAATAGATACGGTGTTGTTGGTTTTAATAAAAAATTAAAAAATATTGTTAATATTAACAAGTTAGTAGAAAAGCCAAATATTAAACAAAGTCCATCTTCATTTGTAATTATTGGTAGATATATATTGAGTAAAAAAATTTTTAAGCATCTTTCGAAGACTAAAAAAGGATCTCTTGGTGAAATTCAAATAACAGATGCTATGTCTATGATGCTAAATGCTGGTCAGTCTTTCAAAGGTTGCATTTTCAAAGGTTCATATTTAGATTGTGGAACTATGGATGGCTATATTAAATCATTTAAATTAATCGGATCACGCTAATGAATATTTGCTTTATAGGTACTGGTTATGTCGGTTTAGTATCTGGCGTTCTTTTTTCGGATTTAGGTAACAATGTATATTGCGTTGATAAGGACAGCGAAAAAATTAAAAACTTAGAACAAGGAATAATACCTATATACGAACCTGGTTTAGAGGAAATTGTTATTAGAAATTTTAAGGCTGGTAGAGTTAAATTTACATCAGACATTAATCAGGCAATTAGATCTTCCGATGTAGTATTTATAGCAGTTGGAACTCCCAGTTCAAAAGATGGATCTTCAGCTGATTTAACCGGTGTATTTAATGTTGCAAATATTATTTCAAAAAATCTAAATTCTTATAAAATCATTATTACCAAATCTACAGTACCTCTTGGAACGGGAGATAAAATTGAGTCTATTTTATTAAAAAAAAATAATAGAAAAAAGTTTGATGTTGTATCAAACCCTGAATTTTTACGTGAAGGAGAAGCAATTCGAGATTTCAGATATCCAGATCGAGTTGTAATAGGAACTAATAATTCAAAAAAAGTTACACCTATAATGGAAAAACTTTATGCGCCAATAATTAATAAGGGAGCAAAATTTCTTATTGTTAAAAGAAGGGCAGCAGAACTAATAAAGTATGCTGCAAATGCTTTTCTGGCGACAAAAATTACATTTATTAACGAGATTGCAAATCTTTGTGAACAAACAGGAATTAATGTGGAAGATATTGCTCTTGGAATAGGAACAGATGCCAGAATTGGCTCTAGATTTTTAAGGGCCGGACCTGCTTATGGAGGATCTTGTTTTCCAAAAGATACAAAGGCATTAGCTAGAACAGCCAGTAATTACAAAGTTCATTTGCAACTAGTCAATGCAGTAATAAAATCAAATGAATCTCGAAGTTCATTAATTACATCCAAAATAATTAAAATTTTAAAAAAACCAAAAAGGAAAATAGTGGGTTTTTTAGGTGTTACTTTTAAGGCTAATACAGATGACATGAGAGACTCTTCTTGTCTTAAAATAATTCCAGCTTTGATAAAAAAAGGGTGTTTAGTTAATTATTACGATCCCACAGGAAATAAAACTAATTTTGATGCTTATAAATCAGTGCATTTTTTTGAAAATGCAAATGAAGTCATAAAAAATTCAGATTTATTAGTTATTCATACAGAATGGGACGAATTTAAAAATATAAATTTTGAAAAAATAACAAAAAACAAAAATTTAAAAATTTTTGATCTAAGAAATTTATACGAAGCTAAATATTTTTTAAATAAAAAAATAAAATATTATTCTATAGGAAGGCCATTTAATGTCTAAAGCTTATGATAAATCAAGGAAACTTGAATTATCCACAAAAGAAAAAATTCCTAGTTTTTATAATGTAATAATTTTGAATGATGATTTTACAACTATGGAATTTGTTGTTAAAATTTTAGTTATGTTTTTTAATTTAACTACTTACAAAGCTAACATTATCACATTGAAAATACATAACGAGGGGTCTGCTGTAGTAGGAACTTATCCAAAAGATGTTGCTGAGACCCTTATTTACCAAGTTAGCAATTATTCAAAACAAAATAATTTCCCTTTAAAGTGCATTTTGGAGCTTAAGTAAATGGCAACTTTTACTAAAACTTTAGAAAAAGCAATTTCACAAGCATTCAAAATTGCATCAGAGAAAAATCATCAGTATGTCACATTAGAGCATTTGCTCTTGTCATTAACTGATGAACCAGACGCCCTTAATGTCATGAAGGCATGTAGTGTAGATACCGCTTTGTTAAAAGAAAATTTAGAGTTTTATATAGATAATGAATTAGATAATATTATTAATTCTGAAAAAGAAGCAGAACCACAGCCAACTGCTGGATTTCAAAGAGTAATTCAAAGGTCTATAGTTCATGTGCAATCTTCTGGAAAAAACGAAGTAACAGGAGCTAATATTTTAGTTTCTTTGTTTGCTGAACGCGAGAGCCATGCTACATATTTTTTACAAGAACAAGAAGTAACAAGGTATGATGTAGTTAATTTTATATCTCATGGTATTACGAAAATTGATAATTTTTCTTACACAGACCATTTTAGCTCCTCACATAAAACAAGTAATTCAGTTAAAAACTCTGCTTTAGACACATATTGTATTAATCTAATCCAAAAAGCTGAAAAAAATAATATAGATGCTTTAGTAGGGAGAACACAAGAGATAGAACGAATAACGCAAATTCTTTGTAGAAGAACTAAAAATAATCCTTTATTAGTTGGTGATCCCGGAGTTGGGAAAACAGCCATTGTTGAAGGATTAGCCAATAAAATTTTTCATAATCAAGTTCCAGATGTTCTAAAGGATAACGTCATATATTCATTGGATATGGGAGTTCTAATTGCTGGAACACGTTATCGAGGTGATTTTGAAGAGAGATTAAAGGCTATTATAAATGAAATTGAAAAAAATAAAAAATTTATCCTTTTTATTGATGAGATTCACTCATTAATTGGAACCGGTTCTACATCTGGCAATTCTATGGACGCAGCTAATATGTTGAAACCAGCTTTGCAATCAGGCCAAATTAGATGCGTAGGCTCCACTACCTTTGTTGAATATAGACAACATTTTGAAAAAGACCGAGCATTACAAAGAAGATTTCAAAAGATCGATGTAGCAGAACCTACTGTAGAAGAGGCTTATAAAATTATGTACGGATTAAAAAATAAATATGAGTCATTTCATAAAGTTAAATATTCAGATGAAGCGATCAGAGCATCAGTTGATCTTTCTTTTAAATACATTGGAAATAAAAAACTACCAGATAAATCCATAGACATTATTGATGAACTTGGTTCATTCGAGTCATTAAAACCGCATGATCAAAAAAAAGAAATTTTAACAGAAGGGGATGTGGAAAAAATTGTTTCTAAAATGACTAAAATACCAGAAAAAAACATCACACTGGATGATAGAAATTATCTTAAAGATTTAGATAAGAATTTAAAAAGATTAATATATGGACAAGATCACGCTATTGATGCACTAGCCAGTTCAATTAAATTATCAAGATCTGGATTGAGAGACTCCAGAAAAACAATTGGTAGTTACTTATTTAGTGGTCCAACTGGTGTGGGAAAAACAGAGTTAGCAAAACAACTTGCCAATACACTTGGCGTAGAACTAATTCGTTTCGACATGTCAGAATACTCTGAAAGGCATACTATATCTAAACTTATTGGCGCACCTCCTGGATATGTTGGTTTTGATCAGGGGGGTTTGCTTTCTGAGTCAGTTGAAAAAAATCCTCACGCTATTTTGTTAATAGACGAAATAGAAAAAGCTCATCAAGATATTTATAATATATTATTGCAAATAATGGATTATGGAATTTTAACAGATCAAAATGGTAAAAAAATAGATTTTAGAAATATTGTACTAATATTAACTACAAACGCTGGAGCTACAGATCTAGAAAAAAATGAAATCGGCTTTGTAAAAAACAAAGATCAGCAAATTGATATAGAAACTATCAATAAAATTTTTTCACCAGAGTTTAGAAATCGACTAGATTCTTTAATAAGATTCAACCATTTAGACAAATCTGTAATTAAAAAAATTGTAAGTAAATTTGTATTGGAATTGGAAACTCAATTAAATGCCAGAGATGTGACCATAGAATTATCAGAATCAGCTTGTGATTTGATATGTGAACTTGGTTATAGCAAAACAATGGGAGCCAGACCTGTTGCTCGATTAATTGATGATAAAATAAAAAAAATATTAGCAAATGAAATTATTCATGGAAAATTAGTAGAAGGTGGGTTGGTTATCGTTGATGCTGCAAAGCAAGAATTCGTTTTTAAGATAAAGAAGCTTGAAATTAAAAAGCTTTCTAAACAATTTTCAAGTTAACTATCAATTTCAAATATTGCTTCTATTTCAACAGCTGCGCCAAGGGGTAGGCTTTCTACACCTATAACAGCCCTCGCGTGAATACCTTTGTTTCCAAATATTTTAACAATAATGTCGGATGCAGCATTTAATAATTTCGGATGCTCTTTAAAATCTTTTGTACAATTTATGTATCCATTAATTTTAATGCATTTTTTAATTGTATCTAAGTTTAAAACAGCACTTTTTAATTGTCCGATGCAATTTAAGATACACAGTCTTGCAGCTTCTTTACCTTGTTCAATCGTTAAGTCTAACCCAACTTTGCCAACAATTAATGTACCCTCAGTGTTTAATGGAAGTTGTCCAGATATATAAATTAAGCTGTTTGATTTAGTGTAAGCGGCGTAATTTCCAACAGGTGACGGTGGTTTTGGAATTTCTATTCCTAACTTTTTGATTAAGTGTTCGATTTCAGACATCTTGATTTGTTTTTATTTTAGACTTCTTTTTTTCTTTTTTTAAAGGTTTTTTTTTTAAAGTTTTACCTTTCTTTGAAGCATCATACTCAAGTCTTTTTTCTATTAAGTCAAGCGCCTCCTCCATAGTGATACTTTCAGGATCTTTATCATCCGGTATAGTAGCATTAATTGTTTTGTATTTAACATAAGGCCCATAAGAACCTTTCATTATTTTAATTGGTTTTTTATCTTCAGGATGTTCACCAATTGTCTTAATTTCATTAGACGATCTTCTGCCTGGTTTTGCCTCTGCAATCATTGTAACGGCTTTGTTGATACCTATGGTAAAAATGTCTTCTGGCGTCTCTAGAGTGGCTGATTTTTTATCACATTTAACATATGGGCCATATCGTCCGTTGTTTAACGTTATATCCATATTGTTCTCTGGATATATACCCAAAACTTTAGGCAAGGTTGCTAAAAATCTTGCCTTTTCCAGGTTTATATCATCAAGCGAAATACCTTTTGGTATTGAAATATTTTTCATTTCTTTCTCTTCGTTACCCACTTGTAAATAAGGTCCAAATCTTCCTTTTTTTAAAACAATATTTTTATCATCTTCAGTTTTTCCAATTTCTTTTGGTTCAGCAAGATAATCCTGTTCTGCTGCTTTAATTCTTGATAGTGGTCTTGTAAATTTGCATTCTGGGTATTTTGAGCACCCTATAAACGCACCAAATCGCCCGATTTTTAAACTAAGTTCGCCACCACAAGCACAGTTTCTTTTAATTTTTCCTTCATTATCCTTATCAAAAATGATTTCTCCCAAACTAACATTCATCATATCTAGAATTTCTCTAGTTCTTAATTCTTTTACTTTAGAAACATTTTTATTAAATTCTTCCCAAAATTTTGAAAGAACTTCAATCCAATCTATTTTTCCACTAGTGATGTCATCAAGACTCTCTTCTAGACCAGCTGTAAAATTATAGTCGACGTATTGAGTAAATAATTGATTTAAGAAAGCAGTAATTAGTTTACCTCTATCGGTTGGAATAAATTTTTTATTAATTACTTCAACATAGTTTCTTGTTGAAAGAACTGAAATAATGCTGGCATAAGTAGAAGGTCTTCCAATTCCAAGTTCTTCTAATTTTTTTACTAAACTTGCTTCTGAATATCTCGGAGGTGGTTGTGTATAATGTTGCTCATTAACGACGTTGGCTAATTCAATAATTTCATTCTTTGTTACCTCTGGAAGAATAGTGTCCTCATCAGAATCTTCCTTATCTTTATCTTCAGTGTCATCTACTTCTTTAACTTCTTGATATAATTTTAAAAAACCATCAAATTTTTGCACAGAACCATTAGCCCTAAAGATTATACTTTTGTCTTTATTAGAAAAATCTATTGCTGTTCTTTCAAACTCAGCACTTTCCATTTGTGAAGCCACTGTTCGATTCCATATTAATTCATATAATCTAAACTGATCTTTATCGAGAACCGACCTCATCATTTCCGGTGTGCGATTTATATCGGTTGGTCTTATTGCTTCATGAGCTTCTTGCGCATTTTTTGCTTTTTTACCAGAATAATTTCTTGCTTCAGCTGGTAGATAATTTTTTCCAATATTTTCCTGAATGTATTTTCTGCAATCGTTAATTGCGTCAATTGATATGTCTGTACCATCTGTTCGCATGTATGTAATCAAGCCAATAGTTTCACCTTTAATATCAATACCTTGGTAAAGTCTTTGCGCAATTTGCATAGTCCTAGAAGCTCCAAAGCTTAGTTTTCTTGAGGCATCCTGTTGCATCGTAGAGGTTCTAAAAGGAGCGTAAGGATTTCTTTTAAATGGCTTGCTCTCAATGCTGGCAACTTGATAAGAATCTTTATTAATAATTTCAACAGTTTTATTGGCAGTTTCCTGATTGATAAAAGAAAATTTTTCAATTTTTTTATTATCAAATATATTTAGTTTTGTGTTTATATTTTTATTTTCTTTATTTTTGAAAATTGCTCCAATAGTCCAAAATTCTTCTGGTTTAAATAATTCAACCTCATGTTCTCTTTCAACTATTATCTTTAAAGCTACTGACTGAACACGACCAGCAGACTTAGACCCAGGTAACTTAGTCCATAATATTGGAGAAATATTGAAACCTACTAAATAATCTAATGCTCGCCTTGCCAAATATGCATTTACAAGCTCAATATTTATATCTCTAGGATTTTGAATACCATTTAATACTGCTTTTTTGGTAATTTCATTAAAAACAACTCTTTCAACTTTTTTGTCTTTTGTTAATTTTAAATCATCCAAAATATGTTTTACGTGCCATGCAATAGCCTCACCTTCGCGATCAGGATCTGTTGCTAAAATAATTTTGTTACTATTTTTAGCTGCGTCTGTAATTTCTTTGATATGTTTTTTTGATGTACTGTCGATTTCCCATATCATATTAAAATTATTTTCAGTGTCTACAGATCCATTTTTAGAGGGCAAATCTCTCACATGACCAAAACTAGCTAATACAATATAATCCGAGCCTAAATATTTATTGATAGTTTTAGCTTTGGCTGGACTTTCTACTATTAAAAGATTCATTGATTTATTTTAAAGATTTAAGACCTCTCAAAAAAGTCTGTATTTGTCAAATTACTTAACTATTATTATAAAAAAACTCAAGCAATACTGAACTTTTTATAATTTTTTTTCCTTACCTGATATTAGACGAGCAATATTTTCCTTGTGTGTGAATATTGAAAAAATAAAAAAAAATAAATAAAAAATAGTTTCCTCTAACGTGAAAAATAACAATGATGCTATAATTAAAACAACAAAAGAAAGGAGTGCTGACAAAGAAGAAATTTTAAATAATTTAGAAATTAATAGCCAACTAATAATGAATATTCCAAATGCTACTTGATTTAAAACCAAAATTATCCCAATAAATGTAGCAACGCCTTTACCACCTTTAAAATTTAACCACATTGGGAAGATGTGACCTAAATATACAATTATCGATGATAAATAATAATATTCTGGATAAAATTTCAGCGTCAAAAATACAGCTAACGATCCCTTAAAAACATCGGACAAAAGCGTTAGAAGTGCTAATAGTTTGCTTCCGGTTCGAAGTGCATTGGTTGCTCCAATATTTCCGGATCCTATTTTTCTTATATCTCCATAACCAAGCATTTTTGAGAATATAAGTCCAAAGGGTATGCTACCTAAAATATAAGAATAGAATAAAACGTAAGCAATATCCATTATTCTGAGAAGACTAGTTTGCCATTAATAAAAGTTTTGCTAACTTTTCCCTGTAGTTTTCTATTTTCTATAGCTGTATTTTTTGATTTAGATAATATGTTTTCCTTTTTAAGAACCCACGGTTTATTAAGATCAAATACTGCAATGTCAGCTTCGCTTCCTACAGACAAAGTTCCATTTCTAATTCCTAAAATTTTTGCAGGATTTGATGTTAGGTTTTTTATTAACAAATTTAGTTCACAGCTTCCATTATGAAACAATTCAAGAGCAAGGGGTAACAATGTTTCGATACCAGAGGCTCCTGAAGCTGCCTGTTGAAACGTCAACCTTTTTGATTCCTCATCTTCTGGTTTATGGTCTGAAACTATAACGTCAATAATTCCTTCCTTTACTGCTTTTATTAAAGCCAATCTATCTTGCTCAGATCTGAGCGGAGGAGAAAGTTTAAGAAAAGTTTTAAAATCACCTATGTCATTATCATTTAGAGATAGGTTATTTATTGAAACCCCAACTGTAAATTTTAAACCTTTTTCTTTTGCTTTTTTAATAATATCTATTGATTCCTTTGATGATATTAGGGCTATATGATATTTTGTGTGGTATTGTTCTAATAACAATAAGTCTCTCTCAATAATTATTTGTTCTGCTATGGCGGGGATACTTTTTAATCCCAATTTAGTAGCTAATAAACTATCATTAATAACTCCATTTTCAGATAATTCATTATCTTGTGTAAATTGTATAATTAGAATTTCTTTGTTTTTTCCGTAATTAAATATTCTATCCATAACTTTATTACTTTGAACGCAGCTTAAACCGTCAGTAAAACCCCAAGCACCTCTTAATTTTAAAAGTCCAAACTCCGTAATCTCTTTGCCGTCAGCATTTTTTGTTAAAGTTGCTAGTGGAAAAATTTTTATTGTTGATTTGTCTCTGGACCTTCTTTTAACAAAATCCAATGTAGAAACGTTATCAATGACAGGATTTGTATTGGGCATAGTTGCTACAGCGGTCACTCCGCCAGAAACAGCAGCTTGACTAAGTGTTCTAAAATTTTCTTTATACTCAAAACCTGGCTCACCTACAAAAACTCTCATATCAACAATACCTGGAATGGTGATTTTATCTTTGCAATCGTAAATAATTGCATCTGAAACATTGTCTTTAGTTACCTTCGCTCCAATAGCTTCAATTTTTCCCTCTTCATTAATCAACAACCCTCCAATTTGATCAATATTATTACCTGGATCAATTATTCTAGTATTAATAATACACTGCTTTTTCATTTTTTATTTTCCATTAAAATTTTAAGAACAGCCATTCGAACAGCAACACCCATTTCTACTTGTTGAATAATAATACTTCTATTAATGTCATCAGCTAAACTAGTGTCTATTTCAATTCCTCTATTCATAGGACCAGGATGCATAATCAAAGCATCTGCTTTAGCATTTTTGATTTTTTTATAATCTAAAGCAAAAAATTCATAATATTCTCTTGTAGAGGGTACGTAAGAACCATCCATTCTTTCGGTTTGCATTCTTAACATCATAATAATGTCAGAACCCTCCAATCCTTTTTCCATATCTGTAAATGCTTTAACTCCAAAAGATTCTATATATTTTGGCATTAAAGTAGACGGCCCAATAACTCTGACTTCAGCTCCAAGCATATTAAGCAAATAAATATTAGAACGAGCCACTCTCGAATGCATTATGTCACCACAGATCGCAACTCTCAATCCTTCAATTTTTCCTTTTTTCATTTTTATTGTCATGGCATCCAGTAATGCTTGTGTAGGATGTTCTCTCGTTCCATCCCCAGCATTAATGACTGAGCAATTAACTTTTTGAGATAATAAATTTGCCGCGCCAGAGTCCTGATGCCTTATTACTAATAAATCAGGATGCATGGCATTTAGTGTCATTGCGGTATCAATTAATGTTTCACCTTTTTTAATTGATGAGTGGGCTACATTCATGTTCATGACATCTGCGCCAAGTCTTTTACCTGCAAGCTCAAAAGAGCTTAAGGTTCTTGTAGAGTTTTCAAAAAATAAGTTGATTTGAGTTTTTCCGTTTAATATTTTTAATTTTTTATTTTCTTGTCTATTTAACTCTACAAAAGCCAAAGACTCATCCAGGATTAGATTAACCTCTGGAATGGATAAATATTGAATACCTAATAAGTGTTTGTGAGTGAATTTAACAGCTGTTTTTAGATTTATTGCCATTAAAATCAGGTCTATAGGCTGATTTAGATCTTATAGCAAGTTATTTCTTTCTCATAAAATCTATAAAGCCTTGAAGAATAAAAGCAGCTGAATTCTCATCCAATTTTTCTTTTTTTGAAGAACTATTAGAATTTAAAGCCTCCATTCCTCTAAAAGCTCCTTCAGTCGAAAGTCTTTCGTCCCAAAGTGTAATTGGTAAGTTGATATATTTCAGAATATTTTTTACAAAATCTTTAGTTGATTGTGAGCGGGGACCTTCTGAGCCATCCATATTTATGGGGTGACCAACTACAATACCCTTAATATTGTTTTCTAAAATAATTTTGTTTAATCCGTTTATTAGATCATTTAGCTTTTCTATATGAATAGTTTCATAGGGGGTTGCAACTAAGTGAGCTGGATCGCAAACAGATATTCCTACATTTCTTTTACCAGGATCAATACCCAATAAGCGAGAGCTCTCACCAACACGTTTTGCAAACTCAGAATTTTCTAAAAGGTTGTAAGTTTTCATTAAAATGTTAATTTACCTTAATTTTTCATCTAGTCTAATGTCAATTAATAAAGAAACAGTAAAGAAAATTTCTAAACTATCAAGAATAGCTTCAAATGAAGAGTTTGAGAATTCCATGATAAAAGATCTGAATTCTATTTTGAAATTTGTAGAACAGCTAAATGAATTAAATACCTCTAATACTGAACCTTTGTCGTCGGTAGTTGATCAAAAATTATATCAAAGGGATGATGTTGAAAAAAAGATTAACGAAAAGAAAGATATTTTGCAAAATTCACCTGTTAAAAACGAAAATTATTTCGTTGTACCAAAAATTATTGAATAGCATATGGGAGAAATTACAAAATTAACACTTGTTAATTTAGTTAGCAAAATTAAATCTAAAGAGATTTCAGCATTAGATGCCTGTAGTGATTATGTTAATAGAATTGTAAAATCAAAAAAATTAAATACTTTTGTTACCGAAACTCTGGAGCAAGCAATTAGTTCTGCAAAAAAAATTGACGATAATAATCTTAAAGAAGGTATTTTGTCCGGAGCTCCTATTGCGGTTAAAGATTTGTTTTGTACAAAAAATGTAGAAACAACAGCTTCTAGTAAGATTTTAAAGGGATTTGTGCCTACATACGAATCTACCGTAACTTCTAAATTATGGGAAAGGGGAGCTGTTCTTTTAGGAAAATTAAATTGCGATGAGTTTGCCATGGGCTCGTCTAATGAAACCAGCGCATTTGGCAATGTTATTAATCCATATAAAGTAAATGATGAAAACATAGTTCCAGGAGGATCTTCTGGAGGATGTTCAGCAGCTGTTGCTGCAGACTTAACTGTAGCAACTGTTGGAACGGATACTGGAGGTTCAATAAGACAACCTGCTGCGTTTACAGGTATTGTTGGTTTGAAACCAACCTACGGAAGATGTTCAAGATGGGGAATTGTAGCTTTTGCTTCTTCATTAGACCAAGCAGGACCTATGACGAAAAATGTTTCCGATTGTGCTTTGATGCTTGATGCAATTTCTGGTTTTGATGAAAAAGATTCTACTTCAGCCAATACTAAAAAAGAAGAATTTTTAAAAAATTTAAATAGAAATATTAAAGGATTAAAAATAGGCATACCTAAAGAATATATTGTAGACGATATGCCAAAAGAAATACAAGATCTTTGGGATAAAGGTATTTCATGGATGAAAGAATCTGGTGCAATTATTAAAGACATTTCACTTCCACACACAAAATACGCACTACCAACTTACTATATAATAGCTCCAGCAGAAGCATCTTCAAATTTAGCTAGGTATGATGGAGTAAGATATGGATTTAGAGCGTCTGGTAAAGATTTAAATGAAATGTATGAAAATACTAGGTCACTTGGATTTGGTAACGAGGTAAAAAGAAGAATTATGATCGGTACATATGTTTTATCATCTGGTTATTATGATGCTTATTATCTTAAAGCGCAGCAAGTTAGGAGATTGATAAAAAATGATTTTGATTTAGTATTTAAAGATGTAGATGCAATTTTAACACCCACAGCACCTTCGTCTGCTTTTAAAATTGGTGAAAAAAAAGATGATCCAATTTCAATGTATTTAAACGATGTTTTCACTGTACCTATAAATCTAGCGGGATTACCAGCAATCTCTATCCCAGCTGGATTTGACAAGTCAGGATTACCATTGGGCCTTCAGATTATTGGGAAACCTTTTGATGAACAAACAGTTTTAAATTCTGCTTATGCACTAGAGGAAAAAATAGGTTTTAAATCACAAGTTAAAGATTGGTGGATGTAATGGCTGATAATAAATTTGATTACTATTTGGATGGAAAAACAGCAAAGTGGGAGGTTATAATTGGGCTAGAAGTTCACGCTCAAGTAACATCTAGCGCTAAATTATTTTCCGGATCATCAACAAAATTTGGATCGGATCCTAATTCTCAAGTTAGTTTAGTGGATGCAGCCATGCCAGGAATGCTACCAGTTATAAATAAATTTTGTATTGAGCAGGCTGTAAAAACAGGTCTTGGCTTAAAAGCAAAAATTAATAGATTTTCAAAATTTGATAGAAAAAATTATTTTTATGCAGATTTGCCACAAGGATATCAAATTTCTCAATTCAAATTTCCTATCGTAGGAGAAGGTAAAATTGTTTTAGATATGCCATATGGAACCAAAGTTGTTGGTATAGAAAGATTACACTTAGAACAGGATGCCGGTAAAAGTTTGCATGATCAGGATCCAGAAAATTCTTTTGTTGATTTAAACAGATCAGGAATAGCTTTAATGGAAATTGTAGGCAAGCCTGATCTAAGATCACCAGAAGAAGTAGGGCAGTATGTAAAAAAATTAAGATCTATTATGAGGTATTTAAATACTTGCGATGGTAATATGGATGAGGGTTCTTTGAGAGCAGATGTAAATGTTTCAGTTAGAAAACAGGGATCTCAACAACTTGGAACAAGATGCGAAATTAAGAATGTAAACTCAATTAAATTTATGCAGCAGGCAATAGAATATGAAGCTAAAAGACAAATAGACATTATTGAGGATGGAGGCACAATCAATCAAGAAACAAGACTTTATGATACAAAAAAAAACGAAACCAGATCTATGAGAAGCAAAGAAGATGCTCATGATTATAGATATTTTCCAGATCCAGATTTGCTTCCTTTAGTATTAGACTCAGAATTTATTGAAAATATAAAAAAAACTTTACCGGAATTACCAGATGAAAAAAAACTAAGATTAATGAATGATTTTGGTCTTTCTTCTTACGACGCTAGTATAATAATCTCTGAAAAAGATATTTCGGATTATTATGAAGATGTTGCTAAAAATTCTGATTACAAATTGGCAGCTAACTGGATGATAGTAGAGTTATTTGGAATTCTAAATAAGGAAGGAAAAGAGATTAAAGACTCACCAGTATCAGCCGTCAATCTTTCAAAACTAATAAACTTAATCAAAAATGGTACTATTTCAGGGAAAATAGCAAAAACAGTTTTTGAACAAATGGTTCAAAAAAACGAGAATCCAGAAGTTATTATTGAAAAAAGTGGTCTTAAACAACAATCAGATCCAAAAGAACTAGAAATAATAATAGATAATATTATTAAAAAAAATCAAGATAAAGTTATTGAATACAAATCCGGAAAAATTAAATTATTTAGTTTCTTTGTTGGCCAAGCGATGAAAGATACTGCTGGCAAAGGAAATCCTCAGTTAATAAACAACATTCTCTCAAAGAAGTTAAAATAAGCAGTGTTTAAAAATATTAACGAAAATATTTCATTAATTGAATATTTATTTAAAAATAATTCCGAAACAAAAGAGCAAAAAGATTTAAGAGAATTGTCATATAAAACTTTTGGAAATATTGCAAATATGCAGGTTACTCCTGAGCAATCTTCTTTTTTAAGTTTTTTAATTAAAATAGGAAACTTTAAAAATATTTTAGAGCTTGGAACCTTTATGGGCTATAGCACATTAGCTATGGCAATTGCCGTCGGCGATAGCGGTCATGTTACCTCAGTAGATAAAGATATTAAAACAACTTCTATAGCAGCTAACTTTTGGAAAAGTACTCCTTATGCGAATAAAATTTCTTTAATAAATGGAGATGCGAAAATTGTTTTACAAAATTTGACAAACGAACAAAAAATTTTTGATTTTATTTTTATCGATGCAGACAAATCTAGTTATAAGTATTACTTTGAGACTTGCTTGAACTTGATGGCAGACAATGGCCTGATAGTTTTTGATAATGTTCTCTGGAAGGGAAAGGTTTTTGATCAATCTATTAACGATAGCAAAACAAAAGCGATAAGAGAGTTTAATAACTTTATAAAAAATGATAAAAGAATTACAACAACAATGATTTCCATAGGCGATGGAATGACTTTATGCAAAAAAAAACAAACTTCGAGATCATAAGTTTTTATAAGTTTATTGTTTTAAAAAATTTAATTAAATATCAAATTATTCTTAAAAAATTTTTAATTGATAATAAATTAAAAGGAACAATCATTTTATCACCCGAAGGTATTAATGGAACAATTTCAGGTACCAATGGTTTTGTTCCTGAATTTAGCAATTTCATTTTTTCAGTTTTTGAATTTAATCAATTTGATTCTAATAATTTATCTAAATCTAATTTTTTACCATTTGAAAGGCCTAAGGTTAAAATTAAAAAAGAAGTCGTTCCTTTAGATAAAAAAATTTTAGAAAGAAAAGGTAGGCACATATCTCCACGTGAATGGAACGATTTTGTTAAAAAAGATGATGTTTTATTGATTGATATTCGAAAACCATTTGAATATGAAATTGGAACTTTTATTGGTGCTAAAAATCCTAACGTAAGTAATTTTAGAGAATTCAAAGGTTATTTTGATAATTTAATAACAAAAAATAATAAAAAATTAGCAATTTTTTGTACGGGAGGAATTCGTTGCGAAAAGGCTTCAGAATACTTAAGCGAAAAAGGGATAGATGATGTCTATCAATTAGATGGTGGAATATTAAATTATATAAACAATATTCCAGAAGAAGATAGTTTATGGAAAGGTGAGTGCTTCGTTTTCGATAAAAGAGTTGCGGTTAAACACGGTTCAAAACCTGGCTCTTATAGTATGTGCTATGGATGTAGAATGCCCATCAATAATAATGATAAAAAGTCTCCCAAATATGAACAGGGTATAAGTTGTCACCATTGCTTTGACAAACTAACAATTGATAAAAAAAAACGTTTTGCTATGAGAGAGTATAATAAAAATATGGAGAATGATAATGGTGAACAGGGTACCTGAGGTAAATTTTATCTATAGAATAGATGGCAAGTATGTTTCAAAAAATACCGATGATATTTTCGCAAATAAAAAAATAGTTATTTTTGCTCTTCCTGGAGCTTTTACGCCTACATGTTCAGATTATCATCTACCATCCTATGAGGAAAGATATGATGAAATTGTTAAGCATGGAGTTGATGGTATATTTTGCTTAAGTATGAACGACCCTTTTGTTCAAAACGTCTGGAAAAAAAATTTTAATATCACAAAAGTGAACTTTATTCCCGACGGTAATGGCGATTTTACTAAAGGAATGAATATGCTCACTGATAGATCTGAGGCTGGGATGGGAATGAGATCCTTTAGGTACTCTATGTATGTAGTTAATAAAGAAATTATAAAGATTTTTAAGGATGATAATGGAAAATTCGACGTTAGTGATGCCGGCACAATGATAAATTTTCTAAAATCTTTAAATGCTTAAAAACAAAATTGATCGTCCAGTAACTAAATCAAAAAATCCAGAACCAAAAAATCAACAATCAATAGATTGGGTTATTTGGGCTGCTTGGGCTGATAGAATCACCTTTGAAGAAATAAGAGAAAAAACAGGCAAACCAGAGTCGGAAGTAATTAAAGTAATGCGATCAAATCTATCTCCATCGTCTTTTAAATTGTGGCGTAAAAGAGTTAGGGAAAAATCTATTAAACATAGAAAAAAATTTGAATATTCCAGAAAAGAAATTAAACAAAAATTTGAATAGTTTCTTAGTTATACAATAATTTATCTATATTATTCTCTACAGATTTTTTTGAAAGTATGAATTTATAAACGTTTATATTTTCTATTACTCTTTGAACGTAATTTCTTGTTTCACTAAAAGGTATATGCTCAATAAAATCTATAGTATCTATTTCTTTTTTTCTAGGATCTCCAAATTTTGCAATCCATTTATTTACACGCTGTGGACCAGCATTATATGCAGCCAATGCTAAATAAATATTATTATCAAAATTTTTATATAAATCTGTCAGGTAATAAGAGCCAAGTTGGAGATTGAAAAATTCATCTTCTGTTAATTTTTCAGGGCTATAGCTTAGGCCAGTTTTTTTACCAAGTAACTTGCCCGTTGCAGGCATAATTTGCATTAAGCCTCTTGCTCCTACATGACTATTTGCTGAAGCATCAAATTCACTTTCTTGTCTTATTAGCGCTAATATATAGGATTGATCTAAAATTTTCGTATCAGAAACAATTCCAGGAGTTTCAATTACTGGATAGTTTAGTTCTAGTAAATTAACACCTTCGTAGGAGGCTTCTTTTGCAATTTGTATTGCATAATCAAGTCTATTTATTGTTTGAGATAAAGTTCCTAAAAATATTCTTAATTCTGGAGATGAACTTTTATCATCGTAATGTTTTATTAAATCTTTTGCTAAAGAGGTTTGGTCTAATTCTGCCAATAGTATTATAGATCTTGCTAATTCACTTCTTAAAAATTTTTTATAATTTTCTTCGTTTATTAAATAATCATTTTTTACTTGAATATTTTTTTTGTTGATTTTTAAAGCTGCTAACTGACCATAAAAAGTAGTATTATAATTACTTGCAATCGTATACCAATTTTCAGCTTCAATTTTGTTATTTATTTTTTCAAAAGATTTTCCAATCCAAAATGCACCTCTTGATTTGCTAATAGGATAACTAACTGATTCATACATAGTTTTAAAATGAGACACAGCTTCATTAGGCTTATTTAAAAATGTCAAAGCTAACCACCCAGCATGCCATTCAGCATCAACTAGATCTTCCTTATCTGTAATTCCATGATTTATAAATAGCTCGTATGCTTCTTTATATTTCTTATCGTCAATATTTTTTCTTGCTATGATAAATTTTTCTTTCATCCACAGCTCTGGTTTAACTAAAAGATCAGGCTTAGCAGAAAATTTTTCAATTATTTCTAATGCAGAATCAAATCTTCCTCTTTTTCTTCTCCATTTCATCCTGTCAAATTGTAAGCCAACATCATCAATAAACTTTGCTGGAACCTTAGAAATTGCACTATCCACACCATAGGATCTAGTCATTAGAGAAAACCGTGCATGATATAATTCTTTATAATCTTTAGGTAAATATGGAATGGTTCTATTTAGCTCCCAATATTCTTGTTCCCAGGCCATAAAATTAGCTCTTTCAATAAAATCTTCAGAGCCAAGTATATTTTTAAACTTACTTGAAATGTATTTAAGATCATTTTGATCTAACGATGCATTTTTAAAACCCTGTTTAATCAAAGGAGTTCCTTTTGTTATGTCTCCTTTAATTAAATAAGCCTCTCCTAATTTTAAGGTACCAAACCCACTTGTAGGAGATGTTTTTGCAAAAAAATTAATGACATCATTTGGTGAGACATTTTTATAATCTATTCTATGTTCTGCTAAATATCTTAACCTGTTAATTCTTGGCCAATCTTTATTATTTTCAATGAATTCAACGTAATCATAAAAACTTGCACTATTAGAAGGCTCTTTTAAATAAATCCATTTAGCAGTTTTTAGTAATAATTTATCTGATGACCGTTTGGCCGTATCAAAAGCTGATTTCCAAGATCTATTTTTTATATAGGAAAAAGTTTTTTTGGCAATTTCAAAATCTTTTTCGTTAAGAACAGAAGAGAATTGCTTGTCATTGCTTTTGTTTAATAGCAGTGGTTTTAAAGGAGGAATAATTTCTTCTACGACTTCAGACTTTTCATTGTTGGATATTTTATCTACATTTTGAATAGGTTTTGAATCCTTATACTTTAACTCCTCGATAGCAGTATTTTTTTCTATTTTTTTTTGTTCTTCGTTAACATTAGTTGATATTTGTTTTGCATCATTGACTATTTTTTTTTCTTTTATATTTTTTTTTTCAATAATTTTCTCATTATTTTCTAAAGTTTGGAATTGCAATGGTTTTTCCCTTGGAGAAATTAATTTTGAATAACTAATATCAGTACTTATTATTAACAAAATTGTGACCAGTACTATTTTATGAACTTGTTTCATTAATAAGCTTATTAATTTTTTTTTTTATGTTATATTTAAACTTAATTACACAATTAGTTATTATGTTTAAAGGATCTATTACAGCTATGGTTACCCCATTTAAAGATGGAGAATTGGATATATTTAGCTTTGAAAAATTCATCGAATTTCAAATTTCTAATGGAACATCTGGACTTGTCCCATGTGGTACGACTGGAGAATCTCCTACTTTAGATTTTTCTGAACATAAAAAAATTATAGATATAACAGTAAGCATTTCTAAGGGTAGAGTTCCCGTAATTGCCGGCACAGGTTCTAATTCAACTAAAGAAGCCATAGAATTAACGCGCTATGCAGAAAAGGCTAAAGTGGATGCTGCATTAGTTGTTACACCTTATTATAATAAACCTACGCAGGAAGGTTTGTACCAACATTATAAAGCCATAAATGATAGCTGCGGAATACCTATCATTATTTACAACATACCTGGAAGATGCGTTATCGATATGAGCGTAGAAACAATGAGCAGACTATTTGAATTAAAAAACATTATAGGAGTAAAAGATGCCACGGGAGATTTGAATAGAGTTGATGAGCAATTAAAAGCTATGGGAAAAGATTTTCTAATGCTTACCGGTAATGACGAAAACGCATACGAATTTAATAAAAGAGGGGGCTCAGGCTGCATTTCTGTTTCATCTAATGTCGCACCCAAACTATGCTCTGATTTTCAAAATTTGTCCTTAAGTGGAAAAGATAATGAAGCATTAAATCTTTTCAATAAATTGATTGATTTACACAATGTAATGTTTGTAGAAAGCAATCCTGTTCCAGCAAAATATGCGTTGCATATGCTTAAACTAATGACTGAAGAAGTTAGGTTACCACTTGTTACGGCAGCTGAAAATTCAAAATTAAAAATTAGAAAAGTTTTAGAGCAGTTATCTATTATTTAAATGAATACAAAGAATAAATCTGTAGACAACATTGTTTGTCAAAACAGGAAAGCAAGCTTTAACTATTTTTTTGAAGAAATTGTAGAGTCCGGTTTAGAATTGCTTGGACCAGAAGTTAAATCATTAAGATCAGGCAAGGCAAATATTGCGGAGTCTTATGCTGTAGATCAAGAAGGAGAAATTTTTTTATTTAATTCATATATTCCTTTATATTCACAATCTAGTTACAATAACCACGATCCAAGAAGATTAAGGAAACTTTTATTAAAAAAAAAAGAAATTAATAAGTTTATTGGAAAAGTAAATAGAGATGGCTACAGTATAATTCCTTTAAAAATTTATTTTAACAAAAAAGGCATTGCAAAAGTGCAAATTGCTTTGGCTAAAGGAAAAAAAAATTACGACAAAAGAGATACCAAAAAAAATAGAGATTGGGATCGTGAAAAGTCAAGAATTTTTAGAAAAACGAGTTAATACTTAAAATGATTTATCTGGCTTTTGGTTCAAATCTAAAATCAAGATTTGGTAACTCGGTATTAACTATACAAAAATCTTATTCTGAGTTAGAAAAACATGGAATTGAAATTGTAAAAAAATCATCATTTTACAAAAGCAAAGCATATCCAAACCCTAAGGATCCAGAGTTTATAAATTCTGTTGCATTGGTAAAAACGAAAGCAAACCCAAGAAAATTGTTGAACATCATTCTAGCTGTGGAAAAAAAATTTGGTCGTAAACGTATGATAAAAAATGACCCTAGAACTTTAGATATTGATATTATTGATTACTCATCAAGATGCATCAATACATCTTACCAAAATATGGAATTAAATTTGCCCCATCCAAATATTGAAAGTAGACTATTTGTTTTGGGTCCATTATATGAAATAAATTCGAAATGGAAAAATCCTAGTTCAGGAAAACAAATAGATAAATTAATAGCCAAAATAGGAAATTTTGGAGACAATAAGATTACTAAGCTCTGATTATTTGATATAGTTTAGTCATGCTAAATCAGGAACAATTAATTAGCAAAATCAAAGGTTATAATGATTTTGTTGACGTTGAAAAACTTAAGGAAGCTTATAGTTTTGCTGAAAAAGTCCATGCGCAACAAAAAAGAGATTCTGGAGATCCTTATATAAGCCATCCGATAGCTGTAGCTAGTATTTTAGCAGAACTAAAATTAGATGGACCAACAATAACCACAGCATTACTCCATGATACCCTTGAAGATACAATCGCTACCTATGGTGATGTTAAAAAAAAATTTGGAAGCGAAATTGCAGATTTGGTTGAAGGTGTTACAAAATTATCCCGATTGGAGAATACAAGTAAGGAATTTACTATAGCAGAAAATTTTAGAAAATTAATTTTAGCTACATCAAAAGATATTAGAGTTTTACTCGTTAAATTAGCGGATCGTCTTCATAATATGAGGACTATCGATGCTGTCACTTTAAAGGAAAGAAAAGATAGAATTGCTAAAGAGACAATGGAAATTTACGCTCCATTAGCAGAGCGAATGGGCATGCACAATATCAGAGATGAACTTGAAGACTTGTCCTTTAAAGTTTTAAATTTTGATGCCAGAAAATTAATTCTAGATCGACTAGAGAGTATAAATCCAAATATCCAAAAACTTTTTTCTAAAATATCTGAGGAACTTCAAAAAGCACTTATGGATAATAATATAAATGCTACTATTACCGGGAGAGAAAAATCATGTTTTTCTATATGGAAAAAAATTAATTCTAAAAGAATTTCATTAGAGCAAATTACAGATATTATAGGTTTTAGGATTATTTTAGAAGATGTAAATGATTGCTACAAAGTTCTTGGAATTTGTCATCAAAAATGGAAAATGGTCCCTGGTAGATTTAAAGATTATATTTCAACACCAAAATCAAATAATTACGCTTCTCTTCATACAACTCTTATTGGTCCTTTTAAACAAAGAATTGAAGTACAAATACGAACTAGAAAGATGCATGACTTTGCGGAGCGAGGAATAGCATCTCACTGGAGTTATAAAGATAATGAAAAATCAAGCGCTGATATACAAACTTACAATTGGCTGCAAGATTTAGTTGAGCTGCTAGAAAGTGGTGAAAACCCAGAGCATTATTTTGAGTATACAAAAATGCAACTTTTTCAAGACCAGGTTTTTTGTTTTACACCCAAAGGTGCAGTAATAAGACTTCCCTCTAATGCCTCGGCAATTGACTTTGCTTACTCTGTCCATTCAGATGTTGGTGATGCTTGTATCGGAGTAAAAATTAATGGAAAAAATTCTCCTTTGCAAACCCAATTAGCTAATGGCGATCAAGTTGAGATCATTACTTCTACAAAAAAATCACCTTCATTACACTGGCTTGCTTTTGCCAAAACTGGAAAAGCTCGGGCCGCAATCAGAAAGTATTGGCACGATAAAATGCCAGCAAACAAGGAAACCAAGGTTCATAAATCTAGTATTTGGGTTCTATTAAGTCACAAGGCTGGAACATTAGGAGAAATTTGCAGTTTAATCGGTGCAAATAAGTGCAATATTTTTAATGTAGAGCTTGTAGATAAAAAAGAAGATTTTTTAAGTTTTATTTTTGATGTTGAGATTAGTAATTTGAAAGATTTTACAAACTTAATTTCTGAATTAAAAGCAAGATCGTTAAATTTCAAAATAATACGTAACAGAAAAATGAACAAAGATGTTAACTGAAACTGAAACAACAAAATTGCTAAAAGAAACTGGCGCATTATTAGAAGGGCATTTTATTTTATCCTCTGGATTAAGAAGTGAAAAATATGTTCAGTGTGCTAAGTTGTTAATGTTCCCAGATAAAGCAGAGATTGTATGCAAATCTCTAGCTGATAAAATAAAAGTTTCCAAATTAGAATTTGATGCAATAGTCTCCCCAGCTATTGGAGGGATTCTAGCTGGCTATGAAGTCTCAAGACATCTTAATGTACCAAGTATTTTTGTTGAAAGAGTTAATGGTATTTTTGCTTTAAGAAGAGGGTTTAGTTTAAATCAAATAAAAAAAATATTAATTGTTGAAGATGTTATTACAACTGGAAAATCTAGTTTAGAGTGCGCAAACCTTATTGAAAGTCTAGGCAGTATAGTATCTGGATTTGCATGTATCATTGATCGCTCTTCTGGCAAATCATTAATAAAAAGTAAAATAATCTCACAAATCTCTTTTGATATACCAACCTATGCACCAGAAAATTTACCTGAAAAACTTAGAAATATTAAAGCGATTAAGCCAGGAAGTAGAGAGGTATTTTAGTAATGATCAAACGAAAGTTAGGAATTAATATTGATCATGTGGCAACTCTTAGAAATATTAGAGGTAACAATTTTCCCTCTGTTTCAAAAGCAGCTCTTGTTGCTTTAAGTTCAGGTGCAGATTCTATAACTGTTCATTTAAGAGAAGACCAAAGACACATAAAACCAAGTGACGTTTTATTATTAAAAAAAATATTAAATAAACCTCTGAATCTTGAAATGGCATTAACAAAAAAAATGATTTCTTTTGCCACAAAAGTTAAGCCAGAGTTTGTTTGCCTTGTACCAGAAAAAAGAAAAGAATTAACGACAGAAGGTGGTTTAAATTTATTTTACAATCTTTCATTACTTAAAAAATCTATATTAAAACTTAAGTCAACCAATATAGCTGTTTCATTATTTATAGATCCCGAAATAAGAATGGTTAAACAAGCTATAAAATTAAAAGCAGATAATATAGAAATTCATACGGGATCTTATTGTAATTTTTTAAATAATAAAAATAAAATTAAGTCTAGATTAGAATTTAATAAAATTAAATCAGCAGCAAAATTTGCTTCTAAAAATAATCTCGGTGTACATTGTGGTCATGGTTTAGATTATATAAGCACAAAAAACATAAGAGCTATTAAAGAGATATCTGAGTACAATATTGGTCATTTTGTGATTTCCCAATCAGTTTTTGATGGTTTAAGCAATGTTATAAAAAAATTATCAAAAATTATTAAAAACTAACATGAAAATTATCGGTATAGGAACTGATATTGTTAACATTAAAAGAGTAGAAAAAATTCTTAAGCAAAATAAATCTATGTTTTTAAAAAAAATTTTTACGAATAAAGAAATTTCATTAATTCGACATTTTAATTCAAATATATCATCAAAAATAGCCATGCGATTTGCTGCTAAAGAAGCATTCGCGAAATCAATAGGAACAGGTATAGGAGAAGAGCTTTCTTTTTTAGATTTTGAAGTACTAAATAAAAAGTCAGGGAAACCTTATATTCAATCAAATATGCAAAAATTAAAAAAAATGAAATTTAATTTAAGCATGTCAGATGACTATCCTTGGGCTATAGCTTTTGTTATTGCAAGTAAATAAGCCATGCTCAAAGAAAAAATTATTGATAATTTAAAAACAATTATTGTTGCACTGTTCTTAGCAGTAATAATTAGATCTATTTTGCTTCAACCATTTTATATTCCATCATCATCTATGGAAAAAACACTTTTAGTTGGTGATAGACTTTTTGTTACAAAATTTTCTTATGGATATAGTAGACATTCATTTCCATTTAGTATTAAAATTATACCTAATAGAATTTTTTTCTCCCAACCTAAAAGAGGTGATGTTATTGTTTTCAAGACACCATCTGATAACAGAACAGACTATATAAAAAGACTAATAGGAATTCCTGGAGATACAATTCAATTTAAAGATAGTGATCTTTATTTAAATAATAAAAAGTTAAAAAAAGACTTTATCAAAAAAACTGAAGTTTTTTGCGGCGATAGATTGTTGGAAGTGAACGAATTTGCTGAACATCTAAGCGAAAATAAAACATATAATATTTTTTATGCAACTCAAAATTCGATGAAAAATACTGACGTTTATACAATTCCAAATGACCACTATTTTTTTCTTGGTGATAATAGAGATTGCTCAAAAGATAGCAGGTTTTTAACCAGTGTTGGTTATGTGCATAAGGATAATTTAGTAGGTAAGGCGCAATTTTTATTTTTTTCAAATGATACAAAAATAGCAAATATATTTACTTTCTGGAAATGGCACGAGTCTATAAGATTTAATAGAATTTTTAAAAAACTTATTTAATGAATAAGAATATTTTACTTAAAGTTGAAAAAATATTAGGTATAAAATTTAAAAATATCAACCTTCTAGAAAAAGCCTTAACTCACAAAAGTATCTCAAAATTATCAGAAACTAATAATGAAAGACTAGAATTTATAGGAGATCGTGTTTTAGGTCTTGTAATAGCAACAGAACTTTCCAGATTATATCCATTAGATGAAGAGGGTGTTTTGGATAAAAAATTAGCTTCTCTAGTCAATAAAAAAGTTTGTACCCAGATTGTTGAAAATTTAAATCTAGGAAAATATATATTATTAAGTGGTTCTCAAAAAAAAAATAAAATTGGCCATGGGAAAATTTTCGGTGATCTATGCGAAAGCCTTATTGGGGCATTTTACTTAGATCATGGTTTTGAGGAAGTTAGTAAGTTTGTTTTAAGATTATGGAAAGATAACTTTAAAAGATCAATTAATATTGAAATTGATGGGAAAACAAAACTTCAAGAATTTTCTCTAAAAAAATATAAAGAGTTACCAGTTTATAAAAGCCTTTCTCATCAAGGCCCTTCACACAAGCCTATATTTAAAGTTTCGGTCAAAATACCTAATAGTAAAACTTTCTTTGGCGAAGGTGCCTCAAAACAAAAAGCAGAACAATCTGCAGCTCAAAAGTTATTAACATCTTTAAATTTGATATGATCAAAAAATGTGGATACGTAGCTATTTCTGGACCTACAAATTCTGGAAAATCTACTTTGTTAAATGCAATTTTTGATAAAAAAATTTCTATCGTTTCTCACAAAGTGCAAACAACACTTAAATCACTGGATGCAGTAAAAAACTACAATGATACTCAAATTGTGTTTATCGATACTCCAGGATTTTATCAAAAAAAAAATGATGCAAATTATTTTAAGGATGTTTTAGCAAGCATAGATCGTTCAGATTTATTGTTAGTTATATTAGACGTGACTTCAAAATTTTATTATCTAGATCAAATTGAAAAAATTATTAATAAAT
>ERZ887849.582-NODE-582-length-38728-cov-8.201614_pt1 | contig 38728 bp, 30 predicted proteins | sample MGYA00521267_ERZ887849 | MGnify/ENA primary metagenome ERZ887849 (study PRJEB32303, sample SAMEA104408601) | aquatic metagenome | biome: Brackish water; feature: Pelagic; material: water | place: Baltic Sea | collected 2014-06-06T16:11:00 | depth 2,863 m ... | reverse complement strand
GAGGTTCAGGTAGTTCTTGGTAAATGACTTAATTTTATAACATGAAAAAAATATACATTTTATTTTTTATTCTTTCAGCTTGCGGTGGGCCCAAAGAAATTACAAGCAATTCAATCGAATCAACCGTTTTGAGTTATGTGGTTCAACCCAACCTTACAGCGGAGATACCTTCCGTTTCCGTTCAATTTGAAACGGCTACCAACGAAAAGGGCGAAATACAATTGGCCTTTACCAACGAAGGCTGGGATGAAAAAGACTTATTCAAAAGTGTGAAAAACCTAAAAATTTCTCCAAAGGCAAATGTTGAGTTTCTAAAAAAGGAAAATGAAATTAAGCTGAAAGGCAATCCGAACAAAAAATATAAGGTTAGCTATGAAATTATCCAAGATTTCAAAGAAAAGGTAACGACTGAAAATACCTTTCGACCAATCATCAACAGCAACTATTTTCATGTTTTCGGGAAAAGTCTCTTCATGATGCCCTATTCGAATTTCACCGATGACGACCCAAGTGTGGAAATCCAAATCCTTTGGAAATCGGAATTCGGCAGTTACGATATAACAAACAGTTTTGGAACTGAAAAAACGCAGAAGTTCAAAGCCAAATTTAGCGAGTTTTCTTCATCGATATTCTTAGGCGGAAAATTGAATTCATATGAAAAACTTTGGAATCAAAACAACGTAGTTTTATCTACTCCTGATACATGGGAAAATGTCGACATAACCAGATTGCAAAATGATTTATACAACATCGTAGGACTTCAAAGAAATTTCTGGAAGGAAAACAATTCTGAAACGACCACGGTAACATTTATCAAAACATTTGAAAATTGTCCCAATGAAACCAATTGTTTGAATTCATGTGGAGGAACGGGCCTCACTAATTCATTTGCGACCTATTGTTCAGATAATTTCATGACCACCAACGAAAGATTAAACTGGCTTTTTGCACATGAACTTTTTCATCATTGGGTCGGTTCAACTATCGTTAACGAGTCTGAAGAAATAGAATACTGGTTCAGCGAAGGTTTCACGAATTACTTCGCCTATAAATTATTACTCAGAAGCGGCATACTTAGTCTTGAAGATTTCATGGCCAAATTAAATGAAGAAGTTATTGAACCGCATTACAATTCAACATTGAAAACTAAACCAAACGGAGAAATCAACGCTGAAAAATTTTGGTCAGATAAGGAATGGGGAAAACTTCCGTATCGAAGAGGGTTACTCTATGCATTTTACCTCGACACAAAAATAAAGCAAAATGTTGATGATAATCGCAGTCTTGACGATGTCATGAGAGATATTCTTTATAAAACGACTACCAACAAGGTCGAGTTCAACCGACATGTGTTTCTAGAAGTACTGTACGGATATAAATTGAACGATTATGAAAACGACTATGAAAACTTCATCGAGCAAGGAAATCCCATTGACTTGACTAAACTAAATATAACTGGTATTTATTTCGAAACGGGAAAAGTACCGCTTATGCATATTCAAGAAATGGAAGCAACGGATAAGATCTCACGCTTTTTGATGCGCTAATAAGGAGAAAACCGCACTAGTTTGCAATAGTCGACTTCTGCCGTTTTAACTAATGATCGGTTGATGCCTATCCAATAGAAAATTTGACTCATCCTTGATTTGGCTTCGTATATTTCACCCAATTGCCACGACAAATAGTAATACTGATATCCGCTTGGTGTACTGAATATTATTGTGCGACCAGTAAACGTGGGCAAGGAAGCTAATATCGCCTGAGGATTTGGCCCTAACCACGTTACATTTCTGTGCGGCATGCGCCATGTTGAATCCAAATCGATCTGATTCGTCGGTCCTTTGTAATACGTTTGTCCATCAATGATAGCAGAAACTTTAGTCCAGTTTTCTTTTTCAATTACAGCGCAAAACTTACAATCAAGGGGACAAAATTCGGTGCTCTCAAAAGGTGAAGTTATAGTAAAGGAATTTACAATCGAAAGGCTCAAATAATTACTTTGCGTGCCTTCTAGAGACATATCTAATTTCGTGGTATCATAATTTTCTTCAGAAGAATGCCCAAATGGATCAATCGGATTAAAAGCATATTGGGCCAAATCATCGTTCCAAGGCTGATACCACACCAAAACCTGATAATCTCCAGACAGTAATTCAGGCAATCGATGGTGCGCCTCGATATGTGAATTATAATTTTTACTGTCGTTGAAAAAAATAGGGATTCTGAACGTTTCACCAGCTTCTAAATACCGAAAATCGATTCCTCCTCTACTCGATGTGTCAATTGTGATGTCTAAACTTTCCCGAAATACTTCGGTGTAAAAATCGTCTTTTACGAAAAAGATTGAAAAATAGATGATCTTTTTACCTGACTTTCTATTTCCGGGCAGAAGTATCGGACGAGTGCCTTTGTCTTCGTTTGTAAATTCTAACCAAAATGTTATTTCCTGTCCATTTGCCGCCTCTAATTTATCGCTGGTGAGTTTAATGGAAAGATAATTTGGGCGCAGGTTGGCTTTAGCGTCTATGGCGATTAGTGTAATGCAAACAAAAAGTAGTTTAGAAATCATTTTAACCTAATTAAATTCTCCTCTTTGTATTTAAGTAGAAAGAATAACTCATCTTCTTCAAACTCCACCTCAAACCCCGAACAAAATGTCTCCTCGCCCGTCGGAAACCATTTTCGTTTTGTTTTGTTCATGCAAATAAAAAGACCTTCGTCATCACCAATGGCCTCCAAAACGTCTTTGCTTCCAGAAAAAACGTTCAAATTATATTCGGAAAGCAAATATTCAAAAACCTTTTTATTATTATTGAAAATAATTGCAATTTCAGAAACGGACAATATGGAATCTATTGAAAATGGTATTTCTGAAGTCTTAGTTTTTTAATTTTCATATAAATAAGGTCTTCTACCTTACTTTTCTACATAGCCATTCTCGCCTTGGCACTTATTTCCTGACCAGCCATCAACCCTTTTTCCAACATAAATTTTCCTGCTATGGCAATCATCGCTGCGTTATCGGTGCAGTACTCAAACTTTGGAATAAATATGTCCCAATGCTCTTCATTACCCAATTCCATCATCGCACTGCGAAGTCCTGAATTGGCCGAAACACCTCCGGCAATTGCAATCTGTGCAATCTTTAAATCTTTCGCTGCTAAAGTTATTTTCTTGAGTAATATAGAAACTATCGTTCGCTGAATTGATGCACACAAATCGGCCTTGTTTTCTTCAATAAATTCAGGATTGTTTTTCGTTTCCTTCTTCAAGAAATACATTATCGCTGTCTTCAATCCGCTAAAACTAAAGTTGTACCCTTCCATATTCGGTTCCGAAAACGAAAATGCATCTGGATTCCCTTCTTTGGCCCATTTGTCGATTAACGGTCCGCCCGGATAAGGAAAACCAAGCAATTTAGCCGATTTGTCAAAAGCTTCTCCTGCTGCGTCATCGATCGTTGAACCAATAACTTCCATCTCCAAATAATCTTTGACCAACACGATTTGCGTATGTCCACCAGAAACGGTCAAACATAAAAAAGGAAATTTTGGCTTTTCCTTTCCTTCAACGTCAATAAAATGGGCCAGCACGTGTCCTTGCATGTGGTTTACGTCCATCATGGGAATGTTTTTTGCCAAAGAAAGTGCTTTTGCGAAAGAAGTCCCTACAACCAAACTCCCCATCAACCCTGGTCCGCGGGTGAAAGCTATACCATTTACATCATCCAAAGTAATGCCTGCTTTTTTTATCGCTGAATCAATCACAGGAATTAGATTTTTCTGGTGGGCTCGGCTGGCTAATTCAGGAACAACGCCTCCATATTCTTCATGAATCTTTTGTCCAGCAATCACGTTTGATAAAATGGAACTATTTTTGAGTATAGATGCAGAGGTATCGTCACATGAAGACTCGATTCCCAAAATGTAAATGTCTTTTTGCACGGATGTTTACGTAAATTTGTTTTTGAATGTCAAAATTAATGAAATTTATAGGACGCTTTTTCGCCGTTGTGGTGGATATGGCACTTATATGCATTATTGCTTTAGCATTTCTCGTCCGAACGTATAAGTTTCAAACCTTTTTAGCCCAACAAGCGACCTCTTTTTTATCGAGTGAATTGGGGACAAAAATGAAGGTGGACGAAGTGGCCATTGTCTTTTTCAATCGTGTGGCACTCAAAGGTGTTTATGTTGAAGATGAAAATGGTGAAGTTTTAGCCGACATCAAAACCTTGCATGTTAAACTCAAATCTCTTGATTTAGCGCGCAATAAACTGACGATTTCCTCGGTCGAATTAGACAATGGTGATGTGCATATTCAACGCGCGAAATCTGGAGATTACAACTATTGGTTTATTCAAGATTATTTCGATTCTGGAACTAAAACCAGTACTTCGAAACCAATCGCGGTAGATTTGACTCAACTGAAACTGAGCAATGTGCATTTCCGTTTCGATGACAACCGAAAGACCTACTCCGACTTTGGAATGGATTGGGATCATCTTGATTTTATAAATGTCAACTTATTTGCCGACAACATTAATATTAGAGGAAACGATATTTTTGCCAACATTAAAAACCTCGCCACGGAAGAAAAATGTGGATTCGTTTTGGATAAACTTACTGGAAAAGCAGCAGTGACATCTAAAGGGATTTACTTCAATGAACTCACCATCAAAACACCTCTATCGGATGTTTCATTTGAAAGAATGAATTTGAAAATGAATCAATTGCCAGATGTTTACACGTTCGAAGACAGCGTTGTTTTTGAAGCCACACTTCGTCCTTCATTGGTTTCTTTGAAAGATGTTTCGTATTTCGCTTCTGCACTAGAAGGAATGGACCAGATGGTCGTTCTTTCTGGAGTGGTAAGCCGACGTGTAAAAAACCTTCATGTGGCCGATTTAAATTTACGAACGGGTAAAAAAACACAAATAAAGGGAACGATCAACCTTCCAGATTTCCGAAATTTAGACGAGTCCTTTTTCAACGAAAAATTGGATTACACATACATCGATTTGAATGAATTAAAACAAATCAAACTCCCGAAAGACAATGGTGGAGGTTACATGACTTTCGATAAATATGCAGAACGTCTGGGTTACTTGGAAGGTGAAAATGTTAAGTTGACCGGTTTCATGGATAATTTTGTGGTCGCTGCAAATAAATTAACGAGTCAGTTAGGCACTGTTCGCATGGACAATGGCGTGAAATTCTCTAAAAACTACCAAAACAATTCTTACGCCTTCAATCGGTCTATAGCAAGCACCTACGATGTAAAAGTGGAAGAATTTGATTTAGGAACCTTTCTTCAAGATGACCAATTTGGCATAATTGATGGTACATTTTTCTTGAGTGGTGAAGCAAATCCTTCTGAGTCAATAAAATTCACAAACATTGAAGGTGAAGTCTTTCGTTTTGATTTCATGGATTACTCCTATAAAAAAATATCGATCAAGGAAGGAAGTCTAATTGACAAAGTACTCGTTGGAAAAGTCGACGTTAAGGACGACAATCTGAACCTTGTTTACGACGGCAGTATAGATCTCAAAGGGCAACATCAGATGCAATTCACCGTAGATTTGACTCGTGCAGCACTTGATAATTTGGGATTCACGAATGTCAATAATTCGAAATTAGAATCGAAATTCATAGTAAATTTAACTGGTACCAACGAAACCAATATTTCGGGAAATGTAGAATTAATAGGATTTATCTATTCTGAAAAAGGTAAAAATTTCAAAGTGCCAAACATGACGATTGATGTCACCCGAGGACCTGTTTCAGATTTACTTCTTATCAATTCAGAATTAGGCGTTGCCAGAATCGAAGGGAAAATAGATTTTGCTCAGGTCAGCACCTCCTTTCAATCTCAATTGAGTCAAATTTTACCCACGCTATTTGAACCACCGAAGAAAACGAATACGAATTTGGCAAAGAAGAATAACTTCACTTATTCAATAAATACGGAGAAAAAGATGAACGATTTCTTAGATATATTTGTTCCAGGGCTGTATATCAAACCAGGCACTAAAGTTTCTGGTGGGTATTCTGAAGCAACGAATGACTTCTCAATGGTGTTGGAAAGTTCATTGATAAAATACGAATACTTTCAATTTCACAATGTATTCTTCGACCAGAGTGCCATTGATAAAGACGTAAAAATGAAGGTCGATATTGGTGAGTTTTATTTGAACGACACGCTTTCTGTGGCCCACCTTTCATTCAATGCAGTTGGTTCGCGAGATACTTTTCAAACCCAATTAACGTGGAATCCGAATACCACGAATTACTCTGAAATTAACTGGCAAACAGCAATTATAGATGAGGAATCAATTGATTTTTTAATTCAACCTTCGCTTATCTCCATTCATCAAAAGCAGTGGGATATTAAGAATGCGTCTGCCTTAGAATATAGACAAGACTACATCTCGATTAAGGACTTTTTATTTGAACGTAAAAACCAATTTATTTCATTAAATGGAAAAGTTTCCGATCGTGACGAAGACAAATTAAAAATAAAAATGAGTCATCTACAGTTGGATGATTTTACTCCTATTATTCAGTCTCCTGTGGCACTGAATGGTGAATTGAATGGTTTTGGTGAGATCTCAACTCCTTTCACCAATCTTGGTTTTAATGGAGATGCTAGTATCAAAGGTCTTTTCATTGACCAAGAGGAAGTCGGTGACGTTTTCGTTCAATCCAATTGGGAAAAAGGAAAACAAAGCATCGGATTGAAAGGTGATTTAATTTATAAAAACACGCAGACCTTTGCCTTCGATGGTTTCTATCACTTGAATAGGACGAAGGACGTCTTAGATTTTAATTTGGTATTCGACGATACGGACATCCAATTCACAAACGCCTTTATGGATCCGCAGGTGGTCTCCGATATTGAAGGTACACTCAATGGAAAAATAAAAGTGAAAGGCACACTAGACAAACCTTTGCTTTCCGGTGGTTTTGATTTGGAGAATGGCGGTGCAAAAATTGGAATTTTAGGAGTGAAATTCAGAACAAATGGTGAAATCTATTGTGATGAATACGGCTTCTACATGGACAATATTCCGATTTTTGATCAAGAAGGAAATGCTGGTTCCCTTGTTGGTTCGATTTATCAAGATAACTTTTTGGATTGGAATTTTGACCTTGCCTTTAACCTAGAGGACGATGCGGTAAATAAAGATCCTATCATTCCTTGGAAAGCAGTTCCGCTTAATAAATTCTTGGTGATGAACACTAGCTATCAAGAAGGAGATTCATATTACGGAAAAGTCTACATGACCGGATATGCCAATATTTTCGGTTATGCAGAACATTTAGAGATAACTGTCGATGCTAAAACAGAAAAGGGTACTACAATTAATTTTCCAATGTATGGAACATCAGAAATATCTGCCGATGAAGATTTTATAACCTTTACCTCTGCTGATAGTTCATTGGTGTCAGGTGACCCGAAAATTGACTTCACAGGAGTGGATCTGAATCTAAACTTTGATGTGACTCCAGATGCTAAACTCAAGATTATTTTTGATGAAAAATTAGGTGACGAAATTGTGACGGATGGTTCTGGGAAAATCAGTATGCGTGTCGATAACCTTGGTGATATTTCACTAGATGGAACGTATACTGTAAACGAAGGTGTTTACAATTTCGCCATGGGACCTATTAAACAGAACTTCTTCATAGAACAAGGCGGATACATAACGTGGACAGGAGATCCGTACAATGCCAACTTGAATTTGAGATCATATTACAAAACCAAGGCCAATTTATCGGAAATTTCGGTCGATCAAATCGGAAATTCGACAGGAACCAATCAAGATGTACTTTGCTATTTGGATATTACCCAAACTCTCGTCAAACCAGCGATTGCATTTGACATTGAAGTACCCAATGCCGACGAATCAGGAAAGGCATTGATAAACAGGATCAAAAGCGACCCTGAGGAGTTGAATCGTCAGTTTTTCTCTTTGCTCTTAGTGAAAAGTTTTCAACCTTTAAAAGGTTCCAACACAGCTACTAGCGGCACAGCATTAGACTTGGCTGCCAATCAGATCAACTCGATGTTGTCCCAATTATCTCAGAGTTATAAATTGGCCGTCAACATGGACGCGAATTCGCTAGGCGATAAAACTTACGAGCTCGGTTTATCGAAAGAATTCTTAGATAATCGATTAATTTTATCTGGTAGTTTTGGGGTTGAGAACTCTACTGCCACTAAAACAAGTTCTAGTCAAAATTTCTTAATAGGTGATGTGAATTTGGAATATCTCTTAAATGAAACTGGTACATTTAGAGTGAATATTTTCAACGAGTCCAACCAAAGTAACGTAATCCAAGATAACAATCAAGGCTTATTCAAACAAGGTATTGGGATCAATTATCAAGAAGATTTCACAGGTTTCAAGAACTTTAAATTATTCCAATATTTCTTCGATTTATTCAGAAAAAGCGATGACAAACGTTTCCCGTATAAAAAGAATAAGAAACGAATGCCTGTCCCTCCAATCGATTCAAAATCCATTTCACTTGCCACCTTGCTTGAGGAATAAAAAAATCTAGACCATCCGTTTTTAGCAAGAAAGTTCACTAGATTTGTTATTCCATAGATCAAATTTGAAACATGAAAAAAGTATTGATTGCCAATCGTGGTGAAATTGCCAGACGAGTTATCCGAACATTAAAAAAAATGGAAATTACATCCGTTGCTATCTATAGCGATGCGGACAGAAATGCTCCTTATGTCTTGGAAGCCGACGAAGCTGTTTATGTTGGCGAAAGTCCTTCATCAGAAAGTTATTTGAAGCAAGATTTGATCTTATCCATCTGCAAGGAAAAAGGTGTTGAAGGTATTCATCCAGGTTATGGATTCTTGTCTGAAAACGCCGAGTTTGCCCGAAAAGTGAAAGCAGCTGGAATGACTTTAATCGGACCATCACCCGAATCGATGGAAATCATGGGAGACAAATTGAGCGCGAAACAAGCTGTAAAAAGCTACAACGTTCCTTTGGTTCCCGGAGTTGACGAAGCGATTACTGATCCCCAAGCTGCGATTAAAATTGCCGAAGAAGTGGGCTACCCTATTCTCATCAAAGCTTCTGCCGGTGGTGGTGGAAAAGGAATGCGTTTGGTAGAAAACTCAGGTGAATTTTTGGAACAAATGAAGCTTGCCCAAAACGAAGCACGATCTAGTTTTGGAAACGATGCCGTTTTTATTGAGAAATTTGTTACCGAACCAAGACATATTGAAATACAAGTTTTTGCCGATAGAATGGGCAATACCGTTTACCTTTTTGAACGTGAGTGTTCTATTCAAAGACGTCACCAGAAAGTGGTGGAAGAAGCACCAAGTGCTATTCTAACACCTGAATTGAGAAAACAGATGGGTGAAGCTGCTGTTGCCGTGTGTAAGGCTTGTAATTATGAAGGAGCAGGAACCGTTGAGTTTTTATTGGATGGTAACTTAGACTTCTTTTTCTTGGAAATGAATACACGTTTGCAAGTGGAACATCCAGTAACGGAAGAAATAACAGGAACTGATTTGGTGGAATGGCAAATTCGCGTTGCTCGCGGTGAAAAATTACCGAAAACACAAGAAGAACTTTCGATCAATGGACATGCAATTGAGGTTCGTGTATATGCAGAGGATACTTTAAACGGCTTCACACCTGATATTGGAACTTTGGAGCGATACCGTGTGCCAGCAGGGGAAAATACGCGAGTAGACGACGCATTTGTAGAAGGAATGTCAATTCCGATTTATTACGATCCTATGATTGCCAAATTGGTGGTTTGGGGAAAAACACGTGAGGAAGCGATTGATCGTTGCATTAAAGCGATAGACCATTATCAAATTTCAGGATTGAAAACAACCTTGGATTTCGGGAAATACGTGCTGAAGCATGAAGCGTTCCGAAGTGGAAAATTTGATACTAACTTTGTGAAAGAATACTTCCAAGATCCACGTGTGATGTACACCGCCATGGAAGAAGAAGCCGAAGCTTTAACGCACGGAATCAACGAAATTTGGGACTCAATTGTCGATTTCCAAAAAAGTGAATTTGCTTCTAGAGAGATTAGTGGGGCTTGGAAATAAAATTTGAGGATACAAAAAAAGGGTCTTGGTAAATACCAAAACCCTTTTTTAAAGTCCTGTAGATTATATCTTAACAGACAAACCTGCATTTAGAATACCACCTTGCCCAAAACCAGCAGCAACGTTTATTCCTAAGTTATCTGTAAGAAAGTAACGCACACCAACTCCTATTCTTGATGCAATAGGTATCAAACTTGAAATTTCAGCTTGTGTATAACTAGGATCTGAACTTTCGAATGAGAATGTTCTGTTCCCATAACCTACACCGAATACTCCGTAGAAATCGACTTGATCATTATCAATAAAGTGGTAGTTGAATGTCAACAACACACCTATTTTCTTTGTTGAAAAATCGTATGTGTAATCTTCGAGTAATCCTGTTTCTATATAAGAAACTTTTGTGTTGTTGAATCCGATATCCAAACCTAGTCCAATTTTATCTGCTAATAAGTATTCCGCACGAAATCCAACAGGTCCAATACCCGATATTGATAAACCTTCTTCTGTTCCTTGGGTATAGGCAGCTTTAAACACTGTAGTATACAAATTAGGGAATCCATAATAAACATCGAAAACTAAGTTCCCTTCTTCTAAAGCTTGTGCAGATGCTGTGTTTGAAAACATGATTCCAAATGCAGCAATAGCGCTAATAATTGTTTTTTTCATACTAATATATTTAATTATTTTTCGCTAATGTAATACAAAAAAAGCAGTTCGAAATAATTACTTATAAATGTTAACACAGTATTGCCTTATTATAGTAGATCATATTCAATTTTCATGCATTAAATATTACCTACCTTTGCGACCTTAAATTTGAGACCTATAGATAATGACTAAACTTTTTAATCTTTTCAATTTCAATCAAAAAGTAGATTACAAAACAGAGATTCTTTCAGGATTGACCGTTGCTTTAGCTCTTGTGCCAGAAGCAATTGCTTTTGCCATGATTCCCGGGTTTTCTCCATTAACAGGACTGTATGCTGCATTTGTTTTGGCTTTGATCACTTCTATTTTTGGTGGTCGACCAGGAATGATTTCGGGAGCAACTGGTGCTGTCGCAGTAATTTTTGTCGGATTGATTCTTGAATTGAAAAGGCATTTCCCAGGTATAGAACCTGAAGAAATACTCAATTATGTCTTTATTACTGTTGTTTTCGCTGGTGTGCTTCAAATTCTAGCAGGTGTGCTTCGCTTGGGTAAATTCATTCGTTTGGTTCCACAACCGGTCATGTTTGGCTTTGTAAATGGACTTGCGATTATCATATTCATGGCACAGTTTCCCAATTTTTATCAAAAAGGAACAGAGAATTTATTGGCACAAACGCCTTTCCTCATTATGCTTGGACTAACCGTTTTGACAATGGTTATCATATGGGGATTACCGAAATTAACAAAAATGATTCCTTCCGCATTGGTCGCTATTTTAGTGGTTTCTGCTTTGGTTATTGGTTTGAATATAGATACGATGACGGTTGCCGACACCATGAAAGATGGTCAAAGCATCAAAGGTGGCTTCCCTCCTCTTTCCATTCCAAATATCGATTGGTCATGGGAAAGCTTGATGATCATTTTTCCTTATGCAGCGATTGTTGCAGGAGTGGGCTTAATCGAAAGTTTATTGACCTTGAATATCATTGACGAAATAACGGAAACGCGAGGGAGTGGAAATCGTGAATGTATTGCACAAGGAACAGCGAATATTTTCTCTGGTTTTCTCTCTGGAATGGGTGGTTGTGCTATGATAGGTCAAAGCTTAATCAATACTTCCGCTGGAGCGAGAGCTCGACTTTCTGGAATTACAGCGGCAGTTATGTTGTTGGTTTTTATTATGTTTGGTTCAAGTTTGATTGAAAAACTCCCGATGGCAGCTCTTGTCGGTTTGATGTTCATGGTGGCTATTGGAACTTTCGAATGGGCAAGTTTCAAAGTGTTTAAGAAAATGCCATCGTCTGATGTTCTCGTGATGATTTTGGTGACCCTAATTACAGCTATTACGCACAACTTGGCGATTGCTGTTCTTGCAGGAGTTATCCTTTCCGCTTTGGCCTATTCATGGGAAAATGCGAAAAGAATTCGTGCTCGAAAATACGTGGATGACAATGGCGTCAAGCACTATGAAATCTATGGACCCCTTTTCTTTGGTTCAACAACGGCATTCTCAGAAAAATTTGATCCTTTGAATGACCCGGACGAAGTTATCGTTGATTTTGCAGAAAGTCGAGTTGCAGATATGTCAGCAATTGAGGCTCTGAATAAGTTGACTGAACGCTATTTGAAAGCTGGAAAAAAAATCCACTTGAAGCACTTGAGCAAAGATTGTCAGACTTTATTGAAGAATGCGAAAAAGGTAATCGATGTGAATGTGCTAGAAGATCCGACGTATCATATTGTGGTGGATAAAGTTTAAAATCGACTGTTGACCCTTGAGGTTGACTTAATTTAAGTAAAAAAATCAGGACCGGACGAATCCAATTCTGACTTTTCAATTAAAAGGTAAACTTTTTAGTGCTGAATAGCTACTTGCTTTCTAACAGTTGATTTTCCGTTGTTGATTTCTAGGAAATAAATTCCATCATACAAGACCTCTGTTTCGAAGAAAACGATTGTTCTTCCTTGTAAAAACTGCTTTTCTGCGACCATCTTTCCTTTGATATCGTACAACTTTACAAGCATGTTTTCTTCCACCTTCGTTTTGATTTGAATCATCAATAAATCACTCGCTGGATTTGGATAAACCGTAAAATCATTTTCTTTCAATACTTCTACAATTCCTGCAGTCGATGCGTAAGTTGTTGTTGGCTCACTAACGCTCGTCACTTTTGAACCTGTCACTGTTCCGTAAAAAGTTGGACCTACAACGTATGGGTAAGTTGAATTCCAATCTTCATCTACTGTAGCAAAGTAAGCATATGTCCCATTTGGATATTCCGGCGTAACACAAACGCGACCATTGTGCACGTCTAGGTAATCTGGTGATGCATTTGCGATAAACTCATTGTCTTCACGGAAATATCCGATTGGGTAGGTTGTGCTCACATTTGGTCCTGAACTAACTGAAGCTCCAGTAGGACTTGTGTTTCTTACGGTAATATTTCGTTGAGAATAACCAGATTTCATTCGAGTAATTCCGCCGGTTCCATTTAAATTTTTGTATCCATATGCTCCGTAAATTGGGAAGCCATCATAAGCGAACCCTATCAATGGTGAATGAACTGTTGAATCGATTACGTATAATCCATCCGCCAAGTACAAATCACAAATATTAGAGATAACGGCTAAGTCCAAATTGAAAGCACTCGGGTTTTGATGGTGGTGATAATTTCCCATTGCTGGATGTCCTTTTGCACAATCAAAACCTGCTTTCTCCGCAGGAATGGCATCTCTGTTCCAATCTTGGTTCGCTTGAGGTCCACCTGGGCAAGGAGGATTTCCTGGACCGCCACACAACGCATTGGTATTTGGGTTCCAAGCAACTCCGTCACGATAATCAAACAAAGAAACACCATTGATGAAAACGCCAATATTACCTGGGGTTGTAGCGGCTGCCGTTCCTGTATTTTGAACAGGATTCAATGAAATTTTATAAATCGCGTTTTGATCAGAGGCAAAAGAAGGATTTCCATCTAAAAACGGTCCAGTGACATAACTCGGAATTCCTTTTGTTGAGGCGTACACCCAATTTGTAGAATACTGTACTGTTTGTACATTTACCAAAACTGCATCAGCAATCGGAGTTGAATTTCCCTGTAAATAATGGCTACCTGTAATGATATTGTTTTGCAACCAACTAAAAATTGCCGGATTGGTTTGTGCATTGACACCTGCTAAAAACAAGGTAGAAAAAGCAATACTCTTAAGGATTTTTTTCATTATTAATTTGATTTAATATTGTTTATACTCGTTTTGACGACGGATACTTTTCATTCCTTCTATTCTTTCGAAAAGAATTCTCTTGGGTAACCGAACTTTGGATTGAAAAGAAAATCGTCGTCAGTTAAAGTGAATAAAAAGGCAATGATATCTGCTTTCTCATTTGAAGACAATTTGATGGCTTTTTTAAATTGAGGCGATAATGTTGACGAACGTTCGATATTATCTGTATAATGGTCCAAGACTTCCCGTAGCTTCGAAAAGCGTCCGTCGTGCATGTATGGATACGTATGTTTTATGTTTCGTAAAGTTGGCACTTTGAATTTCTGTGCGTCTTCCGCCAAATTGGTAATTTTCTTTCGCCCGTAATCCATCAAAGTCGGATCAAGCGGTAGACCATTGTTCTCGAATTTATGGCTGGTGAAAAGCGGTTCGGTATGACAACTAGCGCAATTATTTCGAAATAGCTGTAATCCGTTTTGTTCTTGCTCGTTAAACTGGGCTCCGCCTCTAAGGTATTTATCGTATTTGGAATTATTAGAAATCAACTCCAATTCAAACTGAGAAATGGCGAACAACAGGTTTTGAGTCGTTGCTTCTTCCGCTCCAAAAGCTTCTAGAAATGCTTTTCTATATCGTGGTAATTTGTTGAGTTTTTTAAGTACTTTCTTTAAATCCTCGTCCATTTCGTTGTGATCTGTAATGGGCGCAATTGTTTGACGATCAAGCGCTGGAACTCCACCATCCCACATAAAAGACGTACTCCATGCAAGATTCATCAAAGCCATCGAATTTCTGGTTCCTATTCTACCATCGATACCATGCGATAAATCGTGATCGACGTGTGCAAAACCTGTGGCTTGAAGATGACAACTCGAACAGGAAATTGAATTGTCTTTTGATAAAATCGGATCATAAAAAAGTGCTCTTCCGAGTTGAATTTTTGAGTCCGATCTGGGGTTGACCGAATAATCGTATGTTTTTTCAGGCCAAGTGATGGAAAAGATTTTATCTCCACTGTTCTTCCAAATTAAAGAAGTACTCAGAATTAAAAATATGACGAATAGACTTTTCATTTAATACGCTCCAAGTAAAACAAATCCATTGATCATTTTCTTCATCATGCGAACGGCTTGTTTTCCAGGAATCATGATTTCATTTTCTTTTTTCACGTTTACGAGCCGAAAAACATCCCATAAATCGATTTTAATTTGGACATTGGATTCATAAATTTGACCAAAATTTATTGTTTTATCCACGGAAAAAGGATCGAGATATCCACCCAGATGATATTGAAATTTGTTGTTTCTCGTATTTGCGCTGGGTGATTCTCCTTCAATCTTTAGATGAATATACCCACTTTGCCATGCCCAATACATGCCCAAACTAGGGTCCAAATCACCTTCCATAACACTTGCTGTGTGATAAAGTGGTTCTAGTCCGTAGGTTATAACCAACTCCCTTTTTTCATTAAGTGGAACCGACCAATTATGTGTTTCTGGTTTGGACCAATCGACAAGATGAGCGGCATCTGCAGAGACTTCATTCTTAGGTGGAACACTTACAAAAAATCGAATTGTTTCGAACTTCAAAGAATCGCCTTTCTTAGTCATATACCATGTATTCTCCTGAAGAGAATCCCCTTGGAATAGAAAAGTGAAATTTAATTCAGCTTTTTCCTGAGAAAACGTTTGATTGGCAAGTACAAGAAAGAAAAGTAAGATTCTCATCCTATTTTTTCATCGGTGGTTTGGGCGGACTGAAGAAAGTTACCAATTTGGAGCGGAATTTTTTGAATTTCGGAATTTGATCTTCGCTACACAATTTTCGAATATCGTCAAAATGCTCCAAGTTCATGAATTCTATTTCATCATTAATCACACTTAATCGTTCCATTCGCTCAGCCCGATTAGATTCTTGTCCTTCTTCACCTATCGTTTTGTAAAGGGCGTTTTTTATTGCCACTTGCTTTTTTCTGAGTTTTTTAACTTGACCTTGATGAGAAATGACTAATTTCTTATAGGATTTCCGCTGACTTTTATCAAAATCCAGTTCCTTGCTTAACATTTCCATTTTATTCATATCACCCATCATTGGATGTTTAGGTCTTAAAAAATGAAAAACGATAAAGACAATGTTCATCATGGCCAAAAGTACGACTGCTAAAATGAAAACTCTTCTCTTACTCATGGGTATAGGTATAAAAATCTGTAACGGATGAATCAAACATCTCAGAATTTCCATTTGCACTATTCAAACTTGAATCTTCTGAACTTGAATTATAAATGGAAGTCAAATTAAAAAGAAATAATACGGAAAGCCCGAAAGCCATCATCCAAACTTTTCCCATTGAAATTTCATCTTCAACGGTCGTTAATTGACCTTGAATTCTTGTCCAAACATAGTCGGAAACTTCAATCGAATTGAAGCTCCGTTTGCTCGATAAAACCTTCTCTATGAAGTCATCTTTTTCCATTCTCTATTTCTTTGACGACCCTTTTTAACTATTCCTTCTGTATTCATCATAAAATGACGAAAGTTCTTTGCGCATGTTGTCTTTTGCACGGTGCAAAGTCGACTCAACGGCACCAACACTTTTGTTTACAATTTCAGAAATCTCAATATTGCCCAGCCCATCTACCTGCGATAAATAAAAAACCGTTCGCTGAGGTTCGGCTAGTTTATTGATGGCGACCAAAAGCCTTTCCAACAATTCCGAATTCTCTATTTCTTCATTTGGCAAGAAAGCATTATCAACCACATTAAGTTCATCTGCAACGTCGTTGTTGGTAAAAAACCCAAACCTTTTTTTTCGCTTCTTTGATTTGATAGCGTCGAGAGATGTTGTTATTGAAATTTTATAAATCCAGGTTTTTAGTTGCGACCGTTCCTCGAATTGATCAATTTTCTTGAAAACTTTTACAAAAACTTGTTGCACAACATCTTCGGCCTCCTTCCTATTCTTGAGATAACTCAGCACCACATGAAAAACGGGCTGTTTATTCTGATGATATATTTCCTCGAATTCGCTTTCCGACATTCTTCTTATTCAACACTTTTGAAATCGACTTAATATATTTTGACGACAAACAAAGTTCATTCCTGTGAATTACCACATTAAATTTCTATTCCAAAAATAGTAATATCATCCACTTGTTCTATTTCTGTCCCACTTGAACCCATCCATTCCTGAAGCTGACTTGTCAAGTTCTTCTTCTGATCCTTCATTTTTAAATCTACGTTCTTAGCCACTAGATTTATAAATTTCTTTTTCATGAACTTCTTCCCGTTCGGACCGCCAAATTGATCCGAAAAACTATCGGAGAATAGATAAAATTTGTCTCCTTTCGACAATTGAAATTGATGGTTCGTGAAATGAACCCATATCTGGATAACCGCCAATCGGACGTTTGTCAGCCCGTATTTCTTTCAGTTCTTTCGTTTTCTTTATATTTTGAAGTAAAGGTGTATTTGCGCCAGACCATTGCCCAATCATTTCTTTCTTATTGAGTAGTAATAAGGTAATGTCCAAACCATCGTTTTGATCGTTTATTAATTCATTCTGTTGCATGGCTAAGACCATTTTCTCCAGCAGTTCGTTCAAGATCTCAGTGGCTTGAAGAGTATCACTTTTCAGCACGATATCGTTTAACATGGTAATCGCTAACATACTTAAAAGTGCACCTGGAACACCATGTCCAGTACAATCTGCTGCGGCCGCTATGAAAAAATCTCCTTTTTTCTCAACGAAATAGAAATCCCCAGAGACAATATCTTTGGGTTTGAACAGTATGAAAAAATCACTGCCCAACATTTCTTTGATACGAGCAGGATCTGTTAAAACCGCATTCTGAATGCGCATGGCGTAGCGTATACTGTCCTTTAAATTCGACAAGACTTTTTCCGTTTGTATTTTTTGTACAGAAACCAATTCTTTTTGAATGGAAACTTGCGTTTTTTCATGTTCCAATAAATTCAAAAATTTCTGTTTTGCTCGTGTCGAACGAACTAAGATAAAAATGAACGCTAACGTAAATAAGATTGCCAATCCTAAAATAGATACGAACAACTTTTACTTATTGGCTTACTCTTTGAGTGAAACGTACTAATACCACTGTTTTTTCGCATCAACACTTAAAATAATCGTTTCATTCCGGTATTGCCGCACACGCTTTTGTAACGATCGAATAGTGTCCTCATACTGCCGTATCAGCAAAGTTTTATCTTCATTTTCGGTTTGACCCTAAGCTCTTGGCATAGAGCAAAAAGTCATGATAAAGAACAAGGAAAACGTTTGAAAAACAAAGGAGAGTTTTATTTAGACTTAACTAAAGGATTTAAAAAGGATCACAAATCAGACCGAATGTACTTACTTAATTTGAAAATGGCCTATCAGCTTCCTATATTTTTGTTTTGCAATCTTTTATCTTCTGAAAATTAGCACTACTTTTGAGCGTCCAAAAAAACAACAAATGAACTTACACGAATATCAAGGAAAATCAATTTTAAGCAAATATGGGGTTGCCATTCAAAGAGGTGTTGTCATAGATAAATTGGAAGATGCAGTAACTTCTTCAAAAAAATTATCGGAAGAAACAGGTACAGAATGGTTTGTCGTTAAGGCACAAATTCATGCTGGCGGTCGAGGTAAAGGAACAGTTGAAGAAACAGGTTCGCATGGTGTTGTTTTGGCAAAAGGAATTGACAAGGTTGAAGAAACGGTAAAAGGAATCCTTGGTGGTCACCTTGAAACAGCACAAACGAATGGAGTTGGCAAGATGGTCAACAAAGTTTTGATTGCTGAAGACGTTTATTACCCTGGAGAATCTGAAACAAACGAATTTTACATGTCCGTTTTATTGGACAGAGAGCAAGGTTGTAATGTAATCGTTTATTCAACTGAAGGTGGAATGGATATCGAGCACGTTGCTGAACATACACCCCATTTGATTCACAAAGAATTTATTGACCCACGTGTTGGTTTACAAGGGTTTCAAACAAGAAAAATCGCTTTCAACTTAGGATTGAGTGGACAAGCGATGAAGCAAATGACAAAATTCGTTTCTGCACTTTACGCAGCTTATGAGGGATGTGATGCTTCTATGTTTGAAATCAACCCAGTTTTGAAAACGTCGGATGATAAAGTTATTGCTGTAGATGCAAAAGTAACTTTAGATGCGAATGCTTTGTTCCGTCACCCTGATTATGCTGCAATGCGCGACAAATCAGAAGAAGATCCAACCGAGGTAGAAGCTGATGAAGCTGGATTGAACTTCGTGAAATTGGACGGAAATGTTGGATGTATGGTCAACGGAGCAGGATTGGCAATGGCGACGATGGATATCATCAAACTTTCAGGCGGAAATCCTGCCAACTTTTTGGACGTAGGAGGGACAGCTGATGCGGAACGTGTTGAAAAAGCCTTCCACATTATTTTGAAAGACAAAAACGTAAAAGCAATTTTGATTAATATATTTGGAGGAATCGTTCGTTGCGATCGAGTTGCACAAGGAGTTGTTGATGCATATAAGAACATAGGAAGTTTTCCAGTTCCTCTTATCGTGCGTTTGCAAGGAACCAATGCTGTTGAAGCGAAGCAATTAATTGACGATTCAGGTTTGGATGTTAAATCTGTTGTATTGTTGCAAGAAGCGGCTGATATGGTTGCTGAGGTGTTGAGCTAGAAATTAAATAGATATATCAAATCCCATTTCAATCCCAATAGCTATCGGAATTGAAATGGGATTTTTTTTGATGAATAATTTGTAATGTTGGAATTATGAGAATCGATGAGAACCATTGAATCATAGAAAACCATTGAAATCCTAAGCTTATAAAATTCGAAACTTTTAAAAGCTGAAAAGTTTTGAAATCCATCTGACAATGAAATAGTTAAACATTCAAATTTGTTTATTAAAGACCAAAAAAAATCAAGCACTATTGCACTTCAAAACTAAGTTATCGACTCCAAATCTCCCAAGCCTTCAAAGCTTGTTGCTCCAACATAGGTCGACCATTCAATATTACCGCGTCATTCTCTTCTGCACGACGCAAAAAATTCGTTTTTTCAGGATTGTAAATCAAATCTATGACCAAATGCTCCTCCGTTAAAAACTCAAATGGAAACTGAGGACATTTATCTACTTCTGGAAAAGTGCCAACTGGCGTAGTATTTACAACCAACTTACACGCCTTAAGCATGTTGTCATTCACCTCATCATACCCATACTGCTTTTCGTCTTTTGGATTACGACTTATTTTTATCACATCAATGCCCAAGTTTTCAAGCACGTACGAAACTGCCTTGCTTGCGCCACCTGTCCCCAGAACAATTGCCCGCTCATGCTGATAGGTCAAGAACGGTTTGATCGATTGAGCGAAACCAAAGGCATCGGTGTTGTGTCCAATTTTCTTTCCATATAGAAATTGAATAGTATTGACAGCTCCAATGTTAAGGGCTTCTTCCGACAGTTGATCCAGATATGGAAGAATGGCAACTTTATATGGAACAGTGACATTTAAACCATCCAATTCATCCCTCTTCAAGAGGCTTTCAACCTCCGATATATGGGCCAAAGTAAAATTCTCATATCGAGCATCAATATCTTCAGCTGTAAATTTTTGGGTAAAAAATTCCTTAGAGAAAGAGTGGTCTATATATTCGCCTATTAATCCGTAAGTCTTCATGCTTTTTTGGAACCTAATCGTTCTAACCCAAGTACCAAGATGAGTGCAATAATTGCGCAACCGATAGCGAAAATTAATTTTGGATCACCTGCAAAGTCTTGAGGGAGAACGTTGGTCATCATCCAGTCCTCTCGACCATCACTGTGCACAACCAAAGGTGCATCACCTACATTTACTTTCCAGGGCCATACTTTATATAATGAACCGATCATAAATCCAGTCAAAACGGCAATGGTCAATTCTTTGTATTTCGTAAAGAGGAATTTAAGCAATCTAACAAATGACAAAAGTCCAACTACACAGCCGGTAAGAAAAACGGCAATTGTCATAATATCTTTGTTGTCCAAAGCTTTTAAAACAATATGATAAGAGCCCATTAAAACCAAAATAAATGCACCTGATATTCCAGGTAAAATCATGGCGCAAATGGCAATGCATCCGCTAATAAAAATGTACCAATTTCCTGAAACCGATGCAGTAGTTTCGATGGAAGTGATATACATGGCCGCTATGGTTCCTATGGCAAATGCGGTAATCACAGGAATCGTCCACTTCGATATAGTTTTGCCAATCAGTATAGCACTAGCCACAATTAAACCAAAGAAAAAACTCCATGTTAAAACGGCTTCATTTTCAAGTAAATAGCGAACAATTTTTGCCAATCCTAATACTGAAACACCAATTCCAACGAACAAAAACAGAAAAAAGGTTCCATTCACATGTTGCCAAAACGCTTTCAATCCGTCTTTTCGCAAAACTTTTAATGCACCCAGATTAATATTGTTGATTGACGAAATTAATTCTTCGTAAATCCCGGTGATAAATGCGATGGTTCCGCCTGAAACGCCAGGAACAATATCTGCAGCTCCCATTGCTATTCCCTTTAGGGTCAACAATCCATTTTGTGCAAGCGATCTTTTCATTAGTATGTTTCTAGTTGGTTATCAATTTCAGTAATCCAATTCAAGATTCCGCCTTCCATTATGTATAGATTTTCAAATCCGTATTCACATTCCATCAGATTTGCGACTGCCTCAGCACGCTTTCCTGTTTTGCACATGATTACAACTGAACCGTTTTTATCGATTTCAGTATGTCTTTTGGAAATTTGCGCCATTGGGATTTGAAGTGCTTTGATTGAGCATATCGCCCATTCGTAAGACTCGCGAACATCTACAATTTGCCATTTTTCGGATGAAAGAATCGCTTTCTGTAATTTCTTTGGAGTAATCCATTGCATGCTTTAAATTTTCGGCAAATATAAGGGTATTTACTTTATTTTACCTTCAAAGAAAGTGTCATCACGAAGGTCGCTACTATTTCCTTTTGCGTATTGAATGCCTCGACGAATATATCCTCATTTTGGCGCTCACCTGTGGATTGAGAAGTCTCCATTTGTTGGGTAATTTTTCGCCCTTCTTTGCAAACAAAAGTTATGTCTGTTTCGGCTCTTTTTATAAATTCAGCCTTACACGATTTAAAGGCCAATGATAAATTCAAACCTTTCTCTACGCCTAAATAGTAAGCGTGAATTCCAGCTGCGGTATCTGCACCTACGGCCAACGCGCCAAAATACATCGAATTCAAATGATTTTTAGTCCGACGGCGTAGTTTAATTTTCATCACTACCTCATCTTCATTAATAGAAACCAATTTGGGGTTGGTAAAACCTAAAATGGGAATTTTAAACTTCCCGAGCAACCAAATATTTCGTTTTAACTTACTCAAAGAGATTGGCTTACCCATTGTATTCTTGTTTTAGTTGCGTTACTATTTCAGACACTTTTCGAATACTTTTAACATGTTCAATACTCGGTCCAGCGCACCAAACTGTTTTATAGGTAGCACTAAATGCTGCTTTTTGCAAAGATTTCATCCCTTTAATAAATGTAAAGGCTTTCATCCATTTCTTCAAATTCTTGTTCTTATTGAGGAATCTTTCAAGCCAATTTTGGCGAGTTCCAACTTTCTCAACATAAGGAGTTTTAATAACTGTACAAGGTGTTCCAGACAACTTGGTGGACATTACAATATCCTTCTCACCATAATCCACGCAGGCCTGCTTGTATTCTTGAGAAACGGGCGCTTCTTCCGTTGCGATAAAAATGCTTCCCATTGAAGCGCCTGCAGCTCCTTTTTCGATTATTGCTTTCAATTCTTGCCCAGTACCTATTCCACCAGCTGAAAGCACTGGAATAGAGCAGTTTTCGTTCAACATCGGAACCAATTCATTCATCGGTATATTTCCTGCATGCCCTCCAGCTTCCTTGTTCACTGCTATTAATGCATCGGCACCTAGTGCTTCCACTTTCTTGGCAAATTTCAAATCAGTGACATCACAGAAGACCTTTGTTCCAACCTTATGTGCTTCGCGAATCGTTTCTTCGGGCGAACCTAAAGAAGTGATGATAAATGACACTTTTTCCTCGCAACAAACCTTCAATTGTTCCTTGTATCTGAAATTAGATTGATTAACGATTAAGTTGATCCCAAACGGTCCGTCCACTTCCTTTTTTATGCCTTGAATCGCTGCGCGAAGTTCGTCGGTCGTTCGATAATTCAACGCTGGAATCGCTCCGGTAATACCCGATTTCACAGCTTCAATTATCATTTTATCGTTGGAAACCAAAAACATAGGCGCCATGATAACTGGAAACTCAATATTCAACAATTCACAAAGTACTGGTCTTTCCATTTCGAATGATTTACTATGCAAACATAGTATATTTTCACCAGACATCATGACATTTCAGCCATGAATTGCACGAATTTTCACCAATGTATGGTTTGTTAGGTTTTTTTGATGTGGCATGAAAAGTAAATTAAATAAAACTTCCAGTGATGGATTCTCAATGTCAGAATTATTAATTATTACCGTCTACCAAAAACCATTCGTGAAAAATAGTGAAATTCGTGGCAAAACCACTCGATAAACCCTAAATTTGGACAATGGATAAAACAAAGGTTTGGCTCAAAGCAATGCGATTGCGAACACTACCACTTTCTCTGTCGGGAATTATTATTGGTTCGCTAATAGCACTAAAATTGGGTTATTGGAACGCGTTAATTTTTATTCTAAGTCTGTTCACAACTATTTTTCTCCAAGTACTTTCAAATCTTGCCAACGATTTAGGCGATCATCTTAAGGGAACAGACAATGAAGACCGAGTTGGTCCGAAACGAACGACTCAAACAGGCGAAATATCCGTTTCAGAAATGAAAAAAGCAGTAACATTTCTTTCCGCTTTAAGTTTGATATTTGCTGGATTACTCATTTGGGTGGCTGGACGTGAAATGTCCTCAAGTCGCATTTGGACGTACATTTTCCTCGGGATTGGAGCAACTTTGGCCGCTCTATTCTATACACTTGGTAAAAAAGCCTATGGCTATAGCGGCAAAGGAGATTTGTTTGTCTTTATCTTTTTTGGTCTAGTAAGCGTTCTTGGTGTTTACGGATTATATGCGCCGTTTTTTTACTGGCAAATTGTTCCAGTGGCAGTCGGTGTGGGCCTCTTGAGCGTTGCTGTTTTGAATCTCAATAACATGCGTGACCACATTAACGACAAAAAATCGGGCAAGTTTACTTTAGTGGTTAAAATGGGAATTGAGCAAGCCAAAATTTATCATACAGCTTTGATACTTATAGCTTGTTTTGCTTTTGCTTTTTCGTCGCTGATGTTTGGAGATTTAGCGCCATTATCTATCATTGCACTTATTCCATTGTTGTTTCATTTGAAGCGTGTTTTGGAAACCGACAAGGAAGAAGATCTTGATCCAGAATTGAAAAAAGTAGCTTTGAATACCTTCGCCATTTCTTTGATCTTTGGCATCTTAATTAATGTCCAATTCATATCCCATTTTTTCCATAATTTGATGCATGGATATTAAGTTCGAACATAAAATATTTCAATTCAAAACCCCAAGTGGAACATCCAGAGGCATTTTGACAGAGAAACAGGCCTGGTTTATCCAAATAATGGAAAATGGAAAAATAGGTCTTGGTGAATGCAGTGTTATTCCAGGATTGAGCCCCGATTATGAAAGTATCGAACAGTATGAGAAATTACTTTCGAAACTACGAGAACTGGCATCAGCGATCAATTTGACAGATTTCGAAGGACAGAAAGAATATGATTTGCTCACCGCAATTAAGGAAAAGACGCGCATTTATTCTGATTTTGAAAAATACCCTTCACTCCTATTTGGATTTGAGTCGGCTGTCCTGAATTGGTCTGCCGGCAAATCTGAATTGTATTTCGATACGCCTTTTTATCAGGGTGAACAGAAAATTCCGATCAACGGTTTGGTTTGGATGGGTTCGCCTGATTTCATGAAAAATCAGATGGCGGATAAGGTTGAACTAGGCTTCAATTGTATCAAAATGAAAGTGGGTGCTATAAATTTTGAAAGTGAAATAGAGCTGCTTTCATCAATTCGGAACGCGCATCCAAAAGATAAAATGATTTTACGCGTGGATGCCAATGGAGCTTTCACCAAGGAGAATGTTCACGAAAGACTTACGAAACTGGCGCAATTGGATTTACATTCTATCGAACAACCTATTGCTCCTAATCAGCATGAATCAATGGCTGACCTTTGCCTCGAAAACATTCTACCTATTGCTTTGGACGAAGAATTAATCGGTATTCATTCTAAGGAGGATAAAATAAAATTGCTAGACAATATCAAACCACAATACATTATTCTAAAACCATCTTTGCACGGAGGAATCCTCGGTTCTAAAGAATGGATTGAATTAGCCAAAGAACGCAACATTGACTGGTGGATGACCTCAGCATTGGAATCGAACCTGGGCTTGGCATGCATTGCGCAATTTACATCGAAGTTCCCAATAGACAAACATCATGGTTTGGGGACAGGGAGTTTGTATTTAAACAATACGGAATCTCGACTAAAAGTTGAGAGTGGGGAGATCTTGTTTAAGTAGAATCGATTCTTTAAATGCTTGGGGAGAGACCTCCCTCCGTTCCTCCCTGTCTGCCGAAGAGGCAGACTTGCATGAGGGATGTTCAAATCTCGCTTCGTTATTTTGGATTAAACTCTTTTAATGTTCACCTACTAGCTATTTCCCTCCAATATGGAGGGATTAAGGGAGGTGTATCGCCGATAAATTGTTCTCCGAAAACTAACTTCAAATCAAAACAACCTACTTCATCAACACCAACTTCTTAGGCGAAGCCGTTTGTCCATTTGCCGTCTGAAGAACCAAAGTGTAAATCCCGTTCGCCAAATTATCCGTTTTCACGATGTATTCGCTTGCATTGTTTGAAATCAACTCAGAAGAAACTACTTTACCATTGGCATCCAATAATTGGTAAGAACTTCCCATTAAATTTTCACTTGAACTTATCACAAAATCACCTTGTGATGGATTCGGATACAAGGTGAAATACAATTGATGTTCATCTAAACCAACGCCTGAAGTACCCTTGTGAATAGTGAAATCATCGAAGTAGAAGCCATCTTGGCGAACTCCACCGTCTGCTTCTAAGATAAAGCGAACTTTAATCGTTTCACCCAAATAATCTGATAACGAAATATCTTCGCGAACCCAGTTCTTCGTTCCTTCCCATACTGGTTTGCCATTCGGCTGAACAGAACCGTTTGCGCTAGTTCCTGCCACGGTGTACAATCCACATTGACCAATCCATGTGCTGCCGTTATCGATAGAAACTTGAAATTGACAATAATCATAATCTGATTCTATTTCCCATTTCGCGAAGAAGGAAACATCGGCATAATTGGCGTTTGTCAAATCAATTGGCGTCGCATATTCAAATGTTCGAGAAGAATTATTCGTATAATTGACAGGATTACTCCCACTTTCAGAATCACTATACGCCTTGCTTGCCGAATAGGTTGTATGCGTTTCTGTCGTCCATGGTCCAGTCCATTGTCCTGCTGTGCTTGCATCGTCGAAAATAAAAACAGGATACGTTCCAAACAATTTTACTATCGTATCTCTATGTGTCCAAGTCGGATATACCGTTTCGAGGACATATTTAATGGTGTCATTTATCGCAATCCCAGCAGACAAAGTATAGGCAAAAGTTCCAGTTTGTGGTGTAATTTGAGCCAAATTATAATTCAGAGCACCTCCAATTGTCGCTATATTTTGCAATGGTTGAATTTGGACAATTACATTACCAGTATCCATTCCGATTCTTTCCGCCAAATGATTGAAGTTTCCAGTCGAATTGGCCAATCTCTCTGGATCCTGATCTTCCACAATCAAATAAAGATGAGCAATATGCGCCAACATTAAATTTGGGAAAACCATGTTTTTCGAGTTTGGAATTATTTGACTCGATGCAGGCCAAAATCCACCTGTACCACCAATTTCTGGAGTCATAGCAAAAATTCTCGGCTTGTTTGATAAATCATCGTTGTACATATAATCATCAGAATCCCCTGAAGCTGGATATAAACCAGACGACTTCATGTTATAGTAACCGTTGTACTGAACCATGTATCCTGTAAATCGATCGAAATAATTATGATGAACGGCAAATTCGTTCGAAGTCGTCCCAATCGGAAACAACAACAAATCGCCATAGGTATGTGCATTGAAAGCTAATTTGAAATCGTGATTTTCACAAAACCAACGCATGGCTTGCGTTTCCGCTTCTGAAAACGCACTAGTTCCTGGATAGGTATCGTTATTCGGGTCAAAACTAATTCCCGTTGTCCCCCAACCGTAAGAATAATTTCTATTCAAATCCACACCCTTGTTTGAGGTACCCACATTTCGTCGGTTTTTTCTGTGCATTCCACCACCATTCGGATCTGTAAGCTCATTATAGATATATCCATCTGGATTTAAACAAGGTACAAAATACATTTCCGTATTGTTCAATAAGTGCTGAATTTCTTCGGAACCGGCATAATTCTCCAACAAATACCACATATAAAAAATGGTTGCCGACATTGAATTTGGTTCACGCGCATGGTGGACTGCAGAGTACATCACTTCTTTCTCACTGTTTTCATCAATGTTTGGGTTGTCAGACATTCGAACCCAATAAATAACCGAATCGTTGATGGTGTGAAAAGTATCGATGGCAGATCTTTGGTTGATTAAATTCGGATAAAGAGCGTGCATAGCATCCAAATTATCTAGCATTTCTTGATAGGTTAAAAATCCAGCGTAAGTACCCAATTGAAAATTTGACGGGACAACTGGATCAAATCCACCGCCACCTCCTGAATTAGGCAGACACGTTTCATTCTTCGTCGGCACAAAATCTAATTTGTTTTGCTCTACATAGTGCTTTTTAACGTCGGCAATTAAAATCTCAATAGTAAAACCTTCCGTTCTCATAGTAACAATTTCCTCTTTCGAAAAATCCGAAATGAAAAAATACCCTGGTTTATGCGTTCCGTGATCAACTGCCAAACCCAGTGCAGACAAACGTTTCAATCCTTCTTCATCTGTATTAATTTTCACACGAGAATAGTCTTGTGCACTTAAGACGGATATAAAAAGAAGGAGAACTAGAGTCAGAAATACGTTTTTCATTGGTTATATATTGATTTTTATCTAACAAAGTAACGAAATTATAGAGGAAAATAAAATTCAGTATTCACTCTTTTCTTGGAATCGAGTTTTATCACTTTCTCTGCTCTAAGAATTGTTAAGAAAAACAGCATGTGCTCTGCTTTTTATTAAATTTGGTTATCAAAACAATAATCATGAGAAGTAAAGTTGGATTCGGAAATATCTTTTGGCCTAGTTTATTAGCTGCCTTAATTGTATCAATAATTGGTGTAATCATATGGTTAATAGCCGTCTTTGGAATAATTGGAAGTTTCTCATCCGTGGTTGAATCTACTGGTGTTTCAGCACCTAAAAACGCTGTGCTTCATATGAAATTGGACAAACCAATCGCTGAAAGAACGAGTGCTCAATTCAATCCAGGTTCCTTGAGTTTCGATAATCAAATTGGGTTGGCAGACATTCTTGAGGCATTGAAAATGGCTGAAAAGGACGAAAACATCAAAGGTCTTTATCTTGAATTGGAAGGTTTACAGTGCAACTTCGTTACGGCAAAAGAAATCCGAAAAGCGATTGATCGTTTTGAAAAATCTGGAAAATGGACCTTGGCATACAACTCGGGCGAAGTCACTACCTTGAAAGAATATTACATTTCTTCTGCAGCGAGTAAGGTTTATGGTTTCCCAGCTAGCAATTTCGAAATGCTCGGGTTGGCCAGTGAAGTAGCGTTTTTCAAAGGGACACTGGATAAATTAGATCTTGAGCTTCAAGTGATTCGGGGAAGAGATAACGATTTCAAAAGTGCGATGGAGCCATTTTTCCTAGATAAAATAAGTGATTCTAGCCGTTTACAATTGAACACGTATATCCAAACAATTTGGGATGACGTTATTGGTGATATTTCGAAAGCTCGAAACATTTCGACGGATAAAATCAATACAATTGCTGATGACATGTTGGCGGTGAATACGGAAGATGCCGTGAAGCATAACTTGATGGATGGCGTAAAATACCGAGACGAAATGATGAAAATGATTACCTCTAAATTGGGAAAAAAAGCAGATGATAAAATTGCGATGGTCAATTTTGAAAAATATTCTGTGAAAAATGTAAAGCGTGATTTAATCGCAAAAGGTTCAAACGGAAACATTGCCCTGATTTTAGCAGAAGGTGGTATTTCTGTTGATGGTAATGAAATGACGTCGAAAGATATTTGCAAACAAGTGAAAGCAGCCCGTGAAAATGACAATGTGAAAATCGTTGTCTTGCGCATCAATAGTGGTGGTGGAAGTGCAATTGCAAGCGAGCAAATGTGGCGTGAAATTGATTTGACCAACAAGAAAAAGAAAGTCATTGTATCAATGGGAGACGTGGCTGCTTCAGGTGGATATTACATGGCAGCGCCAGCCTACAAGATTTTTGCAGAACCTACGACTATAACGGGTTCAATTGGAGTTTTTGGCGCAATTCCGTATACCGCAGACATGTTTAAAAACAAACTGGGCATGAGCTTCGATTATGTTTCAACCAACAAACACGAAGCCTTGAGTTCGAATAGAAGACTGACTCCTGAGGAGGTGGCGATGGTGCAAGATCAAATTGATGATATTTACGAGACCTTTTTAAGTCGCGTTGCAGCTGGACGTAATATGACTAAAGAACAAGTAAATGTCATTGCTCGCGGGCGTGTTTGGGCTGGAAAAGATGCTAAGAAAATTGGACTAGTGGACGAACTAGGAGGATTGGAAGAAGCGATTAATTACGCTGCGAAAACGGCAGGAATTTCCAAAGATGATATAAACGTAATTTATTATCCGTTGCGAAAAGAGGACAAATGGGAAGCCATCGCAGAAATGATTGAAGAAAGTCAAAATAAAGCTATGATTAAAACAGAAAAAATGCCAGCTTTGTTTATCAATGCTTTAGATCAATGGAAAAAAGTGGAAGCTATGTCCGGAATTCAAATGCGTTTACCATACGAATTGACAATAAAATAATCTGCTAATGAAGAATCTTTTTGTCTTTGGAAGTATAGTCTTGGCTTTACTTTCATGTAAGAAAGATGGTGTGTTGCCGCTCAGCGATATGGAAGAATAAGTTTACAATAAAAGTGAAATGACCCACGATTTTCTAATTGCGTGCGCCTCTGGATCCATCACAACGTTTATGCGAAATTCAATCTTACCCATATCTATTTTTTACTTTGTTGAACTCGGTGCGGAAAACATTCATTTGTTCTCAACTTCAAAAGACGTTTCAGACCTAAAAAATTGGCGAAATTATAGCATATGGAGTTGATGCGGACAATTGGGGGCGGTGTTTTTTGGGAAAAAGCCTTTGTGACGAACTAATTAAATCCTGCTCTGAACCGTATACAAAGCGTAATATCTTCCTTGCTTGGCAATTAACTCATCGTGTTTCCCAGTCTCCACTATTTTCCCTTGTTCGATCACTAAAATCTGATCTGCTTTTTGAATGGTACTCAAACGGTGAGCGATTACAAAAGTGGTTCTATCTTTGATTAAAGTCTGCAAACTGCGTTGGATGTACGATTCACTTTCTGTATCCAAATTAGAAGTCGCTTCGTCCAAAATAATAATTCGTGGGTTCGCTAAAATTGCTCGGGCAATACTGATGCGTTGTTTCTGACCTCCAGATAATTTCACGCCTCTTTCACCGATTACAGTTTCTAATCCGTCGTCGAAACGATCCGTGAATTCATTCACATACGCTCCATTCACAGCGCTCGTCAATTCTTCTTCCGTCGCATTTGGACGTGGAAATAAAATATTCTCGCGTATCGTTCCTTCAAACAAGAAATCGTCTTGCAATACGACTCCCAATTTATTTCTGAACGTGCTCAATTTTACTTTAGACAAATCGTGCCCATCCAACGTCACCATTCCGCTATCTGGCTCTAAGAAAGTGGCTGCTAATCCAGCTATCGTTGATTTTCCTGAACCTGACGAACCAACCAAAGCTGTTACACTTCCCGCTTTTGCTTCGAAGGAAATGCCATGTAGCACTTCTTTTTCATCTTCATAAGCGAAACGGACATCGTTGAAAATAACTTCTCCATCTATGTTGTCCAATTCTATCGTTCTCACTTCCGGATCGTCTTCTTCTTTCATTTCCATCAATTCCTGCGTACGGTCCAAACCTGCCATCGCTTCCGTCAATTGACTTCCGATGTTGCTCATTTGAACAATCGGTGCTACCAAAAAACCGAGCAATAAGGTAAAGGCCAAGAAATCACCTGTGGTCATGGTACCGCCAATCATAAAATAACCTCCTATGCCCATAATTCCTGCCGAAGCTATTCCCAATAAAAGTGTTGCTGAACTCGACATGGCAGCTGTTGCTGTTAAACTTTTCTTCACATTTTGGAACAACCGCTCTACTCCTCTTTCGAAACTTAAATTTTCTGATTCTTCTGCATTGAAAGCTTTAATTACACGCACTCCGCCCAAAGTTTCGGTCAAACGTCCTGTAACTTCAGCATTGATTTTACCCCTTTCACGAAATACAGGTCGGATATATCCAAAGGCTTTTAACGCGACTATTGCAAAAATAGCGACAGGTAAAAGAACAAAAAGCGTCATCCAGGCATTGATATTGATCAACATGATCAAGGCGACAACTGAAGTCAACGTTCCACCCACCAATTGGACCAAACCTGTTCCCACCAAATTTCGAACACCTTCCACATCTACCATGACACGCGAAACCAAGGCTCCCGATTTGTTGTCATCAAAAAAGCGAATGGGTAAGGCCAATAATTTACGTTGAACTTGGGTACGAAGTATGGAAATCAACCTTTGTGCTTCGACACTCAATAATCGGGTTAATGAAAAAGACGTGACAGCTTGTATAACTATGGCAGCAACCGTGATAATTACCAAGGTGCCTAATAAATCACCATTTTTATTTGGGATAACATCGTCCAAAAGTGCTTTGGAGGTGTACGGCAAGACAAGTCCCGAAAAACTTCGAATGACGATTAAAAACAATCCGATTCCAACTAGTTTCTTTCTTGGCCAAATGTATTCTTTGAACGCCCATTTGAAACTTACATCCGTTATTCTTTCCTTCTTTTTACCCATGCGGGAGTGCAGACGAAAATTGAGCCAAAAAAAACAATGTGACGTTTTGGCAGAGAAAGATGAGTATGGTGGGTTTCACGCAAAGAGCGCAAAGGTCTGTGCAAAGCTCGCTAAGAAATCATTTTATGCAACCTTCGCGGTCTTTGCGAAAAAAAAATGCGCCCTTTGCGTGAAAAAATTACTTCGCAAGCACAACAGCCCCATCCTCTTCGGTAATAGTGAACTTCCAAAACGAAAAATCTTCCGTTTCAGTTGGTTTTGTTGCACAGACATACGATTACTTTATTTCGTTCACAACAAACTCAACAGTCTCATATTCAATTCGATATATTCCTTTTATTTTGACTCTGCATTCGTTTCCCCACCAACCATGATTATACGAACGAAATGAACCATCTGCATTTAATGCGATAAAAAGTCCTCAAGGATTATCCTTCTCCGGTATGGACAATTCAATTTTCAAATTGTCGTCATTTCCATATGCTTTCTGACCGATTAATACATTCGTTTTAAAAGTCTTACCTACCAACTCCCTTTGTGCATTGCTATTGAAACAAGAGAAAAATAAAAGAAGTAAAATGAGTAGATTATTCATGGTTTTTCTTTTCTGTACAATCGATCTAACCTTACGTTCATTTTTCAATCTTCATTTACTTTCATTCTAGATTACGAAATCATGTTTTTGGCAACCTTAAAAATCGTAAATTTGCCCCCAAAATTGGCTTTATCTCATGACACCAAAATTTCATTCTTTAAAAATCAAAGAGGTAATTAAGGAAACCGAAGATTGTGTTTCAATTGCGTTTGATGTTCCAGACAACTTAAAATCTGACTATTCATACGTTTCAGGACAATATTTGACCTTGAAAGCAATGATCAATGATGAAGATATTCGTCGTTCTTATTCACTTTGCTCTTCTCCGTTCGAAAATGAATGGAAAGTGGCCGTAAAAGAAGTGGAAAAAGGAAAATTTTCTACCTATGCCAATCGTGAATTGAAGGCTGGAGACGAATTAGAGGTGATGACACCCATGGGGAATTTTCAAGTGAAGACGGAGACTGAAAATGCAAAATCATATGCCTTGTTTGCTGCTGGATCTGGAATTACGCCTGTTCTCTCTATCATGAAAACTATTCTGAAAGAGGAACCCAATAGTGTAGTTAGCCTTTTTTATGGAAATAAAAATACAGGCAGCATCGTTTTTAGGGAAGAAATAGAATCACTTAAAAACATGCACTTGGGCGATTTACGCATCACGCACATTTTGTCTAGAGAAAGTTTGGGAAACAAGATTCAAAAAGGAAGAATCGACGAAGAAAAATGCGCATTATTGTACGATGCGTTTTTGGCGCACGAAGGTGTTGATGAAGCTTTTCTTTGTGGACCAGAATCGATGATTTTCGCTGCGAAAAAAGCACTCGAATCGAAAAGTGTGCCATCTGAAAATATTCATTTTGAATTGTTTACCACGGAAGGTCACGAGCCATCTCCTGCATCGAAAGAAGCGGCATTGCATGATGTGGAATCAAACGTAATTGTGATTTTAGATGGTGATGAATTTCCTGTTAATCTGCAACCTGGACAAACCATTTTGGACGCCTCGCACGAAGCTGGGGCGGATTTGCCATTTGCTTGTAAAGGTGGGGTTTGTTGTACTTGTAAAGCAAAAATAATTGAAGGAAGTGCTCGTATGGATATGAATTTTGCTCTCGACGAACAAGAAGTAGCTGACGGATTTATATTAACTTGTCAAGCTCACCCTACTAGCGATAAAATAATAGTATCATTTGACGAATAAGAATTATGGGTTTATTTAGCCGAAAAAAGAAAGAAAACAAAATTCCACGCGGATTTTATACCGTAAGCATTAAAGAACTTCGCCATTTGACGGAAGATGCTGTGCAAGTTGTATTGGATATTCCTGGTGATTTAAAAGATAAATTCACCTTCATTCCAGGACAATATTTGAACTTTTCGATCACCTTAAATGGTGAAGAACATAGACGTTCTTATTCTATTTGCAGTGGAACGGGTGAAGATCTTTCGATTGGGGTAAAAGCAATTGAAAAAGGTATTATTTCGAATTATTTCAAAAAAGACATCAAAGTAGGCGACACTATTATGTGTAGTCGTCCAGAAGGGAATTTTAAGTTGGAGGACAAAGATCGTGATGTTGTTGCATTTGCCGGTGGAAGTGGGATTACACCTATTTTATCAATTGCAAAGAAACTGCAACAAACCGGGGGTGACATGCACTTGGTTTACGGAAATCAGACTGAAGATGCGACGATGTTCAAATCTGAAATTGATGCACTATCCAAAGTAGCAACGAATTTCTATTATCAAAATTCAGACTCAGATCACCCAAGAGTGGGACTTTTGGATAGAGAAACTATAGATGCATACATCAAAGAGCACATCGAGATTTTAAAAGCAGATGCTTTTTTCCTTTGTGGTCCTTTGGCGATGATTGAAGGTGTTCAGGAAAAACTGGCTGAATTTGGAGTGCCAAAAGAAAAGATTAAACTTGAACTTTTTAGCGCACCGACGCCTGACGCAGTGAAACCTGCCGTTAGTGATTCCGAAGAAATTGATAGTGACGTAACAATAATTTTGGAAGGTGAATCCATTCCCATTCATTACACACCAAAAGGAAAAGGAATTTTAGATCAATTGAATTCTAAAGGTTACGATCCACCCTACTCTTGTCGCGGCGGAGTTTGTAGCTCGTGTAAATCAAAAGTAAGAGAAGGTTCAGCGAAAATGAAATTGAATTATTCATTGACCGACGAAGAAGTGGCCGAAGGTTACATTCTATGTTGTCAAGCCATTCCAACCTCTGATAAAGTAACCATCTCATTCGATGAATAAAATCGTTGTCATAGGAACTAGTAGGGGAATCGGCAAGGAATTGGTCCTTGAGTTGGCGAGCAATCCCGACAATGAAGTTTATGCTCTTTCTAGAAGCAACAACGACGCATTTTCGGCACATACCAATATTCTTTTTCATTCTTTCGATCTAGAATCTCCCACTGTTCGTGCTGATGCGAAAGCGATTTTCGAAACTATTGGCACTATAAATTTTATGGTGAATAACGCAGGGAAACTGGTCAACAAACCATTTACCGAAATCACGGCTGAAGAACTTCAATCGTGTTATCAAGTAAACATTCTCGGTATTTTTCAGACCATGCAAGCTGCCTTACCTTTTTTGAATGAAAACGGTTGTCATGTTGTCAATATCAGTTCAATGGGCGGATATCAAGGCAGTTTGAAGTTTCCTGGTTTGAGCGCTTATTCTACCTCTAAAGCGGCCATTTGTAGTTTCACTGAACTCTTTTCGGAAGAATACAAAGACACAAAAATCGCCATGAATTGTCTCTGTCTTGGAGCTGTTCAAACAGAAATGTTGGAAGAGGCCTTTCCAGGCTATGAAGCGCCGCATCAACCGAGTGAAATGGCAAAGTTCATAGCCGATTTTCTTTATACAGGATACAAATTCTTCCAAGGTAAAATTTTACCGGTTTCTATTTCCAATCCTTAGTCCTGCGATTCACATTAGGTAGGACTCGTTTTTTCTTTTGTCGAGGGCTTTTTTTTACGTAATTTCATGGTGGTAATGAAAAGTCAAATTCTATTCTTTATTCTGTTCACGTGTATTTCATTCAATAAAAATTGGGCGCAAGACATTCATTGGTCACAGTTTCCAGACAATCCAATCTACCAAAGTCCAGGTCAAGCCGGGAATTTTAAGGGTGATTTTCGATTTATTGCCAATTATCGCGATCAATGGCGCAGCGTTACCGTTCCCTTTCAAACCTTGTCTGTTTCAGCTGATAGTAGACTTCTCACAAAAGAGCAAAAAGAAATTGGTTATGGCCTACTTGTATTTCACGATGTTGTTGGTGATGGTCAATTGCGAACACTCGAAATTCAAGGCAATGTAAATGTATTGATTCCTTTGAACAAGGATTCGAGTTTTTCTATCCGCCCTGGGATCAATTTAGGCATGAACCAACGTCGACTCAACGCGAATCAATTCTATTTTGATAATCAGTTCAATGGGATTGAGTTTGATCCTGGATTGTCCACCAACGAGGTTTTTCAGATCGAAAGCAAAACGAATTTATCGACGGGAATAGGCACTGTTTTCGACTGGGAAATTAATTCGAAAGGGAAATTGAACTCTGGTATTGGCTTCTACAATCTAAATCGTCCCAACCAAGGTTTTTTCGGACAGAAAATTACGCGTGATATTCGCACCAATGTTTTTGCCAACTATGAGCATCATTTGCGATCTAATTTATTTTTGAAACCATCGGCTAATATTTCGTTACAAGGAAAGTATCGTGAAGTCGTTTTGGGATCGTCGATAAAATATGTTTTAAACAATCAGAAAGTGGTGTACAGAGCTGTGCAAGGTGGAGTTTGGTATCGATTGAAAGACGCAATGTATTTCTCGGCAGGAATGGATTATCAGAATTGGTTCTTTGGCATAAGTTATGATTTGAATTTTTCAAAACTCACACAAGCCAGTGGTGCTCGTGGAGGAATCGAATTTGCGGTTCGTTATATTTTAACTTCTGTGAAACCTAAAAAAATAATACACCGGGTATGTCCAGATTATATCTAATCCTTTTCTTGGTTTTTGGGTGCGCGACGAATAGTTTCGGCCAATCGGAATTGAGCAAATACCTCAAGTACGCGGAAGAACAATTTCAAAAAGGCGATTATTATTATTCCCTCGATTATTACCAAAAAGCGATGGCGATTGACTCCAATTCTGTCGATATTCTTTGGAATTACGCTGAAACGCTTCGTGCGTATAAGGATTATAAAAAAGCCGAATATTATTACGAGAAAGTCTATAAACGGGAAGAAACGTTGATTCATCCAGCAAGTTTGCTTCAATTGGGATTGATGCAAAAGCAGAACGGAAAATATGAGGAGGCGTTAGAAACTTTCAAAAAATCCAAAAAGAAATACGCAAAAGACAAAAAAGGATATTTCTATCAAAAGTCGAGACGCGAAATCGAGAGCTGCTTGTGGGCAAAAGAACAATTTGAAGGGAAATATCCTATCGCTCCTTTGGCAAGCACAGTGAACTCAGAAGATGCGGAATTTGGCCACATGGTGCTCAATGGGAAATTAATTTTCTCTTCTCTTAAGGCAGATTCTATTTCAAGTAATGAGGAAGTCTATTCAAAGATTTATCGAACCTTGCTTTATCAGCAAGACTTGACAAATACAGGAAATGAAAAGCCAGAGTTGATTGAAAGTTTGTATTTCGATAATATGAGTGCTGGAAACGGCGTTTTCTCACTCGATAGCTCACGCTACTATTTCAGTTTGTGCTCGGATGATGGCCACAACTACCGTTGTAAAATAATGGTTACGCAATACCGAAACGGAAAATGGTTTGGTGCCGATTCTCTTGGATCTATCATTAATGAATCGGGCAGCAACACAACCATGCCTGCCATTGCCGATTGGGATGGAAAGGAAATTTTGATTTTTGCCAGCGATAGAGATGGAACCGAAGGAGGTTTGGATTTGTGGTATTCTGAAATAAAAAACGGCAATCAATACGGGAAAGTCAGAAACATAAAATCGCTCAATTCTCTCGACAATGAAACTTCACCTTGGTGGGATAAGCAAACCAAAACTTTGTATTTTTCCAGTTCTTGGTACGACGGAATGGGTGGTTTGGACATTTTTTCATCGCAATACGACGAGAAACTAGGTGAACCTGTCAATTTGGGACTCCCGTACAACAGTCCAGCGAATGATTTGTATTTCTTTATCGATGCGAATAATCACTATTTAACAAGCAATCGTTTGGGTGTAAATTATAGCAAAAACCCAACGTGCTGCAGCGATATTTTTAAGATTGAGTTCCCGGAAATAAAACCGCCTATCACCAAAGAAGAAACATTGGCCGAACTCAGTAAGCGACTTCCGGTGACGCTTTATTTCCACAACGATGTGCCTAATCCACGGAGTACATTGCCAACTTCAGAAGTGAACTATATCAATAGCTACAACGATTATAGAGAGATGTTGTACAAATACCAAAACGAATATTCAAGCGGACTGACAGGCGAAAAATCGGATGATGCAAAAGAGGACATCGAAAGTTTCTTTGTAGAATACGTCGATCAAGGTGTCAAGGATTTGAATCAATTCCGAGATGTATTATTCGATGTGCTTTCAAAAGGCGAAAAAATCAACTTAACGATTAAAGGATTTGCCTCTCCACTCGCTAAAAGTGATTACAATGTCAACCTTACAAAAAGAAGAATCGTCTCTCTCATCAATTATTTGAACGCATATGAGGGTGGTGTTTTTAAAGAATACATTTCTCAAAAAGCTACCAATGGTGGGAAATTAACCTTCACTGAAGTTCCATTTGGAGAATACACGGCAAATACTTTGGTGAGTGAC
>ERZ887849.580-NODE-580-length-38827-cov-13.244274_pt1 | contig 38827 bp, 43 predicted proteins | sample MGYA00521267_ERZ887849 | MGnify/ENA primary metagenome ERZ887849 (study PRJEB32303, sample SAMEA104408601) | aquatic metagenome | biome: Brackish water; feature: Pelagic; material: water | place: Baltic Sea | collected 2014-06-06T16:11:00 | depth 2,863 m ... | reverse complement strand
GAGGTATAGTATTGAGTAGTGTGTGATACTCAATAACTTAAACACACACAAATACAAACATATTTCCGCTGAAATTAATTCTATTAACTACAACTAAAATATATTTTACTACTTAACTAGAGAGTAGTAATTAGTTACGAGTACTATAAACTGTTCACAGTAACTATCTACTACTACTTACTAAAAAAAACAAACAACGCGTTAGTGTTGTTCCTGATTCAAGTGAAGGGTTAGCAAAAAAGAGGGATACTAAATACTAAAAGATAGTATGAGACACATTGTATCTCACACTATCTTCTAATCATTTGATGTCAAACATTTATTTCACATCACCAAGGTCTGCACCTTGTCCATCAACTACTGGTGTTGGTGGTGTAAATGCATCAATTTGTGATTGACTTAGTTTGCCGCCCCACACCTTGTCTGCTAATCTATTAGCAAATGTGGTTGCCATTGCTGTTGACACCTTTTCCATTGCACCTAATCTTGCCACATCTTTGCGGGTTTCAGATTGATCCAATGTATAGTTACCATCTTGTTTCAGGTATAATGGTAATTCATCACGTAGCAAATCCATATACATTGTATGCATTTGTGGCTCACCTGTTGCACTTGCACGTGGATACTGCTTTTGGTTCGGGCTATCTTTGAACTTCTTCAAATCTTCTGTTGAACCTTTGATAGTGTAGATATGAAATGTCTCACCTTTGTGGTCACCACTCTTTCTGATGTAGTTACCTGCGTAAACTGCTTTTAATGTACTCATAATGTTTCTGACAGTATTTACCGTGTTGTCTGCACTTTTGTTAAAATTTGTTATCAAGATAAGTTAAGGGTTAGCAAAAAAAGAGGGAAACATTGAATGGAAAAATTAAAGATAGAGCTGTTACACTCTATTTGTTTTTGTCTAAGTTTAAGGTTAGCAGAAAAAAGGGGGAATTATACATCTAAAAAAAAGAACTTGAAACTTACGCCTTAACGTAAGTTCCAAAGTTCCAAACTATCTTCAAATCATTGAACCTTGGGTTCATAGGATTTGGGGATACTTTGCCATTAATCTTGAAGATCTTCCCTAAGAAGTCTTCTGGATTAGTGCCAAAGATAGTGTGGACATAAGCTTTGTTCAATGTGAACCAAGCTTGTTTGTCAACACGTTTGACAGTGTAGCCCCAACTGTCAATGTTGGGCTTCTTTGATTTAAAGATTAGAATTTCTAATGTTTCAATTGAAGAATCAGACATAATGATAAATTTTATATTTTTCATTTGTAGTTGAGGGTTAGCATTTGTGGTAGTGCAAGAAACATCTTTTTTCCCTGCAGAAAAAAATGTTTATGCACAGAACATATGAAATGAAACTCCTAAAAATGAAGGGGGGGTAGTCCCCGAAAAATTTTTAGGGGGGGTCATTTAATATAGGACCCACCACAACCTCTAGTATACTAGATCCCCTATACCTCAAACCCTACAGAAGCAGTACTCTTGCCCACATCATCTTTTTTTTGTATATTATAGTGTACCAAATAAGAGTGGAATGTTAGTTAAAGAAATTAAGGGTAATGTCCACAATATATATCTTACAGGAACTAAAGCGGAAGTAGCTATCTTATCAGATATACATTGGGATAATCCTAAATGCGATCGAGACCTATTAAAAACCCATCTAGAGTATTGTAAAAAGAATAGTATTCCTATAGTGATTATAGGAGACTTCTTTTGTCTTATGCAGGGTAGGGGAGATAATAGAAGGAATAAGAGTGATATCCTCCCGGAACATAATAATGCACACTATCTAGATTCAATTGTAGAGACTGCAGTAGAATGGTGGACACCCTATGCACATTTAATTGCTGTTATTGGTTACGGGAATCACGAGACGGCAATTATTAAATATCAAGAAACAGATATCCTTAAGAGATTTGTTAAGTTGATTAACCTTAAGAATAATACAGATATTAAAGTAGGTGGATATGGCGGATGGATTGTGTATACTCTCAAGTTAAACAAAGGTCCAAAATCAAAAAAGACAGCGTCATTTAAACATAAGTACTACCACGGATCCGGTGGAGGAGGTATTGTTACAAAGGGTGCGTTGAATCTTACAAGAGCTTTAGAAATATACGAAGGTATGGATCTATTCACTATGGGTCACATACATGAGAATGCATCTCGTAATGATGTTAGAGAAGATTTAGAATATATAGCAAATAAAGGATATGTATTAAAACATAAGCAAATACATCACTGCATTACTGGGACGTATAAAGAAGAATACGAAGATGGATCCAAAGGATGGCATGTAGAAAGAGGGGCTCCACCTAAACCACTTGGAGGAAGAATAATTACTCTATCCATAAAAGAAAGACCTAGCTACAAGAAAAAAGTTGATAGTAAAATGTTCCCAGTTTAAAATTAATTGCTAATTTTACTATGAACTTTTCACATGACTCATAATTAAATCTAAAAGCCCTGATATTTTTCAGGGTTTTTAGTTTAAAAACAAAAAATTTATTATATTTGAACCAACCAACAAATATACAATGGAAGAAAAAGTATTAATTTCAATTGCGGTAAAAGAAGACGGTCTTGAAATCAAAGTGAATGAAGAAGCTTATGGTAATTTAGCTCTAGTGGGAGTATTAGAAAAACTTAAACTAGGATTAATTGCTGAGGAGGCTCCAAGAACTCTGGATTATCATTCACATATGAGTAGTTCACAATCTTATGATGCATAATTAAAACCAACTTATGAAAAACTTACGAGGTAAAAAGGTTCTGATCACAGTTCCGGAATTAAAAAAGTCTAACATTGAAATTTCTGATAAAGATGAAGAGATGATGATGCGAGAAGCTATGAAGAAATGGAACTCTTTAGAAGTATTTGCTATTGGAGACGAAGTGGAAGGTGTTAAAAAAGGCGATCAAGTATATGTACAGTCATATGCTTTAGAAACTGGTGAAAAAATTGAGATTGACGGACATATGAGAATTCTTGTTCCTGAAAACTCAATAGCAATAGTATGGTAATGAAGATACTTACATTTTGTTTGGGTATAATAATACTATTAGTATTGTTTACTTTTCAGAATGCATTTAGCAAACCTGTTTATAATAAAATGTTCAATGTATGGGAAGAAGATTCCTATGGAAGAATGGTGTCTAAACTACTAATTATTGCTATGTTGATTATAGCATTTATTATGGGCGCAATTATAAGTTAAACTACTTCTGTTCACTGATTGGAAAATCCTGGTTTAAATACTGGGATTTTTTTTATTTGGATAATTTTTTGTATATTATTATGTAACTATATAAAATTTATACAATGGCAACTCTAAAAGAATTTGAAAACGTAGACAACGCAACTAGTACAGTTAAAGAGTATCGGTCTAAACTTAGCCAAATGTATCAATATCTAAACAGATCAGTAAAAAAGTTCTTATTTGATGCAGGTGTAGAAACATCTAAAAAAGTATATGCAGATAATGCAGCAGCGATTAAAGGTGGATTAAAACCAGGAGATTGGTATGTAACTGAATCAGGTACTGATTATGTAGTGAAGATTGTTAATCAGGAGGGTCGAAAGGGTTAAAAAACAAGTCATGTTAAATAATTTAACTAACTTTTCTAGCATATTTGCTAAGAAGAGATATAAGAGCACACCTGAAGATACAGATTTAGTAGCTTTAGGAACAAAAGATAGAACCTTTGAAGGAGGTTACAAACCTGTAGCTACACGCTTAGAAGATTTAAAATCTTACTTTGGTGGAGGCGGGGGATCTTGGGATTTATTGCGTACAGCAGTTATTGATCCTCAGACAGGTGATGATGCAACGGGTACTATAGGAGATGGTAACTTACCATATAAAACAATTGCTGCTGCTACAACTGCTGGAGCAACAAACTTCTATTTGCTTCCGGGAACTTATACAGAAACTGTTACTGTAGCTTCTAATCATACATATTATTCTACACAAGGAGTATTATTTACAGATGGAGGTATTACAGCACCTGCAGGAGCTGGTCAAATCAGTAACTGGAAATGGTACGGAAATGCTAATTTTATAGGAAACTTTAGAGCATTCTATTTAGTAAGTAATGATGTTTATTACACTGATTTAGTATTTGAATTTGATACTATTAGAACTACAGGTGGAAGTAGCCGTGATCTTTATATTTACGCATCTCTTACTACTGAATCTACAGTTACTGTAATAGGAAATGAAATTGATTCTTATTCTGCTAATGGTAATGTTATAGTACCTTACGGTAATATAAGTGGGATAATTGATATTAGAAAAAAGCTTTCTGGTTTTTATTCTCTTATTGCTTCTTCCGGTACAGGAAAATTAACTATCAACTGTCCTAATATGGTCTTGAAAGATGGAGGTCCTTATGGAAACAACGGAGCTTTTAAACACTTGTTTGTCTCTTATGGTGTTACAGGTTATGAAGATATAACAATTAACGGTAACTTTTATAGTGAAGTAACTAGTAGTTTAGGAAGTATAGCGGGAGTTATTGTTTTTCATACAGCTTCTCCTTCAAGACTCCAATTTAATGGTAGAGCAAAAGCAAACCAGTTATTGTTTGGTGTGCGTATGACTACAACAGGAGGTACAGTAGTAGTTCAGGGAGATATGTATATTCCAAATGGAAGATTATTTTACCAAAGTCAAATAGATAATGTTGCATCATTTGAAAATGGAAGATCAACAGTAAGTGTAGGAAGTACAACAGGTGCTGGAACAACTGTATATTTAAAAGACTATGAAATCTTAATGACTGCAGACACTCACATAATTACAATGGCAGATATTAGTACTGAAATTTATACTAATAATGTAAATGCTGAAGGTGTAGGCGCTAGTCCATCAAGTTATTTTATTGATACTGGAGGTGCTCCGTTTCAAGCAGGTCTTAAAAATACTTGGTCAACTCAACTTCTTGATCCAGGATTTGTGAACAGTTATGCTTCAGGTTTTGTAAATGAACCTTTATTGCAAGTAAATAAAATTATATAATCATGATAATAGTTAAAACGTTCTATGCAGAGGGTTCTGCAAAAAGCACAAAAGGTATGAAGAACGGATATCCTTTTGATATAGCTTATGATAGTCTCTCAACTGAAGATAAAACTACATATGATAATTTTTATTCTACATTTTCTACTCAAGTGATAAGCACTATCACAGGATATCCTGAAGTAATTGATATCTTAAAATTTACTGATGTAGAACCAGGAGATGATCCAGAAACATTTGTTTATGGAGATCTTTCTCAAAAAAATAAAGATTTAATTGCTGCATTTGTAGCGCTTATTTAATAAGAATGGGACTAGGAAATAAAAATAGTAATCACGGCAATAAAGGATCTAATTATAAGTTCCAACTTGCTGTGCTTAAACTTTTAGAAAGAATTAAAAAAGCAATATAATGAGCTTAGGTAACGGTAACCCAAAATATGGAGATAAAGGTTCAAACTTTGACTTTGAACATAGAGTATTAAAAGGCATGACTGCTATTGCAGAGGCTATGGAAAATACTCCGCACAATTATGGTCTATTCTCTCAGACTCAAACAAGCACTCCTGTAGCTGCTACAACTACTGAAGGTTCTATAGTTGGAACAGGTGTTGGACAGCTTTCAGTACCGGCTGATGGATTCACAGTTGCTGATTCGTTTCATTTAAAAGCAGGTGGTCACATATCTTGTGCTAATAGTCAAACTTTACAAATAAGAATTAAAACTAATGGTATTGTGTTAGTAGATACAGGACTTATGACTCTTAATGCTACCTCTAATGATTTCTGGGAAATTGAAGCTGACTTTGTTATCCGTCAAATTGGTGCAGCAGGTGTAGCACAAATTCTATCTAATGGTCAGTTTGTATATATAAGAAGTTCAAATCTAAATTATGATGGTTCTGGATTTAACATTCTTGAAACTACAAACTTTGATACAACTATATTAAATAATCTTGAAATAACAGCACAATGGGGAAGTAACAATGCTGCTAATACTATTGTGTCAGATGTTTTAACTCTGATAAAAACATTTTAAAATGAAAAATCTTACAGCAATATTACTAGGAGCTTTAGCTGTGTTTTCCCCAATTGAGATGTCTATATTAATTCTTATGATGATGATTCTTGTAGACACATCCGTTAAGCTGATATCGCTAAAGAAAATATCCATTCGTGAGGAGAGAAAGTTCTTCGATGTGTTTAGCTCTAAGATGCTTCGTCAAGGATACATATATAAGTCAGCAGGATACTTTATTCTAGCACTTGCATTGTTCCCATTAGACTATTTCTTCCTTACTCCTTTTGTTTGTAAGGTTCTACACTTTACAGGTATAGACTTACCATTTATGAGTAAGGCTCTTTTAACAAATGGACTTCTTATAATATTTGCCCTAATTGAACTAGGGTCTATTAATGAGAATTGGATCGACATATCAGGCAACAATCTGCTAAAGGGGGTATATGTAACCGTTGCAAAGATTAAGAAGGTTATTGCAGAGAATGTAAACTTCTTTAAAGGAATTAAAAAATGAAAGATTTTTTAAAACTTCTAGCTGTAGGTATATCACTAATCTTATTAGTGGTCGTAACTAGCTGTTCACCACAAAGAAGGTTTACTAGATTAATCACTAAACATCCTGAGCTTATACAGACAGATACAATTATTAGGATAGATACGGTAAAGGTTGTTGTTCCTAAGGTAGAAAAGGATACAGCATTCCTAGAAAAATACTTAAGTGATACGGTAGTAATTGAAAAAGATCGGTTAAAAGTAAAGCTCTGGAAAGTTTATGATACTATAAAGGTAAATGCAGAATGTGCTGCTGATACTATTGAGATGGTAAGAGAGGTAGAGATTCCTGTCCACTACTATAAGAAAGAAAAGTCATTTTGGCAAAAGTTAGGCGAATCAATAAAGAATCTTATGTGGCTGCTAGTTCTCATAGCTGTAGGAATTGTAATATTCCAACTGATAAAAATTAAACCATGGAAAAACTAGACCTAAGTAAAATTGTTCAACATGATTTTACAGAAAAGGACTATAAAAAAATTGTCCATAACAAGAAGCAGGTAGTCTTGCATCATACGGCATCAGGTGATGGTGTAAATGGTGATATCAATTGGTGGCTAAAAGATGGTAAGAGAATTGGAACCTGCATACTTATAGGTAGAGATGGTACAATTCATCAAGCATTCTCATCTAAGTATTGGGCATATCATCTAGGAGAGAATGGTGATGACCACCTTTCTTTAGGTTTAAGATACAGAAGAAATGATATGGGGTCTATAGGCATAGAGATAGACTCATGGGGAGGTCTTAAGAAGAAAGGAGATAAGTGGGTGTCTTGGACAGGTGAGGAGGTAGACAATGTTCAGGAGTACCCTGAAGGTTTTAGAGGATACAAGGCATTTGAGAAGTACACAGATGCTCAGATAGAATCAGTTAGACAATTGCTTGTATTTTGGAACGAGAGATATAACATCCCTTTAGACTATGACGAGCGCATTTGGGATTTAAACTCAGCAGCTCTATTAGGGAAACCAGGAGTATACACACATGTAAGCTACAGATCAGATAAGTCTGACTGTCATCCTCAACCTGAACTAATAGAAATGTTAAAAACTTTGTAAGATGAAATTTAGAAATAACTGGAAGGTAAAAAATAAACAGTGGGACAAATTCATATTTAAATTAAGAATAGGTTTCTTTGATATCTTTGGTATAGAAGCAGACATATCAAGAAAGTTCTATCTATTAACTTTTATGAACTTTACTATTAAAAACAGATAACTTCCGAACGTGCTTCTATTTAAGCTTGGGTATATAATGTACTCAAGCTTTTTGTTTTTAAATATTTACAGTTTAAACTTTTTTAATATATTTGTATAAATCTTAAAATCAATATAATGGAAAACCAACAATTGGGTGAAGAACTTTCACCAGAAGAGTTAGAAGCAAGAAGAGATGAGATGAAGGAGTTTTATAAAAAGTCAATTCCTTATCTAGAAGCTCAGTCAAAGTATGAAGCTTTACTCACTGAAGTTGAGGAAGCAAGATTTAAAAGAGCTAGTATGCAAGTACAATATGCTAATATGATGGCTATGGCTCAAGGTCCAGAAATGGATATGGATGAAGAAGAACAGGTTCAACCCGTACATAAAGCACCAACAAAAAAAGCTTCTACATCTAGTAAAAAATTAAGAAAAAGCTAATGGCACTTGTTAATCAAGTACAGAAAAGGGTCAAGTTACCTAAATGGGAAATTGTTAAGTTTCAGATTTTGACTCATTGTTATATTAATCGTATAACAATGAGTGAATCTGATCTTAATTGTTTAACTCTTTTAAGTTTTAATGAACCAGTTGAACTTAGTAATTTTTGTTTAGATGCCTCTTCAGAAGAAGATTGGATCTTTAAATCTCCTCAGACAGTTAGAAATAGTATTAATAAAGCTGAGAAAAACGGATTAGTTATTAAAGATAAGTCCAATAAAAAAATTATTAAGCTTAATCCGGATTTAAAAATTCAGACAGAAGGAATAGTATTGTTAGATTATAAATTTCTATCAAATGATACCAAAGAAGCCTAATACTTTATATAAAGAAATTACGGATGAGTTTGAATGTTCAGAACAACTAGTAGATGACTTAGTTCATTTTTATTATAAGACTTTAAGAAAAAGAATGTCTAGTCTTACCGATCTTAGAATAAATGTAGAAGGTCTAGGTCATTTTGTTCTTAAAATGAAAAAAGTTAAAAATTCAATTCCCCATTATGAAAAAGTTTTAGCTAATCATGATACATCTACTTTTGGTGCTTATCATAATAAAAAGAGTGTTGAAGAAAAGTTAAAACGATTAAAAGAACTTGAATTAGAGATTGATGAAGAATTAACTCGAAGAAAAAATTTTAAAGATGAAAAATACTCTAAAACTAATTTGGGAAAACAGAAAGAAGATTCTGGAGGGAATAACTAATTCTATACTTAGAGATGAGACTATAGAAGAAATAGCTAGTTTAAGATATAGTATATGTAATGAGTGTCCAAGTAAAGGAAATGAATGTGCTGTAAAAGGCACAGGTCCTTGTTGTAATGAATGCGGATGCTCATTAAGTTTTAAAACAAGATCTTTAGCATCTGATTGTCCATTAGGAAAGTGGGAAGCACTTGCTACAGTAGAAGAAGAAGATAAATTGGAACAGTTATGATAGTATTTACGGCAGATGATCATAGTTATAAAAGTATTGATGATGATAATATTAATTGGATAAGTGTTACTACTTTAGTTAGTCACTTTAAAAAACCATTTGATGCTGTAGCAATATCAAAAAAAGTTAGTAAAAATAAAAGGTCTAAATGGCATGATATAGATCCTAAAATGATTAGAGAAATTTGGAATAATGAATCTAAAAGAGCTACTGATTTAGGTTCATTTTATCATGATCAAAGAGAAACTGACTTGTGTTCTTTTGCTTCTATAGAAAGAGAAGGTGTTACAGTCCCAGTATTTAAACCAATAGAAAAAGATAAAGGTGTAAAAATTGCACCTAATCAAAAATTAGAAGCTGGAGTTTATCCGGAACATATGGTCTATTTAAGATCAAAAGGTATCTGTGGTCAATCCGACTTGGTAGAAGTAGTTAATGGTAAAGTAAATATAATTGACTACAAAACTAATAAAGAGATTAAAACTGAATCATATGTAAATTGGGAAGGTATTTCAGAAAAGATGGAGCCGCCAGTAAGTAATTTAGATGATTGTAATTTTAACCACTATGCTTTACAATTAAGCATTTATATGTATATTATATTAAAGCATAACCCTAAATTAAAACCTGGAAAAATCTTTATACATCATGTCTTGTTTGAAGTTGAAGGTGAAGATAAGTGGGGTTATCCTATAACTAAGAAGAGTGAAAACGGAGATCCTTTAGTAAAAGAAGTAGTGGTTATACCAGTGCCTTATTTAATAGATGAAGTCTTATCTATCTTCCATTACTTAAATGATAATAAAGATAAACTTAAAAAGAAATGATCTTAACTAAACTATTTGATGTGCAAAACGGTGTTGTAGTTCCAACAGAACATTGTTATACACTGAAAGCTTTAAAGGATATAATGGATGAATACCCGGATGATTACTTAAAAATATATCAATATTTGTTTTATATGACTTGTCCAAATCCGGACATTAACCCTTTTTTCTTTACTCCAGATCTAGATAAGGAGCATTTAGTTCTTGAACAAATTGAGGCTGAGTTCTCTACAGAAGACGAATCAATATATACAGCATTAGAGTTTTGTAAGAGAATGTACGAGACTCCAACATTTAGAGCTTATAAAGGTATTTCAACTATGTTAGATAGGTTAGCTAGATATATGGAGAATACTCAGATCACTGATGGTAAAGATGGTAACATAAGTCAAATGAGAGCTGTGGCAAAAGACTTTGAAGCTATTAGATCATCTTTTAAAGGAGTATATAAAGATCTTCAGGATGAGCAATCATCTAGAGTTAGAGGAGGTCAAGGATTAGCATACGATTCATAATGAAGAAAACTATAATACACGTAAATCAACACAAGATAAAACACAATAATAAAACAGGAGATAGAGAACCTGTAATTACATGTAAAACTTATAATACTAATGAATATGCACATGAAGCAATCATATATGGTCAGGACGGTAAGGAGGCTGCAAAGATTATTTATAGTCCGGATAAACCATTGGGTTGCGGGGCTAAAGTCTGGATTGAAACAAGAAATGAAGTAAAGGTTATAATTAATGAGTGAAATCTATCAAGACATACCAACTTATGAAAATGAAGAATGGACAACCACAAGTTTTGAGTCTAGAGAAGACTTCGTTGACTTTATCAAAGAACTTTTTAAAAAACCTGGAGAGTACGGCTTCAATGAATTTACCAATAAAATATTCATTGAAGAGTCAACCAAATTTAAAACTACTGGAATATATTGTACAGCTCCCTTTAAATCAAGAGATTTTGTAAAATATTGGAATGATGAAAAAGCTAAATGTAGAAAGGGAGTTATTATAAAAGACAAAACTAATACGTGGTATCTTGCAAGAGAATATTATATGTGGTTAAACTTCTTACCTATCTTTAATAAGGAAATTCAGAATTTTGGTTTTGCTGATATTAGAGATGCTCAATATCATATGGCATTATATGAATTTTTAGCAGAACTAAATTACAAACATGTAGCCATACTTAAAAAACGTCAGATAGCATCTTCATATTATCACATGGCTAAACTAATAAATCAACAGTGGTTTGAGCCTGGGGTAACTTTAAAAATAGGAGCTAGCCTTAAAGATTATATTAACGAAAAAGGATCTTGGAAATTCTTAGAAGAATATGCTGCATTCTTAAATGAACATACTGCTTGGTATAGACCCATGTCACCGGATAAAATTATGATGTGGCAGCAAAAGATTGAAGTTAGAAAAGGTGATCGTAAAACAGAAGTTGGTCTTAAAGGTACTATACAAGGTATGTCATTTGAGAAAGATCCGACAAATGGTGTAGGGGGTCCAGTAAAATTCTTCTTTCACGAGGAGGCAGGGATTGCACCTAAGATGAATAAGACGTATGAGTATATGAGACCTGCAATGAGATCTGGACTTATTACTACAGGGATGTTTATTGCAGCAGGATCTGTGGGTGATTTGTCACAATGTCTTCCCTTAAAAGAAATGATTCAGAATCCAACAGCAAATGATATATATGCTGTAGAAACAGATTTAATAGATGATAAAGGTATTGAAGGTCTATCAGGATTATTTATTCCTGAGCAATGGTCTATGCCTCCACATATTGATGAATATGGTAACTCTAATGTAGAAGAAGCACTACAAGCTTTAAATGATCAATTTGAAAAATGGAAAAAAGAACTTCCTCCGGAAGAATATCAGTTAAGAATATCTCAGCATCCAAGAAATATAAAAGAAGCTTTTGATCATAGATCAGTATCTGTATTCCCAACTCATTTACTTGCAGCACAAGAAAGAAGAATTGAAGAAAAAGAATACGGATATGAGTTCTTAGATATTTATGCAGATGCTGAAGGTAAACCTGCAGTAAAGAAGAGTAACAAACGTCCTATCATGGAGTTCCCAATTAGAAAAAAGACAGAAGACAAAACAGGTTGTTTAGTTGTCTGGGAAAGACCAGTTAAGAATCCTGAGTTTGCTAAAACTTACTATGCATCTATTGACCCCGTGTCAGAAGGTAAAACTACTACGTCAGAATCATTATGTTCTATTTACATCATGAAAGCTCCGGTAGAAGTTACTAATGTTAACGGAACAGAAACAGAAACTTACATAGAGCAGGATAAAATAGTAGCATGTTGGTGTGGAAGATATGATGATATTAATCAAACTCATAAGCAGCTAGAATTAATTATTGAATGGTACAATGCTTGGACACTTGTAGAGAATAACATATCTCTATTTATTCAATATATGATCCATCGTAAAAAACAAAAATACCTTGTACCAAAAGGTCAAATTATGTTCTTAAAAGATCTTGGTTCTAATAATAACGTCTTTCAGGAGTATGGTTGGAAAAACACCGGAACATTATTTAAAGCCCATCTTCTTAGTTATGCCATAGAATATACTAAAGAAGAATTAGATCAAGAAACAAAAACTGATGGAACCGTAGTAAAAACTACATATGGTATTGAAAGAATTCCTGATCCAATGCTTATTAAAGAAATGAGAGAATATGCAGTTGGTGTCAATGTCGATAGATTAGTATCATTTGCAGCATTGGTTGCATTTATGAAAATTCAGCATTCTAATAGAGGATATAACAAGAAAACGGTTATGGATGATGCAGCTAAAAACTTGCAAAAGTCAGAAAATTTGTTTAAATTAAATAGGAATCCGTTTAGGCATATGGGTGGTGGAATAAAGAACACACAAGGTAGAATTAAAAGATCTGCGTTTAAAAATATTAAATAGGTAATTATGCAAGTATATAATGCATTACAACTTAAAAAAGGTGCTAAAACAAAACAAAACAGGCTGGGAAGTATAACCCAACCTTTACAATTTTTACCTAAAAAAGAAAAAGACGAAGAGTGGGCAGCCTGGAATCTTGATTGGTTAGAGTGGCAAGGATTAAAACAAATCCGTAGAAATGCTCGTAGATTAATGAAAAACTACAAGCTTGCTAAAGGTATTATAGATAGAGGAGATTATATTGTTGAAGAAGACAACCAATATAATGATGTTGTAGAAATGTTAACTAGAGAAGATGCTTCAGCATTAGAGTTAAAATACTATCCTATCATTCCTAATGTAATTAACGTACTTACAGCAGAATTTGCAAAAAGATCATCTAGACTTACCTATAGAGCAGTGGATGATTTTTCATATAATGAAATGCTTGAGCAAAAAAGAGCTCAGGTAGAACAAACTCTAATGGCAGATGCTGCAACTAAAATGTTGGCAGCAATGTTAGAACAGGGACTTGATCCTAACTCAGAAGAAGCTCAACAACAGCTTCAACCTGAAGCCTTAAAGTCATTACCAGAGATTGAACAGTTTTTTAAGAAAGACTATAGATCTATGATTGAACAGTGGGCAGAACATCAACATAAAGTAGATGTTGAAAGATTCCGTATGGATGAATTAGAAGAAAGAGCTTTCCGTGACATGCTTATTACAGACAGAGAGTTCTGGCATTTTCATATGATGGAAGACGACTATGAAGTAGAGTTGTGGAACCCGGTTCTTACATTTTATCATAAGTCACCTGATATTAGATATATTTCACAATCTAACTGGGTTGGTAAAACTGAAATGTTTACTGTATCAGATGTCATAGATAAGTTTGGACATATTCTTACAAAAGATCAACATGAAGCTTTAGAATCTGTATACCCAATTAGATCTGCAGGATATACCATTGGAGGTGTTCAAAATGACGGATCTTTTTATGATTCTACTAAATCTCATGAATGGAATACTAACATGCCTTCATTAGCATATAGACAGTATACTTCATTTATGGCCGGTAATGTTTCAGACGGTTCTGATATTATTAATGAGATTCTTGGAGAAAGTGAAGATTATTATGATCAGGGTACGGCTCATTTATTAAGAGTAACTCAAGTATATTGGAAGTCTCAAAGAAAAATTGGTCACTTAACTAAGATTACTGAAGAAGGAGATGTTACTAACGACATAGTAACTGAAGACTATAAAATTACAGATAAACCTATTTATGATACAAGACTCTTTAAAAATAAAAACAAAGATAATTTATTATTTGGGGAGCACATTGATTGGATATATATTAATGAAGTTTGGGGTGGTGTTAAAATTGGACCTAATATTCCAAGCTTTTGGGGTATGAATAATCCAGGAGGATTTTCACCTATTTACATTGGTATAGATAAAAACCATATTGGACCTCTTAAGTTTCAATTTAAAGGAGATAATAATTTATATGGATGTAAGCTACCAGTAGAAGGTTCTGTCTTCTCAGATAGAAATACAAAGTCTACAGCTTTAATTGATCTAATGAAACCGTATCAAATTGGTTATAATATTGTAAATAATCAAATAGCTGATATATTAGTTGACGAGTTAGGTACAGTTATTATGTTAGATCAAAATAGTTTACCTAAACATTCTTTAGGAGAAGATTGGGGTAAAGGTAATTATGCTAAAGCATATGTAGCAATGAAGAATTTTCAAATGTTACCTTTAGATACATCTATTACAAATACAGAAAATGCATTAAACTTTCAACATTTTCAAAAACTAGACCTAGAACAAACTAATAGGTTAATGTCTAGAATCCAGTTAGCTAATTATTTTAAGCAACAAGCTTATGAAGTAATTGGAGTTAACCCACAAAGAATGGGTCAGCAAATTTCTCAACAAACTGCTACTGGAGTAGAGCAAGCAGTTAACGCATCTTATGCTCAAACAGAAATGTACTTTATTCAGCACTGTGATTATTTAATGCCAAGAGTTCATGAAATGAGAACTGATCTTGCTCAGTACTATCATTCTACTAAACCTTCTACTAGGTTAACGTATATAACATCTGCTGATGAAAAAGTCAACTTTGAAATTGATGGTACAGATCTTTTACTTAGAGATTTAAATATTTCAATTAGTACTAATGCAAATCATAGAGCTATTCTAGAACAATTAAAACAAATGGCTCTTCAAAATAATACAACAGGCGCAAGTATTTATGATCTTGGTAAAGTTGTTCAATCAGATTCTGTTGCTTCTTTAAATACAGTACTAAAAGAATCAGAACAAAAACAACAGGAATTGAAACAGCAAGAAATGCAACAGCAACAGCAAATGCAGCAACAACAAATTGAAGCTGAAAGAGAACAAGAACAAATGAAGATTGATGCTGAAGCTATGGAAAATAAAAAAAATAGACAAAGAGACATCTTAGTTGCAGAAATTAGAGCTGCTGGTTATGGGTCAATGTCAGATTTAAATGAAAACCAAATGTCTGACTTTAGAGATGCTATGACTGAAATTAAAGAAACAGAGCAGTATCAAGAACAATCCGGATTACAAAGAGAAAAAGAGAATAACCGTATGGTAATTCAATCTCAAAAGAACCAATTAGAACGAGAAAGAATGCAAACTGATAAAGAGATTGCAGTAAAACAACTTCAAATTGCACAAGAAAATAAAAACAAATATGATGTTAAGTCTGGTAAAGGAGAGTAAACTTAGCTATATATTACAGTTTATTTTTTCAAAGTTTTAAATTTCTGAAGTTTATTTATTATATTAATGTATAACATAAAACCAACAAAATGAGTACAAAAGAAACTATGCCGGAAGAAACGGTAAATGAATCTACAACGGTAGATCAGGTAGAAATAAATATTGACGAAATCTTTGGGATGCCAGGTGCAGAAAGTGTAATGCTTCCAGAAGAAGAAGAAAAGAAAACAGTGTTTTATAAAGAACCCGCTGTTGACACAACGTTCATTGACAAACCTACTGAAGAAGTAGAAACGGAAGAAGTTCAAATTCAAGAGCCTGTAGAACAAGAGGTAAATGAGAATATTGTACAAGAAACAATTGATGAGTTAGACGGTTTAATTACAGAACAAGAGGAGTCTGGTAATGTTGGCAGACCTAAAACAGATAAAAGTGGTTTAGTAGATCTAGCTAACAAAATGTTTGAAGAAGGTACTTTATTTGCATTTGATGACGATAAACCTTTAGAAGAATACACAGCTAAAGACTTTAGAGAGTTGTTTGAAGCTAATTTTCAAGAAAGAGAAAACCAAGTTAGACAATCTACACCAGTAGAGTTTTTTCAATCACTCCCTCAAGAACTACAAGTAGCCGCTAAATATGTAGCGGATGGTGGTCAAGATTTAAAAGGTTTATTTAAAACTCTAGCTCAAGTTGAAGAAATGAGACAGCTAGATGTTACAAATGAATATGATCAAGCTGAAATTGCTAGATCATATTTACATACCACAGGATTTGGTACTCCAGAAGAAATTGAACAAGAAATTCAAGATTGGAAAGATTTAAATAGACTTGAACAAAAAGCTAATCAATTTAAACCAAAACTTGATGCAATGCAAGAAGAAATTGTTGGAAGACAATTAGCTGAGCAAGAGCATAAAAAACAAATGCAGGCTGAACAAGCTAAAGCATATCAAGAAAATGTTTATAGTACATTAGCTAATGGGGCAATAGGAGGAATTAAACTTGATAAGAAAGTACAAGGATTATTATTTTCAGGATTAGTTCAACCAAATTACCCATCTATATCTGGTAAACCAACTAATTTATTAGGACATTTACTAGAAAAGTATCAGTTTGTAGAACCAAGACATGATCTTATTGCAGAAGCACTTTGGTTACTTGCAGATCCAAATGGATACAAAACTAAAGTTAGAGAGCAAGGTGGAAAACAAGCTGTAGAAAAAACAGTAAGAGCATTAAAAACTGAACAGTCTAGAAAAAGAACTTCTTCTCCAGCAAGTGAGTCAAATGATTCACCTAGTAGAAAACCTTCTAGATCTAATAAAACACTTTCTAAAAATAATATGTTTAGAAGATTTTAAATAAGTAACAAATAAATAAATAAATAAAAATGGCAACTCCAGTTTTAAACAATGGTATCTTTCTACGGGATACAGCGTACAACGCAAGTTCACACGTAGACTCTTACCACTTGGTTAACATGTTGAAGGATGCAGAACCTATGGACCTTGGTCCGGTGGACCTCTGGGCAATGGCACAGAAGGTTGAAATGCCTCTTTACCAAATGTCTAGCTTTGGTGGTAAAAATGTAATTATGGTTGACAATGCTCGTGGGGAGTATAAATGGCAAACTGCTACTGCTAATGACCTTCCTTACATCATTGAAGACATTGAACCAAACAATACCTTTAAAGGTACAGATGGATCTACTTTCCGCATCAAATTAAGCAGACGTGAATTTGGACATGGTGATATTATCACTTATGACAAATATAACGGAGTTGAGATGTACATTACTGATGAAGATATTCTTCCTGTAGGTGATGGATTTATCTACACTGTAACGTTGGTTAACAATGACAACTTTAAATTCCTAGATAATAAGTATCTTGAGAATGGTACTAAAGTTTTCCGTAAAGGTTCTGCTCGTGGTGAGTATGGAGAAAGATTCTCTGATATCACTACAAGAACTGGTTTCCGTGAGTTCTACAACTATGTAGGAGGAGCTGAAGCTCACGTACATTATTCTGTATCTTCTCGTGCAGATCTTATGATTAAAGGAGGAATGAATGCAGATGGTACAGTTCCGGTAACTGAAATCTGGAGAAACTTTGACACTAACAATATGGATCCTTCTATTTCATCACTAGATGATATGGTTAAGGTGATGGGTAAAGACAAAGTTAAAAAGGCATTTGATAACGGTGACCTTTCTCGTACTTTCCTAACTCAAATGGAAGCAGCTCACTTGTCTAAAGTTGCAAGTGATATTGAATCTTACCTAATGTGGGGACAAGGAGGTAGACTTCGTCAAGATGGTCCAGATGATCTTCGTCTTTCTGTAGGTCTTTGGAGACAGTTGGATAACTCATTCAAACGTATCTATAACAAAAATAACTTTACACTTGAGTTGTTCCGTGGAGAAATCTACAACTTCTTTAACGGTAAAGTTGAATTCCAAGGTCCAGATCCAAGTAGATCTTTGATCGTTCAAACTGGTATGGGTGGAATGAGAATGGTAAATGAAGCTATCAAACGTGAAGCTGTTGCTTCAGGTCTAGTAATTCAGGCTGCTGATATTGGTGCTATCACTGGTAAAGGAATGGACTTGAACTTTGGATTTGCTTATACTTCATATGTAATTCCATTCTTGGCTAACGTTAAGTTTGTACTTAATCCAGCATTTGATAATGTTCACACTAATGATATTGAGAACCCAATCATTGATGGATTTCCATTATCATCGTATTCATTCATTATCTTTGACATCACTGACAATACTAATGATAACATTTTCTTATTGAAGTTATCTTGGGATAATCAGTTGAAGTGGTGGTATCAGAATGGTACTATGGACTACATGGGACGTTCACAAGGATTCCAGTCTTCAGGACAATTTAATGGATACCGAGTAATGATGTCTCAAACTATGCCAGCAATTTGGGTGAAAGATCCAACTAAAGTTCTTAAAATTGTAATGAGAAACCCAGTTACTGGAGGATCATTCTAATAACTAGAATAATTAACTTAGAAGGGAGGGGTAAAATACTCCTCCCTTTTTTTAACCAACAATTAAAAAACCAACGAAATGGAAACAAGTAATTTTACAATGGTCGAAACAGGAACAAATAAGAAAACATCTATTGCTGTTAGACCTTATTTTGACCCACGAGCTACAAACATGGGATTAGAAGATCATGGTATGAGTTTATTTGATGGAGTAACTCATAATGAACAACTAGCGTGTCTAGAGCTTAACGGGGTAATCAGATATGTATCTGGCTTAAATGAATATGCTCCGGAAATTAAAACATTATCTTCCGAAGAGAAAGAAGCTAAAGTAAGACAGATTAGAGAATCTGTAGCTGAATTAGAAAAAGAGCTTGGGGCAAATGTAATTGACGTTGAAGACAAAGACTTTTGGAATAAGGTTCAGTTATTAAAACCAGATAATAAAGAGTTTTGGAATAAGATAGATATTTCTTGTGGTAACGACCCACTATATCTAGATCCTAAAAAACCATTTGATAGAATTAAATTACATGCAATTGAAGCTGGAGGATTTACAATGATTGCAAAAAGTTATGATGATGCACGATCACAAGCAACCCCTCCTAAATTCTATTTAGATAAAGAAGAAGAAACTGTAATGGTAAGAACTGAGTATAAAAAACTTAGAAACAAAGCTTACGCAGAGTTGCAGAAACTATATGACAAGAATAGTACTAAACTATTCTACATTGCTAAAGTAGTAGATACTAATAGTACTCAATACAAAAGATCTACTCCAAACGATGTACTCTATGAAAATATGGATAGATACATTTCTGGAGACGGTGCAGAAACAAACAAAGAAAGAGCTGCAAAATCTTTCCTTGAAGCTGCTAAACTTGACATGGAAACATTAAAGATTAAATCTATTGTAAGAGACTCAACGTTCTTTAAGTATATTGTAACTAAAGCAGATGGTTACATTTATCACTCTCAAAGTGGAAGTATGCTTGGAAGAAATGTATCTGATATACTAGAACATTTGAAAAATCCACTTAATGAGGATATTTTAAATGATCTAAATGAAGCATGTGAAAAATATTGGAAACTTTAAAATTATATAATTATGCCGGCAAATATGAAAAAAGCAGGAATGAAGTACGGGTACGGAGGTTCTAAAATGAAACGAGGAGGTTCATCATTTCCAGATTTAACTGGTGATGGTAAAGTTACACAAGCTGATATTCTTAAAGGACGTGATGTCTTTGCTTGTGGAGGTCATGTTGGTGATAGAATTATTTCTGGTAAATCTTTAAGACGTTCTTATACTAGAAAAAAACAAACTTGATGGCAACTAAAAAAGATAAGAAGTGGATGCAGAAAGCCACCAAGTCAATTAAGAAAAGGGGTACTAAAGGTAAATGTACCCCTATAACTAAAAGTACTTGTACTGGTAAAGCTAAGACACTTGCTAAAACTTTTAAGAAAATTGCTAAAAAAAAGAAATCATGACAAAGTACAAAACAAATGCTCAAAAGTTAAAATTTTTTAATGATGCTAAGGCAGCTAGAATGCCTAAAGCAGACAGGGGTGTGATTATGCAGGCGAGGACTACTCCTGGAGAGATCTATGATCCAAACCCTAAAATTACTCCCCCAAACTTTAATGAACCTAAAGGACCAGATCCAAGTAGGTTTATTAATAAAATAAAAAATAAAACTAACCCTACGGCTGGTGAACTAGCCAATCTTGGAAGCCCAGATCCTCTTTCTCGGGCTAATGTAATTAACCCAATGCACATTTTAAGAGGATTAAGTACTAAAGGAGAAATTTCTCCGTATGCCAATGTAAAACCTAAAAATCCTAGTAAAATGAGTGATACTCAAAAGAAAAAGAAAGGTGGTTCTATAAAAAGAAGAAAAAAATAAATCATGCTTAATAGTACAATCACCATAAAAATGAAACAACGACTTAACAAGTTAGACAGTCAAGATTTTGACAATATAACTTGTTGGCAGGTTGTTGAGTCTTTTAATAAAGCTCAGGTAGAATGGGCTAGAAGACAGTTGCATGGACTTAACATTGTACAAGAAGGTGACGAACAATCTACTAGAAGGAAAGATGATCTCCAAAAGTTACTGATTAAGGAGCCCTTGGACATACTTAAAAAAGAGCTTTTTTATGAAGGTAATATACCTGAGGACTATTTACAATGGAAACGTGTAGATATTGATGCTACCAAAGATTGCTGTGATGGAAGAAGAATGACAGTATATCTTGCTGAAGAGGGTAACCTTAATCAGCTTTTGAGAGATAAATCTAAACAACCTAGTTTTGAATGGGCAGAGACTTTTGCTACTCTTATAGATGATACAGTTCATTTATATACAAACGATGAGTTTGAGATAGAGGAAGCTTTTCTAACATATTATAGACAGCCGGTTAGAATTGAAGTTTTGAACTGCTCAGATCCATATACCGGAATTACATCTACCCAAGAAGTAGAATGTGAATTTAAAGATGATATTATAGAATTAATAATTGATGAAGCAGTAAGTATACTTGCGGGTGATATTGAATCTGGTAACCAGTTCTCTAGAAACCAAGATGCTGCTGAACGTAGTAACTAATTAAAATGAACGCACCGCAACCAAGACTGCTTAAAAAGCAAGAAGCTCCAAAAAAAATTGCTAAACCTTCTCCTGAAGCAAAACCAGAACCTACAAAAGACACGGGAGTAGGTGGTAGTTCTTTAGATACTATGATGTCTGCATGTATTACTGAACTTATGAATGCACAAATAAGTTTTCACAAACTGCATTTAAGAGTTACTGGTGAAGGTTCTTATGCTGCACATAAAGCCCTTAATGGTTTGTATGATGCTATTCCTGACTTGGCTGATACTTTAGTAGAGGGATATCAAGGGGTAACTGAAAAACTATTGACTTACAGAGAAATATCTCCAAGAACACTTGATTCAACAGCAGATGCTATTAATTATTTGAGAGATATCTATGCTATGGTAAATAAATTACAAGGGATGATGCCTTACTCAGAAATTGTAAATAACCTAGATCTTGTGAAAGATGCTGTCAATTCAGCTAAATATAAATTACTTTTCTTAAAATAATTTTGAAGTCTTAAATCTTTTCATTATATTATAATGTATTTATTATTTTAAAAAAACAAAACAAAATGGCTTATTTTAATCACGCTTTTAAGAAAACCTTTGTAGCTACAAGGGGTATTTCTTCACTAAATGATGTACAATTAGGTACATCTCCAACTAATGTTTTGACACCTGGTGAAATTTCATTTATTGATCCTAAGACATTTCAAGTTTCACCAGTACCTGATAGTACTTGTTGTGAGTTTATTCTTGCAGGTGGAGCTTTAATGCCTAATGACAAAATTGGACCTTTTCACGGTGGATACACTGAATCCAACAAGTCCAAAACAATTAAGAGCAAGTATGTAAGTAGACTTTACTACTCTCCTGCTAATGATCCTTCTAACTACGTTATTCACGTAGGATTAACTCCTTGGACAAATGCTAACCCACCTGTATCAAGTAACCCAGGTGAAACTGCAGGTGAATGTTGTAAACAATTCTTGTGTGATGAGACTTACTATCTTCGTTTAGATATTAAAGGTTCTCCTGCTATGAGATATCTTGATCGCAACTCTTACCTTACACTTGAGGCTTACACAGGATGTTGTCCTGATGATCAGCTAGCACCAACTCCGGTTGATCCACGTAGAGTAATGCTTGCATGGGCAAATCAGCTTTTGGAAAACACTCTTGTTAATCCATTTGCATTCCCAGTTGTAACATTTACTCAAGATGCTGGTGCAACTTGGACTTATTACTATCCAGATACAGTTGATACAGCAACACTTCCTGTTATTGTTGGTGTAACTTATGCTAACTTTAGTGATTGGACTGAAGCACTATTTGATCCAGCTATGTGTGCAGGACTTGTACTTAACGGAGCTTATGTTGAAACTAAGTTTGAAAACTGTACATTCCAACCTTCTGACTTCTATGAACTAGAGCCGGTAAGACTTTACGCTTCTGAAGTAGACCTAACTGGGGATCCTTGTGAATTTACCGGTCTTTGTGTTGGTGTACAATGTTACGGAGTTCAAGCAAATGGAGTTGGAGAAACTGTAGTACGTGATGTAATTCTTTCTGAGTCTTACAGACAAAACTTCCTTGCAACTGATCTACGTATCCGTGAGGTAACTCAAGGTAACTCAATTGTTGAAGCTGCAGGAGTTAATAGAAATGATCTTTATGATCGTATTTATCTACAGCACAATATTCCACGTTTGTATAACCCAACTGGAACATTTGATAATGATCAATACTTGTTAGAGATTGTTGTTCCAGTAGATGATCCAGATGGAATATTTACTATATTAGGAGAATGGTTAACAGCATGTGGATCAGAGTGTTTAATTGAAGTATTAGAAGGTGCTGCTGCATGTGAGGTATCTACTCCGGATGTACCACTTCCAGTGTTATCATAATAATTAAACTATAAACTCATAAAAGGAGAGTGAGAGTATAATTTCTCCCTCTCCTTTTTTTATTATAAGAACTATGGCAAATCATGTATTAAGTTTAGAAATCCCAACGGTATCAAATCCCTGTGTTTTAAAAATATTTGATACAAGTGTATATTCTGCTTTAGTAGGAGTTAATCGTCCTAGATTAGAAATTGTTGTTCCTGGTTTTACTTATACATCTGAATTATCATTTGTACCAGAATCAAGCCCTACTCTTACAGCATGTGATTTAGGACTTCAAACTGAAAACTGTGGTACGTCATATGTTAATTTACCTGATGGAATATATAGTATCAAATATATAGTAGATCCAGAATGTACAGTATACGTAAATTACAATCATCTTAGAATGACATGTGCATTAAACAGGTATGAAAAAATACTTTGTAATATAGATGTGGCAGATTGTGATCCGCCAGCTAAAGTAAAAGAAAAGCTAAAAGAATTACATCTAATTAAAATGTATTTAGAAGCTGCTAAGGCTAAAGTAGAAACATGCCATGAGAACCAAGCCGGGATGACACTCTTTAATTATGCAGTAAAACTATTAGATAAATTAGATTGTAAGCATTGTTAACCCTTAAAAAACCAACAAAATGAATTGTCCAAATTGCAACAAGAAATTAACATGTGGATGTCAAAAAGCTAAAGCATCAGATGGTGCTGTAGTATGTAAAAGCTGTAAATACAGTTATGAAAAGTCTTTAAGTGAAACCAACAAAACTAATGTAGAAAATTTACAAAAGTTCGTTAAGTAATGGCAGATGGTGTAATATCAGGTATAGGAATAGGAGTTAATTCTCAAATACAAACTACAAACGTTGTAAGATTTGTTAGTTGTTGCGATGGTCAAGAAATATTATTTCGTGGATCACTGACTATAACAAATGGTACAGTTTATCAATATGTAGGTGCTAGTCTTTTTCCTGGAGAAGGAGGTTCTTTACAACCAGGTCGTTGTTATACTGTATTTTTAGAAACTGAAGTTGGACCATTATATCCTGCTACACCTACTTTAGGTCAATTAAACTTTGTTAATGATCAAGATCTTGGATGTAATGATCCAAGTTGTCAAGACTGCAATCCTCAATCATTATGTGAATGTCCAGAAGGATTTACATATAATGAAGTTACAGGGTTATGTGAAAGAGAAACAGAAACTATAGCTGAATATTCTGGAACATTGTCACCTATAGTAGCTGGTAATAAAGTAAGTAGTTATGGTAAATTTGGTGTAAGACTATATCCAGATATTACTTTATTAACTTGGCCATTATTAGGTAGCGGTACTCAATCTACCTATACTGTAAATGAAAATAATGGGGGAGGTGCTGCAGTAATACCAACAGCCAATGTTCAAAACCAAGCTTTTGGATCTGAGGTTCCGGGATGTGTTACTAGTAATACTGGAGGTAGATTAAATAAAGCTGGTATATGGGCAACGGGATTTCCCAATAACCAGGAACTCTCTTTTGAGTTTTGTGTAGATATTCCTGGTCCAGAATCAAAACAGTATGTTATTGGTATTGCTGGAGATAATAAAGTTAAAATTAGTATTGACGGATCTCTAGCTGTATTTTTAGATGCTAGCAGCAGCGGAGTAACTCGTCCATTTAACCATTGGCATACTTTCCCAATAACACTAACACCAGGTAACCATATTATTAAGTTATCAGGTTTAAATATAGGCAGTGCTGCAGCATTTGCTGCTGAGATTTATGATATAACACTTACAGAATTTCAAGCAAACTTGCTATATCCTGCAGTAGGGTTAGGAAACTGCGGTAGTACTGAAGTTCAATTAGAACCTTATATTCTATTTAGTACTAGAGATTATATAGGACAATCTGTTCCAAATCCTGCTGATCCAGGTGTTTGGTCATGTCCTGATGGTAATACTTTAGATGAATGTACTGGAATACCAGTATGTAAAACTATAGAAACCGTTGAGTTAGCTTGTGATTGTTATATGGTTATTCCGTGTGATGGTACAGACTTTTTTGTTTCAAATGATCCTGTTTATGCTCCATATGTAGACTCTTTTACTAGTGTAGCTGGTCCTGAGTATACAGGCTGCGCATATATAACAGAAACTACATCTGAATTTTGTAATGATTCTACTGTAACTACAGTACCTACAGATACACCATGTGATTGTACATTAAGATGTTGGTGGGTCCAAAATACAAATGGGTTCTTATATGTTGATGATAATGATGTACTAATAAACGTTTCTTCTGTAGAGGCAAATCCTTATATGAGGATATGTTCTAAAATTCCGCCAGTTCCAGAAGTAGGTTCTGTAAATCCTATTGTTTTAGAAATAGGAGATTGTAACGAAGGAACATGTCCTGATTTATGTTTTAAACTTACTAACTGTGAAGATCCTTCAGAAGTTATATACAGTAATTCAGATGCTTTGTATCAGTATACTTTTGGAAGTTCTAATGTTGTAGAAATACTAGGTAGAGAAGGGTGTTGGACTGTAGAAGAAGGAGATGCTATAGAAGACGAGTGTGATTGCTTAGTTGATGTTGTAGTCATAAGATCTTATACTCAATGTGACGAATGTATTAAAGTTCCCGCATATAGATTAACATCATGTACAGATTCAAGTGTAATATATACAGAACTTAACTTAGAGCTTTATGTAGGGCAAGTAATCAAGATTGATTGCGGTTGTTATGAAGTTGAACTAATTGACTTTAAACCAACCAATCCTCAAATATTTGAAATAGAAGGTCTATTTGAAGAATGTATTGATTGTACTAGAACTTACTATGAACTAGTAGATTGTAAAGGTGAAGCTGATAATGTTTACACTTATACAGATCTTTCATTATACTTAGGTCAAGTAATTAAAATAAAAAACTGTACTGAATGCTGGACTGTCAATGAAGTAGTAAATCCGGGTGAAATATATGCTACTGCAGGAGAAGTTACTGTTACTGACTCATATCTTACATGTGAAGATTGTGACAATGATGCTCCGTGCATATGTAGCACTGTAACTAACGCTGGTCCAACTACAAGAGTTTATACTTACTTAAACTGTGATAATGAAAGTAACAATATTACATTAGAGTCAGGAGAGACTAGTAGTAGAATTTGTGTTAAAAGATGGACACTACCTAGTTTTTGCCAATGTTTCTTTGCAAGATTTACTCCTGAAGCAGGAGTAACTAATACTTACGTAGCAACTATAATTCAAGGAGAATTTTTAAATGGTTTTCCTGTATATGAATTGTGTGGTCCGGGAGATCCAGTAGAAAATTGTGGAACTGTATCTTTCAATGGTACAAATTGGATTGTTTATGATGGTAATACAGGAGATCCTTTATACAGTCTTCCAGAGTCAACAGATTTATTATGTCCAATTGGAAGATGGGAAACTATAGGAGGGGGAGAGGTAAACTTATCTACTATAAATTGTCCAGACATATGTGACTGTGTAACTGTAACAACAACTATTACAACTGAAACAGGTGTCACAACTGTAGTATATAACTTTGCTTTAGTTGGATTCTCAATAACAGAAGGACCTACCTATGAAGACGGTAATGGTAATTCTATGTATTTTGATGGTGAAATTTGGGTGCTTGAAGTAAATGGGTTTACTTATACATTATCTCAATCTGGATCAGAATGTCCAACTGGAGTATGGTCAGGTAATCAAGATGATGCACCACCATTAACTTCTAATAATTCTTGTGCTACACAAACTGTTGATCCAATTTTCTCACCTACTGATATTTTTAAAACATATGGTGAATGTCAACATGGAGTGTGTCCACCACCAGTATTTATAAATAATAGAACTGTAAGACCTGGTTATAATACTCCAATATGTACACCTGAGAAATATGACATGATTACTTGCAACTTTGCAGATATTATGTATAAACTAGCTTTAGAAAAACGATATGGCATTACTAATTGTTGTCCAGAAGAAGATGACAAGTGGATAGTAAAAAAAGAACTTATAGACTTACAAGCATTAAAAGATCCTAATTACAACTGTCCAAATTGTAGTGGTAATTGTGATCCTTCAGTTAATTGTTCTACTTGTAATTCTGAGAATTAATTTGTATATTATAATAAGAGAAAGAATATGAAGCCTTTAAATCTAGATAACAAACCATGTAACCCAGTTTCGTCAAATTGTGTCGTATGGCAAGGTCCTACATTAGAGTGTATTGATTTATGTAAAGGAGATACGGTATCTGATGTTATAGCTGCATTAGCTACAGAACTTTGTAAGATTTTAGATCAGACAAATGTGACTGATTACGATCTTTCATGTTTAGGGATTACTAGTTGTGGACCAACAGATTTTAAAGGTCTTATTGAGCTTTTAATTGAAAAGATTTGTGAACTTCAAGATATACCTGCTCCATCAGAAACTGTTTCAGGATCATGTCCTGATTGTGTAGTAACGGTAGCATCTTGTTTTGTAGAAGATGGTGCTACAACAATGCAGTTATTGGATTATGTTCAAATGATTGCTTCAAAGGTTTGTACACTTATAGGTGAGATTGGTACTTTAAGTACTGAAGTGGCAAATTTAGATATTAGAGTTACAGCATTAGAAAATCAAGAAACACCGGGGTTTACTCTTCCTAGTATATTAGTAGACTGCACATTAGACGATGGTGTAATTGTTGCAGGAAATGCTTATACAATAGATGAAGTATTAAACGCTTTAGTTAATGATGATGTTTATGGATATTGCGCATTACTTGGATCAACAGGCTTACCAGCAAATTTACTTAGTGCAGTAGCTACACAATGTATAGATGGAGCTGATGCAACATTAACTACAGGAACTTCTTTTGCATCAGAATATTTAGGTACTTGGGTTAACTCTCCAACAACTGTAGCTGATGCAATTACTAACTTATGGTTAGTAGTATGTGATATTTACACTTATCTTGAAGGGTTAGTAATTCCAGAAACAATTGTAACAGCAGGAGATGGTATTACAGTCACTCCGAATACAGTAGGAAATACAACTACTTATGAAGTTGCTGCTACTCCTACTACACCTGAAGTATTAATTGTTAGTGCGATACCTCCTAATTTATCATCAGTTACTCCAGGTTTAAATACTTCTAGACTATGCGATGGAACTATACAAATTATGAATAACATAGAATATGATACGTTTCCTCCTTTAACATATAATGCAACTACTGGTGTATTTACAGTTCCTGAAGATGGAGTTTATGAAATATCTTTTTTTCAGCACATGTCAATCACAACTGGTGATGGATGGTTTGATCCTGTAACCCCAGGTCAATTAACAGCTGGAATCGTAAGTTCAACAGGATGTAACTTTTATTGTGTAAATAATTTTACTCCAGTAGTAACAACAAAGTATGCTTCAATCAACGGGTCAATGATTAGAAACTTTTCAGCTGGTGCAGAACTCAGTTTAAAAGTAATAAACACAACAGCAGAAAATTATACTTCGGTACTTGATGACGTAGCAAGAATGTCTATAAGAAGACTAAATTAATATTGTATTTATTTATAAACTAAAATAAAAAAAAATGGCAACTCATAATTGTAATCATCAAAATCAAAACTGCGGATGCAATCACAGTTATACTGTAACTGCACCATGTCCTCCAGCATGTCCGGAGGTATTTAATGCTCAATGTATTGTATATACAGGAACAGACTTAGTCTGTGGTGATGATACAGTAATTAATCGGTATGATTATATGGATACTGTAGTTACTAAACTGGTAAATTATTTTTGTACTAAATTAGATGCTGAAGAAAGGTGGTTTGAATTAATCGACTTTGCAGCAACAAGTATTACACCTACTACAGGTATTGCTAGTTTAAGCTTACTTGCTGATCCAGCATCTGTTGGTGCAGGTGGAAGTGGTATTAGTGCAATACTTAGTGGTACAGGTGCAGCAGCACAATATGATTTACTTAATACTGACCCTGGTACAGCTCAATTAATCTTTGGAATTGTAGATTGCAATAATGATGGTGGTCCATCTGTAGGAACAGCTGTTGCAGCTAGTAATACAGATACTCTAACTTTAGTTGGAGGTGTGGAAATATCTTTAAGTGTACCTTCTCCAAATACAGTAGTAATTGATTGGGCAGGTGTTACAATTGGTGCAGGTTTATCAGGAACTGGTCTTTCTGGAGATCCGTTAATTAATGCTGCTAATATATATGAAAGTATTACGGGTGATGCAGGTACAACTACTGCAAGTAGTCTTACAGACACCTTAACAGTTTCTGGTGGTAAAGGTATTACTACTGACGCAACTGTTGCTGATACTCTTTCAATTGTAGCTGATGTTGCTAAATTTGAATCTGAAACTACTACTATTGGTGCAGCTGCAACAGTACCATTTATCCATAATCTAAATACTAATGCTCTTAGTGTAACAGTAGCAGCTAATGCTCTTCCACTCCCATATCAAGTATTTACTCAAGGTATTGATTACAGTATACAAATAGATAACGCTAATCAGATTTCAATTACTGATTTAAGTGGAGGTCTTCTAATTAATGTTAAAGTAACAGTAATAGGATAATAATATGTTACAGGTTTGTTGGTTTCTGTGACAGACAGACAAGCCCCCGCACTAGTGGGGGTTTTGTTTTTTAGTATATTTGTTAAAACCATTTATTTTTAGTATATTATTATGGAGGATTTTAATAAACCTAATATAAAAGCTTCGAGGTATAGACCTCAGGTTAACACTGTTTTGAACAAGGAGTTCTTTGAAAACTTTAAAAAAGCATATCCTAAGTATAAAGACTTGGATAACAAAGTAATTAGGAAGATGATCAAAAGATTTAATCAAGTCTTACATCAAGCTGTAATTGATACAAGAGACGGAGTTCAATTACCTGAGCAACTTGGTTGGATTTTTATTGGCACTTGTCAAAGAAGTAAGAAGGCAAATATTGATTATGGTAAGTCAAAAAAATACGGAGTTAAAGTCAGCAATAAAAATTGGGAAACAGACGGTAAGCTAGCTAAAATATTCTTTAGTAATTATGCTCCTAAACTAAAAATGAAGAACAGAGAGTTTTGGGGGTTTACGGCATGTAGAGAATTTAAAAGAGCAGTTTCAAAATCATATCCAGAAAATTGGAATATGTATATTGAAGTATTACCAAGTGCTAAAATAGATAAAGTTTATAACAGTGTATTATATAAGGATTTTCTAAAAAAGGCTGAGAAAAAAGCTTTGGACAATTATAATGAATTTGATATATGACAACAATAGGAGAAGCTATATCAAGAGTAAGAAATACTTTAAAAGCTGTAAAGGAAGATCCGTTTTTAACAGATCGGACAATATACTACTCTATAATTAAGTATGGTAAAACTCTTTTGAAAAGAGAAGATAATGAATTTAGACTAATGAAAATTAGCTCTATATTTAAGACCCTTCCTTATGTTGAATTAATAGATGTAGATAAAGTAGAAGCTGGATGTGTAGGTGTGTATTCAGGATGTTACTTTAAAAGAACTAAGGAAAAACTTCCAACTATATTTGACGGTGCATTAGGGCCCGTAATCAGAACTGTTTCTTCTATTGATGGCGGCATAGAAATGTTTAGAACAGATCCAGGTACTTGGGTTTCTATGACTAAATCAACAACTTTCAAGTATAACAAGCGGCCATATTTTTGGTATTTAAACGGGTACTTATATGTACCTAATGTAGATTGGGATGCTATTAAAGTAGAAGCAATCTTTGAAGGTAATATATCTGCATACACATGTGATGAAGAAGATAATTGTTTAGTTAGACAAGATGAGCAACTACCCTTTCCAGAATATTTATTTTCAGAAATTGAGCAATATGTTCTACAAGAATTTACAACAAGCATGAAAGTTCCAGTTGATGGGGCCGATGATAGTCAAAATATACTTAGATAATGACAGGTAAAAAATATAAAACAGCAGCTTGGACTAGAAAAGAAGGTAAGAATCCAAAAGGTGGGTTAAATGCTAAAGGTAGAGCATCTGCTAAAAAACAAGGAAGTAACTTAAAAGCTCCTGTAAAGTCAGGAGATAACCCAAGACGTGCAAGTTTTTTAGCACGTATGGGTAATATGCCTGGTTCAGAAAAAGACAAGAATGGTAAACCTACACGTTTATTATTATCTCTACAAGCATGGGGTGCTAGTAGTAAAGATGATGCACGTAAAAAAGCTAAAGCAATATCTAAACGCAATAATGCAAAAAAGAAATAGTCATGGCAAGAAAAGGTTTATATGCAAATATACATGCAAAGCGTAAAAGAATAAAAGCAGGATCTAAAGAAACAATGCTTAAAAAAGGTTCTAAAGGTGCTCCTACGGATAAAGATTTTAAAAAAGCTGCTAAGACTGCAAAGTCTGGTAAAAAGAAAAAGTAATGGACTTTAATTACACTTTAAAATATAGAACTTTTGATCAGCTCCTTGAAGATGTAACAATTGATTTACATTCATTTGCTTTAGAGAATATGATTGAACCTCAGCAATTAATTAAACTTGTAAGAAAGCTTAATTATGAACTTGGTTTAAGAATAAATCAAACTAAGGAAACTGTATTAGATGTTTCACATGGTAAAGTTAAACTTCCAGATGACTTTTATGTGTTCAATTATGCCATGATATGTGGAGACTTTACTGAAGTAGTTGGGTATGACGGGTATGCTTCTGGTACAAATATTCAAGAAGTACCATATACTGAATGGCCTAACCAAACTGTAGAGTGTGGATGTCCACCGGATAGAACATGTTGTTTTGAAGGTCAAGAAGGGATTTGCATTACACACAATCCTGATCAACCATATGGAGATAACTCTCAAAAACCAAGAGTATTTTTAAACTGTAAGAATGAAGCATATGAACTAATCCAAGTTGTTAACGCAAGTACTACAAAAAAGTCCGGATATCTCAAACCTCTAAAAATGAAGTCAAGTCAAAACATTGACTGTGAGTGTCCAAATCTTTATTATAATACTCCAGATGAAGGATGGATTAAAGATGGCTTTTTATTTACTTCATTTGATAACGGAAAAGTTTACTTAAACTACCAAGGAGATCTTTCTGATAATGATGGTAATTTAATGGTTCCTGATCATGAACTTCTTAATGAATACTACGAGTATGCATTAAAGTCTAGAATATTTGAGAACTTATTCCTGAACGGAGAAAATGTTTCACAAAGAATGCAGCTTATTGAGCAAAGACTTAGAGGTGCAAGAAACAATGCATTAAGTTTAGTAAATACTCCTAACTTCAAAGAGTTAGAAAAAGTTTGGTGGACAAACAGAAAATCTATGTATGGTAAATACTATAGTATGTTTGCAAGTCATTCTCCAAATAGTCCGTATAGAGGTAGATCTAATAATAGAATAATTTAAAATGGCAAAGCAGAGGAAGAAACAAAAACCAGGGCTGCAAGACACTTCCCAAGTCATTACCAATTCTTTTACTAAAGGGTTGAATAAAGACTCTGATCCTTCTTTTGTTTCAGAAGGAATGTGGACTCATGCCATAAACATTGTAAATAATACTAAAGAAGGAGATGTAAGCACACTATCTAATGAATCTTCAAATTATCTTTGTGCAACAGCAGGTAGTACAATGCCTTCTGCAGTTGCTGAAAAATATATTATTGGAGCTATATATTTATACTCTGATAAATGGGTTATTTTTACAGCTGGTCATGATAATCAAGGAAAACGTATTAGTTCTGAAATAGGGTTATTAGAAGAGGATGTTTGTAGATATAGAGAAATCGTGCAAGATCCTTGTTTAAATTTTGATAAACGACAATTAATATCAGGAGCCTCTAGAGAAAAAGAAGACTGTACTTGGCAAATATATTGGGCTGATGGTTTTAATCCAGACAGATATTTAAATGTTGGTGATCCTAAGACATGGCCGTCAAAAGATTATACTTGGTTAGGTCAAGCAGATCTAAATTACTATTTCAATGGTAATAATAAAATACTTTGGCCAGGGGTACAATGGAATGAAGAAGAGGAAACAATTGACGATTGTGACTTTATAGAACAAGTTAGCAGTCTTAATTGTGATCACATAAGATTAGCAAGATTAATGAAGACACCTTGTCTTACATTAAAATTAGGTCAATCAGGAGGGACCCTTGCTAACGGAACTTATTTTGCTTTGATTGCATATAGCATCAAAGGTCAAAAAGTAACTGATTATTTTTCACAAAGTAACTTCCAGTTTATATACACCGTTAATGACCTTGAAGGATCTTTAACGCTTAACTTAGAAGTAGATTCTGAAAACTTTGATGAATATCAATTGGTAATTGTATCAGCTACAAATCAACAAACTGTAGCTACACAGTTTGGTTATTATTCTACTAAAACAACAAGAATTGAAATTGATCAAATAAACCCAAGTTTAGTAAAAGTTCCTATAGAGCAGTTACCAATACAAACACCTGTCTTTGAAACATCAGATCAAATGACAGATGTAAATGGTTATTTACTTAGAGTAGGTCCTAGATCTAAATTTGATTTTAATTATCAACCTTTAGCAAACTTAATTAAAACAAAGTGGGCAGCTGTAGAGTATCCTGCTGATTATTATATAAAAGGAGGTAATAAAACAAATTACCTAAGAGACGAAGTTTATTCTTTTTATATAAGATGGGTATATGATACAGGTGATAAATCTTCTTCATATCATATTCCGGGAAGGGTTCCAAGGAATTTTAATATTCCAGCAGGTCCAACAGTATTTGAAACAGATCAAGTTAATGATGACGATGCTTTAGCTTTAGATGATAAAGTATTTGAAATATATAATACAGCTTCTCAATCACCATATCCTACAGATCTACCTGACGCAACATTGAATACAAATGGTCAATGGGTCTTAGAAGATGGTGGGGTATTGCTAGCCGTAGGAGATATGGGGTACTGGCAATCTACAGAAGAGTATCCTGATGATCGACCAGATATTTGGAACTCTAGTTCTTACTGTTGGACAGGGTCATCTGCTCAAATACCAAGTGGGGGTACAAGTGGTGCTTTTGATTTATGCGGTAAAAAAGTAAGACATCATAAATTTCCCGAAGGATTTTTAAATAATAGTAATTCTACTGATGCATTACATTTTAGACCTACTCCAAACATTACTGCTAATGGTAATGATTATTTTATAAGACTAATGGGTGTAATGTTTGAAAACATTACAACACCCAAAGATCAATTTGGTAATGATATACCAGGAATTGTCGGTTATGAAATATTAAGAGGATCGAGAGAAGGGAACAAAACCATTATTGCTAAAGGTATGGTGAATAACATGCGTACTTTTAAATTAAGAGGTAGTGTTGCTCAAGGTAGAACAGGATTGTATCCTAATTATCCATATAATACAATTATACCAATCGGGTCTTCATCAAATAGTTCTGATCATAATTACCTGTATAATGATCCGTATATTAAAAATGACGATGAAGATGATGAAGTGGTTAACCAAAATATTCCAACGGATATATTTACATTTCATTCTCCGGATACAATGTTCAGAACACCTTTCCTATCTACTACAGAGTTTAAAGTCTATGGTACGTTAAGTGGGTATGCAGATATGAACTTTCAAGAACCAGATGGACATCCTAAATGGAAACTCTTATCTGATGCAGCTGCTATTACAATGGTTGTCGGAGGTGTTGCTGAAGCTATAATATCTTTACTTGGTAAAAGAACTATTAATCAACCTGAAATATTACCAGGAGGTCTTACTAGTGCTGCCACTCCAGGTCCATCAGATTTAGCTCTTGCAGCACAACTTACATCATCAGCAGCTGTAGCCGCAGCAACTGGTCCTTATAATACATTTTTAGCTGGTTATTATAGCTCTGGTCAAGCTTTAGCAGATGCTTTATTAATGTTATTCGGTGGTTATGCGGTTACTCAAGTTTCAATTGCAGATCAATATTTAGCTAATGCTGTAACAGTAGCATCTGCAACCGGGTCGAATTCTGCAATAACTGTTAATGGGTCAATTGAATTACCTAAATGGGCTTATCTAGACCCCTTTACTAGATCATTAGGAGCAGTAAATCAATTAGCATTTTATTTTTCAGAAGGTGCTGAGTTAACTCTTAAGTTATTTTATACAATACTTCCTTTTAGACAATATGCTCTTCAACAAATGAGTCATGGTTTTTATGGGAATATGACAAAAATTAGTAATGCTAACTTAAGAAGGTTTAGAATAGAAGATAGTTTTTATATTAGAGACGGTATTCAAGATGTTTCAAAGTATCAAAACTTTTTAGGAAGCTATAACACATATACTATAAATAACTTAAAGAGATCTGATGCTGTAGTAGTAAGAACTAAATCAGGACCTTATTTTAATGCTGCGTATCCTGATGGTGTCAATACAGGACCTAACTTAATCACTTCCGGAATACAAGATAAATCACTTGTTACATTAGGGACAATAGATCAAAACAGTTCTGATCCAGCATTTTTAAATAGTAATTTACCGGGGTTTGATGAAGATAGTCAAGACCTTCCTTTTAGTTTGCAAATAGCAAGTCATTATGGTGGATTAAAAGGCAGAGTAAGAAATCAGTATGGTCAAATTGGAAGTGAGTTCCAAATACCAGTTACACCTTGTGAACAAAATCTTTCAGATTATAATATCCCAACAACTAGCTGGAATTGTCCTATTGATTCTACACAATATTACTTTAGACAAATAAGACGTTCTCCTATAATTTTTGGAGGAGATACTTATATAAACAGATATACTGAAAAGAACAATATGATGTTCTTTTACAATTGGCTTTATAATCAACCAGACGGTTTTGAGTATAACTATTATTTATATAATATGATTCCTCAAACTAGATTTAAAGTGAATAGTATTAAATACGATCCTTCATTTTTAGCAGAATTATTTGATTTTAATGCTCCCGCAACTCCAGGAACAGGAGCCTTTCCAAGAGCTTTTTATCAATTAGATCATGATGATTATGATTATACAGATGATACAGAAGGTAACTATCCGGGACTTTTTGGGGTTAAAAAATCTAAGTTTTATTTAGCAAATTCTGGAATCAGAGATTTCTTTGTTGAATCAGAAGTTCTAATAGATTTTAGAAAACAAAGTGAGTTTAATGGAGGTAAGCATTATGATCCATATAGAAATACGGATTATACATCAATGTTTAGTATGAATCCAGAGGTAATGGGTAGATTAAGTGAATACATATACGATTACTCATTAAGTGTATCTAAATTATTTAATCAGTATTTTTCTTTAGGGTCTACTCAAAGTAGATATTATGATCCTGAAGTAGCGGAATTATGCTACACTTATTATCCGGATAGAATTATACATTCTTTACCTCAACAAGATGAAGCTATTAAAGACAGTTGGTTTATCTACTTAGTTAATAACTATAAAGAGTTTCAAGCACAGATATCAGGGGTTAAAGCAATTAATAAAAGTGGTATATTCATTACTTTTAAAAACGCATCTCCATTAATGTACCAAGGAGTTGATACGTTAGAAACTGACCTAAATACTAAAATTACTATAGGGGATGGAGGGTTATTTAGCCAGCCTCAGCAATCTATTACTAACGCTGATAAGTCTTTTGAATACGGATCTTCACAAAATAGACTTTCTGTAATATCAACACCTGCTGGTATTTACTATATGTCCCAAAATCAAGGACGTGTATTTAGCTATGCAGATGGTCTTCAAGAGATATCACAAGCAGGAATGAAATGGTGGTTCCTTTTATATTTACCATATAGATTGATTCAGGATTTTCCGGATTATCCTTATCTGGATAACCCAGTAGCAGGTATTGGTTGTCAATCAACTTATGACAGCTCTAATTCCGTATTATACTTTTGTAAGAAGGATTACTATTTGAAAGATGAGTTTAAAGGAAGAGTAGAATATATACCTGTAGATAGTGACGGCACTCGTGACTATTTTGAATTAGATGGTAGGAAAAATGCTACTTATAAATTAGGTGACCCATACTTATTTGAAGATGCTTCTTGGACAGTAAGTTATGATCCTAAAGCTCAACTTTGGATTAGTTTTCATGATTGGCATCCAGATTTACTATTACCTACTAAAGATATATTCTTAAGTACTAAAGAAAACACAGTATGGAAACATAATTTTGTATGTGATAGTTTCTGTAATTTTTATGGAGATCAGCACGGATGTGAAATAGAATTTCCTATAGTAACAGGTCAAAATGTAATGACCACTAGGTCAATGGAGTATATATTAGAATGTTATAGAAGACGTTCTGGAAACTGTGTGGATCAGCATCATGTTCTTGATTATAACTTTGATACAGCTATAATATATAACTCAGAGCAAGTATCAGGATATCTAAACTTAAATTTATATCCTAAGAATGATATTAATCTTTCGTTGCAATATCCTAAACTAAATGGAAACTTAGCCTCATATGACATTCTATACTCTAAAGAAGAGCAGAAATATAGATTTAATCAATTCTGGGATATAACCAGAAACAGAGCTGAATTCCCAACAGGATCTAATTATCCTCCAACAGGACCATTAGTACCTGGTACAACAATTCTACAAGGTAATTACGATTCAGAAAATACTTGGATTACATCTCAAGATGGGCACACAAGAATTTTAAATTCTGATAATATGGATTATAATAAAGCTGAATTGGAAAGAAAAAAATTCAGACATTATTTAAATTTCTTAAATTTAAGAAAGGATCAGTGTGATGATGTAAACATGATTATAAAACTAAGCAATAGTAAAAATCAATATTCTCCTAGATAATGTACAATAAAAAAGTTCTTACAAAAGCTACGAGGAATCTTAACAAAGTTAAAGTACGTGTTAAGAAAAGACCGCCTGCAAATCAAGATAGTATTATTTCATCTAGATCAGAGTTAGATGCATTTGTATATCCTACTATGGATAATACATCTTTAATGAAAGAAGGTGGAGAAAAGCAATTTGTAAATTCTAAAGAACATGGAGTTGATGCTCCTGAATATTTTCAAGTACAGACAGGAGAATCACCAATTCACGGAACAGGGGTGTTTACTAATGAAGTAATCCCGGCTGGTTCACCAATAGGTGTAACTCATATTAGAAAAACTTTTGAGCAAAACGGTAATACTTATAAAGCTCCGTTTCCTGCAAAAGTATTAGGTGGATATAATCACAGTGAAAATCCAAATGTTATTGAAGTAGATAATGGTGATCATATTGTAATGGTTGCTCTTAGAGATATACAACCTGGAGAAGAGTTAGTATCTAACTATAATGATAATACTACTGAAGATCTGGAAAAACCAGAAGACTTTAAAAATGAGTTGACTAAAGCTAATATGGGTTTAATAACAAAAGGTGTAAAACCTGTATTAAATCTAGCTACCCATAAAAATCCTGCAAAAAGATTTATTGGTCAAAGATTGGTGGATG
>ERZ887849.579-NODE-579-length-38836-cov-10.071710_pt1 | contig 38836 bp, 35 predicted proteins | sample MGYA00521267_ERZ887849 | MGnify/ENA primary metagenome ERZ887849 (study PRJEB32303, sample SAMEA104408601) | aquatic metagenome | biome: Brackish water; feature: Pelagic; material: water | place: Baltic Sea | collected 2014-06-06T16:11:00 | depth 2,863 m ... | reverse complement strand
CAGGCTTGTCAGGCTTGGCAGATGCCGCAGTAAGCAACACCTTAGACGATACTTTACCGCGCCTAGTGGCATTGGCATACCTAAAAAAAACGGAAGAACCGATCGAATTTATCGATTCACTGATCTGCTGCAAACATTGGTTGACCCAAGCAGTTTGCGTGCTCGCCCCCGACGGGTATCATAGTGGTTTGCTATGTGATGGGAGCAGCTGCTTTGGACTTGAGTGCCGTGCAGGCTTTGCAGCTGACGCTGGTTGTGGTCAGTTTGGTGTTCGCTGCTGCGTGCTTTCTGGGTTGGCATTTGTTCGACCGCCCGCGGCACGCGTTGGTCTGGGGCGGGGCGTTTCTGCTGGCTGCGCTGCAGTACGGGCTGAGCCTGGCTCGTGAGGCTTTCCCCTCCTACGAGCTGTGGTGGATTATCGTGAATCTGGTGTCATGCTTGTTAGTGTTGGGCGCGGCCCTGGGCCACCGGGTGCGTCTCGGCCTTGCCACCTCGATGTATCACTTGGCGGCGCTCGTGGTTGCGATTATGGGGCTGCAAATCGTCTTTACCCTGATAGTCCCGCGTACCGATGTGCGCGTCGCTCTGGGCCCGGGGGTGGCGTGCGTGGCGTTCCTGCATATTGCCTGGATTCTGCTGCGCCACGGACCGGAGCCGCGCCTCGCCCAGCACGTTGCCGCTGGGGTGCACCTGTTGTTCGGCCTGGCACAGGGCCTGGCGACAGGCATCGCTTTGCAACTTGGTGTTGATGAGGCCACTCTGCAACAGCGCGAGGCCTACAATCTGGTCAACTTTGCTCTCATGCCCACCTTCTTTGTGGCCATGGGTGTGACTGTGATCTTTCTGCTCGCGACCGACCTGTCCAATCGACTGGGCCTGCAGGCCGTTACGGACCAACTGACACAGGTCAGTAACCGGCGTGGCTTTTTATATGTCGCAGAGTCGCTTATGTCCACGGCGCGCAGGTATACCCGGCCGCTGACCATCGTGCTGGCGGACATCGACTATTTTAAACGTATCAACGATCGCTTCGGTCATGCAGTAGGTGACCGAGCTCTGGTGCATTTCGCGCAGATTGTTCGCCAGTGCGTACGTAATGAAGATGCGATTGGGCGTATTGGTGGTGAAGAGTTTGCGGTCTTGATGGGTGATTCGAGCGCCGAGGATGCGGGCCGCATGGTCGCTCGCGTGCGCCAAATGTTGCTGCAACAACCTCTGTTGGAGAGTGGGCAGATGATCGCCATGACCGCGAGTTTTGGCATTGCCGAGTTTGAGCGCGAGGACAGTAAAGAGGAGTTGCTCCTGAGGGCCGACAATGCGCTTTACGAAGCCAAGGAGTCGGGCCGCGATACTGTGCGCGTTGCCGGCAACCGGCATCTGGTCGGTATGGTATCTCACGGCTGACTTGACCATAATCAGCCAGGCCTTGGTGCCCCGATAAACATAACGATTTTCTGACCACGGAGTTGAGCATGTCCCTGCGTAAATTTAAGCACGCTGTTACCCTGATTTTGATGAAAACCCTTGCCGGCCTGGCTGCTTCGCCGGCGTACATGGTGTACATCGGCTCGGGTAGTGCGGTGCAGCTTTGCCGGCACATGGTGCGCAGCGGTACACGCAAACTTTTGGTGGTAACAGACAAGCCTTTGAGGGATTTGGGTATCGTTGACCAGGCCACGTTAGCGTTGGCGGGCAGCGACGTCTCGGTGGTCATTTATGACGGTGTAGAGCCCAACCCAACCTATGCCCAGGTTGCGGCAGGCCGTGCATTGATGCTTGAGCATGGCTGCGACGCAGTACTCGCCATCGGCGGCGGCTCATCGATTGACGCGGCAAAGATTATTGCTGCATCTGCTACCAGTGATGAAGACCCCAAAACCTGGGTGGGTTTCGGTAAGGTGAAGCATGAGGTCCCCGCACTCTACGCCATACCGACAACCGCGGGCACAGGGTCTGAGGCCACTATGGGGGCGGTGATCTCTGACAGTGTGACGCATGAAAAGGGCGTGATTTCCGGTGCCACGCTATTGCCCGCCGCGGTGGCTCTCGATTCCGACCTCATGCTGGGCATGCCGGCGGCGATCACCGCGGCGACTGGCATGGATGCGCTTACCCACGCCATCGAGGCGTATATTTGCGTGTGGGACCGCGGCACCCGCAAGCAGCATTCGAGCATGGCGGTGCGTTTGGTGTTTGCGCACCTGCGCGACGCGGTGGCCGATGGCAGTAATCGCGAGGCCCGTGATGCCATGGCCTTGGGTGCTTACTATGCGGGTATCGCCATTAACCAGGTCAATGTGGGCAACGTACATGCTATCGCTCACCAGATTGGCGGTAAATACGGTATTCCCCACGGCTTGGCGAATTCGCTGGTACTGCCGCATGTATTGAAGTTCTGTCGCACAGAGTCTGTGAACGAGTTGGCGGAGCTGGCGCTGCTTGTGGGTGTGGGTAAGCCTGGCCAGTCGGCTGATCAATTGGCAGGCCAGTTTATTGATGCGGTGATACAGCTGCGCGCTGATGTCGGTATTGCAGAAACGTCTGACCGCATTCGCAGTGAGGACTACACCTACTTAACCGACCTTGCTTTGAAAGAATGCGAAGGCTACCCGGTGCCCAAGTTGCTGGAGCGCGACGCCACGATGGGAATATTGCGCGCCATTACGGCTTAGCGGCCCTGAGCCCGCGTCGTACACCCTGGAGTTTCCCGCTTGGCGTCAGGATTCTGCGGTGGCTGATGCGGGCAATGTATCCAGCCAGCGGACTGCCAGCGCCATGAAGTGCTGAAAGTCGCTGCCGGGCCCCTCGGAACAGGCAAATCCGTGTTCCGCGCTGCCGTAGTGTTCGTGCGTAATTGGAGCGCCCGCGGCCTGCAGTGCGGCGGCAAGCGCTCGGCCTTCGTCGCGCAGTGGGTCGCGCTCTGCGGTAATCAGTAAGCAGGGCGGGAGCGCACGCAGGTCGGTTCGCCGCAAGGGCAGCATGCCTGCGGCTTCAGCGTCTTCAGCCGTTTGCCCCGCCAGCCAGGTATCCCAGAACCAGCGCATCAAGCCGCTGGTCAATGTTTGGCCCCGTGCTCGTTCCAGGTAAGACGGGTGGGGCTGGCTGTAATGATCTGCAACGGGGTAGAGCAGCAGGGTACCCGCTAATTTTGCCCGCACATCCTGCGCAACGCCGAGTGCAGTGCAGGCGGCCAAGTGGCCCCCGGCACTGTCACCGGCTAGCACCAGACGGCCGTTGGCGGGGCCTGTGCTTTCGGGGTGCCTGGCCAGCCATTCAGTGGCCTCCAGGCAGTCATTAAATGCCGCGGGGCAAGGGTGTTCCGGCGCCAGGCGATAGTCGACTGCCACCACGGTGCAGCCAGTGTGCTCGCGTAACTGTTGGCAAAATGGGTGGTGGGTTGTCAGGTCGCCGATGACCCAACCGCCGCCGTGAAAGTAAATGATCAGGGGTTTGTTCGCGCCCCGCTTGCTGCTGTAGATGCGCACCTGTAGCGGGCGATTGGGCAGGGGTAGCTGCAGCGTGCTGTAGGGCGTATCGGTGAATTTCCCTCGCCAGGCACGGTGGTTGGCATGTTGGTAATAGCGCCGCGTGGCCCAAACCCTCAGTGCTTGTAACATAATGTGATGGCGCGCTCCCGCGAAGCTTAATCGAAGGCGATGGATTCGGGTAGCTGGTGGTACCAGCGTACGCCGTGTTCATCGGTTGTAAAGTCGATCTGACGCCGCCGCCGCAGACAGTTCAGGTGGGCGATTGTCTCACCCGTGGCCAGGCTTAGGTGGTGCTCGGTAATCTTGCGTTTAAACAACGCTGGAAAGCAATCTACTACGCGTTTCGGCTCAACAAGGTGCTCATAGAGCTGATTGAGCTCTTTCTTGTGAGTCTCGATGAGCTGGGTCAGCCTCACGTGCAGGCCATAGAAGGGGGCTTCATGGGCAGGCAATACCAGCAGGTCCTCTGGTAGTAACTCGCGGATGCGAGCACAGGATTGCAGCCACTCCTGCAGCGGGTCACTCTCGGGCTCAGTTGGAAATACGCTGACGTTGGGTGTAATGCGTGGCAGTACCTGATCGCCGGCAATCAGCAGCTTTAGCGCGGGGCAGTACAAGCAGGCATGTTCTGGTGAATGCCCGCTGCCGACAATGATCTGCCAGTACCGGCCGCCAATGGTCAGCGTTTCGCGGTCTTTCAGGCGATGGAAGCTGTCGGGCAGGCGATATACCGCGCGGCCGAATCCGCCGAAGGCTTTGCGGTAGCTTTCCAGCTGTTCTTCGCTGTAACCGGCGGCCTTGAAGTAGCGGATTGCGACTTCCGGGGCGGGCTTGCCGGTATCACTGACCAGTGAGCGGCACATCAGGAATTCTTCGCGCGTCATTAGCAGCTGGCAGTCAAAGCGCTCGGTTAGCCAGCCGGCCAGGCCAACATGATCCGGGTGCATGTGTGTGCAGATTACGCGCGTGATGCGCTTGCCGCTGAGGAAGCCGGCGAACAGGCTCTCCCATATTTCACGTGAGCGGGGGAGGTCGAGGCAGGTGTCCACCACCACCCAGCCGTCACCGTCCTCAAGCAGCCAGAGGTTGATGTGGTCCAGGCCCATGGGCATAGGGAAGCGAACCCAATAAACGCCCTCCGCAACCTGCTGCGGCACACCCGCTTCTGGATTCACCGCACGGGTCCAGGGGTATAGTAGTCCGGCGTAGGTTTCGGGGTTGGCTACGAGCATCAGAAGGTCCAGGCTGAAAAATGGCAAGGCGGCTATGTTCGGCGCTGGAGGCGGGAAAGTCCAGTGGTGGAGTCGCGATGCGGCGGGCGCGCTTTTTTGGTGGGCACTACAACGATGGGCCCGTTATGCGGTAATCAGCTAGCCTCACCGGATAGGGTTTGTTGTTGGCTGAGCTCGCCAGTGCTCTGTCCAGCTATGTTTAAATAGCAAGGTTTCTTCGACATAGATAGTTGCTATGTCTATTACATCGACACAGGTTGTTCAAATTCTCTACCTTTGTCGAAATACACAAGGAATATGTACATGGATTGGCGAGAAGATCAGCAAACTAGCTCAAGCCGCTGGTTGAACGTTTTACAGCAAATAATGTCCGGCAACGAAAAGCTTTTCCTCAACTTGCCGCTGCTGCGTTTGATGACCAGCGACGGTAACCAGCTGCAGCCCTACCAATAAGCTTCATTGAGACCACTTACCATGTCACCAGCAGATACTCTGCGCCTGCTATTACTGTCGTCGCTGTGGGGATTCTCGTTCATCTTCATGCGCGTAGCGGTACCTGAGTTTGGCGCGCTGGCGCTGATGCTGGTGCGCATGGTGTTGGGCACGGTGTTGCTGCTGCCGTTGTTACTGCGGCGTGATTATTTTCGCCTGCTACGGTTGCATGCCGGGCCGCTGTTTGTGGTGGGGCTGATGAACGCCGCGCTGCCCTATACGTTTCTCGCGCTTGCCACCCTGCGCCTGGAGGCGGGCGTGACGTCGCTGATTAATGCCGCGACGCCCATTTGCACGGCGCTGATTGGTGCTGCCTTTTTTGCCACGCCGATTATGCGGCAGCAGGTGCTGGGGCTGGCGCTGGCCTTTGCCGGCGTGGGCGTGCTGTCTGCAGGGCGCCTAGATTTTAGTGCGGGAGGTGACGGGTGGTTCATTCTTTCTGCGCTGGGTGCAACGCTCTGCTACGGGTTTGCGGGCAATTACTCCCGCACACATTTGGCGCACCTCCCAACCCGTGTGTTGGCTGCCGGCACATGCGCTACGAGTAGTGTTATTTTGCTTTTACCCGGCTTGCTGCTCTGGCCGGCGGAGCCGCTCAGCGGTATGGCCTGGGGTGCGGCCCTGGGGCTGGGCGCCATAAGCACGGCGGCGGCGCTGCTGCTTTACTTTGGTCTGCTGGCGAGCGCCGGTGCTACGGCCTCATCCACGGTCACCTTGCTGGTGCCGATCAGTGCCTTGGTCTGGGGTTTCCTGCTATTGCAGGAGCCCGTCACCCTGCAGGTGCTGGCGGGCATGGCGATCACCTTGCTGGGCACGGGGATCGCCACCGGTGTGCTTAAGCGCGGGCGCAAGCGCGCGCTGGGTTAATAGCGCCCGACCCTGTGAGCGCTAATTGACGCCCCGCGCTTGGTCGCCCCAGTAACGCGCGCGTACGGCTTTTTTGTCGGGTTTGCCAACAGGTGTGAGGGGGATTGCATCCACATAGTCCACACTCTTGGGAGCCTGTACCGAGCCCTTGGCATCTTTGACCTGCTGCTTGAGTTCAGCTGTCAACGCGTCGTTGCCGGTGATGCCGGGCCTTAAGACAACCACAGCCTTTACCGCTTCACCCCATTGTGCATCGGGTACACCAATCACCGCGACCTGCTGCACCGCCGGGTTGTGGGTAAGAACGTCCTCTACTTCACGCGGGTAAACGTTAAAGCCGCCGGTGACAATCATGTCCTTGGTGCGGTCGACAATATGCAGGAAACCGTCTTCGTCCAGCCGGCCGATGTCGCCGGTGTGCAGCCAGCCACCGGCGAAGGCTTCGGCCGTGGCTTCTGGCATGTCTTTGTAGCCGCGCATCACCAGCGGGCCGCGCACGCAAATTTCCCCCGCCGCACCGTCTGCAACGGGTTTGCCTTCGGTGTCGAGCAGGGCGAGTGGCACCCAAGGGGAGGGACGGCCGCAGGCGCCCAGCCGTTCCGGTTTGCTCAGGTCATGTTCCAGCCGGCGCATATTCGCCACCACCATCGGCGCTTCGGACTGGCCAAAAAACTGGTAGAACACGGGGCCCCACAGTTCGATTGCCTGACGCAGGCGTGCCGGGCTCATTGGCGAGGCGCCATAAAAAATCGACTCCATGCTGGACATGTCGGCGTTTTTTGCGCGCGGCGCGTCGAGCAAAAAATACAGCATGACCGGTACTAACATGGTGGCAGTGATGCGGTGCCGCTCTACCATGTCGAAAAACGCATCGGGGCTGAACCCCTGCATCACGTAAAACGCCCCGCCTTTTTGCAGTACCGGAATAAAGAAGGCGGCCGCAGCGTGGGACAGCGGCGTGGCAATCAGCATGCGCAGGTCGTCAGGAAATTCCCACTCTGCCAGCTGGACTTGGGTCATATAGCTGGTGAGGCGGTAGCTACTCATGACGCCCTTGGGCCGCCCGGTGGTGCCCCCGGTGAAGTTGACCGAGGAAATATCGTCTGGGCTGATGTCGGGCGCTACCAAGGGTAGCGGGGTAAAACTGTCGGCCAAGGCCAGATAGTCTGTACCCTGCGCGCTGGGGCCGAAGGCCAGCAGCAGCTTGACGCCAGGCACCCGCGCCTGCAATTTGGCGGCGTGTTCGTCAAAGGTGGTGGGGTCGAAGACCAGTGCATCGATCTCAGCGGCTTCCAGCACATAAGCGTGGTCGTCCAAGGAACCCATGGGGTGCAGCGGCGTGCCGATACACCCGTTGATCTGCATGGCTGCAATATTAGCCAGCACCTCCGGGCGGTTCCCCGAAATCACGGCGATACGGCTGCCCTTGCCCAGGCCAACCGCTTGTAGCGCCTGCACCAGCTGGCTGGTGCGCTCCCGTACTTCCCGATACGTGGCGACCTTGTCGCCGAGCAGCAGGCACGGCCGTTCTTCGTAGCGGTTCAGGCCCTCAATCAGCAGGTGTGGCATAAGCGGGGGGTTGTACAGCGCACTGTTATCCATGCTTGCCTATCCTCCTTGCCTTTACTGCGGGTCGACGCACAGTCCGCGGGCCAGGGCGGTGAACATGTCAGCCACGCCGCGTTTGCTTAGTGCCGCATCTGCCACCATGCTGGAGCCGTGGAAGGTGCCCGGGTAGGCGTGGATTTCAGTGGACACACCGGCCGCCAACAGGCGTTGGGCGTAGACCAATGCTTCGTCGCGCAGTGGGTCGAATTCCATGGCGGTGATACACGCAGGCGGTAAGCCCGCAAGGTTCTGCGCCCGCGCGGGAGCTGCCAATGCCGGGACATCACTGCTGCCACGCTGATACTGCGCGCCCAGGTAGTGGTCCCAGCTTTGCTCAGCGTTGGTGCGATGCCAGATCGGTGTGTCAACAAAGGCCTGCATACTCGGTGTATCGAGCCGGTCATCCAGCACGGGGATAGACAAAAACTGGTAGCACAGTGCTGGCCCGCCCTCGTCTCTGGCGCGCAGGGCGCACGCTGTGGCCATGCAACCGCCAGCGCTCTGCCCCATGATGCCCAGCCGCCGTGCATCAATGCCCAGCGCGTCGCACTCTGCGTGGGCCCACTGCAGTGCGGCATAGCAGTCATCCAGAGGCCCGGGGAACGCGGTTTCCGGCGACAGGCGGTAGTCAACCGATACCACCACAATTCCTAGGTGCTTGCTGATGGCGAAGCAGGTGGCGTGCTCACTGTCGAGGTTGCCGAATACGAAGCCGCCGCCGTGGATATACACCAGGCCGGGCACTTTGCCGCTGGCTCCCTCCGGCTGATAGACCCGCACGGGGACATCGGGCGCGCCGTTGATCCCTGGAGCGGCATGATCCTTGATCGTGACACCCGAGGTGTCCAGTTCGGCATTCATGGGGCCGATTATGGCGTCCATGGTGGCGCGCATTGTAGCCGGGCTGGACAAGTCGAAGGGTGGCAGAAAGTCGAGGATAGGGCGCAGTTCGGGGTCGATGTTGTATTTCATGGTGGCGGGTTGCTCCTGAATTTTATTGTGTGTCGTCATTGTGTGATCTGCGCGTGATGCTGTCACGCGCTCTGGCAGCCGCTGAGTGCAAGTATGAAAACCGGCCCGCAGCTTTGCGTGTTGGGCATGTCGCGTTCTCTCACCTTAGGCCTGACAGTCCAACACGATTTTCCCCGGCACGGCGCCGGCGTCGATTAGCCGGTGCACGTCGGCGGCGTCGCGCAGGGGGCGCACCTCGGCGACAGCTGGATACAGGCGGCCATCTCCCAACCACTGCATCAGCGTGGCTACGTCCGCGCGGAATTCTTCAGGCAGTTTGCGCCGCCGGCTGAGAATATTATAGAAACTGCTGCTGCGCCCATCGGGCCTCAGCCTCCATAGCCCCAGCAATTTTGCAAAACCCCATAGCAGGCTGGGCACGCTCTCTTCCCCGGTGGTCACCTGCAGCGCGCCAAAGCCGACCAAGCGGCCACCTTTCGCTACACAGCGATAGGAACGTGCCCAGGACTTGCCGCCGATGGTATCGAATACGGCCTGCACGCCCTTGCCCTCGGTGAGGCGATCGATTTCAGCGACAAAGTCGGCGTTGCGGTAGTCGATCGGCGTTGCGCCGAAGCTGCGCACCAAGTCGTGTTTGCTGGCCGACGCGGTGCCGTACACAGTCAACTGTAGCTCGCGCGCCAGCTCCAGTAATGCGGTGCCGACTGCGCCGCCCGCGGCGTGCACTAAAATAGCATCGCCGGGCTGCAAGCTGCACTCGCGAGTTAACATCTGCCAGGCGGTGGTGTAAGACAGCATCATGCAAACCGCCTGCACCGGGTCTATCCCTGCCGGGCAGGGCACGACGTGATCGGCAGCGACGCACAGGTACTGGGTGTAGCCCCCAATCGCCGGCATATCCGCAACAGCATCACCGACCTGCAGGCCACTGACGCCACTGCCCAGCGCATCGACTACACCGAACCAGTCGTAACCGGGTGTGAAGGGAGGTTTTTCTTTTACATCCACATACTGCCCTTGCCGAACAATGGTGTCGGTAAAACCGGTGCCGGCCGTGAGTACTTTCACCCGCACCTGTCCGGGGCCCGGCTCAGGCAGGCCGTGCTCTGTGACCAAGTGCAAATTTTCCGGGCCACCAAAGGCGCTGAGTTCTATGCGTTGCCAGTCTGTTGATTTCATGCCTGTGGGTTCCTGATGGTGTGATAAAACGCTGTGCGAAGAGTATGTCTGCGCGGGAGGGTTCTGTCTAATTTGCACGGTGTTATGCTGTTACATCTCAAGGGTTTAAGGAGCCTGTGGATTGACCACGTCGCTGCGCCAGACTAATCTGGCCAAACTGGCTGGGCAGGAGTTCGATGTGCTGGTGATTGGCGGCGGCATTAACGGTGCCGTGTCCGCCGCAGCCTTGGCCGGGCGTGGCGTGAAAGTGGCGCTCATCGAGCGTGAGGATTTCGCCAGCGGCGTCAGTTCGCAGTCATCCAACCTGGCTTGGGGTGGTATCAAGTATCTCGAAAGCTATGAGTTCCTGCTGGTCAACAAGCTGTGCCAGTCGCGCAATGAGTTGATGCGCGCGTACCCTTCTACCGTCAAAGAGATCCGGTTTTTCACCAGCATTGAGCAAGGATTTCGTTGGCCACCGTTTGTCATTTTCCTTGGCAGCTTGTTGTACTGGGTTATGGGGCGTTTTAAAACAAAGCCCCCGAGATACGTGAGCGCTCGCAAGCTTGAAGCAAGCGAGCCGGTGATTAATACCCGGAAGGCGGCGGGGGGGCTGGAATATTCTGATTGCTACCTGTACGACAACGACGCCCGCTTTGTGTTTGGCTTTGTGCGCAAGGCGTTAGATTACGGCTGTGTGGCGGCCAACTATGTTGAGGCTACCTCACTGCGCCGTGAGCAGGGCCGGTGGCTGGTGGAGGCACGCGATGCCACCAGTGGCGAGGTGTTTACCGTGGCCGCCAAAGCGTTGGTTAATGCCGCAGGCCCGTGGCTGGATGGCCTCAATCAGGCGGCACAGGTGCAAACCACGCATCATCATGTGTTCTCCAAGGGCATCCACCTGATCGTTGACCGGGTGACCGATAACAAGCGGGTGCTCACCTTTTTCGCCAGTGACGGAAGGCTCTTCTTCCTGATTCCGATGGGTTCACGTACCTGTGTCGGTACCACGGATACGCGGGTGGAATCCCCCGAGGTGGGCGTGACGGACGAAGATCGCGATTTTGTGTTGTCGAATATCAACGCATTACTGGATATGGACCCCCCGCTAACTCGCGACAGCATCATCGCTGAGCGCTGCGGCGTGCGGCCACTAGCGGTGGGGGGCGACGGTGGTTCCGCAGATTGGGTGCAGCTGTCGCGCAAGCACGTATTGGAAGTCGACCGCGAGCAGCAACATCTGAGCGTGCTGGGCGGCAAGCTTACCGATTGCCTGAACGTGGGCAACGAGGTGGTGGCTGAGTTGGCCAAGCTGGGCATTGCCGTGCCGGAACCTGAAGCGCAGTGGTATGGCGAGCCTCCCGCAGAAGTTCATCAGGAGTACTTGCGGCAGGCCCGCCTGATGCAACTGGACGAACTCACCGCGCCCACGTCATCGGAGCCGTTGAGTGAACGATTCTGGCGCCGCTATGGCCAGGCCGCCTTCCACCTGCTGGAGCGCATTCGTGCTGATCGCAGCTGCGCCCGCCTGCTGATTGCTCGCGCTGAATACACGCGCTGTGAAATGGAAATGACGGCCCAGCGCGAAATGGTGGTGAAACTGGAGGACTTTATGCGGCGCCGCTCCAAGATCGAACTGGTGCTGCGCCCTAACGAGATTGCCGACGCGCCAGGGCTGCGCCAAGCGGCAGAGATACTCTTTGGTGCCCAATCCGAGCAGCGCCTGGGGGAGTATCTCAGTACGCATTCGGAATAACCCAAACCAATAAGAAGAAAGGGAAAAATATGAACTGTTATTTAGACGTTATGAAGAATCGATACGGGCCCAACCCGAAGGTCATTTAGTAGTTTTTGGAGTCGGAACGCCATTGATCACCCCGTTTACCGCGCTGGTTTGTCCGCTGGATAGTCATCCGCTTACGCTGGCGAATGGCAGTTGGAGCTGCACAGATGGCCACAGTTTTGACGTTGCACGGCAGGGTTATTGCAACATGCTGGCGGTGCAGAACAAACGCTCGCGCGACCCGGGCGACAGCCGTGACATGGTGGCTGCGCGCTCCCGCTTTTTGCAGGCAGGATTTTATCAGCCGCTGGCGGCCGCTGTGACACGCCAAGTGTTGTTGACTGCGCTTCCCGCAGCACCGCTGAGTTGCCTTGATGCAGGCTGCGGGGAAGGTTACTACCTGCGTGAGCTTGCAGCCGGCATCAATGATGATCGCCAGCTGCGCTTGGCGGGGGTGGATATTTCCAAGTGGGCCGTGCAGGCGGCCGCGCGCCAGAGCAGGCAGGTGAACTGGTTAGTGGCAAGTAATGCGCAATTGCCGGTGGCCTCGCACAGCATCGACCGGCTGCTGTGCCTGTTTGGGTTTCCCACCTTTGCGGAGTTTGCGCGCGTTGTGAAGCCAGGAGGCGAGCTATTGTTGGCGGAGGCGGGGCCCGCTCACCTGCAGCAGCTGCGCGAGATGATTTATCCTGAACTGAAGCCATTGCAGGCCAAACCGCTGCCAATTGCCGACGGGTTCCAGGCCGTGGCGGAAGAGCTCATAGGATTTGATTTGGCGCTCAATACCCCGCAGGCAATCGCCGACCTGCTGGCGATGACGCCTCACATGCACCGAGCCACTCCTGAAGGCCGCAGCAACGTACTGGCGTTGCCGTCTCTGAAGGTGGGCGTTGAGGTGCGGCTTGTACGTTTGTTGCGGGATAGCTGAGCCGCGTAGTGCAAACTATGAGCAACCCTACAGCAGGCTGCTACACGTTGTTTTATAATAATTCTCCCATGCGCATGGCGGGCTACTCTGCATCCACGCAGATATTTCACCGACCCCAAGGATAAAATTGCTATGACCGACGTTATTACCGTTCCTGTTTCCTTCGGAGAAGTGCTGGATAAGATAACCATTCTGGAAATCAAGTCCGAGCGGATAAGTGATCCAGTTAAAAACATGAACGTGCGTAACGAGCTGGATGCTTTGAATACGACCTGGGCAGCTGTAGTGTCCAATGAATCGGCCATTGTTGCGCTGCGCAAGCAGCTCAAGGAAGTTAACGAAGCGCTTTGGGTGATTGAGGACGATATTCGCGACTGTGAGCGGGCGCAGGATTTTGGGGCCACCTTTGTCGAACTGGCGCGCTCAGTGTACGTCACCAACGACCAGCGTGCGGCCTTGAAAAAAGACATTAACCTTGCGCTGGGGTCGCGCTTTGTGGAAGAGAAATCCTATCAAAACTATACGGCTTCGTAAGCCGTAAGCCCTAAGCCTTAAGTGTTGGGCTTGAGCTGGTCAGCACCGGGCCTCTCTGCCCAGCGGTCCAGCATCGCGAGTGCATCCGCCACCGTGACCAACTCCATAGCCCCGGGGACTTCCACTTTCGACCCCCAGTGTGCCTCGGCAACGGTGCTGTGCTTGAAGCGTGCGAGGGCCTCTGGGTAGCGGTCTACACACCATTGCAGGGAATTGTAAGGGCCCGAACGCTGAGGGTTGCTGGCGGCAAACAGGCCCAGCACGTCTGTGCCCAGGCTACTGGCGATGTGTGCCGGGCCGGTATCGGGCGCGACCAGCAGATCGGCCCCAGCCAGCAGTGCGGCCAGTTGCTTTAAAGTGTCTTCGCCGCAGAGGTTCTTGGTAGGGTGCCGCATGGCGCTGGCGATGGCCGCACAGGTTTCGTGTTCAAATGGAGCGGGGCTGCCGACCAGTGTTACCTGCATGCCGTGCGCTTCTATGGCGTGGTCAGCCAGCGCTGCATAGCGGTCCACCGGCCAATTCCTGAGTGCGTGGCTGGAACAGGGGCTTATCACCAGGTTGCGCCGGTCCTGCGCAAGGTGCTGCCGGGCGAAGCTGCGGTCATCCTCGCTAACCGGTATCTCCCAGCGCGGCGCTGCGGGCTGCAAACCCAGGGGTTGCAGAAAACTGGCCAGGCAGTCACGTACATGTTGCTGTGGCGCTGGCGAGATACGCCGGTTGATGCACAGGCCGTGGCCGTCCTTGCTGCGAGCTGGGTCGTAGCCAACGCGTATGCGTGCTCTGATCAGCAGTGAGACAAAGTTCGCCCGAGCCGCAACCTGCATATGCAGCAGGGCATCAAAGCGCCGCCCGCGCAGCGTACGCCGCAGATCGCGGTAGCCGCGCCAGCCCGCACGTTTGTCGAATACGATGAACTCTACACCGGGCAAGTCACCCACCAAGCGGGCTTCGAGCTTGCCAATGATCCAGGTGATGCGTACGCCGGGCAGCTGCTGCTGCAGACTTAGCACGACCGGCAGCACATGGGTGACATCACCTAGCGCCGACAAGCGCAGCAGGCAAATGGACTGTAAGGGCGTTTGCGACATGGCGGGTTCCAGACGCGGTAGAGCTCGGTGCGTCATCATTGCTACACTGCATGTATTCTATCCGAGTCTCCCACTGGGGTCTTTACCGCTGCCTCCTGGCTCTGCGGTTCGTACTGAGGATGTTGAGAGCCGTGAGTGCAGTTACAGAGCACATTGTTTCCGGGGATAGCTCCCTGATGTTGTGCAACCCGGCGATTGACGGCGTGCAGGCAGCGTGGCTGGACCCGCAATTCTGGGGCCAACAGGCGTGCCCGGTGGCGATTGGGGGGCGCGGCGGAGCCAGCTTTGTGCATGCCGATGTTGGCGAATTGGTGCTGCGTGAATATCTGCGCGGGGGCATGATGGCTCGTCTGTCGCGGCGCAGTTATTTGTTCACCGGCTTTGGCCACTGTCGCCCAATGCGTGAGTTTCGCCTGTTGCAGCGCCTGCGGACTCTGGGCCTGCCGGTGCCGGAACCTGTCGCGGCGGTGGCCGAGCGCAATGGCCCGCTGACGTACCGTGCTGCCATCCTGATGCGGCGTATTGCCGATGCCGTTCCGCTGCCAACATCGCCCGCCCTGTGCGAGCCGGCGCTGTGGCGGCGCATCGGTGCGCTGCTGGCGCGATTCCACGCGGCAGGTCTCGACCATGTCGACTTGAATTGCGATAACCTGCTGCATGCGCCAAACGGTATTTGGCTTATTGACCTTGACCGCTGTCGCCTGCGGCCTCCGGCGCTGCGCTGGCAGCAGGCTAACCTGCTGCGCTTGCAACGCTCGGTGGAGAAACGCTGCGCGCACTTGCCTGCGTTGCTGAGGACGGAGCTTTGGGCGGCATTGTTGCAAGGCTATGGGGGTGCGCACTGAGTGCGGAAAGCGCGGACGCATCAACTTTTAAAGGTGACAGCATACAAGGGTTTCCGGTACATCGCTCTCTCAAAAGTATCGATAAAGTATCTTTGGTCACCCCTCTTTCACACCCCTAGGGGGGCATCATGAACAGGTAGGCATACAATGTCTTTTTTGATGCCTTCCAGCATGACCTGTTTCAGTATTCGGCCTTCAAGGTTTTGGGCAAAGATGCCCAAGCCTGCAAATAACTCAAGGTCTGGGAAGACCTTTTTGCTGGCGTTAGTTAAGCATTGAAAGTCTTCACTATTGACCTTTTGCAGACGACGAATCTCAGCCTGCCCATCGGCCTTGGCTTGATGCTGCTCTGCTTCGGCCCCATACCACCTGACCCACTCATAAAGGCTGTGGGTCGTCGTTCCCAATCGTTTAGCAAACACGGCCACCGAGTGGCCGTGATCAGTAACTTGGCGTACTGCTTCTCGCTTGAATTCTTCCGGGAAACTTGCTGCTTATAAAGACCTCTCATTGCCACTTTGTATAAGAAAGGTGTCTAGCAAACTGGTGGTGATTTAACCTTGTAGACATTCTTTGTTTGGTTCCTTTATAGTTTCTTGTTACTTAATTAATGTCACCTTGGATTTTTTTATGCGCTCATTTCGGACTGATTGCCCACGTAGCAAATTTATCGCTACCCTTTTCGTCAGCGCTGCACTTTCCACGGCACTGGCTGCATGCAGTTCTGACGAGCCTAGAGCCGAAAACACCTCGACGACGTTCCGAGTAGGTCTAGAAGGGCCATTGTCAGGTAGCCAGAGAGCCGTAGGCCAAGGCATGTTGCAAGGGGCTGAGTTGGCTGCTGCCAAGCTCAACGCGCAGGGGGGCATAAGAGGCCAAGTGGTAGAAATCGTGCCTATCGACGATCAGGCCGACCCAGAAGTGGCTAAGTCCGTCGCAACCGCAGCCGTCGCGTCTGGCCTCGACGCTGTCGTGGGGCCTTACAACTCCGGTGCCGGAGGGCAGAGTCTTCCGATCTATATCGACGATGGCTTAGTTCCGCTGCGGCTCACGTCGGCTGATGCCACCGCGGGTTTGGGGTTCACGCTACAACCCATGACGTCGCAGATAGCGCCAGTAGCATCGGAGGCTATTGCCGATTGGGCCAGAGCCACCTCAGTGGCAATTGTCGTCGATGCAACGCAAGACTACACACGATTTGCAGCCGAAGCGATCCAGAGCGGTTTGCTCGCGCGCGGAATTGCCGTCATGTCGGTCACGAACATCTCCCCGGGAGCATCGTCCTACGCCGACGAGATTGCGACACCACTGGCCGATGCACCCGATCTAATCTACGTAGTCACTTACTACCCCGAGGCGGCAGTGATAGCCGCCGATTTGCAGGCGTCGGGCATTGATACCACCTGCATAGTCGATTACGGTGGCTTCGACGAGGGGTACATACGCAATGCAGGGGTCGAAATCGCACAAACATGCACGGTCGTTGGTGTTCCTTCGCCTAGCGACTACCCTGGCTCCGAAGCACTCATCGACGCCTTCGAAGACACGTTCAATATGTCACCAGATTCATGGTCTCCGTATACTTATGACTCTGTGTTAATTCTCGCTGAAGCAATCGAACGGGCAAACAGCACAGATGCTGTAGATTTGACCGAGGCGCTCACTAACATCAGCGGTTGGAGCGGCTGGACCGGCACTGTTAGTTTCGAAGCAAATACCGGTAACAGACTGCCTGCCCCAGTGACCCTTAATAGAGTCACTAATGAGGGTAAATTTACTGTTGATTCGTCCTGGGCGGCGGCGGTCGGCTTCATTTTCTAACAAGAATAACTAGTCGAAAGCACCCTGCAGCGTGTTAACGGGCGGGTGCTCGAGCCGGTCATCGCAGTACATGAGTGCCTTCATATATATTGGTGCAGAAAGTGGGTAAGAAGCTGCATGACATAGTGACAGTAGGGTAGCCGATGAAAGTGTTGGTGACCGGCGTGGCCGGGTTTATTGGTTGTGAAACCGCGCGGCAGTTGTTGGCCCAGGGCCACGAGGTGGCCGGTATCGACAACCTCAATGATTACTATGATGTCAGCCTCAAGCAAGCGCGTTTGGCGCGGCTGCGCGGCCACCCGGGCTTCAGTGAAGCGCTGTTCTGTTTGTCGGATGAACACCGTTTGCATGCGTGGTTTGCCCATTACCGCCCTGACGCGGTGATCCATCTCGCCGCTCAGGCGGGTGTTCGCTATTCCATTTCACATCCTCAGGCCTACATCACGTCGAATCTGGTGGCTTTTGGCAATATGCTTGAGTGTTGTCGGCATTTTTCGGTCGAACATTTAGTCTATGCCAGCAGCAGTTCGGTTTATGGCAGCAATGCGCGCCAGCCCTCCAGTGTCAGCCACAGCGTCGACCACCCGGTATCACTCTATGCTGCGACCAAAAAATCCAACGAGCTGATGGCGCATTCCTACAGCCATTTGTATCAGCTGCCAACCACCGGCCTGCGCTTCTTCACCGTGTATGGCCCCTGGGGCCGGCCGGATATGGCGCCGATGATTTTCTGCCGCAAGATTCTTGCGGGTGAGCCACTGGAGGTGTTCAACCACGGTCAACACCGCCGCGACTTTACCTTTATTGAAGACATTGTCGACGGTATTCTGGGTGTACTGGTGAAGCCGCCCGCCCCCAATCCAGCGTGGGACGCGATGGTCGCAGACCCTGCAACCTCCAGCGCACCCTACCGGATTTTCAATATTGGCTGTGAGCGCCCGGTGCACCTGCTCGAGTTCATTGAGTTGTTGGAGCAGCGCCTGGGCCGCAAGGCGGAAAAAGTCATGTTGCCGATGCAGCCTGGAGATGTTGCCGAGACCTATGCAGACGTCAGCGCTTTGCGCGAGTTAACCGGCTACACGCCGCGCACCGGGATCGCCGATGGCGTGGCACAGTTTGTCGATTGGTATCTCGACTATTACGGGGCTGAGTCCAGCCGTTCCTGATACCAGGCAAAGGTATTGACGGCCGTGGTCTCGGCGTTGAACACCTGTTCGATATGTGCCCGTGCAGCCGCGCTTCGTTTCTTCGCAGCAGTGCTATCTTGTAAAGTTTGGGTGATAGCGGCAGCCAGCGCGCCTGCATCCCGTTGCGGCACCAGCAGGCCGGTTTCCCCATCGAGCACCAGTTCTCGTGTGCCACCGGCATCGGTTGCCACCACAGGGGTGTTAACGGCCATGGCTTCAATAACCACGCGTGGCAGGCCCTCGCCACTTTCTGAGGCTGATACCAGCAGGTCTGCGGCGCTGAGAATTTGTGTGACATCGTTGCGGTAGCCGGTGAAGTGAATGCGCTCCGGGTGGGCACAGTGTGCAACTCGTTTGCATACAGTGGGGTTGCTGTCTACTGACCCAATTAGCAGTAAGTGGCAGTTGAGGTCGGCTGGCAGATTGTCAAACGCATCGAGCAGGGTCAGTGCACCTTTCTTGGCGCTGTTGCGGCTAATGCAGCACAGCGTTTTTGCCCCCGCTGGAATACCGAGTTCACTCAAGGCGGCAGGCTCTACAGCGTACCAAGCCAGCTCGTGTCCTTTATGGATGGTTTTGACTTTCTCGGCCGGCAGGTGCAGCCACAGGAAGCGCACGTCCAGCAGCGCCCGCTGTATCGCCTCAGCAACGCACATAATGCCGTCAAGCCGCGGATTGAGAAAGGTCAGCCACGCTTCTGGTTTGCCGTAACCCACCCCGGTGGTGACGCCGCGGTAGGCCAGCAGGCGGGCGCGATGGCCGCGTGCCGCACGCAGCATGCAGGTTACCGCGCGTGAGTTGAAGGCGTGCACGATATCGTAATCGCCTTCGTAGAGGGTTGTGCGAATCAGGTCGGTTGCCTCGCGATCAAAGCGGCCGCGAATCTTCAGCGGAATTACGGTAAGGCCTGCGTCAAGCAGCAGGGCGTGGTAGCGCCCCTCGGGATTGCTGATGACAGCAAATTGCTCCGCTCGCTGCGCCAGGCGAATAAACAGCTCGGTCTCCGGGCGATCGGCACAATCGGTAATGCAGAGAGCTTTCATTGGGCCGGATCCTGTGTCGGCGTTGGAATCCGCGGGAACACCTGCGGTATAGTAACAAGGTGGCGGGCGGCCCCGGTGGGTCGGCGTTTGCCATCATGGCTACGCAGATCGACAAGAGTATACACAATGATTTCATCGGCACGAGGCCAACAGCTTCTGGCGGTTTTGGCAGTTGCCGGGTTTGCCGGGTCTGTGATTTATTCCAGTGTGCTGTCTTCTGCGGTGCTGCTGCTGGCACTGGCTGCCGCTTTGCCTGCGCTGCGTCGGCAGCTGCGCACCGCTGGCTGGGAGCGGCCGCGAGAATTACGCCTGCTGCATTTTGCCTGTTGGTTCCCGGTGGTGGTTTTTTTGCTGTATTGGGTGGTCAGTGGTTTTGATTACCGCGCACTCAAGGAGCTGGACGGCCCGGCGCGGTTTCTGCTGTTCTGGCCGCTGGTAATTGCACTGAGTGCGGCGGGTGTTGGCGCCCGCACTCTGGTGAGTGGCTTTGCGCTGATGGCGCTGGTGGCTGCCGTGCATGCACTGGCCAGCCTGTGGCTAGGCGCGCCGCCGCAGAGCGGGGAGCCGTTGCGAGCGGGCCTTTGGTTAAACCCCATTACGCTGGGCAACCTGTCGCTGCTGGCGTCAGTCGTTTTGTTGTCTGCTGCCGTGTACTGGCAGCGCCTGCAACGAACGTCGTTGGTCTGGCTGGTTTTGGTGTTGGCGGCCTTGGCACTGGGTGCTTCGCTGATGACTCAAACGCGCAGCAACTTGCTGGCACTGCCGTTATTGCTCGCCGTCTTGCTGCCACAGATGTCGGCTCGTCAGCGGCTACTGGCGGTGCTGGCGGCCGTCGCGTTCCTGGCGCTGACGGTATTGGGTAATCCCCGGTTTCTGGCGACGCTAACGGGTTTGCAGGCCGGAGAACTCGATGTGCAAACGTCATCGCGGCTGGCGATTTGGCAGATCGCCTGGGCCGAGTTCGCCGCTCATCCTGGCTGGGGTGGTGGCCTCAATGCTTATCATGATGCGGTGATTGCTCGGGCGGCAGCGGGTAGTTTGCAGCAGCCGGAGTTTGTACTCAACTGCTGCACCCGTCACGCGCACAACGACCTGCTGCAAAGCCTGGCGACACGCGGCTTGCTGGGTGGCCTGAGTTGGCTGCTTTTGCTTGCCATCCCCATCAGCGTGTTTGCGCGTCACTTGAGGGCGCCTGAACCCGCTGTGGCCTTTGTCGCGTCAGTGGGTGTGCTGTTGCCGGTGGCCTATGGGGCCTTTGGCCTCACGGAGGCAGTGTTTTCACGCAGTGTTTTTATTACATTTTATCTGCTTACGCTCGCCACCTGTGGAGCCGCGCTGGTACTCGAGTTGCGTCGCGGCTGCCAGCGCCAGCGCACGGTTCGTGTGTCGGCCATTGTGATCACGCGTGATGAAGAGGAGCATATCGACGCCTGCCTGGCCTCGGTTGCCGCCGTGGCCGATGAAATTATTGTGGTTGATAGCGGCAGTACCGATGCCACAGTGGCGATTGCCCGTCGGCACACGGAGCATGTATTGGTGACCGATTGGCCGGGTTTTGGTGTGCAGAAGCAGCGTGCGCTGGAGCTGGCTTCGGGTGACTGGGTATTGTCTATTGATGCCGATGAACGCGTGAGCAGCGGGTTGGCGGCGGAAATTAACCATGTACTCGCAGCCCCCAATGCGGATGCCTATTGCTTGCCTTGGGCCGTGACCATTTACGGCACCCGGCTCGATTTCGGCCGCAGTGGGCGTGCTCCGTTACGCTTGTTTCGGCGCGAGGGTGTATGCTTTTCTGACGCGTTGGTGCACGAGAAGATTGTGCTGCCGGAGGGTCGCGGTGTGCGTACGCTGCGCGGCAGGTTGGTGCATTTCACTCACCGCGATTTCGGCCATGCCCTGCAAAAAGGTGCCCAGTACGCGTGGCTGGGTGCGCGCGAAAAACATCGGCAAGGGAAGCGCGTGCGCTCTTTGTTGTACCCCACTGCCCGGGGTGTGCTGACGTTTGTGCATGTGTACTTGCTGCGGCTGGGTTTCCTGGACGGCCAGGTGGGCTTCTTGTCGGCGATGCTTTACGCGCAGGTCAGTTTCAACAAGTACGCCGGCCTCTGGACTCAGGGTCGGCCCCGCTACGGGGCCGACTGAGCGGTTACCGCGAGGGCCTTGCGCAATCGGCGGTGCATCTTCAGTTTACGCCACAGGTTACGTGGTTTGGGCTGTGGCGTGGGCCCCGCTGCAAGCGTCTCATCAACCGCATCCAGAATGCGTGCACTGGCGCCGCCATCGCTGAACTCGTGCAGTTCATGGCACAATTCACGGGCCGCATTTAACAGCGCCGGTGGCCGCTCGATGGCTTGCTGCAGAGCCGCCTCCACATCCTGCACGTCTTCTACATCCAGTAACCACGGCCCCGCCATGCGGCTACGGTAGGTCACCACGGGCCGGTCGACGAACATAAATTCGAACATGATGGAGGATGTGTCGCAGAGCATGACATCGGCTTCTGCCAGCAGCGGCAGCAAATCGACATTGCTCTCAATGAAACGCAAATTCGGCCCGCTGAGCTTGCGATAGCGAGCCACAATGTCTGGTTCCATCTTAGGGTGTAAGGTTACCATGAAGCGCCACTTGCCGCTGCTGGCAAGCCTGGAGATAACGCCTTCCAGAGCCGGCGCTGCGGTGATTGTGCGGCTGAATGTTGAGGCGAAAAACACCACGGGCGGTTCTTCGCTCGCCTGTAGCCGGGGCCCGGCAGGCGCGCCCGCCGTGAACAGCGGGTCCAGCTTGGGCCATCCAGTTTTGGCCACGCGAAAGTGGCCATGCTGAGCCGCCAGGGTCGAAAACTTCTCGGTGTCTGCAGTTGCGTGCGTGCAATAAAGGTCGAACCAGCCGCGAATAGTGTAGTGATCACTGACATCCTCGCTGGCGTGCCCTCGCTTATTGCGCGCCAAACCGTGAAACACCTCTACCTTGATTCCCGGCAGAAAGTGCGGCACCCAGTCGCCGGGCACGAAGGTTGCGAGCGCGGGATAGGCGCGCGCCTCTTCTGCCGTGGCCAGCAGTCGTTCATCGGCAGCCAGTGGTGCGCTGCTGCAGCCAGCGACAAACCAGGCGGCCTCGTCACCGCGCCGGCGAATCTCGGCCTGAATCGGCCGCAGAATAGAGTACGCATAAGGCTGGTTTACGAAGAATAAATAGTGACGCATGCGGGTGCCTGGAGTCCCCTGATGACAACAAAGGAGCCTAGCATAGAGGCTCAGCGGGCTGGGCGATAGGGGTCCGGCACGCCGGGCGGGCGGTGGCGGAAGCGTTTGTATTCCCACTGGTACTGAGCTGGGGCTTCTTGCACACAGGCTTCGACTGAGTCGTTAAGGGCCCGTGTGGCGAGGACGGGATCGGGGTCGGCTATCCCCTCCGCACAGCGGCGCACGACCAGTTTAAAGCCGCTGCCGTCGGGCAGGCGCTCGCACCAGGTCATGATTGCTACCGCACCTGATTTTTGTAGCAGCTTGCTGACCAAGGTCATGGTGCGCACCTCTATGCCAAAAAACGGAGCATAGGCGCTACCGGCGCCGCGAGGGCTCTGGTCGGGCAGAATTCCGGCCACCTGCCCCTCGCGCAGCAGTGCGATAAGCCGGGCGAGTCCGCGTCGGTCGCCGGGCACCAACTCCGACCCACCGCGGCTGCGGCAGGTGGTCATGTATTCCTCGAAACCGGGCAGAGAGGGAGGGCTGAACAGGGCGGCCATACGATACTGAGAGGAAAAGTACAGCCCGCAGAGCTCCCAGTTGCCGAGGTGTGGGGCCAATAACAGTAAACCTTTGCCGGTCGCACGGGCTTCGCTGAGCAGTTCCTCGCCCTCAATTTCGCGAATGAGGCTGAGGCACCGATCGAGCGGCCACTCCCAGACCAGCGGAATTTCCAGCGCTACTCTGCCAGTGTGTTGCAAGCTTTCATGTGCCAGAGCTTCGCGTTGTTCGATACTGAGCTGCGGGTAGGCAAGGGCGATATTGGCCTTGGTGACCTGCTTTGATCGATTGGGTAGCCTGTACAGCAGGCTACCCACTGCGGCACCCATACGCTGCGCCCAAACCAAGTTGAGTTTACTGGTTAGTCGAATGAGTGTGATGAGTAAACGCGCGCGCGTGATTGCCATGTGCTGTGTGCTCAATCAATGCCAGCAGGGGTAAAAGAATTCATTGCCACCAAATAATACAGGCTAATTGCCATTGAGATAGGGGCTCGGGTCCTGTGGCCCGGGCCGTGTTTTGAAACGTCGATGCATCCATAGATATTGCTCGGGATGCCTGCGGACTTCGTGTTCGATAATAGCGTTGATGCGCATGGCATCAGCCTGGTCGTCGCCGGAGGGGAAGTGTTCCAGCGCCGGGTGGAAGTATAAGTCGTAACCAAGTGAGTCGCTGCGCCGGAAGTGGCTAAACGCCAGTACGGAACAGCCACTGCGTTCGGCAATGCGCGAGGTTGCGGTAATGGATGCGGCATCTACGCCAAAGAAGGGCGTAAAAACCGTTCCTTTGCGGCCGTAGTCCTGGTCAGTTGCGTACCAGACAGTGCGCCCCGCTCGCAGCTGGCGCAGTAGGCCGCGTAGGTCTTTTGCCGACAAAGCCACACCATAGTGGTGTTCGCGTGCGCGGGTCATTACCGCATTGAGCAGCGCGTTGTTGTGGTCACGCTGCATAACGTCCGCCTCAATAAAGCGGGTAGCCAGCGTGCCGCACAAATCGATCGAGCTGTAGTGTCCGCCTAGAGCCAGAACACCGTTGCCATTGGCCAGTGCGCGTTCGAGGTTCTCCAGCCCATGCACCCGGGTGTAGGGCAGAAAGCTGTCGGGATTGCGAAACCAGGCAAGGCCTATCTCCAGTATACCGATGCCGTTGGAGTGAAAGGCGCGGCGCACCAAGCTGTTTTGCTCAGCGTCATTTAGCTCCGGGAAGCAAAGCCGGATGTTCACTTCGGCGATATGCCTGCGACGGCGCAGCAGGCGGTAGGCAAGCTCTCCCACACCAGTGCCCAGCCACCATTGCGCGCGCAACGGAAATCGAGAGAGCAGCCACATGAAGCCGATCAGTAGCCAGGTTGGCCACCAGCGAGGGTGAAGGTAGCGCCCATAGCGTGTATCGCGGGTACGTTGTCTTGGAGCACTCACGGGGTGGCTCGCTCACTGTCCAGAATCCGAATGGGTAGTCTACCAGCCCAGCACGGGCCGGCGGGAATAGTTGCGCAGCACGAGTGGGAGGCTTTGGGTAGAATGCGCCTTTGTCTTTGCTTCGGGACACTTATGCTGCGCGCGTTGTATTCGTTGGTTTTTCGCCTCGCACTGCCCTTTGTGCTGCTGCAATTGTGGTGGGCAGGGCGCGGCGATACGACGCTGCGCGGCAATTGGCGTGAGCGGCTCGGGTGGGTTACCCCGTCGCCGCGGCCAGTAGTGTGGGTGCACGCCGTGTCGGTCGGCGAAACCATTGCTGCCGCACCGCTGGTTCGCGCACTGTTGCAGCGCCATCCGGGCTGTGAAATTCTTATGACGGCAATGACTGCGACGGGTTCGGCGCGTGCTCGCGCGATGTTTGGTGCTCAGGTTCAGTATGCTTATTCCCCTTATGACACCCCCGGCGCGGTACGTCGTTTTCTCGACAGGGCGCAGCCCGCCGCGTTGGTCATCATGGAGACTGAGCTATGGCCGAATATGGTCGGGCTGACTGAAGAGCGCGGTATACCTGTGGTGTTGGTCAATGCGCGGCTGTCTGAGCGCTCGACACGCGGCTACCGGCGTATCGCTGGCCTTGTGCACCCGATGGTGGCACAGCTGGCCTGGATTGCGGCGCAGGACGAGGATGACGCGCGACGATTCCGTGAGATCGGTGCCTATCCCGATACGGTGTCAGTCACTGGTAGCATCAAATTTGATGTGGTTATCGATGTGTCGGTGCGCCATGCAGCAAACACGCTGCGCGTTGAGCTGGGAGAGGGCCGGCCGGTGTGGATTGCCGCCAGTACTCACGACGGCGAAGATGAGCAGATTCTGGCCGCGCACTCGAAGGTATTGGAACGTCAACCCGAAGCATTGCTTATGCTGGTGCCCCGGCACCCGGAGCGTTTTGACGCTGTTGCGCAGCGGGTACAGGCTGCAGGTTTTGCGCTTGCCAGGCGATCTCTCGGTGCTACCCCTACGGCGCAAAGCCAGGTGTATTTGGGTGACACCATGGGCGAGTTGTTGCTGTTGTATGGCGCTGCTGATATCGCGTTTGTTGCCGGCTCGCTGATTCAGCGTGGAGGCCATAACCCTCTGGAGCCGGCAGCTTGGGGGCTGCCGGTACTGGCAGGGCCCCACGTATTCAATTTTGAAGCGATATACGCGGCTTTGGATAAGGCAGGCGGGCTGATACCGGTGCAAGACGGCGCAAGCCTCGCTGATGCGGTGCTCGAGCTGATCAGCGATGTTGCGTGCTGTGAGCGCACGGGCGCCAGCGCATTGGCCCTGATAGAAGCAAATCGCGGCCCGCTAGAAGCGGTGCTGACAGGTTTAGCTCAGCGTTTGCCGGTATTGGCGGCGCAATCGTCGCCTTAAAGGCTGCCTAGCAGAGCTTCGCGTAGTGCAGGGCGGCTGGTATTGGGCGACAGCCAGATGGCGACAAAGTGCTCGCCAAAAGCCCGGTCTTCGATCACACCCAGCTTCTCACCGTTGAAGAAAAAGGTGCTGCGATTGTCGGCGTCAATTTCCAGGGCAATGACATCATTTTTGCGGACATCTGGCCAAAGGGCTATGAGTTGCCTCATCCAGCCATTGCGGTTTTCGTGTGCGACTTGCAGGTGATCCCATTCCTCACCCGTTTGTTTTACCAGGACGTGTGCCTCGATCTCTCGCAGGTATTCAATTTCCAGCCGCAGCGGGCGCTGGTCGGCTCGGTAACGGCCGTCTGCGGTGTATAAACGAGAATCGTACACGGACCAGAACATCACGTTCAGGCGTGCTTCGCCGACCATTTGTAAGGCCGGGGTAAAGACCGTGGGCGCCGCGGTAGCGGCCATCGAGGCAGCCGCACAGACAAAACTCAGGACGACCTTAGCACACAGGCGATTCATGGTGCGGTTACTCCGATGCCTGAAACAGGCGTTGGTGTAGGGAGTAGAGAGTGGGGAGCATCACAGCCCAGATCACGGCCATGATAAGCAGGCTTTGCCACAGGGGCCAGCCGAATTCCACGGCGCCCAGCCGGCTGCCGGCGTAGTAGTTGAAAGGTAGTACCAGGCCGCCTGCCAGAGCAGCGAGCCAGGGGCGCGAGGCAAAAAAGGCCAGGCTGCGCCCCAAGGTTGTCGCAAAGGCGAGCCACAGGCCACACAACCAAAGCGGTAGCAGCACACCACCGGTGAACTGGAATACGCCAAGCGCACTGAGCCCCGCATCAATCGCCATGCCGATGCCCCCCAGCAGGGCCAACTGGCGGAGTTCGCGCAGTCGCTTCGGGACTAAAGCAAAGTGCAGGCCGATGAGGCCGAGTGTGACTGCCAGTAGCTCGTTTTGACCCAAGACAGCACAAAACCAAGTGCCCTGAAACCACAAAGCATTGAACCAGACTGTCTCCGTGAGCTGCCGTGCAAAAGTCAGGGGAGCGGCTGGGACATCGGCGGCGGGCTTATTCATGCGGGGCATCCGACGTGATTGCATTCTTGGTACGCCCGGCCCTGGCCGCCGGATCAGCCGGCCATCAATGTGCTGGCTTGGTGCCGTGTACGCCGAGGTAGTGCGAACTGAGCGTGGGCTGGGCGGCCAACGGCTCGTTAATCTCGTAAAGACGCTCGTAACGGGTGTCACTGATCAGCCAGCGGCCGTCTTCTTTCACATACCGGTCCCAATACAGAGCAGTGCCGGTGGTTAGTGACTTGTAGTCCAGCTGCCACATGTGGTCCGCCAGATACCAGATTCCAGTGGCTTCCGTCGCGCTGAGGATTTGGATTTCCGGTTGATGGCCGTTGTGGTGGCCTATGGTCCCGGCATTGAAGGCGCCACCGATATTGGCCAGGTAGTCTTCACGGCCACTCACCTTCCATTCATAGGTGCCACCCTTGAAGTGGACTTCAACGTCCTTGTGAAATAGCGGTGCCAGCTCTTCCAGGTTGGCAGTGTCGATGCAGCGGAAGTAGGTGTGCTTGAGCTGCTTGATCGCCTCAATGTCCATCAACTGCTGGATATTGCGGCGCAAGCCTTCCAGGTCGGTGCCGGTCGCCTCGAGAGGCAGGCCCTCAACAATGCCCATCGTGTTCTTGTTCAATTTTTGGCGTTCAGTGCTCATCGCGCTCCCTCCCCGGGTTTATTGTGATCGTCGGTTAGTCTAAGCGGCACATCAACAACGGTCACCACGCGAGAGGCTGAATAGTTAGGCCTTCTCCGTTGAACTGTCTGCGCAGCGCTATGCCCCTGCTGCTTGGTCGCGCTTTATGCAGGTGTCTTGGCTGAGCGCGCGGACAGTCGGTGTTTACCGAACCCCGAAATGCGCCGCTGTTTCGTCCAGTGCCTGCAGCAGTTTCTCCACCAGGGTGTCGATCTCCTCCCGGCTACTGACCAGCGGTGGAGCCATGATCATGGCATCGCCGGTCTGACGAACCATCAAACCGTTGCTGTTGGCTCGGTCTCTGCAGTATACGGCGGCTTGGCTGTCGGGAGCCAATCGCTCCCTGGAATTTTTGTCGCGTACCAGTTCCACGGCGGCAAACATGCCCAGGCCGCGTACTTCACCGACGACAGGATGGCTTTCCAGTTCCCGCAACCGGCTCTGGAAATGGGGGGCGATGTGCTCTGCGGCGCTTTCAATGATATTGGTCTCGCGCAGGGTGCTCAGGGTTGCAAGGCCTGCGGCGCAGGACGCCGGATGCCCCGAGTAGGTGAGGCCGTGGGTGAATTCCCCGCCGTGGGCGAGCAGCACATCCGCTATCTGATCGCTGATCATCACGCCGCCGAGGGGGATATAGCCATTGGTAATGGCTTTGGCGAAGGTCATCAGCTGTGGCCGAATGCCATAGGTGTCGCTGCCAAACCATCGTCCGGTGCGGCCGAAGCCGCAAATGACTTCATCGACAATGAGCAGTATGTCGCGCTCGTCGCAAATGCGCTGTATTTCCGGCCAGTAAGACTCCGGGGGTACGATAACCCCACCAGCGCCTTGTATCGGCTCGGCAATAAAGGCGGCCACATTTTCTTCACCCAGCTCGTCGATTTTGGCTTCCAGCTCGCGGGCGACTTTGATGCCGAACTCGTCCGGTGAGAGGTCGCCACCGTCGGTGAACCAGTGTGGTTGGTTGATATGGTGTACGTAGTTCAGGCCCCACACCTGTTGGTGCATGCCATTCATGCCGCCGAGTGACCCCGCGGCGATGGTGGAGCCGTGGTAGGCGTTATTGCGGCTGATAAAGTGTTTCTTGTTGGGCTTGCCCAGCAGGTCGTAGTAGCGGTGAACGAGCCGAATGTTCGTATCATTGGCCTCAGAGCCTGAATTGGTGAAGAACACATGATTAAAGCGCTCCGGAGTCACCTCCACCAGGGCTTGGGCCAACTCGACCGCGGGCGGGTTCGAGCAGCGGAAAAAGTTGTTATAGAAAGGCAGTTCCTGCAATTGTCGGTAGATGGCTTCCACAATCTGATGCTGACTATAACCGAGGTTGCAGCACCACAGCCCGGACATGCCGTCGAGCAGCTTGTTGCCATCGGTATCGTAGATGTAGATGTGCTCAGCCCGGTTTACGATGCGTCCGCCATTGGCCGCATAGTCACGCAGGTCAGTAAAAGGATGAAAGTGGTGGGAGCGGTCGAGTGTTTTCAGGTTAAGTGCGTCGTTCATGGCAGTGTTCCTGTGTCTCTGCCCGCGATAGCTATAGCCTCGCGGGCGGTGAGCGTTGTTTAATGTAGCGTGGGTTTAGTGTGGCACAGGGCTACCCCGAATCCACTACCCAGAGGTGTGTTTCGCCAAGGATAACCCTGTCAGGAAGAGTGATGGAATGAATACTGTGCAGCAGCACTTGCCGGATTTCTTGAACTACAATCCTGATATCGAAGTCTTCGAAGTTATGTTGCCGGATATCGGCGGCGGCACTTGGTAGTGGCGGCGATTGTTGCCGGGATCTTGTTGGGGATCCAAGGCTAGTTGCAGGCACCCCCGCCTATAACGGGCAGTGCTCATGATCAGGTCCTGCGCACGCGCCCCCAGCACTGGCCAGATGCACGAGAGCGCTTTCGCAGCTCTGCGTTTATTGCGGCCAACTTCGGGGACGAATTTCAGCGCGCGTTTACGCTGCTGAAAGAGCAGGAGATGAATGAGTTTGATTAGCAGGTCACGCCGCTTGAATACGACACTTCTTTTTAGACGGCAGCGACAGGCTGGATGGAATCCTTGTAAGAAAAAGATGGATTAATATCGCTTAAATTCCGAATAGATCAGAGGTAGTATAGTCTCTACGCTAGATCAATAAATTTTGCAGCAAGGAGCTGTTTATGAAGGCACTGAAAACATTCTCTCAAGCCCTGGTCATGGCGAGCGCTGTTGTCGCGTTTGCGCCCGTCTATGCACTGGAGGCACCGGTTACCCAGACTGCTATGACCCAGTCAGCTTTGAGCCCTGCTGATGCACTGGCCATGCTGAAAGCGGGCAATGACCGTTTTGTGTCCGGCGGCATGTTGCAACGTGACCTGCCCGGCCAAGTGAGCGCAACCGCTGCGGGCCAGTATCCGCACTCAATCGTACTCGGCTGCATCGACTCGCGCGTGCCCCCGGAGCTGGTGTTTGATCAAGGCCTGGGCGACATTTTCAGCCCGCGCATCGCGGGTAACGTCGTCACTCCGGAACTGCTTGGCAGCATGGAATTTGCGGCGGCTGTTGCTGGCTCCAAAGTGATTGTAGTGCTGGGGCACACAGAGTGTGGCGCTGTAAAAGGCGCCTGTGACGGCGTAGAAATGGGCAATCTTACCAGCAATCTGGCGCACATCATCCCGGCGGTTGAAGCGGTGCCAACGGCCACCGGGCCGCGCGATTCCAGCAACACTGCCTGGGTAACCGACGTCGCTAAAATGAACGTCTCCCTGACTGTTGCCAAGATCCTCAGCGACAGCCCCGTGCTCAAGGGCCTGGTTGACGAAGGCAAACTAAGCGTCGTCGGCGGCATGTATGACGTGTCTACCGGCAAAGTGGCGTTCCTCGATTGATTCGACGAACTTAGCTGGATATCGCGAGCGCTCCACCCCTGCGCTCCTTTGATCAATATGCTCCCTGCATTCCGCGCCTGCGCTGACTTGCGCCTTGTTACAATTAAGGCAGCACTTTGTTGATGTCTTCAGGGCTGCTATCTTAGGCGCCCGGCAGAGTGGTTGAGGAAGGTCATGGCACAGGAAAAGCGCTGGCGGCGGCTGAATTGGCAGGATCCCTTCTTGCTCGAGCAGCAGCTGTCTGACGAGCAGAGGATGGTGCGTGACAGCGCGCGCCAGTACGCCCAAGGCAAGCTCTTGCCGCGAGTGCGTGACGCTTTTCGCCATGAAGAAACTGACTTGGCGATCTTTCGCGAAATGGGAGATTTGGGTTTACTGGGAAGTACCATCAGCGGTTACGGCTGCCCGGGGGTCGACTACGTCAGCTATGGGCTGATTGCCCGGGAAGTAGAGCGGGTCGACTCCGGTTACCGCTCCATGATGAGCGTGCAATCTTCTTTGGTCATGTATCCCATTTATGCCTACGGTGATGAAGCGCAGCGCGAGAAGTACCTGCCGCGCTTGGCGAGCGGCGAGTGGATAGGCTGTTTCGGCTTGACCGAGCCGGACCACGGCTCCGACCCTGGCAGTATGATCACGCGAGCCCGCAGTGTTGACGGTGGCTATCGTCTCAGCGGAGCCAAGATGTGGATTACCAACAGCCCCGTGGCGGATGTGTTCGTTGTGTGGGCGAAAACCGACGACGGCAAAATTCGTGGGTTCATTCTTGAGCGCGACATGCCGGGCTTGAGCACGCCGGTGATCGAGGGCAAGCTGGCCTTGCGGGCCTCGGTGACCGGGCAGATTGTGCTGCAGGATGTGTTTGTGCCCGAAGAGCAACTGCTGCCCGGGGTGGAGGGGCTAAAAGGCCCCTTTGGCTGCCTGAATAATGCACGTTACGGCATTGCCTGGGGTGCGCTGGGCGCTGCGGAAACCTGTTGGTTCGCGGCACGGGATTACACCATGGAGCGCAGCCAGTTTGGGCGTCCGCTGGCGGCCAATCAGCTGGTTCAGCTCAAGCTGGCGGACATGCAGACCGAAATCAGCCTGGGTTTACAGGGCTGCTACCGGGCGGGCGAGTTAATGGATGCGGGGCAGATTGCTCCGGAGCTGATTTCCCTAATCAAGCGCAACTCCTGTGGCAAAGCGCTACACATCGCCCGCCAGGCGCGCGATATGCTCGGAGGTAATGGTATTTCTGACGAGTATCCGGTGATGCGCCATATGGTAAACCTGGAGGTCGTAAACACCTATGAGGGTACGCATGACGTGCACGCGCTGATTCTTGGGCGTACTCAGACCGATATTCCCGCATTTTAGCGTCCCCGTAGTGCGCTCCGGCCAAGCCGCCACGCAGCACCGCAGTTTTTCTCATATTCGATACACAGTTGATGGTAAATGCATGAAAAAAATTCTCAAAGCTCTACTTGTCTTGTCTGTTGTGCTGGGCGTTGCGTTCTGGGTGCTGGCAACTGGCAAACAGCCTGAACCCTTTATTCCGGGCACGGAGAGCGCAGCGCGGCTGCAGCCGGGGCCGCTCGCCGTGGTGCGAGTTGAGCGCGAGTATGTTGATGCCAGCCGTGCGACAGACGCCAACGGCGACTACCCGGGAGCCTCTGGCCGGCGCCTTGAAACAACCCTCTGGTACCCCGAAGACAAGCAGGCAGCACCGTATCCGCTGCTGGTGTATAGCCATGGCTTCTCGTCTTCACGGCAGGAATCGGAGTCGCTCGCAGAGTACATGGCGAGCCATGGTTATATCGTGATCGCGCCAACGTTCCCGCTGACCAACATGCGCGCTCCAGGTGGGCCTCGTGTGCAGGACGTCGTGAATCAGCCGGGTGACGTTAAATTTCTGATCGATCAGTTACTGGCGGCTTCTGAGAACGCGAACAGTGCGCTTTTTCAGCAGGTGGACGCCGATCGTATTGGCGCGCTGGGGCTTTCTCTCGGAGGATTAACCTCAACACTGGTTGCGTTCCATCCGCAAATGCGCGACCCGCGCATTACCGCGGCTTTATCTATAGCAGGGCCAACCTTTGTCTTTACCGACGTCTTCTACCGTCATCACCCTCTGCCCTTTTTGATGCTGGCGGGTGATATCGATGCCATTGTTCCCTGGGAGGACAACGCCAAGCCAGTGCCAGAGCAGGTGCCTGATGGCGAACTGATAACCCTGCATGGCGCCTCGCACGCAGGCTTTGCCGACCCAGCCGCAGCGATGCGCTGGTTATCTAACCCGGACGCTATCGGCTGCTGGATTGTTCAGCGTTCTATGGGTGATGGCCGGGATGCGTCCTGGTATGACCTCATTGGGCCACCTGAAATGGGTATTAATTACGGCGCTGAATCGGCGCTGTGCACCATGGACCCGCTACCGTCTGCCATGAACCCGCTGCGTCAACAAATGCTCACCCGTGTGATCGTGGGCAGCTTCTTCGACCGAGAGTTTTCCCGCTCGGTAGCGACCCGTTCCGCGGCAGATCGCTATTTACGGGAGGTGCTTGCCCAGGAGCTTACCGAAGGGATGTACGAATCTAGTCGTCCGGCGATGCTTGAAGCACTGCCGACTGTGTCTGCCGATTGAACCCAGATAGGTGAGCTCCTGGCCGGGTGCCCCTAGCCGGGCGCCCACCTTACTGTACGTTGGCTGTCAGCACCTGAATCGGATGTACCTTGGCTTTGGTTCCGTTTGGGTTTAGCTTACGCATGTCGTTTGCCATGGCAGCCAGCGCGGTTTGGCGGTTACCTGGTGCCGGGTGTGTGCTGAGGAATTCCGGGGCGCGCTCACCACCGCCTACGGCACCCATCTTCTCCCACAGGGTAACTGCTGCATCCGCGTCGTAGCCTGCGCGGACTGCGATTTCCATCCCCAGCTGATCTGCCTCCAGTTCTGCTGTACGACTGTTGGGCAGTTCCAGCGCCAATTTGGCAGCTACCGCTGCGCCACCCATAGTGGCGGCGGGTCGGTCTGACATGACGCCTACGGCGACTACACCGAGCGTGGTCGCCATCGCGCGAGACATTCGTTCAGCGGTATGGTTGGCAAGGGCGTGGGAAATTTCGTGGCCCATGATTTGAGCGAACTCGGCATCAGTCAGCTTGAGCTGCTTGAACAGGCCGGTGTAGACGGCCATACGCCCTCCCGCCATGCACCAGGCATTGACGGTTTCAGCATCATCAACGATCGCGACACTCCATTCCCAATCGGCGGAGCGCGGATATTCCTCAATGGCGACCGACACCAGCCTGCCAGTAATTGATGCAACGCGCTTGGCGAGGGCTTTGTCGCTGGACAGTTTGTCTTCCTTGCTCAGGTCGGAAACCGTGCTCAGATAGGCGGCGCGGGATTCTACGATCGCTGACTCAGGAGAAATCAGCATAAATTGCGAACGCCCAGTGGGGCTGGTGGCACAGGCCGTTAGCAAGCAGGCAAAGACAGCCACAAGAAAAAGGTTTTTCATAAAAAATCCCTCGCGATGTAGCGGCTAGTTTAGCCGATTTTCGCGAGGGATTTTCGCTATCCGTGAGTGATCTTAGAAGGGTAGGCCGTCATCGATGGCGTGGCCAGCTTCTTTTGGCGTGATAAGCCCCGGGGTATAGACCATGCCGTTGAGCTCGGCACGGATTTCAGCCGCCGTTTCGGGCGTGGCAAAGAACTGGGAGTACCACTTGCGGCCAGTGCGGAACGGGCCATCAGTTTTCATTTGCATGACTTTTATCGCGGGGCGCTTGAACTTCCACACGTTGAAGTCGGCTCCAAAGGCCTCCAGTGCGTTGGCCTGAAATTGTTTTGCGGCTTCTTTGTCGAGCGCACTGGCGGGTGATTCAGTGCCGCGATATAGCACAGCATGCCAAGCCTTCACCTTGCCATCGTCCACGGGCGTGTTGGCGATCAGTTCAAACATCACCGCATCGCCAAACACCTGTTTGGACAGCAACACGCCGGGGCCGGTGTACCAAGTGGTGGTGTATAGGTAGGTGTTGTAGAGCTGCATTGCGCCGCCCTGACGCTGGATGTACACCTCGTCCTTAAACTCGTTCTCGAAGTATTCACAGGGAGCGCCGTGAGTCGGGCCCAAGTGGCGGCAGTCTGCCATATTGTCGATGATTTCTTGCGGGTGTATTTCCAGCTCACCCAGGTGGTCCAACTCCCACTGTACCCACTGGGGATCGTTCCATTGCTTGAGCAAGGGAGCATCGTAATCTGGTGCGCGGCCATCGGGGTCGTACCAAGCCATCACGCAGCCCACGTTGTCGACCACCGGATAGGAGCGGATTGACGCGGACTTGGGGTAGGGGCCTTCCGCGTAAGGGATGTCGTCAACATCGCCTTCAGGGCTGTAGCGCCAGCCATGATAAGGGCAGCGGATTGAGTCGCCCTCAATTTGCTTGCCATTTTTGACGATCATGGTGCTGGTGCTTGCCGTCAGGTGAGTTCCCATGTGCGCGCAGTAGGCGTCCAGCATAATGGGCTTGCCGCTTTCGCCGCGGTACAGGGCAAGATCCTGACCGAAAAAACGCACGGCCATAGGGCCTGCATCCAATTCTTTGCTTTCCGCTACGATAAACCAGCCGCGTGGAAACGTGTTGGGTCCGAGATTGTAGTCAGCCGCTGTGGCCATGGTGGAGACCTCCTGGAAATGCACTCTGCACAGGAGTATAGCGTTTGCGGGTGCGGCGGGCATGTTGTGCGGCACACTCGCAGCCACGCGGCAGGGTTTGGCTCAACTATTTGGTGTGCTGGTTGTCTCCAGCGCGGGTTGTCGCGTATACGGGCGCTGCCCAAGCGGCCCCGACGTCGCTAACCAGGCCCTAGCGGCCTGCCAGCAACCAGCGACGCAGGCGGTTGGAGTCGCCAAAGGGCGTGAGCTTGCCAAAGGAATTGAGCAGTACGATGGATACCGGTTCACCTTCGATTGTCGCCTGCATGACCAGGCAGCGGCCGGCTTCGTTCAGGTAGCCGGTTTTACTCAGGCCAATCTGCCAGTCCTGATTTTTCAGCAGGCGATTGGTGTTGTTGTAATTCAGTAGCCCGCGTTTGGCAAAAGGATAAACGGCCATGCCGGGGGTGGTGCTGGCCTGTTTGATTAAGGGGTAGGCATCTGCCGCGCGAACCATAATCGCCAGGTCGTGGGCAGTCGACAGGTTTTCGCCTTGCAGCCCTGCGGGGTCTGAGAATTGGCTGTTGCGCATGCCCAGCTGCTCAGCCTTGCGGTTCATCGCCTGCACGAAGGCACTTAAGCCGCCCGGATAGGTGCGCCCCAGCGCACTAGCCGCCCGGTTTTCTGACGACATCAGCGCCAGTAGTAACATGTCGCGGCGGCTCAGTGTGGCGCCGTAGTCAAGGCGTGAGCCGGTTGCGCGCACCACATCGCGATCATCGCGGGTGATGGTGATCGGTGTATCAAGGTCCAGCTTTGCGTCCAGGGTTACCATCGCTGTCATTAGCTTGGTAATGGAGGCAATGGGCCTCACGGTCTCTGTATCCTTACCGTAAATAATTTCGCCCGAGGCGTTCAGCACCAGAGCGGAGGCTGAGCGCAGGCCGGGATTGCCGCTGAGGTGAGTGAACTTGCCTGCATTTGCGCCGTGTGCGGTCAGCGTACAGAGTACAAACAGCCACAGGGCGATAGGCACGTTTTTCATGGTCAATCCCGTGTTGTGTCAGTGGCGCCATTCTGCCCCACAGCCAGTGCCGGGAGAAGAGGGTGAACGGTAGAAAACCGTTTCAGCCAGGCTCTGATTCCGCACCCGCCGAGACCCGCAGCAGCCCGCGGAAGATACGCTGCGCAGACGTTTCACCGCTCAGTACCTTGTACACATCACTGGCAATCGGCATTTCTACCCCGTAGTGCTTCGCCAGCGCCATGACTGCGGGCGCGCTCTTTGCACCTTCGGCGACCATGAACATTTCCGCGGCGATCGTTTCCAGAGTTTTGCCGCGGCCTAATTCCATGCCGACGTGCCTGTTGCGGCTTTGTGGGCTGGTGCAGGTGGCGATCATGTCACCCATGCCGGCCAGGCCGGAGAACGTTTCCGCCTTGCCGCCCATGGCGCAGCCCAGACGCGTCATTTCAGCCAGCCCTCGAGTGATCAGGGCGGCGCGGGTGTTGTCGCCAGCGCCCAGGCCGTCGCCCATACCCACGGCAATGGCGATGATATTTTTCAGCACGCCTCCCAATTCGCAACCGATGACATCTGTGTTGGTGTAAACCCGGAATAGACCACTGGAAAATAGGCACTGCAATTCGCGCACGATAATGGCGTCTTCCATGGCGATGACGCTGGCGGCTGCCTGTCCGGCCATGATCTCGCGCGCCAGGTTGGGGCCAGTGAGTACGCCGACCGGGTGACCGGGCAGCACTTCTGCCACGATCTCGGTCATCCGCATACGGGTATCCAGCTCAAGGCCCTTGGTGAGGCTGATCACCGGTACCCAGGGGCGTATGTGTTTGCGCACTTCCTGCAAAACATTGCGAAAGTTTTGCGACGGGATGCCCATAACCACTACATCAGCACCGGCTACCGCGTCACCGATATCCGCCGTTGCTCGCAGTTTTTCCGGTAGCCGCGCGCCGGGCAGGTAAGTTTCGTTGCTGTGCTGCTGGTTGATTTCCCTTACGGTGTCAGGGTTGCGGGCCCACAGTGTTGCGGGTGCGTTGCGCGCCACCAAAGCCGCTACGGTGGTGCCCCAGGAGCCGCCGCCCAGCAAGCCCACTTTCAGGTTATTCATCCCAGAGGTTCCTTCTGTTGGTCACGGCCGGTCAGGCCGATAGCGCGGATCACTTCCAGGCGCCGCTTGAGCGTGCGCAGTTGGCGCGCAAGTGCCTGGCGGCGAGGGCCCAGTTCGGGGTCGCCGCCGGCGGCAAGTTTTCGATGCTCCAGCATCTGGTAGCCATTGCGAAAGAGCAATTTACCGATCGACGAGGCACTGCTTATGCGGCGCTGCAAGTAAAGCTGCTGGCCCAGCGTCAGTGCTTCAGTCACACACTGTTGGCTTTCCAGCGGTGCTTGGCCGAGGCGTGCGGCGAGGTCGGAAACCACTGAGTAAGCCTCCACATAGGTGAGCAGAGTGACGTGGGCTACAACGGGCGTCATACCCAGTAACAGCTGTGTGAAGCCGCCCGGTGTGGTTGCCGGCAGCGACTCCCAGTCGGGGTGGTAGCGAGCCAGCTCTGCGCGGATTTCCTGATGGAAGTCGGCGGTTGGCGCATAGAAAAACTCAAACTTGAACAGGTCCCGCAGTTCGTCCACCTCGGCCCAAAACGTGGCCAGAGCGTCGCTGTCCTTACCCTCGGTGGTCTTGACCAAGGCCAGCTCAATGATCGCCTTGTTGACGAAAAAGTGAATGATGGTATTGCGGTAGTAGCTGGCGACCGGGTGCTGCTCCAGCGCAATCGCATAGACGTCCTCCGGGCCTTCGTCGTAGCGCACAACAATGCCTTCTTTGAGCATGATGCCCAGCAGGCCATCCATCTGTTCTGCGTACCCGCGGTCGAAGTCGTTGGAGATACGCAGGGAGCGCGCCTCCGCCCAGCCCAGCAGTACCCGCAGGTCTTCCACGACTTCGGCTTCGGTGAGTGCTTTGGGTGCGGCGCCCAGTAAACTCATGGTGACCAGTGAGGGAAAGGTAATAGGTGTCACCCGGTTGGCTTCAACGGCAACCTCAAAGGCTATTTTTGACAAGGCCAGGCTGTCGTCGGGGTCAGGCGCAGATGGCAGCACTACCGATTGGCCAATATCCATATAGATTTTGCCCATCGGCCGCGCCAGGCTGCGCACGTAGCCAATAAACCAACGCAGGGATTCGGCGCCTTTGCCGCGGCCGGTCTGCTCAGTAGCGTATTCCTCAACGTCGCGAATGAGGTCGTAGCTAATTGAAATAGGAATAATGTGAATGTCGCGCGCATCGGTGGCGTGGCAGGCCTCCAGTGCATATTTCAGCAGCCCGTAGCGCGGTGGCATCAGCTTGCCGAGCCTTGAACGTGTACCTTCAAAGGACCAGTTCATGGGGAAGCGCTTTTCCATCAGGTAGCCGATGTAGTGGCGCAGGGTGAGTTTGTACACCGCGTTATCGCCGAAGCTGCGCTTGATAAAAATGCCCCCGGAACGACGCACGAGAAAACCCATACCGGCAAAAGCAATATTCGCGCCGCCAAACATGTGCGGCATCGGGAAGTCATTGTCGTAGAGCACCTTGGGCACCACCATGCCATCGAGGTAGGTTTTGTGCGTCCATAGCAGCATGGATGGGTGGTCGCGCACGGTCTGCCGCATGGCCTCAACCGCCTGCGGGCTGCACACAATCTCCCGCTCATAGCCCAGCCCCAGGCAGAAGCTGCAGAACCGCGCCCACACATCCAGCCAGAACGTGCTGGGAATGGAGATCATTTCCTCCATATACCCTACAGCCTCTTTGAGTAGCACCTCGTGTGTTGTGCTCTGTTCGGCTGCGATTTCTTGTAGTGCTTCGTTGAAGCTGCGATTGGCGCTCAGGCTCTCGGCTACGTAACGCGGCACTTTGTAACGTCCGCCCTGCAAG
>ERZ887849.574-NODE-574-length-38922-cov-7.305169_pt1 | contig 38922 bp, 35 predicted proteins | sample MGYA00521267_ERZ887849 | MGnify/ENA primary metagenome ERZ887849 (study PRJEB32303, sample SAMEA104408601) | aquatic metagenome | biome: Brackish water; feature: Pelagic; material: water | place: Baltic Sea | collected 2014-06-06T16:11:00 | depth 2,863 m ... | reverse complement strand
GCCGTCACTGTCAGTGGCAAGAGGTAACCAGGGTGGATTAAAAACGATTAAATCGGCCTGAGTATTACTCTGAGCAAACAAATCACCAAAACGCAGTTTCACCTCCGATGTGATCCCCTTCTTACCCAGATCTTCTTTCATGCCGTAGATGGCATTGGGATTTGAATCAGTCGCAGTGACCTGTTCTAAGCCATGATTAAGCAACTGATAGGTCATCACGCCACAGCCCACGCCCACATCAATGGCAGTCACCTTCAGCCCCTGATACGTCTCGAGCCATTGATCTAAAAGCTGGAGATGCTCAAACCGAGTCGGGAAATACGTTCCGTAGAAGGGAAAGATCCGATTCTTCAGCACGGGCATCGGCACTCCGTTAAGATACCATTGCCAGGCACTGTTGAGCCCTTGGACCTGAGAAAACGGAATCAGGAATTCATTCACCTCAGGATATAAAATTTTGAGCCAACCAATTTCCGGCGCCTTTCGAACCACCAGCCGGTGATCTTTCACCTGAAGCAAAAACCGATTGGAGAGATCACGAAACACCGCCCGATTCACCCTTTGCCCTTGATAGGATTCATCAGGATATTGATGCCTCACATACCGTTTAAGTTCATTCAGAACCAGCAGCCCACTGCTGTAGAAATCTTTAACCAATACGTGATGCCCATCAACGAGAGCTTCTATCGCATCCTGTAGCGCCATTCGCTTCCTAAACGGAACCGCTTCAATTTCAGAGACGATCGGCTCTGGACGATTTAATACGATATGAGGATCCATGTGGGAAAAGCGCAGGAAGGAGCCAATGTGTTAGTCTTTCATAATAGCACTGGAACAACTCTCTACTTGAGCCGTGGCGTAACCAGAGCGGGTCCCACAAAAGTGCAGTCTCACAAGATGAGAGCAACCTTCGTTCAACAGCGGTGAGCTTCGATTCATTCCACGCGACCTCCGCCTTAGACATTGCGCGGAACAGAGGGATGGTTACAAAAGTCGCATACTCATGATGAGCTACGCATACAGATTCCTTTTGCTCGCCCTTCTCGCCTCTTTGCCGACCGTTGTGACATCGGCGGTCGAAGGTGATTTAAATTCCCTGCTGAAGAATTCGCCTTTCGGTAGTGGCTCGCGCTCAGCAAACGATTCTCAGAGCAACGAGCCCCTTGAGTTCCGCGGAGTGCTCACGGAAAGCGGCGTCGCCTATTTTAGCATCTACGAAACCTCTACATCCCGTTCCGCATGGGTGCGCCTCAATAAGGACTCTTCGCGCGATTACACGGCCAAGCGCTACGATTGGGAGAACCGCCAGCTCACGATCGAATATCAGGGGCGCGACCTCGTTCTCTCGCTCGCGGCTGATTCTTCCCCCTTCCCGATTGCGACTCTCGTCGACGTCGCTGCGCCGACTGGAACCACCGCCAGCAAACCCACCATTTCCGAAGCGCAAAAGCTCAACAACATCGCGGTCGAGATCAAACGCCGCCGCGCGCTTCGTCAGCAATCGATAGAGCAAACCAAACGGAAACAATGATGCGTCTTTCTTCCCAACGCGCCCTTACGCTGATCGAAATTCTCGTAGTCGTCGCCATTATCGGCCTGCTCGCTGGTCTCTTCATCAGCAACACCGATAAGATTTTCGGGCAAAGCCAAGAAGTGGTCGCGCGAGTGTTCGTGCGCGATTCGCTTAAGACCTCGCTGGTCCGTTATAAAATCGATCTCGGCTCCTACCCTTCAACAGCGGAAGGACTCAACGCGCTCTTCAACGCTCCCGCCAATGCCGGCACGCGCTGGCGTGGGCCTTACGCTGATGTGAGTGGTAACACCATGCCGCTCGACCCCTGGGGCGAGAGCTACGGCTACCGCTATCCCGGCACCAAAAACAAAAGCTCTTACGATCTTTTCTCCAAAGGTCCCGATAAAACCGAGGGCACCGAGGATGATATCGGAAACTGGTAAGCGCGCTTTTCAGCCCCACGAATTAAGGAACCGCTGTGCATCGAAAAACGGGGTTCACACTAGTCGAAGTCTTGCTGACGCTCGCGCTGATCGCGATGGCTTCGACCGTGGTCCTTTCTGACACGTCTCAGTTTTTTCAATCCCGCGACGACCGGCCAGATGATAAATTCTGGCAAGTCGTGACCGCCGCCCGCCAATCCTCGCTCGAGCAGGAACAGCCCGTCACGCTCTCCTACGACCAGAAAACCAAGAGCCTGCAATGGAAGTCGCTCGATACCGCGCATTCGCTGGAGCTGCCCGTTAAGACCTTCCGCTTTTTGCCCGAAACCCGCGATTCCAACTATCTCATCGGAGGCGTGCTCACCGAGACGACGAACCTCGAGTGCGTGAAGTTTTATCCCGATGGCACCTGCGATGCCTTTCGGGTTGAGATCGTAGAAACGGATAGCCGCCGTGAAATCATCCGCATCGATCCGTGGACCTGTGCGCCCATCCTCACCGCCACCGAATGAAATCGCGCGATCTATCATCTTTCTGCGCTTTCACCTTGGTCGAGGTCTTGGTGAGTCTCGCGATTTTCTCGATCGCCGCCGTCGCGCTTTCCAGCGCTTACCTGAATGTGATCGGCGGCTACCGCGATTCCGAAACGCAGCGTGAACGTCACGAGAACTGGTCGCTCGTCCGACTACAGGTGCTCATCGAACCGGATCGCGAAGCGCTCGAATCGGGCGGCCAAGTCACCCTACCTAACAACTCCACCTTGCGCTGGACCGTCAACATCGAATCGACCGAGCTTGCCGACTTGTTCACGCTTAAGCTCAGCGGCGAGATCGCCGGTTCGGAGGGTTGGTCGCAAAACGAGCGGCTGATGCTTTTCCGTCCGGCGTGGTCTGATCCCGGTGATCGCGATCAACTGCGCGCCGACAACCGCCAGCGTTTCTCGGAGAACCGCGCGCCATGAAGACACGCCGCGGCGCCACGTTGATCGAGCTACTCGCCGCCATCTCCATGATGGCGATGTTGATGACGGCGCTATTGAGTTTCGTTTTTTCGATGACGGAAATCTGGGGCCAAGGCGGCGAGAAGCGTCTCTTCGATCAACACATCAACGCCGTGACTCGTCACCTCGAATCCATGATGCGCCGCGCCGCTCTACCCACCGCCGGACTCGCGAGCGAAGAAGCCTTTACGTTTTCGGAAGTGAGCCCGAGTCGCGCCGGCAAGATCAATGGTCTCACGTTTATGTTGCCCGGCGGAGATCGCCTCATGCAGTGGGACGGTTCACAGGCGCCTATCGCCGAAGTCACTCTCGGCATCGATTCTCAGCAGGGTCTCATGCTCTATTGGCGTTCGCAACTGGAGGAAGAGGAAGACGAATGGCGTGAGACCGCCGTGACTCCCTTCGTCGATGCGTTGCGCTTTGTTTACTTCGATGTGGAGACCAAACGCTGGTCCACCGAATCGTCACCGCAGCGCAATCGCGAAGGACTCTGGCGCGTGCCCGAGCGCCTCATTCTCCAATTCGAGCACGGCGACCTGAAAGCTGAGCGCACGATCACTCTCCCTCTCGCCATCGGCGGACAACCCATCTTGTGATGAGCCGACCGACAACCCAACTCTGCCATTCAGCGCGCGCCCGATCCGATCGCGGCTCGGTGATCCTGTTCGTGCTCGGCTTGGTGCTGCTCACTTCGTTCATGCTCATGCGCTTCATTGATCGCGCGCATACGGAGCTGCTCACCGAAGCGAAACACGGCCAGCAAGTCCCGCTTCGCCACGAAGCGTATTCCGCGCTGCAGATCACGTTTGCCGTGCTCGAAGATATCGCCGCAATCGACGAAGGATTACATTCGCCGAATCAAGGCTGGGGCGAGCCGCTCGACTATTTCGATTACACACCAACCGAGGGGATCGAACTGTCGATCACCGTGGAAGACGAATCCGCCAAGCTCTCGCTCGCCAATACCGATGCGGAAACGCTCACGACTTTGCTCACGACCATGGAGGTTTTGAACAGCGACGCCGAACGTATCGCCGATGCGATTCTCGCTTGGTCGCGCCCCGACTATGCCGCGCAGTTCCGTGAATCCGAAGCCAACACTTATCTGCGGCGCAATCCGGCTCTCATTCTGCCGCAACGATCACTGCGCACTTTCGATGAGCTTCGTCTCATGCCCGCAGTGCTCGAAATCCTCTGCGACGAAAACGGCAACTGGAATGAGATCGGGCGACGTTTTCTCGATAACATCAGCCTGCTGCCGTTCGAATTCATCAATCTGAACACCGGTCGCGCCGACGTCTTGTCCGCTCTCGGAATCGATGATACCAATATGCGAGCATTGGAAGATCGCCGCCTCAATGATGGACGCGAGCCACCCCGCCCTTACTACAATCTAGCCGATGCCGGAGCAGAGCTCGGCAACTTGCCGGATACTGATCGATTCGGCACTGATGCACAGGTCCTCCGTATCACGATCAACGCGAGCCAGGGAGGACGCGTTTACAAACTCGTCGCGATCGTGCGATCAGGCGAAGCTCAGCAAGGCCCCGCGCGACCCGATTCGCCGGAAGCAGACGCACCGGAGCCTACTTCCGAGCCTCGACCTTGGACGCGCAATAGCATCGACTCTCCATTTCAGATTTTGGACATTCGGGAAAACCCCGGATCCTAAACTCAACCATGCCCGCCACCTCAACCAGCGCTTCGGTCCACGCGACCACCGATCCCGCCGTGACCCTCCTCACGGGAGAGCGCTTCTTTGTGCGACGCATCCCCATCGCGGCGGATTCGCCGGTCGCCCCTCAGGTTGAACTGGCCCTCGAAACTATCTCCCCGTTTCCGCTCGAACAAATGTTTCACGGTCACGTGATTGATCGGGCCCAACGGCATGCGCTCGTTTACTCAGCCTATCGTCGCAATTTCTCCGCCGCCGAACAAGCCGACTGGGCGAACGCCGAAAGTGTGCTACCCGATTTCCTGATGCACGTTTTCGTTCCGCGCGGCTCGCAAGCCACTGACGCGACCCTGCACGAAACCGATACCGCTCTTACCGCAATTGCGTGGGACCGCGAATCAGAACTGCCCGTCCTCATCTTGCATCGCACTGTCTCGAACGAGAATCGCGAACAATCGAAAGCTGAACTCCTCGCCGAGCTCACGCGCCGCACACAAGTCGATCTCGAAGACCACTCCATCGTTTCCGGTCCCATCAACGCGAAACTCAACGAGAAACAAAGCGTGATCCTGTCCTGCGAAGATCACACCACCCCGCCGCTGAGCTCCACCTTCCTGGCTCACGCCGATGTGCGAGATGGGCAAGTGCTCGCGACCAAACGCCGCGCGACCCGCAGCGCATCACTTTGGGGCAACACCTTCACTCTCGTGATCGTCGCGTTGATCCTCTGCCTGATAGTCGAACTCGGCATGATCGTCACCTCGAAGCTGCTCGATTCACGCCAAGGGCAGCTCGATGAACGCAACCCCGCGATTGAGAAAATTGAATCGGCAAAAAACTTAGCCAACCGACTCGAAACCCTCGCCGCTGAGCAACTCCGCCCCTTAGAGATGCTCGCTGCGATCAATGCACCGCGCCCCCAATCCGTGGACTTTCTCCGCGTGAGCACGCGTGGCCCGTTGCAACTCGAGATTGACGCGCAAACCGCCAATGCCAACGACCTCCGCACTTACGAGGCCGCGCTGAAAGCGCTCCCCTTCATCGACAGCGTGACGATCAGCGATTCACGCAGCCGTTCAGGCCGCACGACATTTTCGCTCGAAGTAACTTTTAAACCGCGATGGACACAAACAGGAGGCGGCTCATGAAACGTTTCTTTTCTCAATCGCTCCAAACGTGAGCAAGTGCTCATCCTGCTCTTTGCCTTCATCGGTCTCGCCTGGTGGGGATCCTCGCTCTCTGCCCGAGCGAATGATCAATACCGCGGCTGGCGCGCGGCCCATGAGGAATTCAAAACTCAGGAACTCTGGCTCGAACAGCGCGAAGACATTCTCGAGCGCGTGGTCTCCGCCGGGGAAACTCTCGACCCGAGTCGTGCCCTCGATTCCGCCCAGAGCTTTGCCGAACTCAACCGGATGCTCTCCGGCCTGAATGCGGAAGTCAGCTCCCAGCGCACCGAGCGCACCCAGCAATTTGCCCTCCACGGCCTGCAGGTAAACATCCGCCGCGCGCCGCTCAACGACATCCTTAAATTTTACGGACAGCTCTCCGAACGCGCACCTTACCTCGGAATCGATTCCTGCGTGATCAGCACCGACCGCTCCAGCCGTGGCATGCTCAACGTGAATTTCCGCATCTACTCGATCGAGGTCATCACCGCCGACGAGAATTAAGCGCCGCTTAGAATTGGAAGCTCGAGCTCACCTTCAGCACAGCTGAGACAATCGCATACGCGAGGAAGCCGACAAATGCGAAGGCGGCCAGCAGCACGCCATTCGCAGTGATGCCAATAAAGCTCTCCAAGCGTCGCGCATGACGTTGCGAATAGTGCCGTGAAATATCGCGCAAGCTAGGCGCGAGCTTACCTGTGCTTTCACCTACCGCCAATCGATCGAGCACCAGATCGGGAAAGAAACCAGTCCGCGTGAGCGCGACCGAAAGACTATCGCCCTCCATCACGCGATCAGTCGCCTGGCGCAACGCCGCGCGCATCGTGAGATTATTCACCGTGCGTTCCGTCAGCCGGAGCGCCTCCACCGTGTTGATGCCGTTTTCCAAAAGAACCGCCAGCGTCTGCACGAAAACAAGCACGCGCGTATCGACCACCCAAGTGCGGATCAGCGGTAGCTTCACTGTCTGCGCATCAATGATCTCGCGACCACTCGGCGTCTGTCTCCAGCGCCAAACGGAAATCGCCAGAATGATCACGATCGGAATCGCCAACCAACCGTAGCCCACCACGAAATCAGAACTCGCGATGAGCAACTTCGTCGACCACGGCATTTCCCCGCCCAGTGAATCGAGTAACCCCTGTAATTTGGGCATCAGAAAAAAGACAAACAGCAGGATCAGCCCCAAAGCTCCGAGCACCACGAAAGCCGGATAGGCCATCGCCGTCGCGAGCCGACGGCGCAGCTCGCTTTGCTCTTCGTAGTGGTGAATCAAGCGCAACAAGACCTCGTTGAGATTTCCAGTCGCTTCGCCCGCTCGCACCATGTTGATCGCCTGCAAGTCAAACACCTGCGGCATACCTTCCATCGCCTGCGAAAGCGTCTGCCCTTCTTTCAAGTCTTCCCAGATCGTCGCGCAGAGTGTTTTCAATCGCGGATCTTTCACGCGCAGCGCCAACAAACGAACCGCTTCGCCGGGCGACATCCCACTCGCGGTCAATTCGGTAAGCGCGGTGAAAAACGGTAAGAGGTCACGGGCCCGGGGAGTCGCTTTTCGCGCACCGCCCGCACTCTGCTTTTTCTTATCCACCACCGCGGCGGTTTCGCTCAACTCGATTGGCTGCAATTGACGCGACGCGAGCATCCGCAACGCCACTTTGCGCGACGCCGCCTCGAAGGTATCGCGCACCTGTCGTCCAGAGCTATCGCGAGCCGTGTAGTTGAAGCGCGGCATGATTAGCGTTCGTTCGCGCTGACCACTCGCATCATTTCCTCGACCGTCGTCTTCCCTGAGCGAATCTTCGCCCAACCCGATTCCGCCAAAGTGCGCATGCCATGTTTCACCGCACTACGCTCAATCGTTCGCGTAGATTCGCGCTGCACGATCATGTCGTGCATTTCTTCGTTGGGACGGAGAATTTCAAAAAGGCCGATCCGCCCGCGGTAGCCCGTGCCACGACAGTGATCACAACCCACCGCTTCGTGCAGCGTCTCCACACCATTAGCCAATTGAGGATCCAATCCTAAGGCGGCCAGCGACTCACGCAGCTTCGATTCATTAACCGGCGTGGCTTTCGAGCATTGCGGGCAAAGTTGACGCACCAGACGCTGGGCGATTACCAGCTCCACCGCCGAGGCGATGAGAAACGGTTCGATGCCCATATCAATCAAACGTGTGATCGTTCCCGCGGCGTCATTTGTGTGCAGCGTCGTGAAAACCAAATGACCAGTCAGCGAAGCTTGAATCGCGATATCAGCGGTCTCCCGATCGCGCACCTCACCCACCATGATCACATCGGGATCCTGGCGTAAAATATGTCGCAACGCGCCCGCAAACGAGAGGCCAATTTCCGGCCGCACTTGAATCTGATTCGCGCCCGGCACCTCGTATTCGATCGGATCTTCCACCGTCACGATGCGCAGATCGGTGGAATTGATTTCACGCAAAAACGCATTGAGAGAAGTCGATTTACCTGAACCCGTCGGACCCGTGACCAGCACGATGCCGTGCGGCGAATCAAGCACCTGCGCAATCTTTGCCTTCTCTTCTTCATCGAGCCCAATGCGATCCATATCGTAGGCCTCTTTGCGCAGATTAAGCAGACGCAGGCTGATGCTCTCCGCGTAAATCGTGGGGATCGTAGAGACACGAATATCGAGCGAATTGCTCCCAGCACGGAACGTGATGCGCCCATCCTGAGGTAAGCGTTTCTCGGAAATATTCAGATGCGCCATGATCTTCAGACGCGAGATGATCGCATCCTGAAAACGCGTGTGATTTTCTGGCAAGGGCACGGGCACCAACAAGCCATCCACGCGGTAGCGGATGCGCAGCTGCCCCTCCTGCGGTTCGAAATGAATATCAGTCGCGCCGTCCTCAATCGCCTGCGTGATCACTTCGGTGACGAAGCGAACCACCGCGGCATCTTCGTCGGCATCGCCATCCTGATCGAGATCAGACAACGCGAGCTCGCTCTCGTCGGCATTCTCCAAACTCCCCGCACCCACGCCAAAATTATCGCGGATCAATTGCTGCACTTTATCCGGCGCCGCGAGATGCCAGCGGATCTCGCGCGAGGTAAACGTGCGCACCCAATCGAGCACTTCGTCTTCGGGCACCCACGAGGCCGCTAGATGAAGTTCGTGCTCACCGGAGCCTTCGATTTCGAGCGGCACGATTTGATATTCGCTCGCGAGACGCGCCGGCAGAATAGGTCGCGCCGATAGATCAATCTTCAGATCGCGCGCCACGGGCAGACCAGTCGAATCGGCGAGCTCGCGAATCGTGTCGGGCAAGGGTTGATCAAGCGCGGCGGCGAGCGCTGCCATGCGTTCGCTCAACGGTTTTTCGTCGAGCTCGCTTCGCGAGGCTTCGCTCAATTTGGCGGCGATGGCCGTCGGCAATACCTCAGTTGCTACCGCCATGAACAGACTCCGTTTCGCCGAGCACCCGCTTCAGCTTGGCGCGTTGAAAATCGGGAAAGGTCTCGACCTGCTCCATCGCCTTCACGTTGTCGGCGGCAGTGTTGGTCAGCACGGTAGGCCGCAGGAAAAACACCAGATCGGTGCGCGTCTTGGAGCGTGAGCGTTTACCGAATAAATCGCCTAAAAATGGAATCGGACCGAAGCGGCTGGTGCTCTTGCTATCGCTGGTGCGCTGCAATCCGCCGAGCACGATGATGTCCCCACTTTGCACGCTCACAAATGATTCCGTTCGCCGACTCCCCACCCGCGGTTGCGGATTTCCATCGATGATCACTTCTCCCAAAATGTCCTCCACCGTTTGGTTGATTTCGAGTTGCACCGAGCCATCGGGTCCGATCAGAGGAGTCACGATGAGCTCGATTCCGATCTGCTGTTGGTTGACCGTCGAACGGTAACCTGAACCGGTGGTGCCTCCCGTGTTAGTGCTGTCGTTCAAATAACTGCTGATGACCGGACGCTGTTCGCCCACGAAGATCGTTCCCTGTTTATTGTGAGTCGTCACGATATTGGGCACCGAGAGAATGTTGGTGTTGGATTTGCGCGGTGTCGTCACGAGCGAGATGGTCGCCGCCAGATCCAAGGCTCCGGGCGTAGGTCGGGAGAAAACTCCATTGGTCACGCCAATGCCTGAGGCTGCACCGCCGAATCCGACCAGTTTATCGCCGTCGATCTGGAGGCCGAGTTCACTAATTCCGGAAGTCGCCTCATCGCCTAAAGTCACTTCCGCAATCACGACTTCGATCCGCACCTGCGCGAGCAGCACGTCGATCTTCGCCACAAGATCTTCAATCAAACGCAAATCGTCCACCGTGCCAGAAACAACTATCGCATTACTGCGCACTTCCGGCAAAATCGTAAGCACTTCGCTAAACTGATTCGAAGGGTCCAGTCCGAGTTGAGGGACTATCGCCGCCGCCGCCGTGATAGTTGAGCCATTACTTGCATCCGGAGTAAGACGCGTCGCCGGAATAGAGGAAGACGTGCGCAATGTAGCCTCGTTTTGGCCGCTCACGAGATTGCTTAAGATACTCGCCACCTCGGTGGCCGATGCGTGTTTGAGGTAGATAACTTCGTTGCGCGTATTCGGATCAGCCCGCACATCGAGCCGCGCGATCAATTCATCAAAGAATCCGTGCTGACGTGAATCCGCAATCAGCACGATTTGATTCGTGCGGTCGTCGGCGTTGTAGGATGTCGCCGAACCAAGCTGAGTTTGCAGCGGCCCCGACAGCATTGTCTTCATCTTCGACACTACATCGCTGGCCTTAGCCGAGCGGAGGGTGTAAAACTTCGGTTCGAGCCCCGACAACATCGGCTTATCTAGACGATAAACGAGCGTTTCGATGCGCTGGAGATTACTCACCGAATCGGTGATGAGCGCAGAGTTGGCCTTATCGAAAATGACCGGAGGACTGCCGGCAGCGGGGTTGAGCAACCCGGCGATCTGCGGCATAAATTCCGTGACCCGTAAAAACTTGAGCTGAAAAAGCTTACTGACCGTCCGACCGCTTGGAGGCAGTAGTAGTGCGGACCCTTCGATCAGCTCCGGCGCTTCCGATTTGGCTGCGCTAAGTGCAGTCACCTTCAAAAATCGATCACCTAAAGGCGTCACCGCAATACCGTTAAGGTTGAGCAGCGTTTCCACCGCCTGAATGGCCTCCTCCTTGGTCACCTGCTCCCGCATTTGCAGCGAAAGCGTAACCGCCGGAAGATTCTGCGGTCGCAGCAGAGAACGCCCCGTCCACCGCCCCAACAACGCGAGAATCTGATCCAAGTTATCCCCCGGAATATCAATCGGCCCAATCAGATCCGTCTGCGCTCCCGCTGGAGGTGCCTTGGGCTGCCCATGAAGCTGCCAACCACCGAGGAAACATATCGCCAGAAGAAGAATGAGGATTCGAGGAGAAGGGCTTAAAATCATATCTGAGACGAATCGTGAGGGCAATTTAATGGATCAATGGGCACCTCGTAAACAATCCTTTCCACATCCAGAATCAATCTATCATGAATCGCACGCCTCAAATGGAAACCTCTGGCGACTAAGATGCTCCGCTAATGTTATACACAGCAGGAGATTGACGACATGCCGACATCTCTAAACATTTCCTCACTCACCCGCCCGGGTGGTGGAATTGGTAGACACTGGGGACTTAAAATCCCTTGCCAGTAATGGCGTGCGGGTTCGAGTCCCGCCCCGGGCACCATGCTTCGCTCGCCGAGCGAACTACGGATGGCACGGCTCAGCCGATTACATAGATCAAAGCAGTATAGGGCTCGCGTGATTTAATCTCGGAAACGTCCGGCTACTTGGTCATATCTCGCACCACTATGAGTGACCCCGAAATTGTCTACGACGCCCGTGATATTGAATCCAACAAGGTCATGGCGATTCTCGCCTACATCTGGCTGCTGTTCCTCGTGCCTCTCCTTGCAGCCAAGGATTCGAAGTTCGCACAATTCCACGCCTATCAAGGCATATCGCTTTTCATCACTTGGGTGATCGTCAACGTGATCGGAATGATCCTCCCCTACACGCTGAGTGGACTCGTGACGATCGGCGTTCTCGTCCTCGCCATCATCGGCATCATGAATGCCTACCAAGGCAAAGCGAAGCCTCTGCCGCTCATCGGCAAGTTTCTCACGCCCAAGAGCTGATCTAACCTCATCCTAACATCGCGGCGTATTTTTCCGCGTCTTTCGGAGTATCGATCCCAATCGTCGGATCTTCCGTCACGGCGCAGGTGATATCGTAGCCGTTTTCGAGCACGCGAAGTTGCTCGAGTTTCTCGCTCTGTTCGTAACGACCCGGCGGGAGCTGCCCGATTCTTTCGAGCATGTCAGCTTGATACGCGTAGAGTCCAAGATGGCGATAGCACGGATTTTCTTTCAACCAATCGTCGTCAATCGTCAGACCAAGATCCCGAGAGGCGGGCAGACGGGACCGTGAAAAATACAGCGCGCGACCATCGGTTCTCATGACGGCCTTGACCTGATTGGCATCATAAAAATCCACGATCCGCTTGAAGCGAGTGACTAACGTCGCCATCTCAGCACCTGATTCCAGCATACCTGCGAGAGAGTTGATTTGAGCCGCGCTCACCAGTGGTTCATCCGCCTGCACGTTGATCACGTGGTCAGCCTTCACCGTGCGATTCGCCTCCGCGATTCGATCCGTGCCGCTTTGATGCGCAGGATCTGTCATAATCGCTTGGAATCCAGCTTCTTCGACACAATCGCGGAGCAAGACATCATCCACCGCAAACCAGAGCGGAATCTCTGAAGCTTCGATCCGAATCCGTTCAGCCACCCAGAGTAATAGTGGACGTCCCTTGATGTCGTGCAGGAGTTTGCGCGGGAAACGAGTGGATTCGAGTCGACAGGGAACAATGATCGCGACAGCGGACATGGAAGCTCAGACTGGCGACGGGTTTTAAAGTTGCAAGCCGAGCCCGCATGCCGGAATTTTCGCGGTTTATCGAATGAGTGACGCAGAAAACAACGACGCACCTAGTGCCAATCAGCCCCTGACCAAGGAGCTGAAAGTGCAGAACAAGATGGGCATCCACGCCCGTCCTGCCGCAATGATTGTGCGCGTGACCAATAAGTTTAAGGCCGATGTATTCGTTGAAAAAGACGATGAGCAGGTAAACGGAAAAAGCATCATGGGGCTCATGATGCTCGCAGCGAGTAAGGACTCGGACGTTAAGTTTCTCGCCACCGGAGAAGATGCGGCGGCAATGCTCGACGAACTGGAACAACTCTTCGCCCGCAAGTTCGACGAAGCGTAGAGGTCGCTCTAGAGCGCAGCTCCACCCTGCGATCAGAACGAGTCCGGTAGCCGAACATGAGTGTAAGGAAAGTTTGATCGTTAAATGATCACTGCGGACAACCAGCCAAATTTTCGCTGTGCTCAAATTCCGCTACGAGCCGACCTTCGCTCTACGCTTTTCCGAGGCCGTAAAACTCCCGCGCATTCTTGGTCGTGTTCGCAGCAAGCTCTTCATAGCTCACTGATAACAGCTCCGCGCAAAAATCGGCCGTATGCCGAACATAAGCCGGTTCGTTGGGTTTGCCACGAAGCGGCACCGGCGTGAGATAGGGAGCATCGGTTTCGACCATCAGGCGATCGAGTCCCTGAAACTCGGCTGCTTCTCGAACATCACCCGCGCTCTTGTATGTCACGATCCCGGTAAACGAGCCCCACCCTCCTCGGCGTCGTAATTCAGCCATCTCCTGTGCGCCTTCTGCAAAACAGTGAAACACCACGCGCGACCAATCCACACCACTCTCATCAATCATTTGAACTGTTTCGGTAAAGGCACCCCGTGAATGCACCACCACGGGACAGTTTAGATTCCTCGCAAGCACCAGTTGTGCGGCGAAGGCAGCTCGTTGATGAGTAAACTCCTTCTCTGCCTCAATCGTATCCTTCGGCAGATGAAACCGATCCAAACCGCATTCGCCCAGCGCGACCGGCTTAACTCCCTCTCCATCCCAAAACTCAGGTAGCAGCGCCAGTTCATCCTCCCAATTCGCCTCCACTGAACAAGGATGTAGCCCTACGGTGTAATCCACAAAACCGCGGTGCGCTTGAGCTATCTCACGATAGAGCGACCAGTCATCCGAAGCGGTGCCGATCGTGATCATCGCCTCGACATCAGCCTCACGCGCGCGCTGCAGCGTGACGGCCAATTCATCGCGTCGCACGAAAGATGCGAGGTGAGTATGCGTATCAATGAGTCCCATGATTAGGAGCAGTAGAGCGGAACATAACGTTCGCGCAAATAGCGCATCAACGCCACCGGTGATAATTTTTCTCCTGTCACCTTTTCCGTTAACGCGAGCGCATCGTAGCGTTTACCTTCGACATGCACATTTTTCTGCAGCCAGCTCAGCAGCCAGGTGAAGTCGCCAGTCGCAAACTCGTTAGGTAGTTTAGGATGTTGATCCAAGACCGAATACCAGAGCTGAGCCGCCATCATATTTCCGAGACAGTAACTGGGGAAATAACCAAAGGCTCCATCACTCCAATGCACATCCTGCAACACGCCTTCGCTATCATTACTGGGCGTGAGCCCAAGCAATTCGCCTGCGAGTGCGTTCCACGCCTCCGGCAAATCTTTCACGGCGAGCGTGCCGGCAAAGAGCCGCTGTTCGATTTCGAATCGTAGAATAATGTGAAGGTTGTAAGTGACCTCGTCGGCATCGACTCGAATCAAAGTTGGCGCCACGGTGTTGATCGCGAGATAGAGTTCGTCGGACGACACACTCTTCGTTTGTTCGGGAAATGTCTGACGAAAGCGTGGTTCGAAATAGCGCCAAAATTCACGACTGCGCGCGACCTGATTTTCCCATAACCTACTCTGCGATTCGTGCACGCCCATCCCCGCCGCACGGCCAAGCGCATTCGCGTGGTGCTCTGCAGGCAATCCCTGCTCGTAGAGACCATGCCCTGTTTCGTGGATGGAACTGAATAGTGAGTCCAGAGGCTCGTCTTCGTGGAAACGCGTGGTCATCCGAATATCCGATCCGGTGCCGGAGCAAAATGGATGCAGCGAAACATCAATGCGACCGCGCCGATAATTGAAACCTAACTTCTCGGTGACTTCGTGTAGAAACGAGCTCTGCGCTTCGCACGGAAATCCACGCAGGATATCCGTGCGTGGCTTGACTGATGATGCCGTAATTTGCTTCACCAGAGGAACGAGTTCCTTTTTCAATTCCCCAAACAACTCCGAGATCACCGCAGCCGACATGCCGGGATCGTGCAAATCGATCATGTAATCGTAGGCGCGATCACCCCAGCCAAGGTAAGCGGCTTCGCGTTGCGCGAGCTCGAGATTTTTCTCGAGCACGGGCACATAGCTGGCGAAATCCGATTCGGCGCGCGCCTTGGCCCACGCATGATAGCCCACGCTCGATTGCTTAGCCTTTTCGCGCACAAACTCAGCCGGAAGTTTAGTCGCGATATCATAGTCGCGACGCGCTTCTTTCACGACCACCTGTTGCTCATCGGTGAGCAGCGCCAAGTCTGCCTCCAGCCCTGTTAGGATTTCACCTAATCGCGGATCCATCTCCGCCGTATGGGCCGTTTCCGCGAGCACTGAATGCTGTGCGGCGCGTTGATCCGCACTATCCTCTGGCAAGTTGACTTGCTCATCCCAGCTGAGCAGTTTCCCAATCGTGCCCAATTGATGGATACGATTAAGGTGTTCGTTTAACTCAGCGTAAGTGGCATCAAATTTCATGCTGCCCACTTGAAACAGCGCGACGGCGAAAAGCCAGCGCGCAGTCGATAAATCATCCGTCAATGTAAGGATCTGAATTGATGCTCACGGATCCTCCACTCGCCTTCAATTCGATCAATGGTCCACCACCATTATAGTCGCCATTCAAATGTCTGCGCCCGCTTCCGTCCTTGTTTGTTTGGATGGCGAGCTGGTTGCGAACTTTTTCCCAACATGCTTTCGCCTCGATCGAGAAAGATTCCGACGGATTCATCGTCGCAGTGATATTTCCCACCTTGGTGACAATCCTAGACTGGCCGGTTATCGTGGCGAAACCCGCATCAATATCACCCTCGGTCGCGTTCGCCTCGACGACACCATGAGCCGTTTGCAGCTCGATATTTCCATTATCGGTTTCCAATCGGGCGTGGCGACCGACCATGCCGATGCGCACATTCCCGACTACCGTTCTTAAATTCCCTGATTCGGTGCTGCGAGAAACGACCACATCACCGGACTCTGCCTGAGCGTCGACGTTGCCATCGATGCGACGAAAAAATATCGTCCCTGTTTCTATTCGTGCCTTCATGCCCCCACGGAGATCACCAACCTTGATCCCACCATCGTAGGTCACCAGATCTAGGTTACCCTCCTGCGGAACAGTCACCTTGATGCGAATAGCGAGATTACCTTGATCCTCCCAAATAAACTTCAAGCCCGTCTCGCTAGGGTTACGCGCTTTGAAGGTAGCGTTCCCCTCAACCTGCTCGAAACTCATTTGCAACGCGTCTATTGCCAACCGCGCCTCTTCCGAATCATCATTCGGGCTGAGCATTTCTACAGAAATCTGCCCCTCGCGCCCCTCGCCCGGCACTACATCAATCGCCCCTCGATAAGTATCGATTGCGACCGTTCCAGCAAGGGGCAGAATGAACTTCTGACTCTCGACGCGCTGCACCGCCCATCCCGTGGAAACAAAAGACCACAGGACTAACGATACGAGCAAAAGACGACGCGGGACCATCAACATGCCATCCAGCATCGATCCCCCACGCAGACTCTCAATGGGAGAATGCTAGGTAGGATTACGCCCCGTCTGCGTAGTATTACTCCCCTACGTATTAACGTGTTATCCTATGAATTTTATTCTGCCAGATCGCTTCGGAAAAACCGACCAACGCCACTCCCTCGCCCAATACAAACGGGCGTTTCACCAAATTTCCATTCTCCGCGAGCAGCGCGATCGCATCCTGATCCGACATCGTAGGTAATTTCAGGCCTAGTTTCTGTTCGCGGTAATCACCGCCGGAGGTATTGAAGAGCTTCTTCAGTTCACCGTGGTAGGCTTTCAGCATCGTCTTGAGCTCACTGGGCTTGGGAGGTGTCTCGCGAATCGGGTGCTCTTCGTAAGCCACAACTTGAGCCTCCAACCATTTAACGGCCTTCCGGCAGGTGCTGCACTTCGAGTAAGTATAAAGTTTGATCGGTTTCACTTCACCCAACTTGCATCTCTCACGATAAATTGCCACCGCCCCTTGTAGAGGCCGAGTTCGCCATAGAAACGCATCGTGTCGTCCTTCTCGTAATCGTTGCGCAATTTTTTACGAAGCTTCGAATCGAAACTCCAGATATCGTAAACATCGTTCCGCAAGACCACCTTCAGACGTGAGCCCGCAGCTACCTTGCCTTCCACCCGAACAATCTTACCGATCAACGCCTCCTGCCTCAGGCTGGAGCCTTCGGGAATCTGATCCATCGTCATGGCGATCTTCTCCAGATCTAATTTGCCGTAATCGATCTTGTTTACGCTGGCCAAGCCCGTGTCTTCAGATGGATTTCTCAACGAGATATAACGATCCGGACGATCATCGTTCAACGTGATAAACTTGGCAAAAATCGGCAAATGATCTGAGAACCCTCGCCCGCCGGCACCACTAAAAGACCAACGGATCGGCAGCCCCGTGTCGTCGATATTGAGACCGGGAATTTTCGCCACCCCGAAGGAATTATCGACGTATTGCACACCATTCTGATCGTAGAGACCGCGTGAGATGATCACCTGCATCAAGGTGCCCCACTCGCCTTGATAGGTATCGCTTCCGCGTTCCTCTGCCGGCAGCTCAAACCAGAGGTTGTAGAGATCGCGGTTCTTGCCGCGAATCGCTAATTCATTTCCCTGCGATCCGAGGATATCATTGAGCCCGGTCGGCTTCATCTTCGGGTAACGCACCTTCTGGTTATACTGCGAATTAAAGTCGCCCCCGATGATCACATCCGCATGCGGATCGTCCTTGAATATCTCGTCGAGACGGGTGCGCAAAGTCTGTGCATTTTTCACGCGCGTCGGTTCCGTCTTCAGGCTGCTCGCGCCAGACTTCCAATGGTTGTTAAACAAATACAGGAGCTCACCATCCACCATGACCTGCACCTCTTGAATTGCTCGCGCGTTAAAGGTCGGGTGAGAAATCGCCTTCCTCACGGGAAACCGGGTAAAGACCACGCACTTCTGCGCCATCCCACGCTTGGTTTCCTCACTTCTTACATCCTCACCACGAACCACGTTGTAGCCGGTCAATCCGCGATCGGCCATCGCCTTTAATAGCAACGCTTCCGAAGGCAGATCCGCGACGTCCTCGTCAAACTTATCGCCGAGCATCTCATCAATGGTCACGCGCGAGTATCGACTTAAAATCGCATCGTAGTTTGGCACTTCCTCGCTGTTGGAAATATCCATTTCTAATTCTTGAAACAGGATCACGTCCGGGCCGCGGCCATTTTCAAAACGGCTCACAATCTCCGCCGTGTTTTTCACTTTGGTCAGCACATGTTGCCGACTGTAACGCGCGGGTTGATAGTCTTCAAACTTCGCTTGAGAATCCGCATCGAACAGATTCTCCGCGTTATAAACCAAGACAATAAATGGCCGGGCGGAGGCCAACATCGGAAGAAGCAGACCGATCAAAAGTATCCCAGAAAAACGATGCATCCCCATCTGTGTGCGTTTTTCCCCAGCAGGTAAAAGAAATTCCATCCACGCGCCTCGCGCCGCCATATCGTTACGCGATTTTAGCCATGCTTGACCGACCCAAGCCTTCGCGACCAACATCGACTCATGCCCTCCGCATCCACCCCGATCCTCAAGGTCAAAGATATGTTCATTCGACGAGACGAGACTGTGATTCTCGATCGAGTGAACTGGGCGGTCCAACCTCGTGAAAATTGGGTAATCCTCGGTGCCAATGGTTCCGGCAAGACTTCCCTTCTCCGTGCGATCGCCGGCTATCTCGCCGCGACCGATGGCGGCATCGAATTACTCGGCGAAAAATTCGGCGAAAGCGACTGGCGTGAGTTGCGATTAAGAATCGGCGTCGTGACCAATTCTTTTGGCTCGATGGTTCCCATTTGCGAAAAGGCATTGGATACCGTCGTCAGTGGCAAGTTCGCCCAGCTCGATCTGTGGCAACGCGGCGATGTAGCAGATCAGCGCAAAGCGCGACGCCTACTCAAGCAAGTCGACGCCACCTACCTCGCCAATCGTGAATGGCAGCACCTCTCTCAAGGCGAACGTCAACGCGTGCTCATTGCGCGCTCCTTGATGACGCGACCCAAGCTCCTCATTCTCGACGAACCGTGCGCGGGACTCGATCCGGTCGCGCGTCGCGATTTTCTCGTTCTAGTCGATCGTCTCGCCGTCTCACGATCCGCACCAGCCCTCGTGCTCGTGACACACCACGTCGAAGAAATTACCCCCGCCTTTACTCACGCGCTCTTACTGCGCGATGGCCGCGTGCTCGATTCCGGACCGCGCAAAACAATTCTGACTTCGAAAAACCTCAGCGCAGTATTCGGCACGCCGATGAAACTCACAGGAAGCGCCAGCGGTTTACGACTCGGATTTACCAACGGAAACCCCAGTCGTTAGTTCGCGACCAGGCGCACCACATCTCCCGAAAGTAATCTCAAAGTGCCCCGAGCACTCCGCGACGCCGAATAAGCCAATCGGCCACCACGCACCAAAGCGACCGCACGTCGCGCCACTTGTAATCGCGCCAAATCACCTGCTTGCAAAAGCGTCATTCCCTCGCGCCATGGCACTCTTACCAAAGATCCCGATGCCACATCGACAAACGTCACCATTCCAGCGCGAGCCAATGCCGCGAGACCCTCAATACCAGCAACCGTCATCGAACCGCTCGCACCAATCGCAGTCGAGGCGACCCTCCCCGTAGTTTTCACCACAGTCGTCGCCGTTTTCCCAGCGACGATCACGGTCGTTGCCGCGAGCTTTCCCGTCGTGCCCACCGCCTTAAAAGCGATACACCCTGCACCGAACCCGATCATACAAATGAGCAATCCCGATCCAAGTAAAGCTCGCCAATATTTCATCTGATCAGGATCGCCGGAAAAGTTTATCCAACGCGTTGAGATTCTTGAGGGGAGATTTCTGCGGAGTCGCCACGGGTGTCGCTTTAATCGGCTTTGGTTTCGCGACTTCAGCTTGATCGCCCTCACCTGCACCATCGCGCACTTCCTGCCAAACGCGATCCAGCTTCTTTGCGGATACCGGTTCGGCCGTGCCCAATTCCTGTGCAAACAAACTCACGCGAAACTCCTCAACCAACCAACGCAGCTTCTCCCCACCCGGCTGATCACCAGATCGCTCAACTGCCTCTAGATAGGGCGCGAGTTGTCGCGCCCGCTCCTGATCTTTAGCCGCATTCTGCCGGCTACGTTCTGCTCGTTGCTTCATCGCTTTCAGGTAACGCGGTAGATGAGCCAATCGTGAATACGGCACCTGTTGCAGAAAATTCACCGGCAACAGCTTCTCCAAATCTTCCGCCATCTTTTCGTAAGGAGTCGAATGAACAAGTAGCTCCTGACGTAAAAGCAGAATCTCTTTCAACGTATCTCCCAAACGCGGCACGATACCGCGTAAGTCTGCTTTCGACTTTTCGAGCGCAGCGATAAAATCATCTTCCTTGATCAGAATCGAATCCGAATTGCGGCGGCTTAAAACTCGCTCGGGATCGCATACCCAGCGATGCAGCATCGCGTTGGCCTGCTTTTGCAATTCCGGCATTGGCACCAACGTGGCCGTTAAGGTCCCCAGCGATCGGAGCGATTTCAGATCTCGCTGCAACCAACCGAGATCGTGACGCAGTTGCAGATCTAACAGTGCTGCCAATCCCAGCCGTGTGGTTTGTTGCGCATCCCCTTCTGTTTTAAACAAACGCAACGCAACTCCCGCAACTCCGGTCTTGATTCCCGGATAGGCCAGTAAAGGCACGCCCGCTTTTTCGGCCACCTGCACCTGTGCCGGGATGTCGCCGAAACTCCACGAGGTCTGATCCTGTTTCTCCCAACGTTCCCGCGCCTTCTTCCACGCGCGCGGTGCTTCGTTGTCGATTCGAGCGCTGGCCTTTTGACGGCGTTCGTCGAGTAGCGCCTGCACTTCCTCAAGTTCGCGACTCGCCACGAGTTCTTTACCACGACCATCGCATACACGCACGCGCACCCGAAGATGATCAAGCAAGGGCTTTGCGTCCCACATCGTCGGAGTCACGCGGATGCCAAATTTTGTGTTGAGATGATTGGCCAATGCTTCCGGCAAAGTCTGCGCAGAATTCACAGGGGCGCTTAATTCAGCCGCCGTAGTTTTCGCAGTCTCTGCCATCGGCACCAACGCACGTCGCCACTCTTTGGGAAGGGCTCGCAGATAGTGTTCTATTTTTGCGACTAGGTGACCGGGCACCGCCCAATCAAGTGAGCTCGACGTCAATCCGGAGGCCTCTTTCAGAGTCACTTCCAATGTCACCCCGTCATCCGCTTGACCGGGACGATAAGCGTAATTGAGCGGCAGCGCCCGATTCTCCAATGGCAACTCCCCGGGATAAGCCGTGGTGTCCTGTTCGAGTGTTTCGGGATCGCGCAAATCTTCGGGTTTCATTTCGAGAAACTCCGGTTCCGCGCCATTTCGCTCGCGCACCAAATCCACAAGCTCGGCGACCGCACTCACGTTTTCCAATCGTGCCGCGTAGAATCGATACACCGCTTCATCAAGATTCAGATAACCGCTATCACGCGTGCGAGTGAGCACACTCTCCACCTTCTGCTTCACCTCGCGATTGCGCGCGGTAAAATCAAACGGCCACGTGATCGTATCGTTCACCAATCCTTCCCGAATAAAAATCTCCGTAGCGTCGCGTGGATTTACTTTTCCGTAACCCACCGCACGACTCTCCAGCTCCAAACCATAAAGCCGCGACCGTCGCTTCACCATCACCCGCCCCTTCTCCGCATCCCAGAACGGTTCACTGTGCGCGACCTTCAGAATATGTGTGCCGAGTGATACCGCCCACGAAGGATCAAGCTTTGCGCAAGTGCGCGCATACAAGCGCGACGTCTCCATGATCTCTGCGACCATCAACCACCGAGGAGACTTCGTCCCTTTTTTAGTCGGCGGGCGTTGCCCCGCGTCTCCTCCCTTTCGTTTCTTCTCATCCTTACGAAATAAAACCGATCCGGGAAACAGCGCCGCCTTGCGCTCATGCGTGGCTTTATAGAGACCGCTCTCTTCATCGAGTTGTGCGATGTTGCCGAGCAGCCCGGATAGAATCGATCGATGGATCGCCCGAAACGGCGGCGTGCCGAAGCCTGTCTTCTTCGCATCTAGTTCTTTCATCCCATGGAAGGCCGAACTGACTTTCGCCTTACCTCCTTCTTTGACGACTTCGAGCAACTGCAGATGAATATCCCGCCACTCACGCATTCGCGTGTAGCTCAAGAAATGATCCCGGCAGAACCGACGCAGTTTCGACTGTGTCATCTGCTCAAACTCATCGTGATACGCATCCCAGATATTGAGGATCATCAGAAAATCCGAATCGGGATGCAGAAAACGAAGGTGCGCTGCATCGGCCTTCTCTTGCTTATCCATCGGGCGCTCGCGCGGATCCTGAATACTCAACGCCGAGGCTATCACCAACACCTCGCGCATGGCTTTCTCGGTTCGCGCCTGTAGAATCATGCGACCCACCGCCGGATCAACCGGCAAGCGCGCCAACTCGCGACCGATCACGGTCAGTTTTCTTGAATCCCCCGCGCCTTCCGTATCCAACGCGCCCAATTCTTCCAGTAGCGCATAGCCGGAACGAATGGCCTTGGTCGAAGGCATGTTGAGAAAGGGAAAGCGCTCGATGTCCCCCAGACCGAATGCCTTCATCCTCAAAATCACATCGGCGAGATTAGAGCGTTGAATCTCCGGCTGGGTGAAGCGTGGACGCTGATCAAAATCCTGCTCCGAATAGAGCCGCACACACACGCCAGCCGATACGCGACCGGCGCGTCCTTTGCGTTGGTCCGCACTCGATTGGGAAACAGCCTCAATCGGCAGGCGGCGCGTCCTCGTCTGAGGCGAATAGCGGCTCACGCGAGCCAATCCCGTGTCGATCACGAAGCGCACTCCGGGAATCGTCAACGAGGTCTCCGCAATGTTGGTTGCCACCACGATCTTGCGCTTTTGCGTGGTCGCAAACACGCGTTGCTGCTCGGCGTTGCTCAATCGACCGAAGAGCGGCACGAGTTCGCAATTGGGCAACTTGCCCCCATCGAGTAGATCGCAAGCCTCGCGGATGTCGCGTTCGCTCGGCATAAACACGAGCACATCACCCGTCGTGCTTTCCTTCACCAATCGCTGCACTGCTTCCACCGCGCCATCGATGTAGTGCAACGCTTCGGCCTTCGATGCCCGTTCATCGCCCTCGGCCGCATCGCTGCCCAATTCATCGAGCGGCGAGTAAATCAATTCGACCGGATAAGCGCGCCCCGAGACTTCGATGATCGGCGCATCGTCAAACGCTTTACTAAACGCCTCCGTATCAATTGTCGCAGAAGTGATGATAATCTTCAGCTCGGGCCGCTTAAACCGCAGCTGCCTCAAATGCCCGAGCAGAAAATCGATATTCAACGAGCGCTCATGCGCTTCATCGATGATGATCGTATCGTATTCCCGCATCAGCGCATCGCCGTGCATCTCCGCGAGGAGCATACCATCGGTCAGAAACTTAATCGCGGTCTGGCGCGACGTATGATCGTTGAAGCGAATCTTGCATCCCACCTCGCGTCCCCACGAAACGCCCAATTCCTCCGCCACGCGCTTAGAAACAGAAAGCGCCGCCACGCGACGCGGTTGGGTGCAAGCGATCCGGCCTTCCGAGCCGCGACCTGCCGCCAGACACATTTTGGGAATCTGCGTGGTTTTGCCCGAGCCAGTTTCACCCGCCAGAATCACCACCTGATGCTGCTGAATTGTCTCCACGATCTCCTGCGTGCGATCACAGATCGGCAGCTCGGGTGGAAACTCGAGACGGAAGTTAAATGGCTTGGATGAAGACTCTGACACGAAAGAAGTTGAGATTCTTCCTCCACGCGGGAATGACAACCCTGCGATGCAACCACCTCTCCTCTCTGATGAAGCCCTGATGCGCGTTTACCGGCTCGCTCGGCGCGATGGGATGAGCGTGCTGATCATCGCCAGCATCTTCTCACTCTTTGCCGCGATGATGGGAGATATGGGCGGCGCGATGATCGGACTCACTGTGGCTGGAGCCGGGGCTTTGGAGCTGCAAGGATGCCACCTACTCCGCGAAGGCGAGCCACGTGGCGTGCGCTGGTTAATCACGAGCCAACTAGCGCTCATGAGCGTAATCCTGATCTATTGCCTCCTCCGCTTGCTCAACTTCCAACCGGAACTCGTTGAGCAGGCGATCACCCCGCAAATGCGCGAAGTTTTCACGGAAGCCGGTTACACGACTGAAATGATCAAGAAGCTGATCGAGAAGATCTACTATCTCACCTATAGCTTGGTCGGGATCATCATCACGATTATCTACCAGGGCATGATGGCGCGACACTACTACCTGCGGCGTGAAGCCATTACCCAAGCCTGCACAGAAGAATAGCGACGACTTGCGCGCGCTACGGTTTTACCCAATCTCGAAACCATGTCCAAAGAACGCTATATTCAGGCCAAGGAGAAATGGGCCGCTAAACAGAAGGCCAGCGGCGTTACCGCCCGAGCAGTCGCTTCCGAAAATCGCCTGCCCCCCGGACAGAAACTCACCGAGAAATTCCCTGTGCTCGATCTCGGCGTGCAACCCGAAATCGCTCACGCCGATTGGACCCTCACGCTCGACGGACTCGTCACGAATAACACCGCGCTCACATGGGAGAAGTTCAACTCATTGCCGCAAGTCGAAGACACCAGCGATTTCCACTGTGTCACCACTTGGAGCAAGTATGACTGCCTTTGGAGCGGTGTCGCCTTCACCACTCTTTACGAACTCGCGCAGCCCAACCCCGAAGCCAAATACGTTTATTTCACCAGTTACGACGGCTACTCAACCAACGTCCTGCTCGAACAATGTCTCGATGACGACGTGCTCATCGCGACCTCTTTCGATGGCAAACCCGTTACCCGCGAACACGGTGGACCCGCTCGCGTAATCGTCCCAAAACTCTACGCATGGAAAGGCGCGAAGTTTGTGAAGAACATCACGTTCCTCGATCAGGACAAACTCGGCTTCTGGGAGATTCGCGGTTATTCAAACACCGCCGATCCGTTCACCGAAGATCGCTACGCTTAAGCGAAACCTCCCCATGCCCTCCCACTCAACCCTAGCCCGCTTCAAACTTTTCCCCATTCAACTCGAAGCTTACCACCGCGAAGGCTTCCTGTTAGTTGAGAATGTTTTTCCTCAAGCGGAACTCGATACGATCAACCGCGAGATTGAGCGCCTTCGCACCGAAAAATAGGATGACGGCACCAATCAAAGCGATGTAGTGCTCCGCCTTGGCTTGAAGTCCGAGCTTACCCGCAGCGTGTGCCGAGATGAGCACATCATGACGCTAATCGAGGACATCGTGAAACCCGAGATCGCTATCTATTCAGCCAAACTCTTTGAGAAGAATCCGCACGATACTCAAATCTGCCACTGGCATCAGGACGACGCCTACTACACGCAACATTCGGTATGCGATTGCCGCATGTCGGCCTGGATCCCCTTGCAGGAATGTGATGAGAAGAACGGCTGTGTCTGGGTCGTGCCCGGCAGTCATAAGCACGGACTGAGATCCGCCAACATGATCGGAGACGACACCGGCCACTGCGAACTCGCCTTCGCTCATGGCACCGCCGACCTCGAGGGCGCTGTGCCTGTGCCCATGAAAGCAGGCACCGTCCTTCTCTTCCACGCTCTCACCGCCCATCGCTCCCTCGGCAACCACACCAACCGCCCCCGACGCTCTTTCATCATCAGCTACCAGGATGCCGTCACCAAACGCGGCAACAAGGACCAGCATACGATCCTGAGAGCAGCCGAATAGCATCCGCTTACCCGAAAGGAGCTTCCCACTGGCTTGACGCACCGGTGGGTGCGTTTACGAATTTTCATTCGCATGAAGCATTCCACGCACGTTGAAACCCCGGACGTTATCCTAATCGGCAGTGGCATTATGTCCGCCAATCTCGGCGCGATGCTCAAGCGCCTCGATCCCAAGATCAGTATTCAGGTTTACGAAGTCACCGACGAACTCGCGCAAGAAGCCTCCCATGGCTGGAACAACGCTGGCACCGGCCACGCGGGAATCTGCGAAATTAGCTACACGCCGAATCGCGGGCCCGATGGTGAAGTCGACGTTTCTCACGCGATCCAGATCTTCGAACAGTTTGAACAGTCCTTCCAATTTTGGAGTTACGCGGTCGCCGAAGGGATGATCGACAATCCGGGCGACTTCATCAACCCGGTGCCGCACATCAGTTTCGTCCACGGACAGGAACAGGTTGATTTCCTAAAATCGCGTCACGCCGGGATGTCCGCTCACCATTTCTTCAACGAGATGGAATACTCCACCGATCGCGACAAGATCGCGAGCTGGGCACCCCTCCTCCTCGATCAGCGTGAGCAGATTCCAATCGCCGCGACCAAGATGGATGGCGGCACCGATGTAACTTTTGGAACCATCGCGCGTAAGTTACTCGGTTGGCTCGAACAGCAGGAAGGTTGCGGAATCGCCAGCGGTCACCGCGTGGTCGATATCGAAAAAGAAAACGGACGCTGGAACGTCAGCGCCAAAGATCTCGCGACGGGCAAAGTGCGTCGCAATACCGCCAAGTTTGTCTTCATCGGCGCGGGCGGTGGCAGTCTGCGACTCCTCCAAAAATCCGGGATCGAAGAAGGCAAAGGCATCGGCGGTTTCCCCATCGGCGGACAATGGCTCGTCTGCGATAATCCTGAGATCGTGGAGCAACATCGCGCCAAGGTTTATGGCCAAGCGCTCGAAGCCGCCCCCACGATGGCCGTTCCTCATCTCGATACGCGGATGCTCGATGGAAAACGCTCGCTCCTCTTTGGCCCTTTCGCTTCTTGGACGACTAAGTTTCTCCATAAGAAAGGGAGCTGGACCGATCTCCCTGGCACGATTCGTTCTCACAATCTCCTTACCCTGCTCAAGATCGGCGCGACTAATATCCCGCTTGTGCGATATCTCGTGCAACAGGGCACTCAAAGCATGCAGGACCGCATGGACGTGCTGCATGTGTTCCACCCCGGAGCAAAAGTCGAAGACTGGAAACTCATCGATGGCGGCATCCGCGTGCAGGCGATTAAGAAAACCGATGGCGAGGCCGGGATCGTGCACTACGGCACGGAAGTCATCACTAATCCGGAGAAATCTATTTCCGCCCTCCTCGGGGCATCTCCCGGTGCTTCGGTCTCAGTCAACATCGTGCTCGAAGTCGTGAAGAATTGTTTCTCTCACATCCTCGATACAGATGAAGGTCGTGCCAAAATGAAGGCGATGATCCCGACCTACGACCTCGATTTAAAAGACGCGCAACACGCTGATTTCTTTAAACAAGCTCACGCCCAAGCCCGCCAAACTCTGCAACTCGACTAACTCTTTCCATGGCTAAAACCATCTACACCGCCGCCGTCGATCTCGGCGCCACCAGTGGCCGCGTCATCCTTGGCGCATGGTCGAAAAACAAACTTCAGCTGACCGAAGCGCATCGCTTCCCCAACGACTATCGAGAGCTCGGTAAAAATGCTTACTGGGAAGTCGGCACCTTCTGGGCCGAAGTATCGACCGGTTTGAAAAAGGCCGTGGAGCTGCTCCCACGCGGTGCCAAGCTTTCCTCCGTTGGTGTTGATACCTGGGGTTGTGATCACGTGCTCCTCAACGATCAGGGCCGCCTCGTTTTCCCTCCCCACGCTTATCGCGATGATCGCACACAAGCCGGCATCAAAGCGCTCAAGAAAAGCGGCGCGAGCACGATCTACGCCGCCACAGGCATCCCCAATGTGTTTTACAACACGAGCCTCCAGCTCAGCGAAACCATCGCAAATTGCCCCGCGATCACCGACCTCGCGACGCACTGCCTCTTTCTCTCCGACTATCTCAATTATCTGTTGAGCGGCAAGATGGCCAACGAGCTGACGGTGGCGAGCACCTCGCAGCTCCTCGATGTGAAAGCCAACGATTGGTCGCGCACCGCGCTCAATCGTTTCTCCATCCCACGGGAATGGTTCTCCAAGCCTAAGCTCTCTGGAGCCAAGCTCGGTAAGGTAAAAAACTTCCCTGAACTCGCAGGCGTAGAAGTCATCGCCTGCCCCGGACACGACACCGCTTGCGCCTTTGACGCGATGCCAGCCGCCGAAGATGGCAACGATATCTTCCTCAGTTCCGGCACCTGGTCACTCGTCGGTTTCGAGAGCGACAAACCCGTCCTCGGTCCCGCCGCTGAAAAAGCCAATGTCGCCAACGAACGCACGGGCAACGGCGGCTACCGCCCGCTCACCAATGTCGTGGGTCTCTTCCTCCTTGAGCAGATCATGGAGGATTTCAAGCAGCGCCCAAAGAACGACCGCGAATGGTCTGCTCTGATCAAGTCCTCACAAAAATTCCCTGCATCTAAAAACTTACTCACGCTCACTGATCGTGCCTTTACCAGTCCCGATTCAATGAAGGCTGCGATTGATGCTCAGTTGAAGAAACGGAAGATCAAGGCCCCAACCAACCTCACCGGTTACACACGTCTCATCTGTGATTCCATCGGCGAAGGTCACGCCAAGTGCATTCGTGCTTTCGAGGGCATGACTAACAAGACTTTCAAACGCATCCTCATCGTCGGCGGAGGTTCCAAGAACCAACTCCTCTGCCAAGCGACGGCCGATGCTTCGGGACTCCCTGTTATTTCTTTCAGTCTGGAAGGCACGGCGGTCGGCAACATTGCCCGACAGCTCATCTCTCTAAAAGCCGTCAAGGATCTGAAGACTTTCCGTCGTTTGCTCTCTGCTGATCTCAAGCAGAAGACCTACCGTCCCCGGCAGAAGCATTAACCACAAAGAACATTAAGTTTACTAAGACCGATCCCGGTCAGAACCTTTGTGTCCTTTGTGCTCTTCGTAGTGAGAATAAGCCTCACCCCAGCGAGGTCATTCCTTCGACGCTGCCTTAGCATCGCGTAGCGCTTCGGCTTTTTTATGAGCCATGCGCTTTTGGCGCAGTTTCAGTAATGCTGCGGCACCTAGCGCCCCCAAGGAAAACGTGCTCGGCGCACCGCCACCTCCTCCACCTCCTCCACCTGACGATCCACTACGGACAACTGGCGTGGTGGCTGGCGGCGGCGTTGGGGTCGGAGTAGGTGTTGTGGGTGTCGGCGCAGGGGTTGTGGGTGTCGTGGTCGCAGCAGCGCTAAATAACCCAAGTTCAGGACGTCCACCAAAACGGTTACTAAACGCCGGGAGCACGTAGTCCATATCTCCACTTTTGATACCGAACCAAGTGAGCAGGTCGCGCGCATATTCATCCACGGCTACACCGGGAATGAGTCGTCCCTGCCCTGTATCGATTGCCGAGAGATTCTGAAAGTCTGGGTAGTAACCTTTGTCCGCATCGCCGTAAACTTTTCCCCCGCCAACCGCACCGCCCATCACCATGTGATTTCCACCCCATGCATGATCAGAACCATTCCCGTTTGATGTGAGGGTCCGACCAAAGTCCGAAGCCGTAAATAAAGTGGCCTTATCTGCCATGCCGATCTCGTTAAGCGCATCCGAGAAGAAGCCCACACCTTCGCTCACACCACGTAGCATCCCGATCTGGTTGTTGATCACTTCGTCGTGGTGATCCCAACCACCGACCTGCACGAAAAAGATCTGTCTTTTAGCACCAAAGTTCCCATTGGCGGCAATGATCTTGGCGACCATGGCCAGACTACTCGCGAGGGAATTACCTGCCGGGACCGGTGTGCCCAGATTGATACCATTGAGAGCAGTGGAAAATTCGTAATATGAATCAACCGCCTCACGGGTGCTGTCTGCATAGGTTTGCTCAAAGAGATTGCGGAAAGTCTGGTCAACGGTGCTATTCACTCCCGAGCTGCGCACATCAGTGAGATTATTAACCGCAAGAGGGTTATAGCCCGTGAGGGCCGTGGCCCCGGATGAGCCGACAGAGTAAGTGAACGCTTGTTGACCGGTGAGAAACACACTTTGGCCAGCCAGCGAGATATTCATCGAAACCAAGCTCGGATCATTCAGCGATTGAATGATGTCGGCAGCGCGACCACCCCAACCGATCGAAGTGCGTTGGTCAGGTATGCAGGTCTGCCACTGTTTAATTTGATCGGCGTGCGAATAGAGAGAGACCGGCAAGTAGCGCTGAGCCTGATAATCCGTCAAAGTCATTGGGCGGATCAGCGAGCCGACGTTGGACACAAAGGCGAGATTACCAGCAGTGAAGAGATCTCGCACTTCCGTCATCGAAGGATGAATACCCAAGGTGCGACCACCCATATTTCCCGGGGTGATCTGGAGCAAGGTATCCTTCCCTAACGCCAGATTGCCGCGGGCCTTGGCATAGGCCTCGTATTCTCCACTGGTGGTGGGCACAAGCATGTTGAAAGAATCATTCCCCCCGGCAAGAAAGAGACAGACCAGTGCACGATAGTCATTGCTGGCGGGAGCTGATTGGGCGGCCAACGAGTTCGCCAACCGCAAAGTGAGCAAAGTCGAGAACAGAGCCGCGGAGCCGACACCAGCACAACTGGCCTGACCGAGGAATTCGCGGCGGCTAATGGAATTGGAACCAGATGATGAACTCATGGATGAAGAGTTATTTAAGCACGGCGTAATCCGGCGACACCGCGATGAGGTAGATCGCCATGCGGGCTTTAGTGAGTCCAAGCGTATCGCCGGACGGGATCATGCGATTCGTAATACTATCGATGGCCATGATCACCTTGGCGCGAGTTTCCGCACTGAGCGTTCCGTGGGTGAGTAGCATATCGATATTGTCCACCAACGCCTCTGTGCTATTACCCAGCGCAGCCTGAGGTGACAGATTGAGACTGAAACTGCCGACCCTCGTATTGTGGATCAAAGCGTAGATATTATTTGGGGTCGTGATGCCGAAGACCGTATTCAGAATTTGAAACTCGGGCCCCACCAGACCCGCATCTCCGATCGGGCCCGGTGGCTGGTAATCGGGAAAATAGAAATTAAATACCGAAGGGGCCGAAAGTGGAAATTGACCAAGCGTGGCGCTACTTATTGATCCCAAATTATAGCCAGGCAGGTTGGCGGTAGGATTAAAGTTGAAGGCGCGTAGCAGATGTGTGATACGGAGAAACGGTTCGCGAAGTTTACCGTGCTCTGGATCCGTCAGAAATGCAGTGCTGCGCGCTTCCGGGTCCAGCAGGATGGCCTTGATCACCGCCAGCATGTCTCCGCGAACGCCTTGCCCGTTATTCGCAAACGCAGCCGAGACGCGGCTGACGTAGCCATTGGAAGGATTCGAAGTGACGAGACGCTGAATAAGCAGACGACCGATGAAGGGTCCCGTGTTGGGATGCTCAACGAGGTTGTAGATGGCATCGTTGATGTCCTCCAGACCGGTCTGACCAGCGGGGATCACCGTTTTGCGAGCACCTGAATAGCTGAGGAGAGTTTTTACACCCGTATCATGCTGAGGCTCCCACATCTTCATGGGCTGGGTGTAGTTCTGGCCTACTCGGGGGAAATCCAAGCGACCAGCCCCGGTGCCCACCGCATTCGGATTATTGTCCTCATCAGTGAAACCGGTGAACACACGGGCAAACTCGGTGATATGATCGTTGGTGTAAGTCTCAGTGGGCCGACCGTTGGTCACCGATTGGTAGGTGCCGTCTTGATTGAGCAAATAAAGACCAATCGTGAAAAGCTGCATCACTTCTCGCGCATAGTTCTCATCGGCGCGGGTGCCCGTTACCAAGTTGGCCTTACGATTCTTATAATGCGTGAGAAAGCGCCCCATCATGGGATGCCGTGTCACTTCGAACAATAACTGGTGGAAGTTGCCGAAGCAATTTTCCAGCAACATGTCGTAATAGCTACTTGAGCCCTCCCTCGCACCCGCGACCGAAGCCGTGTTGTCGGAGATGACGAAAATCTGGGTCAATGCATAAGCCACCCGCTGCCGAAGTTGGTCACTACCTGAAAGCATGACCCAATTACGATACCGACGATTCTGGAAATTATTGATTTTAACGAACTCATCATTAGCAAACGCAGCCACCGCCAACGGAGCAGCCAGCGTAGGCGCTTTCGCTACTTCGAGATCGATCCATGCATTATAATCATAGCCCAGATTGCGTAACTCGGTGATCGCTGCCGGCGATGGACCAAAAGTCGCTTGAGCAAGAAACCGCGATGCCTGCTCATCGAGACTCAACGTAGTGTCAGGCTGCACGGTCCGCGATGACGCCTGTGTCAGCAGGAATAAGACGAAGAATATCAGAGGCAGAAGACGGCGCATCAGTAGGAAGACGCCTGAATCAAACCACAGGTTACAACACAGTCAATAATCTCATACCCTCCTCTTCTCACTCTAACACATATTTTACTCTCAAGAAAACGAAGACCCCATCAGATCCGAACCCTCGTGTTCTATATGCTCTTCTTGGTGGAATTTAATCGTCACACCAGTGGACGCACGAAGTCCAAAGCTTGGAGCACGAAGGTGTCCCCGTCAGGACATTGGTTTTGGAACATGCCACGCTGCCAGCCGAAATCGCCGAGCGAGGTATTGTAGCTTTCAAACTCCACAAACTGCGCGGGTGTTTCTCGCACCGCGTCGAAGATTTCCTTCCAAGGCATCATCCCTACTCCAGGCATGCCGCGATCATTTTCACAGGCGTGCAGTGCCATCAGACGCGAGCCCACGGTGCGCACTTCGGCGGGGATATCGCGCACTTCTGTCGCGAGGTGATAGGTATCGATCGCAATCTTCAGGTGTTGGTGGTCAGCCATCTCGACCAGCTTCAAAGCCTGCGTAGGGGTGTTCACCATGTGTGTGCGGAACCGACTCATCGGCTCAATGCCCAATTGCACCCCAGCCTGCTGCGCGTGATCAGCCAACCCATGCAGGCCTTCTGCAGTGCGTGAGTATTCGTCAACTGGAGGACGACGACGCAATGAAACTCCGGGCCGCCCATAGATAGCGCCCGAGTATGTGCTCGCGCCCATCGCCACGGCCAGATCGATCTGCTGTTTGTGCCAGTCATACGCTCGCTGACGATGCTCAGGCTCATCACCCGATAAATCCGCGTTGTCCGGCCACTGTCCGCCCGGCCCGATCACGATACCCATGCCCGCATCTTCAGCGGCTTGCTTGGTGATCGCGGCATCGAATTTCACATCATCCCCAATCGAAATTTCGAGCAGATCGATTCCGAGCGATTTCGCGCGAGCGAAGAGCCCAACCTCAGAATCTGCCCAACAATCTGTCCAAAGATAAATATGCGCGGCGTATTTCATCTGCTGCGGATTACGTGGATGAAATGCGAATATGAAAACCCCAAAGCGCGGCACCTACCGATTTTAGCACCAAAATCTAGACTTCGTGCCAAGTCACCCGATCCATCAGATCATCGCGCGTTGATTGCGGAGCGGGTTGCCCCTCTTGCGGCCAACCGATGTAAATCAGACCCATCATCCGGTGCGTTTCATCCCATCCTAACCAGCGCGCAAATTCCGCTCTGCCCGCAACTGGGGGCGAACTCCAATAGGTCCCCAATCCACGCTCGTGCGCGGATAACATCAAGTTCTGCACGGCGCACGATACTGCCGCGATTTCTTCCCATTCGGGCACCTTGCCCTCCGGCGCGATATGCGCTCCCAGCGCGATCACGACTGGAGCAAGTTGCGGATTCGCCGACAACTTCGCCCGCTTCGAATCGAAGCGTTTATCAACGGGCGTGATCTCATCATAGATTGACTGTAGCCCCTCGCCCAATCGCGTTCGTGCGGCCAACGAAGCAAACACCTGAAATCGCCACGGTTGATTCCGCGCATGTGTCGGCGCCCAGTGTGCATCCTCCAATAACGATAAGACCAGCTCGCGCGACACCTCGCGCAGCGAATCCATGGCCATCGGTTTGATCGAGCGGCGGGTTCTATAGATCGTCATGGCAGAAAAATTACAAATGGGTTAAATCCTAGAATTCGCTATTCTCACCTCACATCAATCGCGAAGCGCGAGCTCAGCATGAAAACAAAAAACCGCCGGAGCGTGTGAACGCATCCGGCGGTTTTGATTAAGAGTTGCCCAGTGCTTAACGTAGGAACGCTTCGTGCAGTCCGCCGTCGACGGTGACCACTTGACCGGTGGTCTTACTAAGGCGTTGGCTCACGAGGAGGAAATACGCCTCGGCTTGATCAGCCGGGGTGATTGGTGCCTTGGTGAGCGTGCGATCAGCATAGAACTGTGCGAGCTTGGTGGTGAGGGATTCCGTTTCCTCATCCTCGCTGTAATCGATATTGTATTTCGCAAGCGAACCGATGACTCGATCGCGCGGGAACATCGCAGAACCCTTCACGACGGTCGCAGGAGCGACGCCATTCACGCGCACCGTCGGTGCGAGTTCGATGGCGAGTTCGCGCACGAGGTGATTCGCAGCGGCTTTCGAAGTATCGTAAGCGATGGAGCCCTTCTTCGCGACAACCGCATTGGCTGAGGTTGTAAGAACGAGCTGTCCTTGGAGGCCTTGCTCTTTCCAGGTCGTCGCCGCTTCGTCGCCTACGATATAGCTACCGGTAACATTCACGCCGAACGTGAACGCCCACTTATCGTCAGGGATGTGGCCAGACGTATCGCTTGGCCAGAAGACACCGGCGGTCACCACGATCGAATCGAACCCACCGTAAGCGAGCGCGACTTGATCGAGCATCGCACGAACGCTTGCGCGATCAGTGATGTTCGCAGCAAGCCCAATTGCAGGACCGCATCCGGAAATGCCGCTACCGGCGACACCGATACCTTGTCCAAGCACGTCGGTAATTTCCTTAGCGGTCGCTTCAGCGGTTTCGAGTTTCATATCAACGCAAACGATGTTCGCGCCTTCTTTCGAAATACGATGAGCGGTTTCCTTGCCGATACCTGAACCGGCACCCACGACGATAATCGTTTGGCGAGCGAGTTCGTCTTCAGCTGGCATGCGCTTGAGTTTCGCTTCTTCGAGCAACCAGTATTCGATGTCGAACGCTTCCTGCTGTGGCAGGGAAATGTAGGTGTCGATCGCTTCGGCCCCACGCATCACTTCGACGGCGCAGTTGTAGAATTCGGCGGTGACGCGAGACTCAGACTTGCTCTTGCCCCAAGCGATCATGCCCAGACCCGGAATCAAGACGACGGTTGGATTCTGATCGCGCATCGCTGGCGAGGTGTCGCGCTTACACTTGTTGTAATAGACTTCGTAGTCCTTGCGGTATTCCTCGATGCCCGAAGCAATCTTCGTCTTGAGGGCAGCGAGGTCTTCCGTCTGCGGATTCCAGTCCACAAGCAATGGCTTGATCTTGGTGCGGAGAAAATGATCAGGGCAACTCGTGCCGAGTTCGGCGAGACGCGTGGCGTCGTTCGAATTAACGAAGCGCAGGATCTTCTCGTCATCCTGCACGGTGCCGACGAAACGCTTCTGTTGGGAAACCTGACCGCGGAGCCATGGCAAAATCGCCGCGAAGTGAGATTGGCGCGTGGCTTCGTCGAGAGACTCGCATTTCGCACCACCGAAGGCAGCAGCGTCGCCACCCTTAGCTTCGTATTTCGCCTCGATGAACTCGCTGGCCTTCTCGATGCAATCGAGCGTGTAAAGGTAGCAGTTCTTTTCGTTTTCATCCCAAGAGATAAAACCGTGCTGGCCCATCATGATGGACTTCACATTCGCGTCTTTCTGACAGATGTCCTGCATGGCGAGACCGAGCTCAAAACCAGGGCGCATCCAAGGCACGTAGCCCATTTCGCCGCCGAAGATTTCTTGCGTGAGCTTTTCGCAGTTCTGCGAAGCCGCGATCGCGATGATCGCATTAGGATGCATGTGATCGACATACTTCGCGGGGATGAAGCTGTGCAAAGGCGTATCGATTGAGGAAGGACGCGGGTTCAAGTTGAACGTCGCATGGCTGGCCATCGCTACCATCTCATCTTCAGCGGCCGTTTTGAGCCCCTTGTCGGCGCGGCCGAGATAGAGCTTCTGCATGTCGAGAAGCTTGCTCTGGTAGAGCGAGGAGAAGTTCGCGCGCTTGCTGGTGCGCAGATCGCCGCCGGAACCTTTGACCCACAGCACTTCGACTTCTTCGCCGGTGAGAGGATCAGTCTCCATCAACTTGTTGGAAGTGTTACCACCTCCGGTGTTGGTGATGCGTTGATCTTGGCCCAAAAGATTGGAGCGATAAACGAGCTTCTCTACTTGATCGAGCGACTCGGCTTTGGCGTCATCCCAAAGATTGTTAACGTATTTGTAGTCTTTCATGATTTATAAAAGGGTTGGTTCGAATAGGTCGCGCGACTCAATCAGAGCCCGAGCATCTTGCGGCGATAGTGCTCATCTGGGCGTCCCTCGATACGCTTCAACGTAGCCGGAGTGAGAAATCGGGGAGTGCCAACAGTGCTCGCGCCGATATAAACTTCCGCCGCCTTAACCGCCATCAAGGTCGCCGCCATCACCGCCGTAGGTGAAGCGCCAAGTGCGATCATGCCGTGATTCTCCAGCAGGATCACACGCGGAGGTCGCGCGACGCGTTTCACGTAAGCGGTCACCGCTTTGCGAATCGCCTGAGCTAGCTTGAGACCGGGATCGACATACGGCACGACAACAAACTCAGCACCGCAGCATACGATCTCATCGGGGCAAATTCGTTTCGTCGCAAACGCCTTCGTATGACTGGTCGCCACGATACTGTTGATCGCAATAGGATGCGTATGGCCGACGAAATTAACTCCGGGCAACGTCAAAAGCCACGCGTGAAACATCGCTTCGACGGAAGGCTTCTTCGACTTTGTGCTCACGCGTGAAGCGAGTAGCGCATCGTCGACTTCCGTGTCAGTCATCTTTCGTGAATCGAGCGCTGGTAGCAGACCATCGAATCGGCACTTGGCCACCTGCCCTGCCTGCAGCGTGCTCAGACTAGATCCGCTCGCTTTCACGATAAACGTATCGTCGGAGATTCGCGCGGAAGTGTTACCCTCGCCTAATATCGCCAACTTGCGCTCTTCGCGACCGAGTTGATGCGAGAGATCGAGGAGTTGTTTGAGAGTCGAGGCTGCCATGAATAAAACCTCAATAATTGATAGATTTTGATAGATTTCGATCAAAAACTACCAATATCCACTAACCACTCTACAACAGTATGTTATCAACCATTCTGACCTCGTTTATCCACACCGAAATCGCCAATAAGCACTTACCGGGCTCTACACCACGCACTGGCTGCATCGTCTCGCGATTGACCAGCGACACGTAAATCACGCGCACTTGCCGGTATTCACCAAGAATATGTGTGACCTCTGCCACGAGCCGATCGGGACTTCGCACTCCACTCGCCACCATCTCAGAAACCTTGTTGAGCGATCGGCTAATCGATAGGGCCTCCTTCCGCTGATTGGCCGTGAAAGTGCTGGCATTGGTATCAAATGCCAGTCCCTCGCTATCGCGCGCCGTCGGCACCACCACGACCTCTGCATCAAAATCTAAATCCGCGATCATCTTCCGCACGACCGCGACACGTTGCGCGGTTTTTTGGCCAAAATAAACCGATTGGGGTCGCACGATATTCAGCAACTTCGCAATCAACGTCACCACCCCACGAGAATGCGTCGGCCGGGAGACACCACAGAGCGGCTTACTCAATCTCTTCTCATCTACATAAGTCGAAAAGCCCTTGGGAAAAAACACTTCGGGCTTGGTCGCTAATACCACGGTCGCGCCAGACTTTTCGCACAACTCACGATCAACTTCCGGCGTTTCCGGATAATCGCTAACGATCTCATTGGGCGCGAACTGCAACGGATTCACCATCAGCACCACGACCACGATATCAGCCTGCTCCTTAGCCGCCTTAATTAAAGCCCCCTGCCCTGCGTGCAACGCCCCCATCGTCGGCACCAACGCCACCCGTTTATTTGCCGCACGCCACTCAGCGGCCTGCTGTTTCATTTCCGAGATCGTTTCGATAATTTGCATGGGGATAGCGTTTTCAACCAACGTCGTGCTTGAACTAACCCCATCCCGACGGTTTGTTCAAGTATTACGCATCAGCTCAGCTCGCCTGACGACAAAACCTTCACTGCCCCAACAGGCGACGAAGGCAAAATCAGCACCCTCACCTTTTATTCCCATGATCAAGATCAACGAAAACTACACCAAGCTTAAGGCCTCCTATCTCTTTGCCGACATCGCCAAGCGCGTGAACGCCTTCATCGAGGCCAATCCCGACAAGCCGGTCATCAAGCTCGGCATCGGCGATGTCACCGAACCTCTCCCCCCCGCTTGTATCGCCGCTCTTCATGCCGCGACCGATGAGATGGCAGATCGCGCAACCTTCAAAGGTTACGGCCCTGAACAGGGTTACGGTTTTCTGCGCGACGCGATCGCTGCGAATGATTACGCCGCCCGTGGCTGCAGCATCGCGGCCGACGAGATATTCGTTTCCGATGGCTCCAAGTGCGATTGTGCCAATATCCAAGAGATCTTCTCTGAGGATGTCAGCCTCGCCATCCCCGATCCCGTGTATCCGGTTTACACCGACACCAATGTCATGGCCGGTCGCACTGGTGGTGATGTTGATGGCCGTTACCAAGGTATCACCTATCTCGAAAGCACGCCGGAGAATAGTTACATTCCTTCGATTCCAGAAGGCGCGAGTGATCTGATCTACCTCTGCTTCCCGAACAATCCGACTGGAGCCGTCGCCACTAAGGCGCAACTCGCCGAGTGGGTCGCTTACGCGAAGAAGAACAAGGCGATCATCCTCTTCGATTCCGCGTATGAAGCCTTCATTCGCGATCCTGAGATCCCCCATTCGATCTACGAAATCG
>ERZ887849.570-NODE-570-length-39045-cov-8.047679_pt1 | contig 39045 bp, 37 predicted proteins | sample MGYA00521267_ERZ887849 | MGnify/ENA primary metagenome ERZ887849 (study PRJEB32303, sample SAMEA104408601) | aquatic metagenome | biome: Brackish water; feature: Pelagic; material: water | place: Baltic Sea | collected 2014-06-06T16:11:00 | depth 2,863 m ... | reverse complement strand
TTTCAAAAGCTCTTAAATAGCTAGATAAAACTCTCCGTAAAATGTTGTGTTCTGCATTCCGATGAGCTCGCCGTTGGCCAAGCCAAACCCCTCGAGTACTTTTCTCAAGAGCTGGTTGCCTTCCGGACGGAGTCGGGTCAAGCCAAAGTAGTGGATGCCTACTGCCCTCACATGGGTGCACATCTGGGTTACGGTATTCGCGATCAGGCAGGTCATGGTTCGGCAGTGTTTGGTGAGAGTATTGTCTGTCCATTTCACGGATGGGCCTACGACGGTGATGGTAAATGCACCAGCATTCCCTACGCGAAAAATATGCCGCCAAAAGTGGCCCGCGGTGAGCAGGTTTTGGGCACTTGGCATGTGCGCGAAGTGAATCAATGTATTTTGGTGTGGTACCACCCGCACGGCGACGCACCAAGCTACGAGCCCTTAACCGTGCCTGAGGCGCAAAAAGATAATCTCGAGTGGGGCGATTTTGATAATCACCACTGGGAAATCAATACACACATGCAAGAGGTAGGGGAGAACGCAGTCGATTCGGTGCATTTTCACTATGTTCATGGCACCAAAGATATTCCTGATGCCGAAGTGATGGAGTTCGACGGGCACACGCGCCGCGGATTTTTGCGCACCCGCAATCCAACGCCGAAAGGCGTGATTGAAGGTTCGATTGAAAATCAAAATATTGGCCCGGGTCTCGCGATTATTCGCTTTTCAGGCATTGTTGACACGGTACTGTTGGCACACCTAACACCCGTCACAGCAAACCACACCCGCGCCTTTTACTCGTTTATTCAAAAGCGGTCTGACAGTGAGTCAGGAAAGTCGCGCATTGCTGAGGCTATTGTTAAAAACATCTGCCAGCAAATGGAAGAAGATCGCATTATTTGGGATCGCAAAAAGTACTATGAAAAACCCATGCTGTGTGACGGTGATGGGCCTTTCGCAAAATTCAGAAAATGGTATGGACAATTTTTGATCGAGTGACAATAGTGGGCTTTTCGCCTGCAGCAGTTGCTCAGAAGTCCAATCAACAATTTAATAAGAAATAATTTAATAAGAAATAATTTAATAAAAAGCCCAATAAAAAGCTGTCCGCAACGACAGCTTTTTTCTTTTCTGCGTATCAATTTCGGCTCTAGACGCGTAAAAATTATAATGGCATGATTAATGCCAATATCATTGGCTGCGAACGACACGGGCTTTGTTAGGCTTTTAGCAGGCTATAGGAGCGTTTTGTGAAAAAACCGATTATTGCGATTGTTATCGTTATTGTGCTGGGCGCATCCTTGGCGTGGTTTAAGCGTGTTGATGTCATGCTCGCGGTGGTCAAATACAAGGCTCAATCACGTCACACGATTGCCGGAAATCGAGAGGTGGTTTGGCAGGGCGATGCGTCTTCGACTTCTGCTATCGCCGCAACCTCGACAGCGCAGAGCTCAGACACAACACGCCCGCCGAATATTATTTTGATTGTCGCTGACGACTTAGGCCACAACGATATTTCCACCTTTGGCGGTGGCGTCGCCGGAGGTCAAATAAAAACTCCCAACATCGATCGCTTGGCGTCAGAGGGCGCAATTTTCAATCAGTCCTATTCCGGTGCCAGTACCTGCGCCCCCTCGCGGGCGATGATGATGACCGGGCGCTACCCAACTCGCACAGGCTTCGAATTCACACCAACGCCGCTTGGCATGGGTAAGGTGTTGAGCACACTGATTAATTCGTCCGATAGCGGTATGCCGCCGGCCTTCTATGACAGCAAGACGGAGGAAGGGCTGCCCCCTTATGAGCGCATGGGCCTGCCGGCGTCTGAGCTGACCATTGCCGAAGTTTTGCAACAGCGCGGCTATTACACGGCCCATATTGGTAAATGGCACTTGGGCCGCGAAGAGGGTATGGCGCCCCATGAGCAAGGGTTTAACGACAGTCTGTTAATGGCCAGCGGGCTCTATTTGCCGGAAGATGACCCTAATGTGGTCAACGCTGAGCTCGATTTTGACCCTATCGACAAGTTTCTCTGGGCCAGCATGACTTATGCGGCATCGTTCAACAGTGGCAATCAACAAATGTTTAAGCCTGCCGGTTATCTCACCGATTACTGGACCGATGAGTCACTCAAGGTTATTCAGGCCAACAAAAATCGACCATTCTTTCTCTATTTAGCGCACTGGGGTGTGCACACGCCACTGCAGGCCACCCGCGAAGATTATGACGCGGTGGGTGATATTCAACCGCACCGTTTGCGGGTCTATGCGGCTATGATCCGAGCGCTCGATCGCAGTGTTGGGCGGATTATGGAGGGTCTGGAAAGGGAAGGGTTGGCCGACAATACGCTAATCGCTTTTACCAGTGACAATGGTGGTCCCGGCTATCTGGGCCTGCCTGATATTAATGCACCTTATCGCGGGTGGAAGATTACCCAGTTCGAAGGGGGGATCAGGGTTCCGCTGTTTGTTAAATGGCCCGGTAAAACCGTTCCCGGCAGTCGCATCGACACACCAGTGGCCCATATTGATATGATGCCGACACTTGCCGCAGCGGCGGGTGCCGCTCTTCCCAGCAATCTCGCCATCGATGGACTCAGTGTGCTGCCCTTGCTGGCGCAGGCTGATAGCCGCGACGTGCAGTGGCCGCGCCAAACCCTGTTTTGGCAGAACGGTCACTATCAAGTGGTTCGTCACGGTGATTGGAAGTTACAGGTCAATAATCGTCCCACAGAGGGTCTTGTGCAGTGGCTCTACAATTTAGCCGAAGATCCCACCGAGCAGCACAACTTGGCTGCCAGTCACCCAGAGAAATTACAACAACTGACCACCTTGCTGCGCGATCATCAAGCGACATCGCGGGGGCCACTTTATCCTGCTGTGGCGCAGTTTCCGGTTTTGATTGATAAGACTGGCGCGGAAAAATTTAGTCCGGGTGATGAGTATGTATACACCCCAAACTAAAGGGAGAACCATGGCGATGGATGTGCCGTCAAACCCCTGCGCTGGGCGTGGAGTTTAAAACAACCGCTCTGGCTATTAGGCCAGACTTAAAAAATAGGTATCGATCATGGCGCTAGGGGTTATTGCAACAATTACGGTCCGCGAGGGCAAAAATGCGGAATTTGAGAAACTCTTTGCCGAGCTCACCGCGCAAGTTCTCGCCAATGAGCCGGGCGCACTTTTGTATGCCTTACACCGCAGCAAAACCGATGCGCAGGTCTATAAAGTGCTGGAGCAGTACGCCAGTATGGATGATGTCAAAGCGCATGGTCAGACAGATTACTTCAAAGAAGCGGGTGTGAAAATGGGCCCTCTGGTGACCGCTGCGCCGGTTATTGAGCTGCTTGACGTCGTCTAACCAGACTTTCGACAATTTTAAAGGGTGTTCGCCATGATAACGATTATTTGGCTAGCGGCGGCTGCGCTGTATGGGATGTTTCTCTACTGGTATTTCAACTGGTCTGGGCCGCTGTCCGAGGCGGAGGTTGAACAAATTATAGGGCGTTTTTCTGAGCAGTCAGGCAGTGGTAAAACCGATCTTGAGGTTCTACGGACATTTTTGCAGCAGGACGATGGCAAAGAATTTGTGATGCAAAATAGCGTGAAATTGCACCCCGGATCGATACCTCATCCGGTCACAGGTGATAGCGTCACTGCTCGGGACCTTCTTGAGGGCTATACAAAGCCGTTTATCAAAGCGCTTTTTGCCCGTGGCGGACATCCCGTCTATATGGCGCGCAAGGTGGGTGGCTATATCGATAGCTGGTCCTGCGATGCAGATCCCCAGTGGACGGTTACAGCGATGATGCGCTATCGCAGTCGTCGCGACCTCGCCGTGCTGGCCTCGGATAGTCGCTTTTCAGCTATCCACAGTTTTAAGACACTTGCAATTGCCGCAACGGTCTCGTTTCCCGTGCAGATTCAATTGAGCTTTTTTATGCGGCCGCCAGTTTACGTCCCGCTGATGCTGCTGTGGTTGGCATCCATGCTGCACTTTGCCACGGTGATTTTTGTGCCGCTGTGACCGTTAATGTCTGCTTTAATTTGACTGGGTAAACCTCCAGCTCTCACAAGAACAGCAGACGGATATGCACAACCTGCTACAGCGCTGCGGTCTGGAGGCGCTGTTAACGCTTCGGCTCACCCGCGAGCTGGGGTGGGCAGAGAATCAGGATATCTGGCGCTAAGGCTTTTTTTGAGCCAATTTGCGCGCCATAACCTGCTTTAAAATCTCTGTCGGATCCTTGTCGAAATCCGCAGCATCGTGGCGCTCGGCCAGTTGGTGATGCTCCGCGCCCCAAACACGATTCACCCGCTGACCACGTTTTACCGCAGGGCGCTGCTGTATCTCTTCGGTCCAGCGAATAACCTGTTTGTAGTCTGCGACGGAGAGAAACTCGCCCGCCTCGTAGAGCTTGCCCATCACCAGCGCGCCATACCACGCCATATTGGCCATATCGGCGATACTGTACTCATCACCACAGAGAAAACGATTCGTCTCGAGATGCTTATCCAACACATCGAGCTGGCGCTTCACTTCCATGGCGTAGCGATCAATCGGGTATTCCCACTTTTCTGGTGCGTACGCATAGAAATGGCCAAACCCACCGCCGAGAAAAGGCGCGCTGCCGATATTCCAAAACAGCCAGTTCATGCACTCTGCGCGCTTGGCGGCATCTTTTGGGATAAACGCATTAAACTTTTCCGCAAGATAAAGCATCATTGAGCCAGACTCGAACAGACGCGTCGGTTTAGCGGTGCTGCAATCTAATAGCGCAGGGATTTTTGAGTTGGGGTTCACTGCCACAAAGCCGCTGCTAAACTGCTCGCCTTCCGAAATATTGACCAGCCAGGCATCGTATTCAGCGCCGCTAAAGCCCAGTTCCAATAGCTCTTCGAGCAATACGGTAACCTTTACGCCATTGGGGGTGCCGAGAGAGTAGAGCTGCAGCGGGTGTTTGCCGACCGGCAGAGCGCTGTCATGGGTTGCGCCCGACACGGGGCGGTTGATTGCGGCGAACTTCCCGCCGCTCTCTTTATTCCACGTCCAGACTTTAGGCGGTACATACGATGTTGCGTCGTTCATGGTCATTCTCGTCTCGGTAAATGGGGCCGATAAAACAGGGTGCTGCTAAAACAGGGTGCTGCTAATGCAGTGTGTTTAGTGCAGGCATGCTGGCACAGTTTTACGATAAATACATCCTGTGATCAATCAGCTGTGCGGGCGGATAAATTATTGATCGTCGATCTTGCCATGCCGGTTTATTATGGCATAATCAATGCCAGAATATAAAATAAGAGCGGTTTTTTCAGCACTCGTTTTTCTCAGGGAAAAGTTCTCTCAGGAAAACAGTTTCGCTCAGAAAAAGTTCAGCTCAGGAAAATAGTTCAACCAGAGGGGAATACCATGCAGTTCAAACGCACGCCTGATCACCGATTTGACAACCTTGCCGACTATCCATTTGCGCCGCACTACCTGCAGGTTGATGACACCCAAAATGGCAGTCTGCGCATGCACTATTTGGACGAGGGTCCGGCAGACGGCGCGGTGATTCTCTTACTCCACGGTCAGCCCGTTTGGTCCTACCTCTACCGACACATGATTCCACGTTTGGTCGACGCCGGTTTTCGCGTAATCGTCCCCGATTTAATCGGCTTTGGCCGTTCCGACAAACCTTCTCAGCCTCAGGACTACACCTATGCACGCCATGTCGCGTGGACAAGTGATTGGCTGACGCAACTCAATCTCACCAATATCACTGTCTTTCTGCAAGATTGGGGTAGTTTGATTGGCCTGCGCATGGTCACTGCATTTCCGCAGCGTTTCTCCCATGTCGTTCTGAGTAATGGCGGTTTGCCGGCCGGTAGCGTTCCCGCCGACTTTACCGAGTTTCTCAAAGCGGCCTACAAAACCCTGCCGGTCGTCAAGGCACATGAGCTGGGCGCGCGCTTTCGCGACACCAGCGGTATTCCAGGGTTTTTCTACTGGCGCAAGTACTGCGCTGAAAGTCCTGATATCAACGTGGCTGAATTGGTCGAACTGTCGTCGTTTTCAACGCTCTCGGCCGATGAGAGAGCGGCCTACGACGCACCCTTTCCCGATGTAAGCTATATGGCCGGCGTGCGTCGCTTTCCAAGCTTGATTCCGCTGTTGCAGGATGAGCCGGAAGTGGCTGAGAACAAAGCCGCATGGGAGGTGCTCGCGCAGTTTGACAAGCCCTTTATGTGCGCCTTCGCCGACTCTGACCCAGTGACAGCCGGGGGTGATGCGCCCTTTTTAAAGAGAGTGCCCGGCTGTGAGGGCGTTGAGCACCGCACCATTGCTAACGCCGGTCATTTTGTGCAACAAGATCAGCCAGAAGCCTGTGTTAAGGCTATTTTGGACGTGCGCCGCAGCCGCTAGCGAGCGTTCCGCCGGCCCATTTTTAGAGGATCAGAACCTATTATGCCTAACGCCAACGCCTTCGATGAAAAGACACTTATCGCCTATTTGACGACCTCGGTTGAGGGCTTCAAAGGCCCTGCCACCGTCACTAAATTTGCCGGAGGTCAGTCTAACCCCACCTTTAAAATCGAAGCGGCCTCCGGCAATTATGTTCTGCGCCGGCAGCCCGCTGGCGAGCTACTGAAATCTGCTCACGCCGTTGATCGAGAATACCGCGTGCTAAAAGCCCTTGCTGCCACCGATGTGCCTGTTGCACAGGTCTACCATCTTTGTGAAGATCGCGACGTTATTGGCTCGATGTTTTATTTGATGGAGTATTGCGACGGCGCGATTTACTGGCGACCCGACCTTAAAGAGGTCGACAGCGCCACCCAGCGCCGCGCCATGTACGACGAAATGATCCGCGTACTCGCCGCCATCCACTCCGTTGATCTGGAAAAAGCCCAGCTCACTGACTACGGCCGTCCCGGCAACTACTTTCAGCGCCAGCTAGATCGCTGGACAGCCCAATACCGCGCCTCAGAACTTGAAACTATTGAGGATATGGAGCGCCTTATTGACTGGCTGGCCGCTCATATGCCGGAGGACGATGGCAAAGTTACCCTCGTTCACGGCGACTATCGGCTCGACAACCTAATGTACGCAAAAGACAGCGCCAAGGTGATCGCCGTGCTCGATTGGGAGCTCTCCACACTGGGCCACCCCTACGCCGATCTGGCCTATGTCATCATGGGCATGAAACTGCCCGCCAGCGACAGTAAAAACAGCGTCAGCGGCCTCGGCAACAGCGACTGGTCGGCATTGGGCATTCCCAGTGAAGACGAGCTGGTCGCTCGCTATTGTGAATTGATGGGCATCGGCAGTATTGGCAACTGGAACTTTTATGTCGCTTTCAGCTTTTTCCGCCTCGCAGCTATTTGCCAAGGTGTCGCCAAACGCGCCGTCGATGGCAACGCCTCAAATGCCGCGGCAAACAACGTCGGTGGACTTGTGCGACCGCTGGTGGGTTTAGCCATGGGCTACCTCGAGTAATCCCATGACACAGATCGACGGGTCCCGCCCAGGCGCTGAGTACATGGCCAAGAGTGAATTCCGTTCAGAGGGCAGGGCGGTGCGCCCGAGAGATTCCTCGACCCTTATTCTTGTGCGCCGAGACACCGCCGAGCCAACCTTGCTGATGGGCAAGCGCTCAGCCAAACACCGTTTTATGCCCAACAAATTTGTCTTTCCCGGTGGCGTCGTCGATCTTGCCGACAGCCGCTTAAAGCCCCACAGTCAGCTGCACCCAGCGGTGCGAGCTCGCCTAATGAAAGGCGCCTCATCGAGCAAAGCCCAAGCCTTAGCCTTGGCAGCCATTCGCGAAACCTTTGAAGAGACAGGTCTCATACTCGGTGAACCCGCAGAGAACACCGTGCAAACCCGCTCACCGCAGTGGCGTAATTTTCTGCGCCACGAGCTAACACCAAAACTCGACAGCCTGCACTTTATCGCCCGCGCCATCACACCGCCATACCGCGGTCGCCGCTACGATACCCGCTTTTTCATGGCCGATGCCGACAGCCTAAAGACGGGGACAGGCCCAGCGCCGGAAGCCTCTGGCGAGCTGTTGCAACTGCATTGGGTGACCCTCGCTCAGGCCCGAGAACTAGAGCTACCGCACATCACCCGCATTGTGCTCGATGAAGTTGAACAGCGCATAACCAACAGTCAGACGCCCGAACAGAGCGGGCCGTTTATTTATTTTCGCCATGGCAAACCTGTTATGGAGCGCCATTAAGCAGCGCACAGCTGCGCGGCAGCCTGCAGCTATTGACTCACCAAGGAGTGACTAAAATGGGTTTTGAAATATCCCCAAAGACCAAAGAATTAAATATCCGCCTCGAGGCGTTTATGCAGGAGCACATTTACCCGCGAGAGCACGACTGGCAAGAGTTCACCCTCGATCACAACAACCTCTGGAAAGTGCCACCCTGGTTTGACGGCCTGCGAGAGAAAGCCAAAGCCGCGGGCCTGTGGAACCTCTTCTTACCTTACGAATACACGCCATGGAGTCCAGGACTCACCAATATCGAAATAGCGCCACTGTTTGAAACCATGAGCAAAGTCACCTGGGCGCAGTCGGTATTTAACTGTAACGCGCCCGATCGCGGCAATATGGAAGTCCTGGCGAAATACGGTACCCCAGAGCAGCAGGAAAAGTGGTTGCTGCCCCTGTTAGCTGGCGATATCCGCTCGGCCTATGCCATGACCGAGCCGCAGGTTGCCTCCTCCGATGCCACCAATATGGAGTTGGAAATTACCCGCGATGGCGACGAATACGTTCTCAATGGTCGCAAGTGGTGGACCACCAACGCCATTGGCGAACGCTGTAAAATCATGCTGGTGATGGGCCGCTCAAATCCTGACGCCCCGCGTCACAAACAGCATTCCACCGTGCTCGTGCCGCGTGACACCCCGGGTATTACTCTTATCCGCCCACTGCGAGTATTTGACAGTTTCCACTCACCCGGCGGTGAAGCCGAGTTTGTCTTTGAGAACGTCCGCGTCCCCGTCAGCAATATGATTAAAGGAGAAGGCTGTGGGTTTGAAATCGCCCAAGGCCGTCTCGGGCCAGGCCGTTTTCAGTACGCCATGATGTTTGTTGGCATGGCCCAGCGCTGCTTGGAACTTATGTGCGAGCGCGCTGAACAGCGTGTGGCTTTCGGTGAAAAACTCAGCAAAAAGACCAGCGTGCAGCACGAAATTGCCCGCTCGCGCTGCGACATTGAACAGTGCCGACTGCTCACATTACAGGCCGCAGACGTTATGGATAAGCAGGGCGTCAAAGCGGCCATGCCCTACATTTCCATGGTCAAAATTGTGGCCCCCAAAATGTGCCAAGACGTCGCCGATCGCGCCATGCAAATTTTCGGCGGCGCTGGAGTTTGCCAAGACACCATGATTCCAGAGGCCTTCACCGTCGCACGTTTTTGCCGTATCGCCGACGGCCCAGACGAAGTACACATGTCGCAACTCGGTAAACTGACCATTAGCGACCTTGTCCGTTAAAAAGGAAATAGCCGAATGACCACTATTCTCAACGTAAAAACCTTTGAAGTGCGCAAAGACAACTGGGCAGAGGTGCGCGTGCACCGCGAAACCCTCAGTACCGACTTGCAACCCAACGAGGTGTTATTGAAGATCGACCGCCAAGCGTTGACCGCGAACAATATTTCCTACGCGACCGCAGGCGACAGCTTGCACTATTGGGCTTTTTTCCCCACCGAAGCGGGCTGGGGGCGAATTCCCGGCATGGGTTGGAGCGAAGTGATCGCCTCCGCTCACCCGCAGGTGCAGATTGGCGAGCGCGTCTGGGGGTTTACCCCCTACAGCACCCACCACAAAATTTTAGCCGGCCATACCAATTCGTTTTCCTTTAGCGATGTGTCGCCTCACCGCGCCGGCCATGCGCCCATCTACTGTCAATTTGACCGCGCCGCCGCCAACCCCCTTTATGAACCCGCCCGAGAAGACCAAGACAGTCTGCTGCGCGGCCTGTATATGACCTCGTGGCTGGTGGAAGATTTTCTTGAACTGCACCAGCAGTTCAACGCCACAAGCTGCCTGATAACCAGTGCCTCGAGTAAAACCAGTATTGCCCTAGCACACGCTGTAAAACAGCGCGGTAAGCTGCGCAGCATAGGCATCACTTCGTCGGCCAACGTCGCGTTTTGTGAAGCCTTAGGCTGTTACGACGATGTCATTTCCTACAGCCAACTCGAGAGGCTCGACGGCACAGCGCCAGCAGTGATGGTTGATATGGCCGGCAATGCAAAAGTGATCAGTCAAATTCATCACCACTATGGCAACAACTTGCAGCACTCCTGCCGCATTGGCGCTACACATTACACCGAAATGGTACCGTCACAGGATTTGCCAGGCCCCGCACCGCAGTTTTTCTTTGCGCCAACACATGTGCGCAGCCGCGGTGCGGAAATTGGCGTACCCGCGCTGCTAGCCGCCCTAGGTGCCAGCTACGGTGCTTTTAGACAATTTTGCGACAGTTGGATGACAGTCACCCACAGTCAGGGCGAGAGTGCTCTGCTGGCAACGTACCAAAGCGTATTAGCCGGCACGGCTGACCCCATTGCAGGTCAGATTGTCTCGCTTTAGTTGTCTCGCTTTAGTTGTCTCGCTTTAGGTGTATCGCTTTAAGGGATATTTTTTGCCATGAGCTTATTCACAGACCAAGAGGAATGTGCGACATGATCAACAGCAAACCGGTCACGTTTATCGGTGCAACACCGTCTCCTTACACCCAAAAAATGGTAGCGCTCATGCGCTACCGTCGCATTCCCTATCACGTGGTGTGGGGTATGCCCGATCAAGTGTTGCCAGCGCGCGGAATTGCGCCCCCCAAACCCGTTCTGCTGCCCACCTTTGTATTTGACGATGAGCAGGGCCAGCCCACAGCAGTCTGCGATTCGACGCCCATTATTCGCCGTCTTGAAACAGATTATCCGCAGCGCTCGGTGCTGCCCCTCGACCCAGCCCTCAGATTTATCGACTATTTGCTAGAAGACTTTGCCGACGAATGGGTGACAAAATATATGTTCCATTTTCGCTGGCATCCCGCCGCAGACGCCGACAACGCCGGCACGCTGTTACCTCTTGGCTACAATGTCAGTCTGCCCGCAGAAAGTCACAGTAAACTGAAGCAAATGTTCGCCGAGCGACAAATTGCTCGCCTTTATGTCGTCGGCTCAAATGACACCACCGCTGACATCATCGACGCCAGTTACCGACGCTTCCTCGCGGCTATGGAAGCGCACCTCGCCACACAACCTTTTATGCTAGGCCATCGCCCTGCCGCTAGCGACTTCGCTCTGTACGGCCAATTAACGCAGCTTGTCGGCTTTGATCCAACGCCTCGCGCCATAGCGCACCAGCTGTCGCCGCGCACCGTTGCCTGGGTTGGGCAACTGTCAGACCTCAGCGGCCTAGAGCCGAGCGATCAGGATTGGGGCAGTGTTGACCCTATGCCCAGCACACTGCGAGCACTTCTGGCAGAATGCGGCCGCATGTATGCCCCCGCGCTCCTCGCAAACGCACATGCCTTGCTGGCTGGCGAGAAAAGTTGGCAAACAGAGATTGACGGTACCCTCTGGGCTCAGCAGACATTTCCCTATCAGGGCAAATGTCTCACCTGGATTAAACAGCACTATGGAGACCTGACCGCTGCCGACCGCCAGCGTGTTGACGGGCTGTTGGCCGGCACCGGCTGCGAGAGTCTGTTCCACGACCAATAGAGCCACAGAATCATTGCAGCCGAGCAAAATATCGCCGGCAGCAGGTAGATTTATTTATCAGCAACTTATGGCATATACTGTGCCGAACTAATTGAGTCACAACCCGTGATGGAAGAGAACAGGATGGCCAAAACACTCGCAACCACTGTCCCAGACGGCCGCCGTCTTCGCAGCGAACGCAGCAAGCAAGCGATTATCGACGCAATGATGGACATGATCAGCGAGGGCAACCTGATGCCGACCGCACAGCAGGTTTCCGAGCGGGCAGGGGTAGGTATTCGCAGCGTTTTCCGTCACTTTGAAGATATGGAAAACCTCTTTTCCCTCTGCGACGACGCCCGACGCCAAAGCTATGAAGAAATTTTTCTCAGCGGTAATCGCGAAGGCACACTGTCTGAGCGCATAGTTCACGCAGCAGAGCAGCATGCCAAAGGGTACGAGCTCCATGGCAACATCACGCGTGTGACCCTAGCCCAGCGCTGGCGCTACAAAATATTGCGCCAAAACTATGCGCGTTATCAGCGCGGCCTGCGCAAAGATCTCGAAAACTGGTTACCCGAAATCACCCACCTCGACACCACCACTCGCGAAGCCATCGATGCTGTTGCCTCTTTTGAGTTCTGGAATCGACTTCGAGAAGACCAAGGCCTAAGTAAAAATAGTGCCATCAATGTGGTTGTGGAAGTGCTCAAAGGCCTGATTATAAAAAGCTAATTTTGCGTTTCAATTGACCTCGAGGTTACCGTGCAAATCCACGCCATTTACACCCACAGTCAGCTGCGCAACTTCACCTATTTTATTGTGCTGGATGATCGCACCGTCATTGTCGTCGATCCCTGGAGCGACGAACTGGTCAACGCATTTCTTCACGATCACCGTTTGTCTCTCAACGCGATTATTAACACCCACGAGCACTGGGACCATATCCAAGGCAACAAAGCACTGGTTGCCCAGCATGGTTGTGACGTTTGGGCCCACGCCAACGGTGCGGGTAAAATTCCTGGGCTCAATCGCGTGTTGCAACGGGATGAAATCATCGCCCTCAACCCTGAATTCACCCTCAAGGTACTCGATACCCCCGGACACACCTACGCCCACCTCTGTTTTTTACTGCAAAAAAACGGTCAGCCCCACGCGGTATTTACCGGCGATACATTATTTAATGCAGGCGTAGGGCGCTGCGACAGCGGTGATGCCGAGACACTTTATCGAACCATCTCAGAACAATTCCACAGCCTTCCCGACAACGTGATTGTCTACCCCGGTCACGACTATCTCGAAAACAATCTGCGTTTTACTCTCAGTGTCGAACCCGACAACCACGCCGCAAAGCAATGGCTTGAGCGGCTTGCATTAGAACCTACCGAGGCGCCCATACCCACCACCACAATTGGCGACGAAAGAACCTTCAACAGCTTTTTTCGCCTCACCAACCCGCAAATACGTGAAAGACTTCACTGCCAACAAGCAAGCGACATAGAGGTCTTTATCGCCCTGCGCGCCCGCCGCGATAGTTGGTAGCGCCAAATCAAAGCGCCACGCTTTTTCACCACGCTTTTCACCACACTAAAATATGCATTTTGAAAAAAACTCGATTTATAGGTAGGGATAAATGCTCTTTCTGAGTCTTATATGTCATACCACTGTGTGAAAGCGTGAAATTGTCCACTGAGGTTAACCAAGAAATGAATTTTTGGAATCAGCGCTAACGGCAGGACAGCTTTTAGGAAAGGGATGTGAAGGTGACAAGGTGAGTCATAAACGGCAAGACCTAGACTTGAAACAAGCAGAGCTCAACTGCCCGCTGCAGTTGGACCGCGAGCTTCAAGAAATAGAGGGACTTATTTTGGAAATGACCGCATCGGGCGTTGGCATCACCAATGCCGAAATTACACAGCTCTATCAAGACACCTCCGACGAACTGCGCCGTTTGCTCTTGCGCAAATTAGGCGATGAAGAGGGCGCCGAAGCGCTCGCACAAGACGCCTATCTGAAACTTCTTCGTATCAAGCACAATCAAGAAATCGGCGACCTGCGCCGCTACTTATTTAGCATGTCCGTGCGATTGGCGCTGAACGTTCTGCGCAAGCGCAAGATGAACAGCGACTACTACGGCAACCCCGCATCTGAGCAAGCGCAGCTGACTCAAGACCGCTCCGCCTACGAAGTATTACTGGAAGAACTCAAGCGCGAAACATTGAAAGAACGGTTGTCACAGTTACCAGAAAAGACGCGCTATATTTATCTTTTGTACCACTTCAAAGATGTGACGGTCAGTGAAATTGGTAAACGCCTAACGCTCTCGGAGAATGTCGTTAATCTCCACCTCGACTGCGCGCGCGAGCAAACTAAAAAAGCCCTGTCTGAAATCGCGTTGATGCATGCCTAACCCGCAAGATGGAAAAATTGTCGAGGCCGACTTAGGCGCGATTGAACCCTGGGCCAATGATGAGATAAAGCGCCTCGACGAACAGTTTAGCGCGCAGAGCACGCAACCTTATCCCCGCCGAAAGCGCCGTGAATCGAGTCGATTTCTTATTGGCTTTTTGACCGGCGCGCTACTCGCAGCGCTGTTTGTCCTTCTTGTAAAATCTTGATGCACTGTACCTTGACACACTGTTGAGGCCTTGCTTGACAATCGAATCCATCAATCCTCATAGAAATCCAAAGGATTTGTAGACTCCAAAATCAGCTATTTATAAGCCTCGCGCGGAGATACGGTCACTGAGATATAGCTACTGCGCATTCCGCCACCTTCAATCTGAACAGTAGCGACTCGGGACCCTTTTTCAAAGGTCAGCACAGATACTTTTGACTGGACACTTGTCACTGTCATCCAACCATATTCAGCCATTTTGGCCTGATAATATGCAAAGGCATCTTCCATGTTTTGCGTTGATCGCAAAACAGCGCGGCCAATCCACTGGTCCCCTGAATTAAGCAACAGCGACTTATCTACATCTACGGTATCGCCGGAGGCAATTGGGATGTCAGCAAATGACTTAGAAATTTCTGCGGGCGTGGTTTTTGACGAACCGGATGTGTTTGACTTTGACGGAGTATTTACTATGTTACAGCCGGTGATGACTAGGGCAACAGTTAGAATCAGCACGGTTCGCCAGAGGGGCTTTAGCATTATTACCACCTTTTTAGACTTGTAATTATAGTTATTTATTGCAGAGACAAATGTATAGCTTTTTTGGACTCAGTGCCATAAGGAATGTTTGTGTTAAGCAGCTTTACAGTGGCGCACATATCGCGGCAAGCGCCGCTAAAAGCTCTAATAGCGGTAAGTCTTCTTCACACACGGGGGCCCCAAAACTCGCTCATCCCAGCCGTAACTCCCCGCAGTAAGCGCCCAAATCAATCAGCAAAAAAACAATCAATAAAAAACAATCAATAAAAAACAATCAATAAAAAAGCCGAGAGCGACACCCTCACAGGTAACACTCTCGGCTTTTCGCGTTTTAACTAACCGCCAGCGACGGTTTTTTTGCTGATTAGCTCTCGTATTCCGTGTTGACCACCGCCACATCCACATCCAGTGCAGAGATAACTCGTTCAGCGGTATTGCCGCGACGGGTCGACGTCAAGCCCGTCTGCCCCAAGGTGCCCATAACCACTAAATCTGCCTTGAGTTTTTTGGCAGTCTTGGCCACTGCCTCATCGGTATAGCCCTTTACCACGTGAATAAATTTAGATGGCAGGCCAGTGGCCTTGGCCAGATTGCCGCGATCGGGGTAGTTCATTGAATCGAGGTACGCATTGACCACATGAAATTCAGCCCCGTAATTCTCTGCTAACCAAGCACCGCGCTTGAGAATATTCGAGTTGAGTATTTTTTGTTTTTCACGCAAGGCCTGAAAGTTAACCGCAGCCAAAATAACTTTGCGCTGCTCTGCACCGCCAGGGCGAACCAAGATAACAGGGCAGCTGGCATTTTTTAAAATATCCCACTTCGAATCACTGAAAGTAAAGCGCAGCATGCTGCTCTTCTTTTTGCGGATAGGCAGCAGTAAAAGATCTGCGCCAAATCGCGTCGATGATTGCAAAATCGACTTCTGCCACTCACTCGACCATGAAATCTCAATTTGATACTCCAAGCCCGCTGCGCGCAAGGGCCCGTGAATGGCACATTCAAACCACGTAGTATTTTTATATAAAGTATCGTTGGTTGCTCGCGTATCAACACTCTCAGCGTCAACGCCAACAAAAATATACAGTTTGGGCAGCGGTTTGCGGAATTTTGCAGTAATAATCGCACGCTGCAGGGCAATATGTTCGCTCGCGGTAGGATCGACAACAACAAATACTTTTTCTTGCGTAGACTTCATAGCTCATTCCTTAAGGCAATCGTCAGTAAAATAGCGCGGGAAGCGCCGGTGAAAAATCCCTATAACAGCCCTTATTTGTAGCACCAAAAAGGCAGCTCGATCAGTCCTGAAGTATAGAAGACGAACGCGCGATAGCAAATTTAGCAGCGGATTGTGACGCGTTGACTACAGCAATAAAGGCCGCACCGATAGCGACTATATCGGCACTTTTGTTGCGGTCTCAGCGAGGCCTATTTACACTGATCAAAGAAGTGCCAAAGACAATAATAATTAAGCATAAAAGGCGCGCCACAACACCAGCCGCGCCCAAAAGCCATCACAGGGGAATCTCTTTGCATACCATCAATGCACCGCTCGCTGCCGCTGTTGTCAGCGTCGATGTCAGCCAAGGCCAGACCGTTAGCGAAGGGCAGCTTATTGCCACCCTCGAGTCAATGAAAATGCAGACCGCCATTCTTGCGCCCACCGCTGGCATCATTAGCGCGCTGACAGTCGCGCTCGGAGAGACAGTCCAGGCAGGGCAGCGCCTTGCCACCCTCACAGCAGGCGCAGGTCAGGAAACGCTTGCGCAAACACCGGCCGAAATCCTCGACACCGTCGACGTTAACGCAAAAAGCCCTTTGGCCCACATTTACCAGCAGCACAGCAATACTCTCGACCACCACCGCCAAGAGGCTGTCGCCAAACGCCACAGCAAAGGCTATCGCAGCGCCCGAGAAAACCTACAAGACCTCTGTGACGAAAACTCCTTTGTCGAGTATGGCCAGCTTGCCGTCGCCGCCCAGCGCGGTCGCAAAAGCCTTGATGCACTGCGCAGCGAAACCGCCGCCGACGGAGTTATCACCGGGCTTGCCACCATCAACCATTCACTCTTCGGCCCCGTCGCAAGCCAAGTCGCTGTCGTTATCAACGACTACACCGTGTTGGCGGGGACGCAGGGCTATTTTCACCACAAAAAGATTGATCGCATTCTTGAACAGGCAAAACGACACAGCCTCCCCGTTATTATGTACACCGAAGGCGGTGGCGGCAGACCCGGCGATACCGATGTCAAAACTCAGATTGCCGGTCTCGACGTCAGCTCATTCGCCCGATGGGCTGCCCTTAGCGGCCAAGTACCGCTTATTGCTGTCAATAATGGATACTGTTTTGCCGGTAACGCCGCACTCTTTGGTTGCGCCGACATTCGCATCGCCACCCAACAATCATGGATCGGCATGGCCGGCCCTGCGATGATCGAAGGGGGAGGACTTGGCAGCTATAAACCCACCGATATTGGCCCAATCGACGTTCAGGCCAAAAATGGCGTGGTAAGCCTTGTTGCCGATAACGAAGCGCAGGCCACCGCTTTGGCCAAGCAGGTGCTCGGTTATTTTCAGGGGGATCACAGGCAGTGGCAGTGTGCGCAACAGGCTGATCTGCGAGATCTTATGCCCGCCGACCGGCGCTATGTCTACGACATCCGCAAAATTATTCAGCATCTCGCGGACAGCGACAGTTGGTTAGAACTGTCAAAACAGTATGGTCGCGCAATAGCCACTGGCTTTGTTCGCATCGAAGGCAAAGCCATGGGTTTAATTGCGAACGATTGTCGCGTCCTCGGTGGCGCAATCGACGCCGAAGCCGCCGACAAAGCCGCACGTTTCATCACCCTCTGTAACAACTTTTCCATACCGCTGCTGTCCCTCTGCGATACCCCCGGCTTTATGGTAGGACCCGACAGCGAAGAGCAGGGCGCAGCAACCCGCATGGCCCAGCTCTTTATTGCCGGCGCAAAACTCACCACACCTCTGGTTACCATCTTTCTGCGCAAAGGCTATGGCCTCGGCGCCATGGCGATGGCCGGTGGCAGCTTTCATCAACCGATCTATAGCGCTGCCTGGCCGATGGGCGAGTTTGGTGGCATGGGGCTCGAGGGCGCTGTTCGGCTTGGATTTAAAAAAGAACTGGCCGCTGAAAAAGATCAGCAGGCGAAAGATGCACTGTTCAGCAAACTGCTAGCAGAGATGTACCAGCGTGGGCAGGCCAGCGAAGCCGCCGCCCATCTTGAAATCGACGCAGTGATAGACCCAGCAGACACCCGCAGTGTTGTGATACGCGCGTTAAACACAGCAATTTCATAGTGGCAACACCTGCGCGCCGACTGCCGTCGCAACCTTATGTGTGGTTGGCGAGCTCTTGCTTAAACAGCGCCATAAGTGCCTCGAGATCGTCCACACCCACATAATTGGGCCGCGTGACAAACGCGATTTTGCGATGCGGCCCAGGTTCATTCAAATGCGCTTTAACAAGCACGTCATTGGCCGCCAGCAACTGCCCAAGCGCCATCTGTGGCACCAAGGTTGTTCCCATCTTCCCAGCAACCAATTGCACCAAAGTGTAAAGACTGCTCGAGCTAAAACTGTGGTGGGCATCTTGCGTCAGTTTACAGGCGGCCAGAGCGTGGTCTTTTAAGCAGTGACCCTCCTTAAGCAACATAAGCTTTGATGTATCTAACTCACTTGCGGCCACTTCCGATTTATTCGCCTGAACATCATCGCGATGGGTAATCCAGTAAAAATCCTCCTCCCAGAAAGTAAAACTCAACAGCCCATCGAGTCTAAAGGGCAGGGCCAAAATTGCTGTATCCAGCTCACCGCGGCGCAGCATTTCAAGCAACACCTGAGACTCTTCCTCAATAATGGTTAACTGCAGAGCAGGGTATTTGTGGTTCAAAGCGGGCAGCACCTTGGGTAAAAGATAGGGCCCGATCGTTGGAATAATGCCGATGGAGAGCGGGTAGCTCAGCGGTTCTTGGCCTGAATAGCTCAACTTGTCCAGATCATCCACTTGCAACTTAATTGAGTGGAATTTTTCCAGCACCTCTTTGCCTCGAGTCGTAACCAAGACTTTCTTGTTGTCCCGCTCAAACAGAGTAAAGCCCAATTGTCTCTCCGTCTCAGTTATCGCAGTGCTCAGGGCCGACGGTGAAACTGCGCAGGCATCAGCGGCCTGCTTAAAGTGCAACGTTCGACCAACGGCCAACGCATAAGTGATTTGTCGTAGCGAAATCATAGATAGCCCTAAGGTAAAAGTCTGTTTTTACATTCTATTAATTAGAACATTAACATCTATATTAATCAATTTATCAAATGAATGCGGCTGCCTAGAATGGCACCCATGGACTCAGCAACAGAGAGTGCATTTGTTACTTACCCCTATTGATTAAAAAGGAAACCACCATGTCACTGATTAATACTGCAATTAAACCCTTCACTGCAAATGCATTTAAGGATGGCGAATTCATTTCTGTGTCAGACACCGATATCGCTGGAAAGTGGGCAGTGTTCTTTTTCTACCCCGCAGACTTCACCTTTGTCTGTCCAACAGAACTCGGCGATCTCGCTGACCACGCTGCCGAATTTGCCGCGCGCGGTGTTGAAATTTACTCCGTATCAACCGACACCCACTTTACCCACAAAGCATGGCACGACAGCTCAGAGACAATTGGCAAAGTGAAGTACGCAATGATAGGTGACCCAACAGGCGTCATTACGCGCAACTTTGAAGTTATGCGTGAAAGTGAAGGCCTTGCCGACCGCGGCACCTTCCTCATCGACCCCAATGGCATTATCCAAGCGCTAGAAATTACCGCTGAAGGTATTGGTCGCGATGCCAGCCAGCTTCTACAAAAAGTAAAAGCAGCCCAGTACGTTGCTGACAATCCAGGCGAAGTCTGTCCCGCCAAGTGGAAGGAAGGCGAAGCAACACTTGCCCCGTCCTTGAATCTGGTTGGAAAAATCTAAGCGTTTAAAAAATGTAGGACAAAAGTGAGTATTCCCCCGATGCTCACTTTTTAAATGCTCTGCCAAGGGGAGATACCCGCCGCCATGTGCGTTGCAAAAAGGAGAAAAGGTTATGTTAAGCAATGAAATGTTAGCCGCCGTGAAAGGCTACACCGACACCATGCAGAAATCCGTCACACTGGTTATTCAAACCGGTGACCACCCCAAGCGCGCCGAATTGGTTGCGTTCTTGCGCAGTGTTGCTAGCGTCGCTGAGAAAATTACCCTAGAAGAACGCGACACCCACGGCCAACTGCGCAGCCCCATCAGCTTCCTCCTCGAAGTAGAAGGCAGCGCCACCGGCATCCAGTTTTCCGGTATCCCCAGCGGACACGAATTCAACTCCCTTATTCTCGCCTTGCTGCAGAGTGCGGGATCGGCCATAAAGCTCGATAAACGACTGACCACTGTTGTCAGCGAACTCACGGAAAAACTGACGTTTGAAGTATTCGTCAGCCTCAGTTGCCATAACTGCCCCGATGTTGTGCAGGCACTGAACCAGTTTGCGCTGCTCAACCCCAATATCAGCAGCGAGATGATCGATGGCGGCCTGTTCCCCGATATTATTGCCGCGCGCGATATTCAAGGCGTCCCCAGTGTCTATCTGAATGGCGAGCTGTTTGCCAATGGCAAAATCACCACAGCCAAGCTGATCGACAAACTGATTGAGCTCTACCCACCATCAAGCCCAACTGAGCCCGCAGAGACACTGCCGGTGCAAGATGTCACCGTTATCGGCGGCGGCCCATCAGGTATTAGCGCAGCCATTTATGCGGCCCGCAAAGGCTTAAAAGTCGTCTTGATTGCCGACATCATTGGTGGTCAAGTGAAAGACACCATGGGCATTGAAAATCTTATCTCAGTCCCGAAAACAACAGGCCCAGACTTAACCGCAGCCATGCAAATGCACCTCGACGAGTACGACATCACCCTCAAAGAGCATCTGCGCGTTACCGCCATTGAAAAAGGCGATATTAAAACCCTGACATTGTCCTCCGGCGAGATTATTCAAACCCGCACAATCGTTGTCGCCACCGGTGCGCGCTGGAGAGAACTCGGCGTGCCCGGCGAAAAAGAAAATATCGGCAACGGCGTCGCCTACTGTCCCCACTGCGATGGACCCTTTTTCAAAGGCAAAGACGTCGCGGTGATCGGTGGCGGAAACTCAGGCATTGAAGCAGCCCTAGACCTGTCAGGCATCGCCAAGTCGGTAACCGTCTTTGAATTTGCCCCCGAGTTAAAAGCAGACAAGATCCTGGTTGATCAGGCCCATGCGCGCAGCAATATCAGCATACTGAAAAACGTGATGACGCAAAAAATTGTCGCGACGCACGGCAAAGTCAGCAGCCTTGTCTACCAAGATCGCGAGACAAAAGCAGAGATCAACAAAGCCCTCGACGGCGTCTTTGTCCAGATCGGCCTCGTCCCCAACAGCGCCTTTCTCAAAGATGTCGTAGACCTAACCCCCAGCGGTGAAGTCATTATCGACACCCGCTGCCAGACCTCAGAGACAGGCATTTTCGCATGCGGAGACGTCACCACGGTGCCCTACAAGCAGATCATCGTTTCCATGGGCGAAGGCGCCAAAGCAGCACTGGCCGCCTTCGAATTTCTGTTGAAGTTGCCAGCGGAGGTGTCAGTCTCGAGGGCTGCGTAAAGCGTTGAAATGGTTTTTAGTGGGTTGGTGTATTTCACGAGCACAAACAAAAAAATCCCCCGTACTTGCGTACGGGGGATTTTTATTTGGTGGAGCTAAGCGGGATCGAACCGCTGACCTCAACACTGCCAGTGTTGCGCTCTCCCAGCTGAGCTATAGCCCCAAATTTGGAGGCGCCATGATAGGGATGGGGCACCGCCAAGTCAAGCTTGTTTAAGCAAGTTGCTGGTAGTCGCTTTCGAGCTTTTTAAGCTTCTTTTTACCCACGCCGCCAAGCAGCTCGATGGCGTGACGCAATCTTGCGCGAGACATATCAGCGCCGAGCAAATGCATTGAATCCATCACTGAGATTGACGCGCTGCTGCCTGCGATAGCGATAAAGAAGGGTGCTAGGAATGGTTTTAGCTTAATGTCTAGGCCGTCGGCGATCGCTTTCAGAGCGTTAAAGATATTGTCACGCTGCCACACCTGAACCGACTCTAGGCGCCACAGCGCGAACTGCAGCGCAATCACCAGCTGTTCTTCGTCCATGCCCGTGGCTTTAAGGTCGTCAGCGCTGATAGGCAGCATACCTGACACCAGATAGTTACCCAGCGGGGCGATATCCGACAGGGTTTCCATACGCTGTTTGGCAAATGGCAAAAAGGCCATCAGGCGCTCGCGATTGAGCGCCCACTCTTGTAGGCGATCGGCAAGCTGTTCGTCGCTCAACTCTTCGCGAATCCACATGCCGTTCAGCCAGCTCAGCTTTTCAACATCAAACACCGGGCCGCCAAGTGAAACGCGCTGTATATCAAAGACCTCGAGCATATCGGCAAGAGTGAACTTCTCCCGCTCATCGGGCATTGACCAGCCCATGCGGCCGAGATAGTTGAGCAGCGCTTCTGGCAGATAGCCCATGCGCTGATAAAACAAAATACTGGTCGGATTTTTGCGTTTGGATAGCTTGCTCTTATCCGTATTGCGCAGCAGCGGCAGATGGCAGAAAACGGGACGTTCCCAGCCAAAATACTGGTACAGCAAAATATGCTTCGGCGCCGAGTTAATCCACTCCTCACCGCGAATAACGTGGGTGATTTCCATCAGGTGATCATCCACCACATTGGCCAAGTGGTAGGTCGGCATGCCGTCTTCTTTCAACAGCACCTGCATATCAATCTGCGCCCAATCGATACTGATTTCGCCGCGCAGCATGTCGTCAAAGGTGCACTGGCCCTCGCGAGGAACCTCCATGCGCACAACGTGAGGCTCATGGTTAGCGAGGCGTGCAGCGACATCTTCGGAGGACAAATGCAGGCAGTGGCCGTCGTAGCCAACCTGTTGCTTATCCTCCATTTGCGTTTTGCGCAGACTGTCGAGTCTATCGGTGCTGCAAAAACAGCGAAATGCTTTGCCCGTTTGCAACAGCAGATCGGCATGGTGGCGATAGATATCCGAGCGCTCGCTCTGACGATAGGGACCGTGCGGGCCGCCATTATCAGGGCCCTCATCCCAGTCCAAACCCAACCAGTGCAGCGCATCTAAAATGGCTTTTTCCGACTCCGGCGTAGAGCGCGTGCGGTCAGTGTCCTCAATGCGCAATAAAAACTGGCCGCCCTGACTGCGAGCGAAAGCCATATTGAACAGTGCAACATAGGCAGTGCCCACGTGTGGATCGCCAGTGGGAGAGGGAGCAATACGAGTGCGAACGGTCATTGAATAATCCAATCGTGTAAAAAGCTCGCATTATACGTTTTACACGGGGGCCTATGTCACTATCTGTGGGGTTGTCGCGGCAAATAAAGTCACTATCGCACCCGATAGCGCTGCGCTGCCCGCAAACGTCCATGAATAAACAGAATACTCAGCGAAATTCCCAGAAACGCCAAAGCGCCACCCCACTTAAATGTGTGCAATGCTGACGCCCACAGTGTTTCGTAAGGGCGCTGATTATTGATAACGACGCCGGCATCGCCCAGCTTGGTCCAGCCCGATGAGACGATAGCCGTGCGTTCAACAGAGGGCAGGGCGATCAGTTGCATAAATAGGTCGGGAACAGCGGGTTTGGCGGCCGAAAATCCACGGCGAATAACGGGGTCGCCGCGCAGATCGTGAAAATAGATTTTCTCGTAATCACCCAAGTCGGCCACTGCATTAAACAATGTATCCAAACGGCTACTGTTTTTGCTCGCCAACACCTCAGTAATTGAGATTGCCAGCGCCGTCGCGCCGCTCTGAGCGCGAGTTTCCACCTGTTGAATCATCAGCGTGCGATCGGCATAAATATTGACCAGCATCCATAGTGATGTCAGCACAATAATCACACCAGAAATCACAGCAATAAGCTGTCGATATACGCTCATAAGGTCCTCCTGACCTGCTCTAAGTCCGTTTTGCAACATGCAAATGTGACGGCCTCAACATACTCGAATCAAATGACTATGCCAAGTACCCAGACAAGCATAGCCTTGCGATAAGAGTTACTAAAAAGGGGGGATACATCATGAAAAGCAAAGGAAATTGCGTAATTAGCAGTAGAATCAAAGCGTCGGCAAGGCGACTAGTATTTGCAAGTCTTGTTATGGCATTTCAAGGCAGTGCAGACAGTTTTGTTATACCCGAGACAGTATTGCAGCAGGTAGCGAGAGATCACGGCCCCGTCACGGAAGCCCGGCTGCGCGACTGGCAGAAGATGATCAACCACACAGACATTAGTGACGACCTTGACAAGCTCACCCGGGTGAACAGCTTTATCAACAACGCCAATCAAATTAACGGTATCGACCGCTGGCGCAAATCCGATGCCAAGGCCGACCCGATAGAGTTTTTAATCAACTATGTGGGCGACGGGCAAGCCTTCACCATGACCAAACTCTTTACCTTGCAGCAAATGGGCATGGCGCTGTCAAAATTGCGCGTTGGTTACGTCAAGTCTCGCATATCAGGGCAGTCGCACACCGTGCTCGCTTACTTCTCCACGCCAGATGCAGAGCCGCTGATCCTCGACAATATCGACAAAGAGATAAAAGCGGCATCGTTACGCGTCGACCTCGAGCCCATTTATCTAGTGGATGCTGGCCCTCTGTTTGGGGCAGCAGACTTCCCATTCGATAAGCCGGTTCAGCCCGTGGCCTACATTATCGAGTGGCAAGATCTACTGCCAAATTTAGAGGCCGTGCACTACTAACCGCTAAACTCGCCGCTAGGCCACCGCGCCACTGCTGTACAGCGCAGCAATAGCCTCGTCGGAAAGGCCCAAAGCCGTTAAAACATCGCGAGAGTGCTCGCCCATGGGGCCACCAATGGCCCCAGCCACCGCAGGCGACTTCGACAACTTTACCGCCCCCGCAATTTGCCGCTGGGTGCCCCCATCGCCCGTTTGCAACTCAATAATCATCTCTCTGCCAGCCGCCTCTTGGAACGCGCAAGCCTCAGCAAAGGTCAGCACAGGCTCCACACAGGCATCCTGTTGCTGAAAAATAACCTGCCATTCAGCAAGAGTTTTTGTCGCAATAACCGCCGCAATGCGCTCGCGCAGCAGCGTCTGACTATCTGCACCGCCCGCAGCCACCACCGGCAACATATCCTCGATAGCCAACGTTTTGCACAATGCCATAAAGAACTGTGGCTCAAGGCTGCCAACGGACAAAAAGCGGCCATCAGAGGTCGCGTAATAATCGTAAAAACTGCCGCCATTTAAATTTGTCGAGCTCGGTTTTGGCTCAATACCCGCCGCCAAATAGCCACTGCCAAACAGCGCATTCAGTGAAAACATAGCATCTGTCATACTGATATCAATATGCTGGCCCTCACCACTGATATGGCGCTGATTCACCGCCGCCAAAATACCCACCACCGCATGCAGCGAGCCGCCCGCAATATCGGCCACGGGCATACCCATAATCGGCGTGCGTTCACCACTGCGCCCGGAATAGCCATTCAAGCCAGAGATCGACAAATAATTATTGTCATGCCCCGCACGATCGCGATAGGGGCCAGTTTGGCCATAACCGGTCACCGAACAGTAAATAAGACGCGGGTTAATCGCCGCCAACGTCGCATAATCCAGCCCCAAGCGCGCCATCACCCCGGGCCGAAACTGCTCAATTACAATGTCGTACTCCATCACCAACTGTCGGGCAATATCCACCGCCTCAGGCTTCTTTAAATCGAGGGCAATCGAGCGTTTGTTGCGGTTTAACACAGCATGCGCCGATGACGTACCGTCAGCCAAAGGAGGCATGCCGCGCACCATATCGGGCCGCGTCGGCGACTCCACACGCAGCACTTCAGCACCCATATCCGCCAGCATCATCGTCGCAAAAGGGCCGGGAACCAGCGTCGTAAAATCGAGAATTTTTAGGTTTTCTAACGCGCGCATAAAGCCTCTTTTCTTATGGTTATTGAGGGTGGCTGAGAAACTTAGCAAAGAGCAGAATTGTCGCAGGTTTTAACCCCTCGCTGCCACCCCTTTAGAACTCGTCCGCGGCAAAAGCGCACCCTTGAAAATCACAGAATCCTAAACTACGTTTAACCTACTCAATGATCGAGCAAAACGCGAGCTGCACAGCCGCGGCGATCAACCCACCACGAGACGGAACTTCAATTGGCACGAGCAGAGCACGGATACACCTACTTGATGGGTACCAGTTTGTTAGGTACCAGCGCAGCAGTCGATAGCGACAGGCCATCATGACAAATCGTCCCCAAAAAAATAGCGCGAAAAGCCAATCCACACCCATACTCGCCGCCTTTGAAAAGCATCAAACCGCACTAAAGCGCTTTATTTCCCGCTATCTACGCAATACCCAAGATATTGAAGACGTCGCCCAGGAAGCCTTTTTGCGCGCCTACAACGCCGAGCGCAGCACTCACGTGCAGCAGCCGAAATCGTTTTTATTTCGCATCGCCAAAAATATCGCCATTTCAGAACTGCGATCCAAGTCGCGAAAAATTACCGACTACATAGAGGATCAAGACGAGTCCAGCGTCTTAGTAGGGGAATGGTCGCCAGAAGATGAAATGATCGCCCAACAAAAACTGGGCATCCACTGCGAAGCCGTCGCCAGCTTGACCGAGAAGTGCCGTCGCGTTTACTTAATGCGCAAAGTTTACGGCCTCTCCCACAAAGAAATTTCCGAGCGTTTAGGCATAGCGGCGAGCACAGTAGAAAAGCACCTTATGAACGGCGTGCAAGCCTGCGACGAATTCATTAGAAATCGGATGGACGAAAATCCCCAAAACAGCGATAGGGCAGGCAGTGAAAAGAGAGCCAAAGACAACCACAGAGGTCGATCACAGTGAGTAACATTCACACCTTTAGTGATCGCGACCGCATCGAGCAAGAAGCGCGCGAGTGGCTGATACGTCTCGACAGCGACACCGAACCCAGCGCAGAGGAAGTCCGCGCCCTGCGCGCGTGGGTAGCCCGCAGTCCAGCCCACCGTCAGGAACTGCTGCGCATCAGCGCCTTCTGGAACGACGCCAATATTCTCACCGAACTCTCCATTCCACTCGAGACAACAACGCAAAGCATTGCCAGTCGCCTGCGTCGATTCTTTGCCCCACTGATGTCAGTTAACCGCTACAGCGCGCTAGCCGCAAGCCTAGTGCTAGCCGTCACCATCGGCGCAGTCTCGCTCGTCGTCATGCAGCCCAGCGACGCCACAAATGGCATTTACGTCACCGCCATCGGCGGCATACAAGAGCGCAAATTAGTCGACGGCTCAATTCTCAAAATAAACACCGACAGCCAAGTACAGGTCGACTACAGCGACAACGTGCGCAAAATTCGCCTACTGCGCGGCGAAGCCCACTTCCAAGTCAGCCACAACGCCAACTGGCCCTTTGAAGTCTACGCAGGCACCCGCATGGTCAAAGCCATCGGCACCGCCTTCTCAGTACAACTCAGCAACGACAGCGTGCAAGTCACCGTCTCCGAAGGGCGAGTCGACATCGCCGCCGCCGTCGCCAAACAGCAGCGGGTTTTGCCATTGTCGGTTGGTTTGGGTTTGATATGCAGGCGGCAGAGCAAACTGAGATGAGTTTGATTGGTTTGCATTTGAGTGTGTCATGGGCGCCGACAGCGTTTGTGCTGCTGGCAATGGTGTTTATTGCGATGATGCCGCTGAATGAGGCGCGCATGGCGATTATTCGCCGTAAGTTGCGGGCGCGGGATGAGGGGGTCGGCAGTTAAACCCCACCACAACACTCCGCCATCCACTCTTCAATCGCTGCTGTTCGGTAGCGATTCTTCGGTAGTGCGAAATAAAACGTTCGTTTCATATCTCTTTTCGGTAATTTTAAGGGCACAAGTTCGCCGCTTTTAAAGTTATTCTGCAGTACTATTTCCGACAGGCAGCCTATGCCGAGTCCGGCTTCTACGGCCTTTTTTATGGCTTCATTGTGTTTAAATTCCAGATAGATATCTAACATTGGCAGCAGCTCGGCGAGGGCGCGGTTGAAGGTTTGTCGGGCGCCGGATTCGGGTTCGCGGAGGATCCAGCGGGCTTGCAGAATATCTTTTTCGCTGAGGTTTTTCTTTTTTGCCAGTGGGTGTTCGGGGCTGCAGAAGACGACGAGGCTGTCGTCGCGCCAGGGTATTAGGGCGAGGTCTTTGTGGTTGACTTGGCCTTCGATCATGCCGATGTCGACTTCGAAGTTGAGAACTTGTGCGGCGATGGCGGAGCTGTTGGCGACGTTGATGTCGACTTGGGCTTCTGGGTGTTTGTTGAGGTATCTTGCGAGATAGGTGACGGCGAGGTGGTTGCCGATGGTGAAGCTGGCGCCAACTTTGAGGTGGCCGATGTCGGTGTGGCCTTGCATGGCTTGATCAAATTCGTGGGCATGGCTGATTAATATTTCGGCTTTGCTGCGCAGTGTTTTTCCGACTTCGTTGAGTTCGAGTTTTTTGCCGATGCGGTTAAAGAGGCTGATATTGTAAGCCTGCTCGAGGTTTTGCAGGGCGGCGCTGGCTGCGGACTGGGACATGTGCAATGTTTCGGCGGCGCGGGAGATGTTTTGCTGCCGGGCGATGGCGAGAAATATTTCGAGTTGTCTTAGACTGTATTTCATTACGGCCTCGGGTCTGTGTTTTGTTATCGATTTAATCGATTAATGAATCCATAATATCCGGTTTTACTTGCAGTTGGAAAGTCTCTAGTATCGCGGCGAAGTTATCTACTGGGATAAAACCATCATGATTGAGCAAAAAGCAACGAACGTCACTTGGCACGACGGTGATATTACGATTGATGATCGCGCACGTCTGTTGGGACAGCGTGGTGCAACGCTGTGGTTTACCGGTTTGTCGGGAAGTGGCAAGAGTACGGTGGCGGTGGCGGTGGAGAATGCGTTGTTTCAGCGCGGCAAGCTTTGTTATCGCTTGGACGGTGACAATATTCGCTTGGGCATTAATAAAAATCTGGGTTTTTCGGCAGAAGATCGCACGGAGAATATTCGCCGTATTGGTGAGATTGCAAAATTGTTTGTCGATTCGGGTGTGATTGCGCTGTCGAGCTTTATCAGCCCTTATCGTGCTGATCGCGATAAGGTGCGGGCATTGCATGCTGAGTCGGGTTTTGCGTTTATTGAAATTTTTGTGGATTGTTCGCTGGCTGAGGCTGAGTTGCGCGATCCGAAAGGGCTGTATAAAAAGGCGCGGGCGGGTGAGATTAAGAATTTTACGGGTATTGATGATCCCTACGAGGCGCCAACGGCGGCGGAGATTCATATGCACACTGACCAGATGACCTTGGATGAGGAGGTGGCGGTGATTATTGCTTACCTTGAGAAACAGGGTTTTATTGTTTAACCGCGCGCTTGAGAATAAATAACTTTTTAACTTATAACGGGAGAAATACTTTTGATTAAACCACATGGATCTGATGTTCTAAATCCGCTTCTTGTTGAAGACCCTCAGCTACACCAGCAGTTGTTAACGGAGGCGGAAACGCTGCCGTCGCTGTTGCTCAATTCTGCGGCTGCGGCCAATGCGGTAATGTTGGGTGCGGGTTACTTTAATCCGCTAACAGGCTATATGAATCTTGCCGATGCGCTGAGTGTTGCCGAGAACTTGCATACGGTGGACGGTCTGTTCTGGCCGGTGCCAGTGGTGAATTTGGTTGAGGATGTGTCGGCGATTGCAGGTGCTTCGCGAATTGCGTTGCGCGATCCGAACACGGCGGGCAATCCTGTGATGGCAATTATGACGCTGTCGGCCATAGAGACGGTGAGCGACGCGCAGATTGAGACAATGACGCAGCAGATTTTTGGCACTTTGGATCCTCAGCATCCGGGTGTGGCGACGTTTGGCCATCTGGGCCGTCACCTTGTGTCTGGTGATATTCAGGTGTTGAATTTGAGCTATTTTCAGGCGGATTTTCCGGACACGTTCCGCACGGCCTCTGAAATTCGTAATGAGATCGCTGAGCGCGGTTGGAATAAAGTGGTTGCTTTCCAAACCCGCAATCCGATGCACCGCGCCCATGAAGAGCTGTGCCATATGGCCATGGCGCGTTTGGGCGCTGACGGCGTGGTGGTTCACATGCTGTTGGGTAAGCTTAAAGAGGGTGATATTCCGGCATCAGTGCGCGATGACTGCATTCGCAAGATGGTTGAGCTGTATTTCCCTGAAAACACGGTGATGGTGACCGGCTACGGTTTCGATATGCTGTATGCGGGGCCGCGCGAGGCTGTTTTGCACGCGGTGTTCCGTCAGAATATGGGTGCTACGCATTTGATTGTAGGACGCGATCATGCGGGTGTGGGCGACTATTATGGCGCCTTTGATGCGCAGACTATCTTTGATGAGAAGGTGCCTGCCGGTGCGTTGGAGATTGAGATTTTCCGCGCTGACCACACGGCGTTTTCGAAAAAGTTGGGTCGCGTGGTTATGATGAACGAAGCGGAAGATCACAGCAAAGACGATTTTGTGCTGCTGTCTGGCACGAAGGTGCGTCAGATGCTTGGCGACGGTATTGCGCCTCCACCTGAATTTTCGCGGCCTGAAGTGGCGAAAATTTTGATGGATTATTATCAGCTTGAGGGCTGAGATTTAATCGCGATAGATCGGCCATAAAAAATCCCGCCATGAGCTGCTTCGGCAGTGCTGGCGGGATTTTTTTTGTCTTCCATTTGGCCGTTAAGCCTTAGCTGATTAGAGGTTGCTCGGGTTTACAAGGTCATGCCACCGTCGACAACAATGCATTCACCGGTGGTGTAGCTGGAGGCGTCTGAGGCGAGATAGAGGACCGTTCCGGCCATTTCCCGCGGCTCTGCATGGCGGTGCATGGGAATGGTGTTGATGGCTGTTTTATAGATATCTTCGTTGGTAAACAGCGCGCCGGCAAATTGGGTTTTGGTGAGACCGGGCAGTAGGGCGTTGCAGCGAATGCCGAGATTGCCACACTCTTTGGCGAATGACTTGGTCATATTGACTACAGCGGCTTTGCTGATCGAGTAGATGCCTTGCATGGGGCCGGGCTGAAGTGCGTTGATGGATGCGGTGTTGATAATTGAGCCGCCGCCGTTGTCGCGCATTAATTTGCCCGCTTCAATGGACATAAAAAAGTAACCGCGAATATTGACGTCGACGGTTTTGGTATAAGCGCCGAGATCGGTGTCGAGAATATGGCCGAAGTAGGGGTTGGTGGCGGCGTTGTTGACAAGAATATCGAGCTTGCCAAATTTTTCTTTGATGTAAGCAAATATGTCGGCAATTTGCTCCATATTACCGACATGGCAGGGGTGTGCTTCGGCACTGCCACCGGCGGCGATAATGGCGTCGGCAACTGACTGGCAGCCGTCGAGTTTGCGGCTCGAAACAATAACGTGAGCGCCTTGTTCGGCAAATAGTTTGGCAATCTCTTCGCCAATGCCGCGGCTGGCGCCGGTGACTAGGGCGATCTTGCCGGTTAAATCAAACAGTGTTGTAGCCATTTGTTGCTCCCCATTTGTTCTGTTGTTTGTTGTCTGTTGTCTTGCTGTCGAGCAGCGGTAAAAAGCGGTTAGAGAACGTTTTTTAGGCGCTCGGCAATAATGCTTTCGGCCTCGGCCATAATTCTGTCGACCAGTGTTTTGACGCTGGGCTTGTCGTAGATTAGTCCCGCGACCATACCACAGGACCACGCACCTGCGTCCATGTCACCGTTTTGCATAATTTTCGGGTAGACGCCGGCCACTTCTGGGGCGATATCTTCAAACTTGATGGTGTTTCCCAGCGCGGCCTCTTTGGCGAGGAGGCGCTCGACGCCTGGATTGTTGAGCACGCGCTCGGTGTTGCGCAGTGGGCGCATGACCAATCGGGTGTCCAGCTCGCTGGCGGCAAGTATGGCCTGTTTGACGTTCTCGTGAACCGGCGCTTCTTCGGTGACGATAAAGCGTGTGCCCATGTTGATGCCGTCGGCACCGAGGGCCAGTGCCGCGACGAGGCTGCGACCATCGGCCATGCCGCCCGAGGCAACAAAGGGAATGCTCAGTTCGTCAGCAGCGCGCGGCAACAAAATAAAATTCGGCACGTCGTCTTCGCCGGGATGACCGCCACATTCAAATCCGTCCACTGAGACGGCGTCGCAGCCAATCGACTGGGCTTTTAGGGCGTGGCGCACGGAGGTGCATTTGTGAATCACTTTTATATTGTGTTCTTTTAAAATCGGCAGCCATTGCGCGGGGTTGTTGCCTGCGGTTTCGACAACTTTAACGCCGCCTTCGATAATGGCTTGAATTAGGCCGGGGTAGTCGGGCTGGGTTAGTGAGGGCAGAAAGGTCAGGTTGACGCCGAAGGGTTTGTCGGTCATGGCGCGGCAGCGCGCAATTTCAGCGGCGAGTTTTTCGGGTGTGCCCTGTGTGAGTCCGGTAATAATACCAAGCCCGCCTGCATTAGAGACGGCGGCGGCTAATTCAGCAAGGCCGACATGGTGCATTCCGCCCTGAATAATGGGGTGCTCAATGCCAAGCAATTCGGTGATGCGTGTTTTCATGATGTTTCCTTGTCAGTGATCAGTTGAGGGCGTTTTAGTGGTTAAGACCCTGCAATAGCCCGGCTAGTTTATCGCGAGTGGCGTTGCGAATCGCGACATAGGTTGCGCGATCTTTTGCGGCGAGATTTTTCGCCAGTGCCTCGGCGGTAGAGTGCAGTTGTTCGACTGGGGCGAGGCTGTCGACAATGTCGCGTTCAAGGCATTCGGTGCCGGTAAATGCAGCACCGGTGAGCATCATGTGCTTCACCGCCTGTTTGTTTGGCAGCAAATCGACGATGGCGGCGCTGACAGGGGTGAAGGGAATTTTAATATTCACTTCGGGGAGGCAAAAGCGGCCTCTGTCTGCTCGCATGACGCGGAAGTCGGTCGCTGCGGCGATAATGGCGCCGCCGGCGTAGGCGTTGCCGTTGATGCAGGCGACGCTAGGTGCAGTTAACAGGGCGAGACGGCACAGTGTGGTGTCAAACAGGTGGCCGAAGGCTTGCTGATCGGCTTCGGATTGATCGCGCAACCAGGCTAAGTTGATGCCCGTGGTGAAGGTCTTTTCATGGTCGCTGGTGATAAGTAGGGCTGTGTTGCCTTCGTAGCGCTCGACAGCGTCAAAGGCTGCCTGATATTCCAGCAATACCGCTGTGGTCAGCATATTGTCGCCGCCGTTGTCGGCATTGGTCAGGGTGAGGACATGAATGCCATCTCTGACGGTGAGGTTCATCGTTGACATGTTGGGTGTCCTCAGTTGGGGTTGCGTCGCTTTTGTCTGAGTCTATAGACTGCCAACAGAATCAGTAAGATTACAACAGTCATGGCTATCTGACGCGGGACAGTGAACTGCTTTATTTTGGAGTTGGCGATGACTTGTTTTATATAGTCAAAATCACTGTCCATGGGTAGCACGCCAAATTCAGTGGCATAGTTTTCATAGTCGACCAGTAATTCGTCAAACTTTTCACTCTCTTGCAGGCGCAGGTCGAGAGTCTCGCCGGGATCGTTGGCGAGGTTGTAGAGACGCCAGATATTGTCGCCGTAGGGTGGCGTGTTGCGGGTTATTTTGTAGTCGCCTTTGAACAGCGCAGAGTTACCTGAGACTTCGATACCTATGGCCTCGTCTTCGCCGTAGATGCGCTGCTGTGACCCGTTCAACACGGGTAGCAGGCTGCGGCCGGTGATGGCGATCTCGGGCACGCTTGCGCCTGCGTCTAGGATTGAGGTGACGGGCAGGGTGAGAGGCAAGTTGAGGTAATCGAGAATGGTCGGAACTATATCTGTAACTGTGGTCATGGCGATGATTGATTTGCCGGCAGCAATCGCCGGTCCGCTGATAATGAGCGGTACACGCAAGCCGCCTTCAGACGCATAAAACTTAAATAGCCCGTTGGGTGATGCGGTGGCACTGGCCCACTCGGGACCAATAAATCCCATGCTGCCTTTTTCGCCGAGAGTCTCTATTTTGATGTCGTAGCCGTGGGTGGCCATCCATAGTTTGTTGAGGCGAATTACTGAGGGGTCACTGGGTTCGGGGCCATTGTCTGAGGTGATAACAAACAGTGTGTTGTCGAGTTCGTCGCGCTCGCGGAGGAAGTTGATCAAACGACCGATGTGGCTGTCCATCGCTTCTAACATGCCTGCGTGAACAGACATAGCGCGGGCAAAAAATTGTTTATCGTCGGCTGATAACGCGTTCCAGTCGCGCAGTCCCTCAGGCATATCTGCCAGCGGTGCGGTCTCGGGAATTAACCCAAGTTGTTTAGCTCGCTGCCAGCGTTTTTCGCGCAGTGCCTGCCAGCCAGCGTCATAGACGCCAATATAGTGGTCGGTGAATTCTCGCGGTGCCTGGACGGGTATATGCACCGCTTGAAAGGCGATGTAGGAGAAGAACGGCTGTCGTTCAGCGGGGTTTTGCTCGCCATCGAGGTAGTCGATCATCTTGTCGATAATAAATTGTGATGAGTAAAAATCGTCCGGCAGGGTGCCGGGTTGGCCATCTTCAAACCATGGTGCTTCCGGGTAGTAGCCGATATACGATTTCTGTTCCCAGTTGTCGGCGCCTGAGGCGTCAAGTGCAAACGAACGATCAAAACCATGGGCGTTGGGCAAGTCTTGCTGACGTCCACCCAGATGCCATTTGCCGGTCATATAGGTTTTGTATCCACCCATTTTCAGACGTTGGGCGAGGGTGGTCACGCCGGGTTCAAAGTACATGGAATAGCCTGGCTGGCCTTGCTGTTCTTCGGTCAATACTTCGGGAATTGTGGCGATACCGGTGCGGTGATTGTCGATGCCGGTCAGCAGCATGGCGCGGGAGGGCGCACAGAGCGGTGAGGTGTGATAGTTAGTGAATTTACTGCCTGTGTCGGCGAGTGTCTGGATGGTGGGCATCGCTGCTTCGCCGCCGTAGGGGGCGAAGTCCGTGAGTCCGGCGTCGTCGACAACAATCAGGACGATATTGGGACGTTTGTCGACGTCTGCGTGCTCTATTTTAACGGTGGTTTCCGTTGCGAACACCGTCGTGATTGCTGCGAGGGTGGTGAGAGCAACAATTGTTCGAACACACTTTGATTTCAGGATTGGGCGCAGTGGCGAATCCATAGTCAGGGTTTTCCCTTGTTATTTACCCGAGGATAGCTCTGGGTTATTTCGATTATATTGGGCTGTCGATTATATTGACATCAAAAATGCCACAATATAGAGTTGAGCGCAAATATACCCCGCTAATGCTGATTAATTTATAACAATACAGCGCCGTTTTTATAGCCGTGGCCCCTTAAAGCAGTCTCTTAATGTGATCTTTCCTATGACCAAGCACGCTAGCTTATTTAAGCCTTTCAAGTTGGGCTCTCTCGAACTTAAAAACCGATTTTTGATGGCGCCGATGACGCGCAATTTTTCCCCGAATGACAATATCCCCGGTGACAATGTGGTGGACTATTACCGCCGTCGCGCCGAGGGTGGTGTGGGTCTCATTATTACTGAGGGCACCTGTGTCGATCATATTGCGGCCAGTGGCTATCCGGGCGTGCCGTATTTCCATGGTGAGGCGAGACTGGCGGGGTGGAAGAAGGTGGTTGATGCAGTGCATGCGGCGGGTGGCAAGATTGCGCCACAGTTATGGCACTGCGGTGGTGCGCGCAAGGCGGGTACTATGCCTGAAGGTGATGTGCCAGGTTATACGCCCTCGGGGATGAATGTGCCAGGCAAGGTTAACCGCCATATTATGTCGCAGCAGGATATTGACGATGTGGTGCAGGCTTTTGCTCGCGGCGCGGCAGATGCACAGCGATTGGGTTTTGATGCTATTGAATTGCACGGCGCGCACGGTTACTTAATTGATCAGTTCTTTTGGGAGGGAACTAATCAGCGTGAAGATGGCTACGGTGGCTCTATGGAAAATAGACTCCGGTTTGCTCTTGAAATTATCACGGCAGCGCGCGCGGCGGTGGGCCCTGATTTCCCGATTATTCTGCGCTGGTCGCAGTGGAAGCAACAAGATTACAGCGCGCGGTTGGTCAACAGTCCCGAAGAGCTGGAACGTTTTCTACAGCCGCTGAGTGACGCAGGTGTGGATATTTTCCACTGCTCGCAACGCCGTTTTTGGGAACCCGAATTTGAAGGCAGTGATTTAAACCTTGCGGGTTGGGTGCGAAAAATCACTGGCAAGCCAGCGGTTACCGTGGGCAGTGTTGGACTCGATGCAGATTTTATTCCTGTACCCGGTGAGGCAACATTTCGCGAGGCAGAGCCTGCCAGTCTTGACGAACTAGAGCGCCGCATGGACGCCAATGAGTTTGATCTTGTGGCGGTTGGCCGTGCGTTGATTGCTAACCCTGCATGGGTGAATATGGTGGCTGAAGATCGCATGGCTGAGTTGGCCGCTTTCCGCAAGGAAGATTTGGGCGTGTTAAATTAAGCTGCTGTGCTAAGTGCGCGGAAAAAGCGACGAATAAAAGAGTCCGCTAAAAAACAACAGTAAAAGAGAACAATAAAAGAGAACAAAAAAAGAGAACAATAAAAGGATAGTAGGATGGACGTTAAAGATAAAATCATTGTTGTCACCGGCGCCGCAAGCGGTATTGGTCGCGCGCTGGTGGTGCGATTTAAAGCCGAAGGGGCGAAACAGATTGTCGCGGTTGATCTCAATCTTGCCGGTGCTCAAGAGACGGCAGCGATGGTTGGTTGCCTAGCCATGAGCGCAGATGTGTCAGTGGAGGCAGACATTCAGCGTGTTATTGAGGACACGGAGTCTCAGGTTGGACCGATCGATCTGTTTTGTTCCAATGCGGGTGTTGGCATGGGCGAGAATTTGAATTCGCCCAATAACCAGTGGCAGATGAGCTGGGATATCAACGTCATGTCCCACGTGTACGCGGCGCGTCATTTGGTGCCGCGCATGGTGGCGAGAGGCGGTGGTTACTTTTTGAACACTTCGTCGGCGGCGGGGCTCCTTAACCAAATTGGTTTGGCGGCCTATGGCGTGACCAAACATGCCGCAGTGGGTTTTGGCGAGTGGTTGGCCATTCACCATCAGCACGAGGGCATCAAAGTATCCATGCTCTGTCCTCAGGCGGTGCGCACACCCATGACGGACAACGACAATGAGGCGACAGCCGCAGCTGCGAGCAACGGCATGATTGAGCCGGAAGAATTGGCTGAAGCGGTGATTGAGGGATTGAAAGCAGAGAGTTTTGTTATCTTGCCCCATCCGATTGTGCTTGAATATATGCGCAACAAAACCACCAACTATGATCGTTGGATTGGTGGAATGAACAAATTAATGCGTCGAATTACAGGGCGTTAATGCGAGTAGCTTGCGGCGTCGAGTCGTGGCGAAACCACTGAATGGCAAACAAATTATGTTGAACATTAAAGAAATTGTTCGTGTGACAAAAGACTTTATTCGCATCGTTCCGGACTTAGCGGTAAAGCCCCCCAGTGTCGAAGAGCCTATCTCTCTTGCGAGCATCCTTGAGGCGACTGTGAGTGAGCACAGCGACCGCAATATGATTATTTTTGAAGGCCGCGAATTGAGCTGGGGCGAGTTTAACGCGCTGACCAATCAATGCGCACATGCCTTGATTGCGCGCGGTATCTCGCGCGGTGATGCCGTCGCTGTGATTATGGAAAATCGTATCGAGTTTCTCACCACCGTGTTTGCGTTGCAGAAAATTGGTGCCATCGCCGGGCTGATTAACAACAGTCTGGCTGGCCCACAGTTACAGCATTGTATTCAAGTTGCTGGCTCTAAAATGTGTTTGGTTGGTGAGGAAGTGTACGACAATTTTGCGGCTATTCGCCCGCAACTAGGCTTGGCTGATAGCGCCATTCTCTGGGTTGCGGATGGATCTGAGGGCGTGTGCCCCGAGGGCAGCGAAAACTTCCTCAGCAATGTCGCTGAATATCCCACCACCAATTTGCCTGACACGGCAACGATTCTCGCCGGTGATACCGCGCTCTATATTTTTACCTCCGGAACCACGGGTATGCCTAAGGCGGCGAAAATTACTCACCGTCGTTGGATTTCTGGTGGGTATCCGGCGGGCAAAGTGGGGCTTCTGGCTAAGCCTACGGACCGATTTTATCTCTGTTTACCGCTGTTTCACGGCACCGGTTTTATATGTGGCTTGGGCGCTATTCTTTACAGTGGCGCATCGATGTTTTTACGTCGAAAATTTTCTGCATCGGAGTTTTGGCTGGACGCTCAGCAATACCAAACCACCTGTTTTATTTACGTTGGCGAGCTGTGTCGTTATTTGCTTGCGCAACCGGTGTGCGACGCCGAGATGGACAATCCATTGGAGAGGGTGTTTGGCAATGGTTTGCGACCAGATATTTGGCTGCAGTTTAAGGGGCGTTTTGCCATTGACCGTGTCTGTGAATTTTATGGTTCTAGCGAGGGCAACGTCGGTTTCGTCAACGCGTTAAACAAAGACAAAACCATGGGTATGACGGCGTCGACAGTGATATTGGTGCAGTACGATGTCGATAGCGATGAAATTGTTCGCGATGCGCAGGGGAAAATGATTCAGGTAAAGAAAGGTACGCCTGGGCTGCTCTTGGGTGAGATTGACGAGCGCTTTAAGTTTGACGGCTACACCAATTCAGAGGCGTCTGAAGCGAAAATATTGCGCGATGTGATTAAGCCCGGCGATGCGTGGTTTAACACGGGTGATTTGGTTATGCAGATTGATGTCGGTTTTGCCATGGGCCTAAAACACTATCAGTTTGTCGATCGTGTCGGTGACACGTTTCGCTGGCGCTCAGAAAATGTGTCGACCAATGAAGTGGGTGAAATTCTCAACGCCAATGTGCAGGTGGAGTTAGCCAATGTGTTTGGTGTCGATGTGCCGGCTGCGGAGGGTAAAGCGGGTATGGTGTCGCTGAGCCTAAAGGCGGGTCGGGTGTTTGATGTAGAAGAATTCTCAGCCTACGTGAGACAGCATTTGCCGTCGTTTGCACAACCTGTCTTTGTGCGTATTCAGTCCGAGGCCTCGACCACGGGCACGTTTAAATTGGTAAAAGGCGAGCTGCGCAAACAGGCGTATCATCTGCCAGAGG
>ERZ887849.569-NODE-569-length-39083-cov-56.627652_pt1 | contig 39083 bp, 28 predicted proteins | sample MGYA00521267_ERZ887849 | MGnify/ENA primary metagenome ERZ887849 (study PRJEB32303, sample SAMEA104408601) | aquatic metagenome | biome: Brackish water; feature: Pelagic; material: water | place: Baltic Sea | collected 2014-06-06T16:11:00 | depth 2,863 m ... | reverse complement strand
CTTTGTTAATCTACGCTAAATAAACCGACCCAACGCCAACCACCGGGAATTGCTGGCGTCGTAGTTTCTTGCGAAGGCGTCTTTTCATTCGGGCGAGGCGTACAACGGGAGGTTTTTACGACACCGCCCTGAACGAAGCGAGCGATGTCTGAACTACTAGATATTCTACCAATGCTAGCCCGCGTTGCCAAACATGGAAGGTGTGCCGAAGGCCTAGCGTAAAAACCATGTTGTGCGGCCTGGCCAATCACGTTTGGGTCAAAGTTAAATACTGGTTGCGTAGGAAAAGCACGTAAATAACGGCGAGAAGCACACGGAAGCCTTGCAGGTTGCTGGCGCAATCTAATGTCGTTGCGGCTGCAGACTCAGTCGACACATTAGCGATGGGGCTACCGCACCAGTCAATCTTTGCGACAACGGTGTGAGGGCCAGCAGCAACTAGTATGTCAACGGCAGAACCCGCTTTTAGTCGGCCACGCTCAACGCCATCTACGACTATTCGATAGTCGCGGAGCCGATCAATCCAACTTGGGGTTCGCGTAACCCGAATGATTGAGTCACCAACTATAGGCGAGAGCGCGTCTCCAATTGCTTGCGGTGGTCGGTATGGATTAATGTCGTCTGGCATTTAAGCGAGGGCCGCACAACATAGTGATTGTCTGACAAGGTGTCGCAGAAACGGGTTCGGGCGACGTGTTGTTGGCAGGTTAGTGGCTGGAGGGGGAGATTTCCAGCGGGTTTTAGGTTTTGCGATCTTCGGCCTGAGGGAGCAACGGAGGGGATCTCGGTGGAATGAGGCAAACGAGCGGCAGTGTTTGGTTGGGCTGAGTGCGTCCGCTGGTTGGGATTTGGTAGCCTGCGTCGCCTGGCTTCAGGAGAGGTTCCGTTCAATGTCCGAAGTCTGGTGATTGCGCCTACAAGAGCCGGAATTCCGAAACGTCCCAATATGCGGATGCGCCTCTTCAGAAGTTCAAAATCGCGCCTGTTTTACAGACTACAAGATTTCTGGATTCTGCGAATTCTGACGCAGGCTGGCACTGATTGAGACTGATCGGCGATCATTGACAATGGGTGGCCGAGTGTGGGCTGAGAAAAGTGAAGGAGCCCCCAGGGTTTCGCTCGTACCTCGCTCCAACCACGCCGCCCCGCTGCGAGATCTTGCCATAAATTCACAACCGCTCCCCAGTTTCGCTGCAACATGCTGTGCTTCAGCACACGCGATCTGCGGCCGTTCTGCCGCTGGCGATGCTGTCGGGAATTCCGACTCCATGATACGCGCTGCCGGCCAGTTGCAGGCCAGGAAACTGGCTGATCTGGTTTTCGATTTGTGCAACCAGATCAAGGTGGCCAACATGGTACTGGGGCATCGCGTGGTTATATCTGACGACGCGACTAAACTGCGGAGCTGCCTTCATTCCCAGAATGTTTTTCAGCTCAGAACTCACCGACGCAGACATTTCTTCATCCGATTGCTGCAGCAACTCCGGCTGCATCGCTCCACCAACAAACGTTCTTAGCAGCACGTGTCCATCGGGAGCTCGATTGGGAAACTTGCGACTGGTAAACGAAACTGCCAGCACCTTGCGGTTTTCTATGGCAGGAACGACCAGACCGAACGCGTCCAGCGGATGAGCAAAATCGTTCAGCCTGTGGCCGGAAACGACAATCGCGGATGACGCATATTCGATGGCGTTTAAGCTGTTTCGTAGATTGCTGAATTGTTCAGCGGGCAGCAATTCAGCGGCCTTGTGAGTTGGCAATGTTACGACAACGGCGTCGAAGTTGTGTGAAGTTTTGTCGGCCAGTTGAATGGTCCAGTTACCGGCGACAGTGTGCGAACTTGCAGCACTCGTTGACGATTGATTCACGCTGTGCAGCGGCGTGGACGTGCAAATGGTGACTCGCCCGGAACTGCACAAATTCTGCTCCAACGCTTCCACCAGACTGGAAAGCCCAGCAACTGGCGTCGTGAACAAGCCATAGCGAGCTCCACTGCCGGAACGAGCTTCCGCAGCAGCGCCGCTGGAACCAGGCTGACGCGACTTCGCCTTTTGCCGTTTTTGTTCCGTCAAAGTGGCTTTGGTGACGCTGCCGAATTCGCGTTCCATATCCAGAAAACGCGGCAACGTGGCCTTCAGGCTTAGCTTTTCCGGATCAGACGTATAGATGCCACCTACGAGTGGTTGAACCAGACGTTCCAGAGTTTCTTTGCCGAATCTGCGGCGTACAAAGTTGGCCAGTGATTCGTCGTCATCGGTGGTTTTAGCGGCAACGAAGCTTTCTTTCAGCAGTCGCAGCTTGCCGCCAATTGACAGCACGGGAGTCGTCGCGATCGCCCACGGATTGGCGGGGGCCATCAGCATGAAGCCATCGGGAACTGGTTGAGGTTTCCCTTTGCGCAACACTAAAGATCGTCGAAAAGTGTTGTCTGTGGGAATCAGCTGCGGAGTAAAACCGATTTCTTCGCACAGCTGAATTCCGCCCGGCTTGTTGGTGATAAACGAATCCGGCCCAAGTTCCATCAAATAGTCGTCAGCGTGTTCTGTGCGGATGATGCCGCCCAGACGATCAGACGCTTCAAACAACGTGACTTTGGCTGCCGGATTGGTGCTGATAATTCGGTGAGCCGCCGCCAGGCCGGTAATACCAGCACCGACAATTGCCACGTGAACTTCGCCATTCGTCTGCCGCTGTTCAGCCGACATTACGAGCGTGCTCCCAATTCGTGCACGTATTCTACCACGGCCTTAACGTGCTCCGGATTCATGTCGGGCATCACTCCATGACCCAGATTGAAGATGTGCCCCGGTCGGCCGCCCGCAGAATCCAGTACGGCTTTAATTCTCTGCTTCAGCACGGGCAATTCGGCGTAAATTGACACGGGGTCCATGTTGCCCTGCACGGCAAAGTCTGGTCCGAAAATGTCCCACGCTTCGCCCAGATCAATACGCCAGTCGACTCCCATCACCGTGCCACCCGCTTCTTTCTGAAGTGGCAGCAATGCGGGATTGCCGGTTAAGAAGTTGATCACAGGAGCATCATTCCTGACGGCATCAATCAGTCGTTTGGTGTGAGGCAACACAAACGTGCGATAGTCGCTGGGTGACAAGCATCCGGCCCAGCTGTCGAACACCTGCACGGCCTGGCAACCGGCGTTGATCTGAGCTTTCAGATAGATGATGACCGAATCCACCAGCTTGGACATCAGATTGTTCCAGGCACCTGCGTCGTTGTACATCAGTTTTTTGGTGTGGACGTAATTTTTTGAACCGCCGCCTTCGATGCAGTAAGACGCCAGAGTAAACGGGGCTCCTGCAAAGCCCAGCAAAGGAATGTCGTTTGGTAATTCAGCTCGAATAAGCTTCACCGCCTGAAACACGTAGTCCAGCACTTCGACGGAATCCAGTGCGGTCAGGCGATCGACGGCTCCCGCTTCCTGCAGCGGATTGTGAATGACGGGGCCTTCGCCTTTGACGTATTCCAGGTCGATGCCCATCGGTTCCAGAATCGGCAGCAGATCGGCAAATAGAATTGCGGCGTCTGTGTTTAACACGTTGCGAGCCGTGACAGTTACTTCGCACGCCAGTTCGGGAGTCTTGCAGAGCTCCATAAACGTGACTTTGTTGCGGACGGCCATGTATTCCGGGAGATAGCGGCCTGCCTGTCGCATAATCCAGACGGGAGTCGTATCAACTGGTTCGCGACGCACGGCCTTCATAAAACGGCTGTTGTGCAGTGAGGCGGCTTTGTCGGAATTTGCGATATCTGAATTGGAGGCAGTCACGATTATTCTTTCACGTGGCAAGCGATGGATCACGTCGGATTGGCGGGCGATTGTTTGATTGAACTTTTCAAGCCGCAACATTCTTCTGTAGGCAAAAGCCAGTCAGCATCTTTGGCGTCGATGCCTTTGAAGAACCGTGCGTGAAAACATTATAGCAACACGTTCCGCAGTTTAACGGCCGTCGCTATTCGTCAAGAAAATTAATGCCAGCTTCGGTAATCTGGTACGGAAGAATCGTATCTTCGCACGCACTTCCGCGATGTTTGGCCACGTAAAGAGCTCGCCCGATTTTGTTGCCTTCGCGCGTTTTGCCCATCAAAATGACCGTGTTGGCGTTGGAAAGCACGTCTCCCGACTGAATTGGCCGCGAAATCAGGTCGTCAATCATCACCTCGTGACTGGTGTACAGCAGCAATCCGGCAATATCCGTATGATCGTACGCATGCCTGGTAACGTTTTCCTGCTGTGATCGAAAGTGGACTCGAAACAAATCGCGAGCCAGCCAGTCGTGCTCTTTTCTAAGAATCTGGTGATAAATATAGTCGAACAAATGAAACTGAAACGAATCGGAATCTTTGTCCGTCGGTTCAACTCCATCAATCACAATGCGACGAACCCCATGAACAAAGTTGCCATAGAAAAACGCGATCGTCTGATCCAGACGACGCATTAAGTCGGCCTTGAATTCCTGCCACTGTTCCGGCTGCATGTCGCCGATGGTGACTCGCCGACCGCCGCGATGAAACACGTGCAGATAGTCTGAACGAATTTGGGCCGCGTCCCACACAATGGCCGGGTCGATGCGATCGACCAATTCGCGAACTCGGATTTTCCAGCCGAACATGCGTTCTGCGTATTCCGGCTGGTTCTGCGAATCGCCTCGAGTTGTCATGTCGAAAATAATGCCGGACTCGCCTTCCTGCTGAATTCCGGCATGACAAAAGCTGACTCCCAGCTGAGTTTTTCCGATACCGGTGGCCCCCATCACGACGGTCAGCGTTCCCGGAATCAAGCCGCCTCCCAAAGCTTCATCTAAGCGAGCGATACCGGTGGATTGGCGTTTTGGCGTGGTCATGTCTGAATAGCAGAAGGCTGTGATGGCGTCGATAAAGTCGATTGGCGACAACCGGGGCAATGTCGCGAAATTGGACTTCAATTGCAACGCAATACCCCAAAGGCAAACAGCCTGATTGCGGTGACTCGCCGATCCGGTGGTTTCACCACCGGCAGGGGCTGTCGTCCTTTCAGGTTCTGAATTCAGGGGAAGATATTGCGTGGGTGGCCGTGGCTGGAGCGAGTTACGAGCGAAACCACGGGGGTTTCCTTCGCAAGCCTGTTGGTAGTTCCTTTCTGCCGGAAAGGACTTTCGCCGACAGGCGGACCACCCACCACGCCGCCGATAAATCCCGCGACGTTCTTCACTGCTGTTCACCTGCGTTCGTCTCAGGTCGCGACAAGTCGGCAAGAAGGGCCAAGTGCCTTGCGGATGGTGGGCAATGCCCACCCTACGGCGGCCAGCCTGACTCGGCGGAACGCGCCCGCTTCAACATATCCCGTCGAACCTACGCCACCGCCCGCCGAGGCGTCTCGGCCTGACTCGGCGGAACACGCCCGCTTCAACATATCCCATCGAACCTACGCCACCGCCCGCCGAGGCGTCTCGGCCTGACTCGGCGGAACGCGCCCGCTTCAACATATCCCGTCGAACCTACGCCACCGCCCGCCGAGGCGTCTCGGCCTGACTCGGCGGAACACGCCCGCTTCAACATATCCCGTCGAACCTACGCCATCGCCCGCCGGGGCGTCCCGGCATTACCAGCGCCAGGTGGCTGAGCGGACTTTCAGGGGGACAAAGTTGTCGTCGCCGGATTCTCGGAAGAAGATTTCTCGAGTCAGAGCAAACAGATTGACGGCCTTCATGAAGACCTGGTACATGGGATAGAACCGTAAAACGAGCGACAGCTTGAGGTCGTGCCATGGTCGGTCTGAATATAACGCCAGTGCCATCACTTGCAGTAATTCGACGCACAATCCGCAGCAGTACAACAGCATCAGCAGATAGAGGGAACTGGATGGATAAACCGTCAGCACCCAAATTCCGTAAAGCCAGAAGGTGTACACGCACACAACGTTAAAGAACCAGCGTTCCATCATCAGCAAGAAGTTCGACCAGCGGAAGTTTTTGCTGAACGGAATTCCCATGTCGTTGTGTTTGCGACATTCGAACGTAATGACTGTGCGGTCCCAGCGACATCGTTGCCAGAATAAGCGCACCCACGACGTGGGGACGTTGGTATAGCAATGAGCATACGGTGCCACTTCGATTTCGTATCCGGCTTTGCGAATTCGCAGCACCAGGTCGCCGTCTTCTCCCGGACCGACGTCCCATCCGCCAAGCTGCTTCAATACGCTGGTGCGGAACGCTCCAAACGCACCGGAAACGATTCCCAGCACACCCATTCGCCCGCGAGTCATGCGGCTGATAAAAATGGTTTGACGGTATTCGTAAGCCTGCAGCATTGATGCAAAGCTGGCAAACGGATTCCATGCCAGCACCGTTGCTGAAACGGCGGCGACATTCGTCTGACTTAACGGTTGCACCAATTCGTAAATCGAACCTTCGCCCAGACGTGAATCGGCATCGACCGTGACCAGAATTTCGCCCGTGGCGTGAGCCAGTCCCATGTTCAGGGCCGAAGATTTGCCGCTACGATCGAGTGAACGCAGGACGGTGATTTCGGGCTTTCCATGAGCGAACTCCAGTGCAGCCGCTGCCATTCCGTCCGTTGAACCATCGTCGACAACAATCAACTGCACGTTTGGGTAGCCGTTCAGCACAGACTGCATTGTCTGCTGAATGGTGTCGGCTTCGTTGTGTCCGGCAATGACCACGGTCACGCTGGGTTGGTAGCCACGATCATAAACGCCGGGGCCGGGCAGAGTTCCTGTCCAGGTATATTTGACGATGTCCCACAACGCCATGCCAAGCACGCTGTAGGCATAGCGAGGAGCATCGACCAGCAACAGCACGCCCAGAACCATCAGCAGTTCATCGACACGCAGGCTGCAAACCCAGGAATACCATTCGACTAACATGATAGCTTGTCACTCCCAACAAGGGCTTCGCCCTTGACCCAGTGGCGTGGAATGCGGAAATAGATTGGAACGTTCGAATCGCCGAGTCGCTCCGTTGTCGCTACGAAAAAGATGCGAGTACCAAGCGTGCATCTCTTGAATAAAACTCCCAACAAGGGCTTCGCCCTTGACCCAGTGGCGTGGAATGCGGAAATAGATTGGAACGTTCGAATCGCCGAGCCGCTCTGTTGTCGCAGACCAGCATCCGTTGGGTGGGCACCGCCCACCACAGCCTGCCACTACCGTCGCAATCTACGCCAGCACGACTTCACAATTCGAAAAACGATCTTCGACAAATTGCGGCATGGTGTTTCCGTCCATGCCCAGTTCCACCTTGTACGCTTGATTTCGGCCAGCTTCTTTGGCGGCGTACAACGCTTCGTCGGCAAGGCCCACCGGGTCGGCGGAACTCTTCACCAGTCGAACGTCGTGAGCAACCGCGGCTCCCACAGAAATTGTCGGCAGCGGGCGAGGAATCGTTGGGGCTTCGTGAAGTGCCAGCACGGTTTCACGAATTCGGCGAAGCACAATATCAATTTCGCCCGGACGGCAGCCGCTGCAGATAACGGCGAATTCGTCGCCACCAAAGCGAGCGACAAGGTCGTATGATCTCAAAGATGCTCGCAACGCTTTCCCAACATGATTTAACGCTGAATCTCCGGCCGCGTGACCGTAGGTGTCGTTAATCTGTTTAAAGAAGTCCAGATCCACAAGCACAACAGATACAGAATGCAGGCCTCGGCTTGCTCGGTTGAATTCTGCATCCAGGTGATAGTCGAAAGCCTTGCGATTGGGCAGGCCGGTGACGGCGTCGCCTTGAGCATTCTTCATTGACTTTTGAATCGACTTCCAGCTGACCAGCACGTCTGAATCAGTGATGATTCCCAGCAAAGCGCCGTTGCGAGATACCTTTGTGTATTGAGAACTTTCTTCCGGGGTGCTGGGTGGCCCGTTGTCGGCTTCCAGAAGTTCGGGCACTTCGATTCGGCTTTGTAATGCAGAATCGGCTGGCATATCCATCCAGCGTCGCATTTCAAAGGGATTGGGGTGAGTAATCCGGCGCAGTACGTCTGCCGCCGCAAGAACTCCCACCGGGCGTCCTTCTTCGTCTTCGACAAACAGGTATGGCCGACCGCCATCTTCTGTTCGCTGAAACACTTCAACAAGCCGGGCATTCGCTTTGACACTGCAATGCGAAGCCAAAACCTCTGATCCTTCGATCAGGTGAGCGCTGTGAAAATCCATAATGTCCTGTTTATCCGTGTTTGCAACAGTGCCATTGACGTTTCAGAATCGAACTTCGAGGTGGCGGGCATTGTCGGCGAATGACGCCGTTCGCCCACACAGCACCAGCGATTCGAATCGATCGTTGTCAGGCTGTTCTGCTGAACTGAATGGGGGTGATAAGTTTGAATTTAACAAGCGCTGAAGAATCATGATGACGATCATGAATCCTGCCGTGGCGCAAGTGGCAACGTGGTGTGGCCCGCGACGTTTTACTGTGAACGCTGAGCGGTTGAACTGCTGCGTGATTCCATGGTTTGAAAGTTTGGAGCTGCAATTCTGGCGGAATTCGGTGCGGCACCTACCTGGTAACCATAGATGTCGTGGATCTTGCCTTCCGATGCCGGAAATCTTCGCTGGCACGCCAGACAGTGGCAGATCATTTCCGGTTGATTAAACACAGAACCACAGTCGTTGCATTTCATGCAGCCTTCCACCTGGTCAAAGTCTGCTCCCACAACCAGGTCGTTGGTGCGACACTTGGGGCACGAAAGCCCGTCGTTGGCTGACGAACGGAATTCCGATTCCGGGCCCACGTGAGCACACGCGTAGTGGTGAATCAACGACTCATGGTCCACCCAGGCACTGCCGCAGGATCCGCAGCCTGGTCGAAACGTCGGCACAGCTTCGCAGTCGGGGCACACGATGATTCGGTCCAGCGGAACTCGCTTCGTGTCCGGATCGTTTTCCCAACGAGCAACCCGGTTTTCATAGCGGCCAAAGGTAAATCGGTGAGCAGCCGCATCGTAGGTGGGCACAATATATTCCGGCTCTTCCGCAGTCGTGTCGCCAGCTTCTGCCAGAGTATGTGCCTTGTCGATGCGTCGCACCTGATCTGCCGGAACGATGTTCGCTCGCATTCGCAGTTCGCGAGGTTCAAACGGAGCGACCAGTAAGTCTGTGGCACCGGCAATTAAGGCTGCCGCACCGTGAGTCAGTTCTGCTTCGTCAAAGATCATGATCACGCTGACTTCTTCACGTGAACGCAGTGTGCGAATATTTCTGCACAGTTCCGTGCCTTGAATCTGCTTGCCGAAGCCTCGCAGCAGCACCAACGAAACCGTTGGATCTGCCTGCAGAATCTCCCATGCCTGCTGGCTGGAATCTGACACAACGAATGGACGATTCGCGTCTTCCAGCGTTGAAATGATCGTTTTTAATGTTGAGATCTGATCATCAACAATGAGTGTAGTCTGTGTGCCCATTTTTCTGTCCCTTGTTCTTATTTGTAACGCTTAGCGGTTGCCGGTCTCAGCAAAGATTCAAGGTGTGTGTCAAGTTGCAGCGTTTGCTGACAGTTGTTGTGAGTTAAGGATTGATGAAAATGAATTCTGCAATTCCGCAGAAACGAAGTCGTGACTCAGTGTTCCTGTTGAACGACTGGCAAAGCCGTACGCTTTGTCCGCGTGCCTGAATTTACCGTGTTTTAATGCGACTATCCTCGCCCTGCAAAGTGAGGCAGCTTGGCGACCGCTCCAATCGACATGCGTTTGTCACCAGCAAGTTCAGCCGGAGGTTGAACGCGGATTGGCAGCAATTTGACGTCTTTGCGATAGAACACTTCGATGTTGCTTGGTGGCTGGCGATGTTCTGTGCCGATGGCCGTTACCTTGCATGGTACGAGGTCTGTGAATGGTTCGATTTTCAGCTTAACGGTGTCACCCACTTTGTACTTGTCTGTGATTTCCTGAGGCAGATACAGTTCAATTTCCAGAGACGATTCTTCGATGACGCTGAACAGTGGTTCGTGAGACTTCACGCATTCGCCAGCAGGATGATGACGGTGCAGCACGGTTCCATTGACGGGTGCTCGCAGTTCACCCTGCGATGCCCAGTCGCGAATTCGCTTGGTTTCGTTTAACAGCATGTCGACTTTTGCGACCAGTGGAGCGAGTTGTTCAGCACCGAGTCGAGGACTATTAGCTGCCGCTTCGGCTCGATCTTTCAGCACTTTCAAAGCCTGCTGCACGGAAGCCAGCTTTTCCTGTTGAGCCTGTTCCTGAATAACCTGAGTCTTCAGGTCGACTTCTCTGGCGGCTTTGCTTTCAATCAGTGCTTTGGTTCGTTCCAGTTCGTTCCGGATGACTCCCAGATCGCCGTTGGTTTCAAAAACCTGTCCTGCGCCTTCATAGAAGTCGGCCAGCGACTTGCTCATTTCCGTGTCCTGCACCTGAGCCTGCCATTGTACTTTGGCGGTTTCCGCGTGCAGCGTTGCTTCTGCAACTCGCAGTTCGTCTTCGATGCGTTCCAGCTTTTGTTCGTTTTCCAGATCGAAAACGGTTGCCAGACGGACGTCCTGTCGTACTTCGTCACCTTCTCTGACATGAACGTATTTCAGCACGCCACCAATCGGCGCTGAAATTTCAATCACCTTTCCGGTGACGACTCCATAAGCCTGATAGCGAAGCAAAGAATCCCACACAGTGGCAATGCCACCAGCACAGGCCGCGAACATTAAACCAGCGATCAAAAGTCGACCTCGAGGTCGCGTCCGCAGTGCCTTCGGAGCAGCTGCGGCGGCGGGTGCCGTTCGACTGGGTTCCGTTATAGGTTTCTCTGCTGGCTGGAATCGAAACTGATTTCTCAGGTCTTTGGAATTGGCATTTGTTGGTGTAGTCATGATAAATCGATCACTCGACAGGCGGTTTCTTGCTTTGCCGTTTCAAATTCTGCAGGTCTCCACGCAAGAACTGAGCAGATGAAACGATGAACGAAAGAAACATAGGTTGCCGAAATGGAACACCCACAGCCAGGGTGATGCCAAAAGGAAACTTCGGGTAATCCCGCACCGAGTTTTTCGGCGGTTGCGCGCGCGACGATTCTGACGATCGTTCCGGCTGGTTCGCTTCTGCCGGACTGTTCACTGCTTTGCTCTGGTCTGATGATTCCGCAGCAGGCTCTATTTACTGGCTGTTTCATACAGCCGCTGTGGCTGGCAAAGTCACCCCGACACAAACTTCTTTGCACCGTTCACTGACCGACATGCTGTTCCGCGATTCCTTTAATTGCGACGACTTTACGGAAGTGGATTTCAGTTGACGTGGGTATGTTTGCCCACAGCGTTTTCACCAATTGTGAGCTCGCTGATGGCAGTGTGTTGCGGACACGTCGTTCGCCCTGCACTCACTGATTGACCAACTGTGCCCACCTTGAAAATGCAACATCTGGAACGACAAGCACGTTTGTCGAGCAAGTCCGTTTATGAAGCTCGGTTTGTGTAAAGGATAAGGTTCCTTTGAAAGCTAAATACTATCCCCACGTGACGTTTCTGGCCGGAACAGCGCTGCTGCTGGGACCATTGTGCCTTGTACTGTTGCTGTCTCGTTCGTCGCTTGACTACGAAGTTGACCAGCAACTTGCGGCCATCAATACAAGAATTGATCCGGAGATCGGCAAGGAAATCGCCGCGGTCATCAACGACACTGCATCCATCACTGCAGATGCAGCGTTGGCGGCGAATGACAGGAAACCTTCTGAACAGCCGGCAAAGCCCAACTTCACGTCAACAGCGACAACGCCTCAGACAGCACCCGCGCCGGTCGTTCCTGAACCGTCGTCCAGCAACACGCGAGTTGCGATGCGCAACAGAAACGGCGGTGAAGCAGATTCCCTTTTGAATATTCCAGAAGGACACATACAGCCGCGTCGCATGACCGACACGGACGCTGTGCTGGACATGGCCAGTCTGGATGTCGCCGATATCGATAGGTCCAACACGGAAGAAGCGAGTTCGGACATGTTTCCTGAACCTCGCCTGGAAGTTGTTCCAATTCCTTCCGGCACCAGTTCGTTGGCTGGTCTGACAAAGCCTGTCGAAGATTTCATTGAACCGATCATTACGGCTCCATCACACTTCGGTGCCACCGGACACCTTTCCATGACGCACGGCGGCAATGGAGCGATGGCGGGAACGGCCATTCCTGCCATCGCGACCGTCCCTAAGTTACAGGCAGACGAAGATGACAGCTCAGCAGATTCTGGCGCTGTTGGCCGCATGGAAAACACCGATGCGGCCAACAAGCCCGTTGTCGTTGCTTCAATAGACAGCGATTCTAAGCGTGCAGAATCGCCGGAAAGCTCCAGCAAAAGAACGCCGCGATCGCGTGCTGCAAAGGCAAAAGCTGATGAGGAGGAAAAGAAGATTCAGGAACAGATTGCCATGTCTTCTTCAGCAGCTGACACCAGTCGCATGATGAAGGATGGCACCTTTGGAGAAGCACCTCCCGAAGTGATGGAAAACATTATTCTGCAACAGCCTCTGGAATCGCGTCCGGTGGAAAGAATGGAAAACGTGGTCGCCGTTACAAAAGCCAAAGGCTGGCCGGTGGCACTGGTGCGTTCTGACCTGCCCGACGACGAATGGTGGGTGCAGCAAATGGTGGGAATTCGCGGCAACGCGTTTGCCGCCAGAGTAAACTTTGGAAATGAACATTCCATTTCGGGTAGCGTTTATCACCTTGTGTTTGTGTTTCTGGATTCACCTGATGAAGTGCGGCGATTCAGAATCGCCGCACTTCAAGAAGCTTCCTGAAGGAATTCGCCACACTCGTGAATTTACGTTTGTCCGCAGATAGAACAATCTACATTTTGTTAGCCACAGTCTTAGCTCGTGTGAACCACCCCACCTCGTCCGGCTTCTGAATCCCGCTGCCACAAGTCAGCGAAATTCGCAGATAGTTTTCAAAGACAGCAGGTTCGATGAATACGGGCCGCTTGATACGTTAGAAGATGTTACAGGTCAGGAATACTCACGTGATTCAATCCAGCAATGAACACGATTCATCGTTCACCAAGAGTTCTTATCAGAACGCCAGCGCGGATGCATCCAGCCATCTTCCGAAAGATTCTGCTGCGCACTACAACGCGGCAACTCTTGCGTTCGCGACTCAGGTGGTGATCGATTGCGGAGTGCCGCAGATGCTGCAACTGCCGGGAATCGATCACGACGAACACAACCTGGCGTACGAATCCGGAGCACGAATTGACAAGGTTGTGTCAAAACCAGTGCCAACTGCTTTGCCAGTGACACCCGCAAACGTCGAAACGAAGCCACCGGAAGCTTCGGTCAACAAAGCGCGAACACCGTTAACCACGCCCATCGCAAAGCGAACTCTGAATCGCATCGCTCCCAGAGCGGGCTCGAAGTCGTTGCTGTGCAAGCATCGACTGATGGCCAAACGTGATGAATTCGCGTCTCACGATTCCACCGCTGCGGAATCGACAGAAATCCCAGCCACAAAACCCATTGCTGTGGCGTCCATTCAATCTGCTGCAGATACGCAACAGCTTGCGAAAGTGGCAGCCCCGAAGTCTCCTAAGCGGACCGTCGCACCAACGCCTGACACGGCAAACGAAACCAACTGCCCAGCAGATTTGAACACTGTTAAAATGCCAGCCACGCACAAGGCGGCTCTTAAAGACAGGTCGACCCCACGCTCTGCCAACGCAGCGGCATCAGACGCCGCCGCGTTATTGGCATTGGCTGTTGCGACCAGTGCGGCAAAGACGGAACGCAGTCATCAGAAGACCGACAGGAAGCGTGCTAGAATCGCAGCCGCTCGATTGTCGCCGATGGTGCCCGCTGCGCTCATATTTCCAGAAACCAACGCGACTGAAGGTTTTCTGGCGACAGCCGTGACAAAGCCGACTTCCGAAGGCAAGTCCGCAAAATCAGCGAAAGGAAAGTTGAAGGGCGCTGCTGTCGCGGCTTCCATCGCATCTGTCGCTGCTGTGCCTAAGGCTGCTGAGGCACAACAGGAGGAGCTCGATTTCAGTTCAGCGACATCCACGTTTTCCGTCGCTGAACCGGAACCTCAGGAAGAAGAATGCTACACCGACTGGTTTGAGCGAGTCGTCGTAAAAAACCGTTGGGCGACCTGGTTCACCACGTTCTACGTACATTGGCTGCTGCTGCTTGCTCTGACGGTGATCATCGTGCATGGCCCCGAAAAAGCGGCTAATCTGTTAATCAACGCAACGATGGCCAGTGTCGATGAATTTGAAACACCCGCGTTTGAAGTGGATGTTTCAGGTCCGGCACCTCAGACTGAACCAGAACCAGTTGCCGAGCCCGTGAAAGTTAACGAGTTCAAAATTGAAGAAAAGGAAGTGCAGCTAAGCGAATCTTTGCTGGACCAGTTGTCTCCCAATGGAGACATTCCTGCCGCATCAGAAAGTAGTTCCTCCGCAGACGCTGAGCCAAAACCAACAAAGCGAGCTCTCAATCCGGCTCCGGCATCTGCAATCTCGGAAGGCAGCTTTTCTGTCTGGACCGAACCAACTTATCCGGTCGCGGGGGAGCCGTATCGAATTATCATTCAGGTGTGTTTACCGGATGGAATTCAACGCTACAACATCGCAGACCTGGAAGGCGTGGTGGTTGGTAGTGACGGCTATCGCAAGCCAATTCCCGGATCGCTAAGAGGCTTTCTGCCCGTGGAAAACGGTTACGGTCGTTTGATTATTCCGATTGTCAGCGCCGACGCAACAGTGAAGGATACGGTCTATATTCGCTCAAAGCTGCTTAAGGAAGCTCAAAAGCTGCTGATCGAATTTTAGACGTGCAGTCAGACAGCTTTCAGCGGCGAGCAATGTTCGCCAGGGGATTGCGTTCAGCGTATTTGCTGAGAGCGCTGGAAACAGGAGTTACGACAAGGCAATCCGAACGGTCGTGACCTGTGAATGTGGCCCGTTCATGCCGCAGTGGCTAAGCGGCTTCCGCGTAGTCGGTTGTGGATTCGTCTTCGTCATCAGTACCGGCAAGTTTTGCCAAAGCTTTTTCCAAAGCCTGTTTGCCTTTTGTACTGATTTGGTAACGTAGGCCGAGATTGCTGCTGGAAATTTCGAACTGCAGGAAGCCTAACGCAATCAGCTGACCGTGCAGCTTGGTCAGATCCTCCTTGGCAAAGTTCTCTAGTTCGTTAATCCGCTCCAGCCATCCATCAAAGTTCTCAACGGACGCCTTTTGAGTGGCCGCTCGCATTGCATAAGCCTGCATGATCGGCAGGTTATGCTCGTTTAGCGAATCAAGTTGAAGTTGAAATGGAGTCATACCGCGATTTATCGACGACAAAGCGGTTGACTTACACAATCACGTCGGCCTGCGGAACGACCGTTGCGATTTGGTTATATTCGCTGACCGTTAAAGTTTGACTGTTCTCTCTGGCTACTCAGCGACAGCCCGCATCACGCTGGAAAATTGAATCACAGGGGCGATCGCGAAGGACGCGCAGTCGCCTGTGCCGCTATGCCTCTGAGCCTCCTGCCGAATTCAGCGGTTCAAAAAACTGCGACCTGATTTCAATGCGCAGAATTCATCTTTGCCGCTCCGTCAATTTCTGTCAGGTTCACTGCGTCTTCCTTTTGGCGAAGCAGCACATACATCAATGTCAGGCCAGACAGAAACGCGGCCAGTTGCAAAGCGTTGGGAAGTTGCTGCAGCATCGTTTGAGTATTCAGCAGCACAACTTCGGGAATGTCGGTGGCCGCTTTTATCGGCGGGCGAAATCGAGCAAACACGTTGGGCATTCTTGACGCGATTAAAGAAGAGGCAGCACCAACAATTCCCCAACCAATCAACTTCGCAATTAAAGATGCCAGCACGACCTGAAACAGATACCACAATGCCAGCAACTTGTGCGACAGAAAATAGTTCACTCCACGGCTTAACGCATCAGCCCCGCTGCAGTCGTCCGTTCCAATCGCCCCCAAAGAAAGCCACCAGCCAATCACCATCGTACTGGCTGCCAGTATAGCGACGATGGCCAGCACAAGAATCACCGGCCAGCAAAACCAGGACAGTTGAGCAACCCAGTTTTGTGCTTCAGAAGCCATTCCGGCCAATGCCAACGGAACCACAACCAGAGCGACCAGGCCGATTGCCAAAAATGAAGCCAGCAGCATCGCCAACAATCGATTTGCCGAATACTTGATGGCAGCTATCGGTCCCGTGCGACTGCTGCGGCAGAATTCCGTGGCGGTGGATCGAGCAATCGCGACACCGAAAATTCCTACAAGCAACATGTTCCACGTGAGCAACAGAAACTGAAATCGACTTCCATGATGCAGCAAACTGCCCGTGCTGGAAACGATTGTCGCAATTTGTTCAGGCACGACAACTTCGACGGAATTGTGTCCGATCTGAGAAGCGATGTCGAACGGCAGGTCGCCTGTGGCCCTCTGAATTCTGTGGCGACGCGCTGTTATGGTTTGAGCCGACGTGTTGCCTGATTCAGCGTCAAACAGTTCCTGCGGTTCCACCGTCGAAAACAACATTAAGACCGCGACGGGTATAAGAATGCGGATTCGAAACGCCATCCGCACTGAATTCCAAAGATGGATTCCCGGAAACAGTTTGGCCCATTCAACGCGATTTACCGCGACTAAGTCGGTATTCAAAGCACATATCCTTATGAAGCAAAAGCAACCGCACACACGCCGCCGCTTGTTGTTCGCAAGTATAGCAAAGAATCAAATCGCATGCCTCCATTTGAAATGAAGCCCCACAGGTGTCCGGCTAAGCCGCAGACCCAGCACGTGTATAATTTGTTTGGTGGGCCGCATGTTTGTGATTGGTGGGCAATGCCCACCCTACTTGACTGAGCTTGTGAACGTAACCCCGCGGTTTCGTTCGTACCTCGCTCCAACCACCGCCACCCTCGCCTACCGATCAATGGGGATTCATTCTTTTTGCCTGGAATCTGCTAACCAGCGCACTCGGCGAGAAACGCCCGCTTCAACATATCCCATCGAAACTACGCCATCGCCCGCCGGGGCGTCCCGGCCCCGGCAGTGATGAGGTGGAAGCGGTTTTCTGTGGGTGCGGATTGGCAGACGGCCGATGTCATGGCTTTGCGGCCTTGTTCGATGAGTAAAGCGGGATCGGAAAAGTCGTACCATGGAGTATAGGCGACGTCTGGTCGAATGATGACGTCGGCGATGGGTTTGGAATACGCACGCAGAATGGGTTCTCCGATATCGTACAGTCGCATGAAGATGTCGGCGGCGGTCGAGCATTCGGTGATGGGTTCAACGTTGCTGCCGACGTCGACGGCGATGGTCATGTCGGCGGAGTACGATTTGGCAACGTCGGCAGGAATGGCGTCGATCATACCGATATCGCATAGCAACATGTTGCCCCATTTGATGGGAGGAAACACTCCCGGAATGGCGGCGGAGGCCATGACGGCGGCTTGCAGCGGGCCTTCCGTGAGGACGATTTTTTTGCCGGAGTACAAATCCAGAGCAACAATGCTTAGCGGCGTGCTGGTGTCGCGAATATCGATGTCAGGAATTAGCGCATCAACAACTTCCTGCATGATATTGGCTTCGAGCAATGCCGGCTTACTGAACAACGCCGCCAGCTTTCGACGAGCTCCGATGTACTTTTTTACCTGGTGGTACCATGCGAACAGGCCGGACGCACCTGGTTCGTCGGCTTTGGGAGCCGCCATAAACAATGCTGCCTGTTTGGACTGAAAACGTTCTGACGTCAGATATTCGGTCACGTGAGACTGCACGGCGGCCGTATCGGGATCGACGGCGCAGAGTGCTCCCGCAAGTCCGCCGATGCTGACACCCACATAGCGTTGAATGCTGATGGGCATTTGATGCAGGACTTCAATGACGCCCAGATGAGCGATTCCGCGAGCGCCGCCACCTCCAAGGGCAAGCACTGCTGCTGGGTTTTCAGATGCAATGATCATGGTGACCTCGAACGACGTTAGTGTAGCCGATCTTGTAAGGTGGGCACCGCCCACCATCCTGTTCAGAACGATCTCTTTGGTGGGCGGCACCCGTTGGAATTGGTGGGCGATGCCCCCCCTTTACGGAAACATCAATATTTCATAAGCACTTCCTCTGATTCCACGTCGTGTAAAGCGGCCCAACCACCTTCGGCGATTGCGGCACCCAAGTCTGTTACTCGACGGAAATCTTTTCCCGTCGGCAACGTTCCCATCATGCGATGACGCAGGTGAGTACAAAGTACGGCCGCTGCGGATCGCGTGACTTCACATTCAGACTTCGCACCGTACAGGCTGACCACCAGCATTGTCACCGCGTCCTGAACGCGAAGTGATGCCTGAGCCATGCTGCACTGTCGGTCGGCAAGTTTCAGCTGATAAGTTCTCATCATGTGGCTGATGTCGAAACAGGAATTGCTAAGAAATTCGCGAGCAAACTCGGCATGCTTCTTCAGATCAAGCGGCATGCCGTGCATCGAATCGCGACTAACTCCCATCAGACGTCGCCCGGCATACCATTTTGCATACGCCGACACCGGGCCACGCAGCTTCCACAGGTGACCTGGGTTCATCAGGTTTGGCTGCTTGATGCCGGCATCAAACAGAATTCGTCCAATCGATTCGAAGTACTCTTTTCCGTGCTGTTTAACCAGCGATTTGAAGAAGGCCATGCCCAGCATTTCGCCTTCGCCTTCGTAAATACACGGAGCCAGAAACTCATGAACGTTGTCACCAAACAAATGCCCACGGATGAACGAACGTCCTCCGTGAGTCTTCATGAACAATTCAATCGCCGCCTCTTTCTGAGCTTCACTGCCGAAGATCTTGGCGATGATGCATTCCATTTCGCCTCGATAACCCTGATCAATCAGCCCTCCGCACCACTGGACGAGTGCGTCGCAACCGACGATCAGTCCCGCCATGTGCCCAATGCGTCTCTGTACGAGCTCGCGGTTGGCGATTGGCTGTCCATAAGTTTTGCGGAAGCCAGCCCACGGCAGCATACTGGCCAGCATCGTTCGCATCGTGCCACCCGCGTTGGCGCACAAAGCGACTCGGCCGAGGTTAAGGCCATGATACGCAATCGTAAGTCCGTCGCCGATGTCCGGAGTCAGCAGGTTTTCTGCGGGTACACGGAAGTCACGGAAGATCAACCCGTTGTTGTGAGCTCGGCGAAGCGCGTACAAGCCGTACTCGTTCAGGCGGAACGATTCGTTCTGTTCTTCCGGCAAGTCAACAATCAGCACCGCTGGCTTGTCGTCGATTTTGCAAACCAGCCCGATGGTGCGACCGGGAATTGCGTTTGTGATAAACAGCTTTTCTCCGTTCACAACATAGTTATCACCGTCCAGCACGGCCGTGGTCTTCAGGGCTGTCAAGTCGCTGCCAGCTCCCGGTTCTGTTAGAGCGAATGCAGAAAGTCGCCGTCCGCTGGCAAGCAATGGCAGGTACCTTTCTTTCTGAGTCGCTGTTCCAAAAGTGCGAACCGGGTCGACGGCTCCGATGCAACCATGAACCGAAGCCAACCCTGCAACCGTTGGTTCGATGGTTGCCATTCGAGTAAGAAACGCTGCGAAGTGCTGGAACGGAAGTCCGCAGCCGCCGTAACGTTTGTCAACCAGTGCTCCCCAGTAGCCAGCGGTGCCGAGTTCTGAAAGAACTGTGTTCGTCAGCTTTCCGTGCTCGTCATACAGAGTTCCATCTCGCTTGTGCTTACGAACCACATGCAGACACTCGTTGATCAGCTGCCGGACTTCCGGAGCCATCTGCGGCGCATCAATGTAGAACAGGTCCGTCGGCACGCGACGTTCCCAAACGGCTTTGTGAACAGGACTTGCCGTGGTCCGGTGACGTTCGGCAAACATGGTTTCGACCTGATCGTCAGCCGTGTCCAGTACTCCGGTGCGTCGAGCTTCATCGGCTGACTTGCCTCCGAGTCGAAGGGCTGTTTCGGCAAACGAAACGTTATCGGATCGCTTAGGATCATTCGCTTCATTTACGTTTTTGATGTCGATACTCATGGTATATCTCCCTTTCGAAAATGACGTTTCTATTCGGTGGCTCGTGATCCCGTTTGAGTTTGAAAGTAGAGTCTCTGACGACCTGATCAGCCGCCGGGCGTTAGCCCCGGTTATCTGTTGCAAAGAACCGGGGCTAACGCCCGGCGGCTGATTTCTTTGGTTTGTTCCTAAATCACGTTTTGCATTTCACCTCTCAGCTTCTTAACCGCACTCGGCTAATCAAACATTGTTCAACATATCCCGTCGTTCCAAGCCACCGCCTGCCGAGGCGTCTCGGCAAAACCGGGGCTAACGCCCTGCGGCTGATTACATTTGGTTTGCGACTAAATAGTGGTTTGCATCTCACCTCTTAGCTTCTTAACCGCACTCGGCTGATCAAACGTTGTTCAACATATCCCTTCGTTCCAAGCCACCGCCCGCCGAGGCGTCTCGGCAGACATCGCCTGTTGGGGCGACTTGGCCGGGGCGGGTGAAGCGTCTTCCGTGACGGGCGGCGAGTACGTGTAGGTTGTTGTTGAGAGCTTCGTTGCCGATGGTTTCGGCGAGTGTCATGGGGCCGCCTCGAAATGGGGCGAAGCCTGTGCCGAGCACCATGGCGAGGTCCGCCATCCATGCTTCTGCGACAACTTCTTCGTGCAGGCAGAATCCCACTTCGTTAATCATCGGGTAGATCAGGCGTCTCTGTATGTCGGTGAGACCGTCGGGCAGAAACACGCCGACGTTGGGATAACCCATTTTGTCTGAATTTGAGTCCGCAAGTTTGGACTCGCCGCTGTTGATTGCCAGCGGCTTCAGATTCAACTCTGCCAGGTCTGTTGTGTCGCTGCGTTTGCCTTCAATATATTCGTAGAAGCCTCGTCCGCTTTTGCGGCCCGTCCATCCGCGAGCCACCATGGCGCCGAGTAAGCGGATCACTTCGGCGGATTCAGGCAGCACGTCTTCCAGAGTTCCAGCAACGTGCCATGCAACGTCCAGGCCAACGTGATCGATAAGTTCAATCGGTCCCATTGGCATTCCGAATCGCTTGATCTCGCGGTCAAGTTCTGTGCCGTCATGACCTTCCATGACCATACGGACAGCTTCGCCGATGTAAGGGAACAGTACTCTGTTGACCAGAAATCCGGGTGAATCGCTGGTGACGATTGGAGTTTTACCCAGCTTCTTCGCAAGTTTTAAAAGTGTGGCCACGGTTTCCAGGCTCGTACCTGATGCTCGAACCACTTCAACAAGATCCATGCGATGGACGGGGTTAAAGAAGTGCAACCCAGCAACTCGATCTGTTCGAATAGTTGCGGAAGCCATTTCGGAAACCGACAGCGCAGACGTGTTGGATACGATGATTGCTTCGGGCTTCAGTACGGAGTCCAGTGACGCAAAGACGGATTTTTTGACTTCCATCTTTTCGACGACCGCTTCAATCACCAGGTCGCAGTTGGTCATGTCATTAAAGTTGTCAGTTACGGAAACGCGACTCAGCACGTTGTCACGTTCTGACGCAGATAACTGTTTTCGAGCGACCATTTCATCCAGCAGGTCGCTTACACGATTCAGACCGGCTGCTGCCAGTTCGGGAGTCAGTTCTTTGAAGACGACCGAATAGCCCTTCAAAGCCGCCAACTGTCCGATGCCGGCACCCATTGCACCGGCACCGATAATTCCGATGCAGCGCACGTCTGGCTGTGGGTAAAGGTGCTCCCTGGCTGATGAAGTGATCTCAGGGTTGAGTTTCAGGGAATCCACCGAACGAGCTTTCTCTCGCCATAAAAACAGATTCAACAGATTGCGGCACGTTGGTGTTTCAATAAGGTTCGCGAACTCTCGCCGTTCAACGGCGTAGCCATCTGCGTGATTGTCGAAGGCAGCCGAAACTGCTTTCACTGCCGCTGGTAACGCGGGGTAGTTTTCTGCATCGCGAGCGATCCGGCGTTCTGTGGTTCTCATAACAAACCAGCGGCCCACGCCTGAATCGGCAAGTAACCGCAGAGCTCGCGACTTGACGCTGCGCCGTGACGTTGCCGCTAACTTGCCGCTTGCCAATCGATCCGCGAAGGTGTTTACCAGATTTTCCCAACCCGCTTCGTCAGCGATGGCATCTACGAGGCCCGCTTTCAAAGCCTTTGCTGCAGTGAGCTTCGTGCCCTGAAGAATCATGGGCAGTGCGTTTATCAGCCCAACGCGTTTCGGCAGTCTCTGAGTGCCCCCCCAGCCGGGAATCAGGCCGAGCTGTACTTCCGGAAGCCCCATCCGCGTTGCCGAACTGTCCATTGCGATTCGATGTCTACACGCCAGTGCGAATTCCAGGCCGCCACCAAGGCAGGGGCCATGAATGGCGGCCACTGTCGGCATCGGCAATCGCTCGATTCGGGCAAACAGATCCTGACCGGCGCTGATCACCTCTTCCACTTCTTTTCGAGTTCGCAGTGACGCAATCTTGTTAACGTCGGCTCCCGCGAAAAATCCCGAAGCCTTCGCGCTGCGGAAGACGACTGCTTTCGGGCGAGTCACTTCCAGTTGCTCCACCACGGCAAGGAGGTCTCGGATGACCGAATCGTCTAATACGTTCATGCTATGATCTGCAACGTCGACCCAGACGGTGGTGACTCCCGTTTTGCCTGTTTCCATTCGGAAATGTCTTATATGTCGTGTCATCGTGTTTCCTTCCATCAAATTCAGTTGCTGTTTTCTACAACCATCGCGACGCCCTGGCCTCCGCCGACGCACAGTGTTGCGAGTCCTCTCTGCAGTCCCTTTTCTTTCAGAGCTCGCAGCAACGTGATGATCATGCGAGTCCCCGTTGTTCCCACTGGATGGCCCAATGCGATGGCTCCGCCGTGTATGTTCAAACGGTCTACCGGTATTGTTCCCAACGCTTTGGAAAGGCCCAGTTCTTTTTTGGCGAACTCGTCTGATTCAAACGCAGCAAGGCACGCCAGCACCTGAGCTGCAAAGGCTTCATTGATTTCGAACAGGTCGAAGTCATTCAGGTTCAGGCCCGTTTGTTTCAATAACTTTGCGGTTGCGTAGACAGGGCCAAGTCCCATGCGAGACGGATCGCAGCCTGCGATGGCATAACTGGTGACGTAGCCCAATGGCTTGACCGAATCTGAATCGACGAGATCGGATCGAGTCAAAACAACAGCCGCCGCGCCGTCCGTGAGCGGGCAGCTGTTGCCGGGGGTAACAGATCCGTCCGCGTCGAATATCGGACGCAGTTTTTTTAACGCCTCGATCGTTTGATTCGAGCGTGGTCCATTGTCCTTTTCGATAAGATTGCCGGGCGACGTTTCGAACGGAGTGATCTCACCAGACAGAAAACAGCGTTCGCGAGCTGCCGCGGCTTTGACGTGACTGTCCAGTGCGAAACGGTCCTGAGCTTCTCGCGAGATCTTGAATTCGCGAGCCAGCTTTTCCGCCGTTTGCCCCATGTTTAGTCCGCAAAACGGATCGGTCAGGCCAAGCATGACTCCGGGAACAGGTTTCAAATGTTTTGGACGCAACCGACTTAAGATCTTCATTTTGGCGAACAAGGTTTTTGCTCGCGCAAGGTCCGCCAGCAGCTTTGTTGCCGACTTGCCAACAAGCAGAGGAATGTTCGACATCGATTCGGTGCCACCCGCGACAACGGTGTTGGCTCGCCCTTCGTTCAGAATCTGCCATGCCTGAAGAATGGATTCCATTCCGGAAGCACAGTTGCGATTAACCGTGTGCGCAATCCGGTTCTGCGGCACGCCTGCTTTGAGTGCGATTACGCGAGCGATGTTGGCGGAATCGGCTGGCCCCGATACGTTGCCCATCACAACTTCATCGACGCGTCCGGTCGCAATGTTTGCTTTCCCTAACGCAGCCGCAACGGCAGACACACCAAGGTCCACCGCATGAACGTCGACCATCGCGGTGTAGGCCTTGCAGAACGGCGTTCTCATTCCGCTAAGAATTGCCAGAGAAGAGGAAGACATGGTTGGGGCTCCTTGGAGGAGAGGGCAGGTTTTCGGGTTTCATTTGTCATTTGTCATTGGCGCACTCGGCGGTTCGACGTCATTCAACATATCGCGTCGTTCCACGCCATCGCCCGCCGAGGCGTCTCGGCCTCCCGGCACTCGGCGAAGGTGGCGGCGGATGACTTTGCCGAGGAAGCTGCGAGGCAGGTCGCCTTTGCAGACTTCGATGGATTTTGGTCGTTTGTGAGCGGATAGGTGTTCTTTACAGAACTCGGTGATGCTGGTTTGGTCGAACGTAGCGTTGTCGTTAAGGACGATGAAGGCTTTGACGACTTCTCCTTTGTGTTCGTCGGGGATACCGATGACGGCGGCATCTTTGATGGAAGGATGTTTCTTCAGCACCGCTTCAACTTCCTGTGGATAGACGTTGAAGCCGGACGTGATGATCATGTCTTTTTTGCGTTCCATGATCTGAAACAAACCGTCGTGCGTAATGCGAGCCAGGTCGCCGGTGTGCAGCCAGCCGTCGTTGGCTGTTCCGTTGGGTGTGTTCAGGTGAGCGCCTGCCAATGGAAGTCCTGAGGCAAGGCGTTCGCGGATGTCGTGCCAGTAGCCGAGCATTACCTGAGGCCCTTTGACCAGCAGTTCTCCGACTTCGCCAAGCATCACGTCGTGGGCACCTGTTTCCGAATCGACCAGTCGGCATTCGGTGTCCGGCAGTGGCAGACCGATGGTGCCGAAGTGAGCCGCACCTTCAAGCGGACCGACGTGAGTGACCGGCGAAGCTTCTGAAAGTCCATAACCTTCGACCACCAACGCTCCCGTGTGTTCGGCAAATTCGCGGCCGACGGCTTCCGGCAATGGGGCTCCTCCGCTGATAACCCATTTCAGCGATTTCAAGTTTGCGGGGTGCTTGCGAAGGTGCTCATTCATCGCCACCAGCATCGCCGGGACAGCATGAAAAACTGTGGGACGGTGTTCTTCGATCATGCGAATCGTCTTTCGCACGTTGAAGCGGTGATCCATGATTAAAGTGCCAATCATGGCGGCTCCGCCCATCACGTTTGTCGACAGTCCATAGCTGTGGAAGAACGGCAGTACGGCAAGCAGCTTTTCTTTGCCGACGGCGGCTCCTGCCCAGTAGAACTGCTGCCATGCGTTGGCCACCATGTTGCGATGACTTAGCGTGACCGCCTTGGGATCACCCGTGGTGCCACCCGTTGGCAAAATGTAGGCTGGAGTGGTGGCCCAGTTCTTCGATTCAGAGGGCGCATCTTCGACCGGCTTGATCACTCCTCGGCGCGCCATCGCTTCGGTCATGAGCGCATCAAGTTTAGGAACGGGCGAAGAGTCGTCGGAATCTTCTGCCATCAGTTCATCCCAGAACCAGCCAACGTGTTCGTTGGCGGTCATCCACCACAAGCCGGTGCGTTTTTTACGCAGGTACAGATAACCGAGCTGTTCGAACAGTGGCAATCGAGGACGCAGCGATACGAACAGCGTTTTGTCGGGGCGATGGGGGCCGGAAATTAGTGCGGCCAGCATGTCCAGGCAGATGACCACTTTGCAGTCAGTGGCTTCCAGCATGCGATCGGTTTCTTCCTGTACGGCCATTGGGCTTAAAGCAACGGCGATTGCTTCAGCGCGCCAGATGCCGTTCAGGGCAATGATGTACTCGGGAATGTTGGGCAGCAAAATGCCAACTCGGTCACCGGGTTTTACGCCAAGTCGCCTTAGTGCAGCAGCGGCACGAATGGCGTCGAGGTTAAGCTCTTCCCACGTCCACTCAACGTCGTTGTAGTGGCAGGCGATGCGACCTGGCATCAGACAGGCCGCTCGTTCGAGCAGCACCCATGCGGGAATGTCCGGGTAATCCAGTGTTCGCGGAACTCCCGCGGGATAACGGACAATGCTTGAAGCGTCGTTTAGGGACGTAGTCCCCCCGAAAATCTTTGCCATCACACACCTCGCTTGCAGAGCACAATTTGCTGCTGATCGATGGACCGGCAACTTGTTGTGATGTTGTGGAGGCGATCTGGTTTCAGACTTTCAAGTAGTCTCTGCCGTTGTTTGACAATCGCTTGTATGTCAGTAGGTTTTGCCTGACAGCAGGCGTTTGTCGTTGAGCATCCGCTCAACTAATCGGCAATGCCGTATATTATGCAGAGACACCCTTCCTTCCGGGTTTGGTTACCTGATGAAAGCAGGTCGCAGTTTTAATACTTAGAGTCTTCAATGGTCTGACAGGTTCCGAAAAACGTTTGGGAATATGTTGTTGATAGTTGAACGACGTTTGAAGGTCATGATTACTTACGAATTTTTCTCTTCATTGCGTTGATTGGTTTGTTTTTGTTTTCATGACTTTCGTTTACCCAGTGGCCAGATATTTCAGGCTTTCCTTGCCGTTGACCGCGGGCTAAATTTTGCAGATGCCGCTGTTGGGTTGTTTGAGCAGCGGGGTGAGTTGTTCAACCGAAAGCCTACACCTGAAACGGATCAAAAGCCAAATCGTGAAAACTGCTTTGTGTCGCAACGCCTTTTCAATAAACAGTTTACGTCGAAATAAAATTCGCCTGAATGATGCTCGCCAGCAGCACGTTTTGCTGTTTTCCGAATGACCGATTGACGAGACTCAGTAGTTCAGAGCTGTTACCAACCGGCTCGCTGGCAAACGCCTGTTACTGAGTCTCGCCTTGGGTGGCGGGGCTGGTGAGAGCACCGAACGTGACTTGGTTAGCGGCGAGTTCGGAAGATTCGTCCCAGGTCTCGAAACTGAACCGTTGAAAGTTCAGCCACAGCATCGCCCGGAACTGCTCCGCCGTCGCGATCGTACTGGTACAGCATTCCATCCGGCAGCACAAAGTACCACCCATTGGTGCCAAGCAACCAACGTTCACCAAGACCCAGATAGTTCTCGAACAGGTTTGCGGTGGCTCTTAGCCCCTCGGTCTGCTGCACGGCGGTGACAATGGAATCAAGATTTGCGGCTTGATCGTCGTCAGTCATGACAGACGGCTGCACAAGAGCGTCTCGATTGTTGAACATCTCTGGCCCCAGCTCAGCAACGACGTTGCCAGTGGCTCCTTTTCCGCCGTCCCACATGTGCAGGTTGCCATCGGGAGTCATGAAGGTCCAGCCTTGATTGGACATCATCCACACTTCGCCGCGACCACCCCAATTCAGGAAGTCGTTTTTGGTATTGTGGATCTGCAGACTGCCATGCAGGAACTCAGCAAGCCGTGGCATGTCCTGCGGACGGTCTCCGTTTCCATCCTGTACCAGCATGTCGTTGCCATCGCCGCCGTTCATCTGGTCTTTGCCGCCTTGACCGTATAGACGGTCATTTCCCGTTCCGCCAGACAACATGTCGTTGCCGTCACCGGCCAGCAGCACGTCCATACCGGCACCGCCGAACAGTCGATCAGCGGCGTCGCTGCCCACAAGTGCGTCGTTGCCGTCGCCGCCCACCAGAATATTCAGCTGGCCTGATGACTGACTGACATCCAGCCAATCGTCTCCGTTGCCACCTTCCATAATCAGCGTGTCGATGTTTGCGAAGAAGACGTCCAGTTGGCCCAGGTCAATTTCGCTGCCGACGGCTGCGACCACGTCGTTTCCGTCTGTGCCTTTAACAACCAGCGTGTCGTTGCCTCGTCGACCTCCGTTAACGTTTACGGGAATCGCCATGGCAGTGCCATCCGCTGACATCACGACAGTGAACCGCTCGCCCGTTTGGTCAGACCCACGCAGGTTGATGCCGCCTACTTCGTCCGCCGGGCGTTCCAGCAGCACTCGACCGCTGTCAACATCGACGACCTGCACGGTTCCACCGTTCACGTGGACTTCGACGTTATTTATGCCCTCTCGTTCTGTGTTGACGTCCAGAACTTCCGTGCCCTTCAGAAAGAACAGGTTTGTTTGCAGTCCTTCAATGCCGGAATTGCGTTCGATGATGTCTGACAATCGAGTGTTCTCAATTTCAGCCAGAGCATCGCCTTCGAAGACGTTCTGATACCAGTATCGATCACCGGCTCGCAGACGTTCGAACTGATCAATGATAATGGTTGTGAAAGTTTCGCCCATGGACGAGCCGGCCAGATGGTCTTCTGCCAGGCCGCCGACCCACAGGTCGATGTTGTCGACTGAACCGTATGTCTCTTCCAGCTTGCGAGCAAGTTCTGGATCAGACGTGATTTGATCGAACGAAGTCACCGGCTGCAGCCCCAGGTCAACTCGCACCTGGTTGTAGTCTGCCAAACCATGATCGCGACCGCGCTGAATGTTCAACGACGCCAGATCCAGGCCGCCCGAACCGGGTGGTCCGAACAGGAAGTTCCGAATGTCGTCCACGACCTGAGCGTCAAGTTCCTGAGCCGCCTGGCTGGCTGCACCTCGGAAGATTGCATCGATGCCGATCGCCGCCACTTGATCTGGCCGGAAGAAGGCTGACGCCAGGTCAATGTTGCCGCCTTCGACCACGTTGCCGTCGGCATCCAGCAGCTGCAATTCCGGAGACAGCAGGCTGTGCCCGAATCGGTAAGCAGCGGTCGAAAATTCGTTGGCGATACTCGGATTCACCGTTGGATCGTAGCCGCCGTATTCGCTGATCGCGTCGGCTCCGTGCAAAGCTGGCAGGTATTCGTTGAAGGTAATCGCCTGAATTTCAGCTCGCACAATCGCCCGAGCCTGCTGATACAGTTCTTCGTCGGTCAGCGAAGAATCTTCTGCAGCAAGTTCCGTCGCAATACGATTGTGTTCTCGCACAAAGATTGTTTGCATCGATGTCAGAGCGATGTTTTCATTGGCTCGAACGTCTCCCGCAAGAAACAGAGTTTCAGAGGTGCCACCCGCGTTGGCAAAGCCTTCTGTGTTAAACGGCAGCAGGTCGCCATCGCTGGTTTTCAGCAGCCCACCTTCGAAGGTGCGTAATGCGTCGGCTCGTTCCTGGTCAGAACCGTACACCACGGAGCCGTCGATGAAAGCGGTGATTTCGTTTAGCTGCTGACGAATACCGTCGCTCGATTCATCGCCTTCGACGTAGCCGGACCGAGTTAATGGGATTTCAGCGGTGCCGGTTGCAAACGGGTCGAAGTAAGCATCGCCCAGCGGCACTTCGATGTTGAATTCTTCCGATGGGTCGGAACCTTCGGACAGGTCGATATCGTGATCGACGAATTGTCCCCAGATCCAGACGAAGTCGGTGAGGTTTCGGTCGTTGACGATCGATTCGCTTTGAGCAATCACCTCATTGCTGATCTCGCGAGCACTCGGAAGGGCTTCGCCGGATGGCGACGACACACCATCGGCATATTCCACGATCGTCAGGCGCAGCAGTTCAATGTCTGTGCTGCCCCATTCCGGGTTGTCGATGTTGTTGCCCGTGCCGTCGATTGAGGCGGAAACGGCAGACAACATCTGTCGCTCTTCGCAGACTTCCGCCTGCTGAATTTTTGCACGGTTGGAACGTGAACGTCGTTGAGATCGTTTCATTGCGAATGCCCTTCAATCGATTTTGAAACAGCCTCAGAACAAGTGCGCGGCGATAGCGCAGAAAGGTCGTTCGGGGGACTGCAGAGACGGGATACCTGCAGAGAAATCCCTGCAGGTTGCTTCATCGATCTTGCCGGCAATGAAAGAAGCTTCATGAGAAGATTTCAAAGCGGTGACAAACTTAACTGACACCCATCATCAACACTCCTCATATAAGTCTAAACGCAGGTCAGCCTTGATGATCGTCTGGAAAAGTCACATTTTTGTTGGCACGACTCTTCCTGGAACAGCAACCGGCGCGGCTGGAATAATCGATTCTTTTAGAGTATTGCTCAAAAAGATGCCTGCACGGTGGGCGCATGAATCTCGTAGCGACAACGGAACGGCACGGCACGGCACGGCACGGCGACCAGAACGTTCCACGTCCTGTCTCAATCCACGCCCTTTCTCACTCCAGCCCACCAGGTCAAGAACGACGCGCTTGTAAGCTGGACAGCGCAATTCTCAATCAGCCGCAAGGCGCTAGCCTCGTTTTTTTTCCGCCTGTCGTTACCCACAACAATTTTGATGGCCACCAGCAAATTGGTTGGCTGTTCTTGTTTGCGGGGCAAAGCTCCATTCGTTTGCCTGGCCTTTGGCCCGAATTTGACACTTGCAAATTCAGATTCGTGGGCAGAGACAAGGTTGTTTCCCCTGGTTGGCAAAAACCGGGGCTAACGCCAACGCCGTGAAGGATTCTTGAGCTGAAACCCAATGAGTTAAAGCGAGACATCGCAGTCTGGAGTTTGGGTGCGTTCAAGTCACGAAGTGACGTTAGGTGATAGCCACGGGCGCGAGCCCGTGGAACAGCATTCGACAGTCGTTTTCAGTCCTGAAGGGACGACAGGCAACAACGCGAAATGATACGTCTACCGTCCCTTCGGGACTTTTCGTCTGACTTTTTGCAAACCACGGGCTCGCGCCCGTGGCTACTACCTGCCGTCACTTCGTGACTGAAACGCATTCGACATGACTGCCTCTTCTCCAGTTCAAACAGTGTTTTTGCTTTTCAAAATCCTTCACTGCGTTGGGCGAACGCCCTGTGGCTGATGTGGCTGATCCGGTATCTTTCAAGCTCGCTTCCAGTATGGCGGCTGGCACCGAACGTGGAGCATTGAATCGCCGGCGATCCTGTTTCACGGCCGACATGTTAACGCTGGTGATTACCAATGCGGCTGCTCCCATTCTGACCGCTCCTTAAAGCGTTATGTGGCTGCGATTGCAACTCTGGCCGCGTCAACCAGTGGAGCCGTCGTTCGGCAGGCTTTCTTTCATCAGGTTGTGAACGAAGTGTCGCGAGAGAAATCGTCGTCGCGAGATTCTGTTGCTGTGATGGCATCGGATTGCAACCTGCGTCAGACACAGCCTTCACTTTCTCGTATTCACCAACGTTGGATCAACTGTGTCGATCGCGCCGATTTGCCGGTTCTGCCGATGCCTTTTCATTGAGCATCTTTGCCAGGCATGTTGGCCAGCGTTGGATAGTGATCTCCATTGCCGGGGATTTTGCACTGGTGGGAATAACCATTAAATCACAAGACATTAACTGCGTTTTTACAGGTGAAACACAGACTTTCCGCAGTCAGGAGGTACTTGTCGACACACGAACCATTGGTCTGGCACGCCTATTGCTTTCCATAGATTCGGTTGCTTAGCAACATCGGGATCAAGGATCGATTACTCAGCTGATCGCATGTCTGCAAATTTTCAGAGCAACAACAGAACGATTTTGATCGTCGGCTCGACTGAAATTTCAAACACATGCCTTTGTTAGGAGCCTGCAATGAATTTTCTGAAGAAGAACTGGTTTCCCGTTTTGATGACACTGATCGCTGCCGTGTCGCTGTACGATACCGCGCTGATTGTGAAGTTCAGTGACACGATTCATGGAATGGAAGAAAATCCAATTGGAATCTGGCTGCTGTCCGTTGGTGACGGCAGCATCTGGCTGTTTGTTCGAGCCAAAGTGGCTGGCACCTTAACTGTACTGAGCGTGCTGACACTGATGTACAGATGTCGCAGCAACAAAACTCTTCCCGTCACGTCGTCGATTGCCGCTTACCAAACCGGCCTGTTTACCTATCTGACATTCGCCTAGAACAGCAGGCTGAAGGCACCGACACTTTCGAGAATCGCCTGCTTACCTGCCGGTACGCAGACGCAGAAATGCGTGGGCCATCCACGCGTATAAACACTCCTTCGTCATTCCCGCGCAGGCGGGAATCCACCGGACAGTGTGGCGGCTGAATTCCCGCCTGCGCGGGAATGACGGTTGGGGGTGGGAAATGACGGTCGTAGCGACAACGTCGCGGCTCGGCGATTAGCACTTCCCACGTCTTGCGGCGATCCACGCCACCAGGTCAAGGACGAAGCCCTTGTTAGTCGTCGTCTTCGACGATTGGCAGTTCGGAATTTCGTTGGCGTTCCATGGTGATCTTGCGACCACCGTTGGTGTATTCGACAAAATTCAGATACGCTCGCATCAACATCAGACCGCGTCCGCATGGGCGATCGATAAAATCGTCGGCTGTTGGATCAGGAACGTCTTCGGGGATGAAGCCTTCGCCCTGATCTTCCACTTCCACACGCATCATTTCGTCGCCGACATCCGCGTGTACCGTAACCAGCTTGGCAACGTCGCTACCATTGCCATGTCTGATGGCATTAGTGATCGCTTCTTCCAGCGACAGTCTCATCGCGAAGATGTCCCGCATGCTGTATTCATGCTTCTCCATCAACGTCACAATCTGCTCCTGCACAGCCAACCCTTCGGTTGTGTCGCTGGGGATTGCAACGCGGATCTGCGAGACCTCAGGCATGTGGGGACGTACTCCAGAATTAGGCTGGTCAGCAGCCTGACTGTTCCACTGCGAACGACAATTGTTGCTGTATTCACGCCTCTGCGACACGTTCGCGTCGCAGTTGTCTTGAAGAAGACCTGACGGAAAGCAATCGCTGACTACTAGAATTTCGACAAAGCGTCGTCAAGGTCGTCACATAGAGTCAGCACTTTGTGCAGCTGCGTGATCTTGAATACGTCCAGAATGTCTTTCTGGATGTTACACAGGGCACAGGTGCCACCAGCCGCTGAGACTTTCTTGTGCATGGTGATAAGCTTGCCCAGAGCAGCACTGGAAAGGTATTCGACCAACGAAAAGTCCAGAACGATCTGCTTGCGACCGTCCTGATCGACCAGCCCAAACAACTCCTGACCAATCTGGTCAATGTTGGCTTCGTCGAGAATTTTCTTGTCCAAAAATCGAGCGACCGTGACCGACCCAATTTCTTCGATGTCAATACGCTGATCTGACATTCAACAGCCTCAATTCAATGCTGTACTTTTCGGTTGCCGCTGACTTATACAGAAGCCCGCCGACTGTTTGACGCCGCAAGACGATTTGCGAAGTCATAAATCATTCGTCAGGCTTCGCATCGCAAAACCTGAACTTTATTTAGCATAGCACATTAGTGCATTCGGCGGCACTGTCAAGCCGTCGATTCAGTGGAACTCCGCACGGTTTACAGCTTTTTAAGGCCACCAGGTTTCCCGGAACACATTTCCATAGCCTGGCTGATAGAGCCAGGCTGCTCAAACCGGGATTCCATGACAACCGGTAATCCAATTTTCCATCGGCACCCCAGGAATGTGGGGGAAAGCCCTGCTTATCCGATTTTACGCAACGGAGGGCCGAGAGCACGAAACTTCAAGGCTGCCAAGTTCGGCAGTCGGGCACAGCGTTTTGTGAAAATGGGTTATCAGCTTCAGGTCGTAAGCTGTGGAAGCCACTTCTCGTGATTTGTTGTGCCTGGCTTTTTCAACCAGCCAAACGCAATCTGTGGCCTGCAGGCAGTTGGCGATGTGTTGCGTAACAACTGGAGTGACGTACGAATCGCGATTTCCGGAGATCAACAGCACGGGGTGTCGAATGTTGGCAGCTTCACGTTCAAGGTGCACATAGCGGCAGCCGTTTTTTCGTTCGCTAAGCCGGACAGCTTGTCGCAACGTAAATTCAACGTGCCATGCCGGCAATTTGCTGAAGAACCAGTCTGGAACGATATAGCGAGAATAGCGGGAAATGAAGCTCTTCAGCATCCCCATGGTGCTGTAGGCGCCATCGGTGACCGCAGAAGTGATTTGTGGAAATCGACAGGCCGCAACAAGAGCCGCCGCGCCGCCTCGGCTGACTCCGAATATTCCCAAGGGAAGGTGGTTAAGATTCGGGGCCTGTTTCACAAACTTCAAAACCGCTTCAATGTCGGCGATTTCGGATTCTGTCACCCAGTGGCGAGGCGTGTCGGTTTGCAGATGGTTAGCGTGAATGTCTCGAAATTCGAACGAAAGCACGGCGAATCCGGCTTCCACAAGACCGCTGCAATAGTGTTCTGCCGACCAATGGTCGGCGCGAAGTTCCGGGCAGAAAATGATCAGGCCGATCGGATTGCCAGAAGGGCTGTGCAGGCTGGCTTTCAGGTTGTTAGAACCGTCAAACGGAATCGAAAGCTGTAAAGCAGACCTGCTGGATGCAGAATGGGCCGCTCCAAACAGCGGAACGTTTTCGAACAGCCGGCAAATCCGACGCGAGGCGAATTGGCGATAGCCAATGTCTGCCATAATCAGCAGCACGGCTACGGACGTAATTGTCCAAACAAACGCCACGGTATCCTCCGCCGATTCACGCCCTTTGTTTCGTGTGATTCAGGTCATGCCGACCCACGCGAATGGCATGCTAGCTGCGAAATTGCCCTTCAGGAACCCCCATTTGCAAACCTAAGCGGCAAAATCTGAGATGATCAGCGAAACGTTCTGGCCACCGAATCCGAAACTATTGGACAAACAGGTGCTGACCTTCTTTTGTCGAGCTTCGTTTGGAATGTAGTCCAGGTCGCACGCTGGGTCGGGAGTGCTGTAGTTCATTGTTGGCGGAAGAACGCCGTCACGCATGGCCAGCAGGCAGGCAATGGCTTCTACGCTGCCAGCCGCAGCAATCAGGTGTCCCAGCATGCTTTTGATGCTGGAAACAGGAGTATTGTACGCGTGTTCACCCAAGCCGCCTTTAACCGCCTTGGTTTCCACCTGATCGTTGACTTTTGTGCTGGTTCCGTGTGCGTTGACATAGCCAACCTGTTCCGGATTTACTTCAGCGTCTTTCAAAGCCATTTTGATGCAGGCGATGGCTCCGCGACCGTCCGGGTGAATGTCGGTAATGCGATAGGCATCAGCCGTTGAACCGTAGCCTTTGATTTCGCCGTAAATCTGAGCTCCACGTGCTTTTGCGTGTTCCAGTTCTTCCAGAATCAGCATGCCGGCACCTTCGCCGATAACGAACCCGTCGCGGTTCAGGTCGAATGGGCGAGACGCTCCTTGCGGGTCTTCGTTATGTTCAGACAACGCGGTCAACAGATTGAAGCCCGTCAGCCCGAACGGGTGAATCATGCTGTGAGCACCGCCGGACAACATCGCGTCGGCGTCGCCTCGACGAATGATTTCACTGGCTTCGCCAATCGCCTGACTGGACGCCGCACAGGCGGTAAGGCAGTTCAGGTTTGGTCCCTGAGCGTTGAACAGGCTGGCCAGGTGAGCGGCCGGCATGTTGGGTTCCAGTTCCAGTTCGAACTTGGGGTTCATGGACACCAGAAACTCTTTGGTGAAGCGTTCCAGGTCGACGTCGCCATTTTTGTTGGCGTTGGCCACAAGGCTCATAAACTGGATAAAGTCCTGCTGACCTTCGCCCGCACCCAGATAGACGCCCAGTCGAGCAGGGTCGAAGGATGAAGAATCGGAGATGCCCGAATCTTTCATGGCCTGCGAGGCGGCTCCGATAGCGAAGCGGATATTCCGACCGGCATCGGCAAAACGCGACGGATCGGGAACGTAGGAATCGAAGTCGAAATTACGAACTTCGGCAGCAAAGCGAGTCGGAAAATTGCTGGCATCGAAGTGAGTAATCGGGCCTACTCCACTGCGGCCTTCCAGCAGTCCGGACCACATTTCGTCAATGCTGTTTCCCAATGGAGTGACGCAGCCAATTCCGGTAACAACCACTCGACGCTTCATCATTTTTCTCTTTGCAATTTGTATCAATTAGTTCTGCATTCATCTGCGGCGGCGATGCTTCGCCCGCGGAATTCAGGACGCAGATTCTCCGGTGCCAGCCTTGCCGACGGTCAGAATGTCCAGCAGGTTCATTTTAAACACAAAGTTCTTCTGGTCGATGCGGCTAAGCTGCGGATCGTCCGACGAAAGGTGAACGAACACGATTTCGGCTTCGGCAACAAGGCGATCTTCGACAGTTGCCACAACTTTGACCGAACCGCCTTCTTCTCGAGCATCTTCCAAAGTGGCAGAATAAATTAACTGGTCACCTGGGCACGCCCAACTGTGGAATTCCACTTTGGGAACTTTGGCCAGAATGACGTTGTATTGAAAATCGTTTTTTTCACCCAGCAAAATGCCACCGGTTTGAGCCATGCCTTCAATCATTAAAGACGCGGGCATCACGGGAAAGCCGGGGAAGTGGTCGTGAAGGTGCTCTTCTGCAAGAGACACATTCTTGACCGCTTTAGCGGACTCACCGGAATTGAACTCGATGAATTTATCAACCCAATACCAACGCATCGAATACTGCCTTGATCGAAGACTGCCTTAAGCGAATACAACACTGATGGTTCGGCGACAAAAAATCAGACCACCTGAGGGCTCGAGAGCTTGTCGTTTCATGAAGTGTAAGACTGATCTGAGGCCGGCAGAATGCATTATGCCGACCTCAGAAATCGTAGTCCTGCGAACAACGCGGGGAACTTGCCCGATTGTTCATTTACCGGGGCTTGTACCGCTGCATCAGATGCAGCGGTCAATTGACTAGCCCAGGCGAGAAGCAATGAATTTGCCAATCATGTCGACAGTGAACAGATCCGGGATCTTGCTGACCTGTGGATCCTGAGCGAACTTATCCACATCAGCGTGTGGCATCTTTTCGCGAAGTTGAGCGATACCGTCAGCGGTAACTTTTCCGTCTGCAACAAAGCCCGAATCAGCAACTGCAAGATTCTCTGGGAACAGTTCGCCGCGAGGAATCTTAATGTCGAAGTTCTTTTCAAGTCGAAAAACGATATCAAGAAAGTCGATTGATTCTGCGCCAAGATCGCCAATCAACGTGGCTTCAGGAGTGACTTCGTCGTCATCTACTCCCAGTGCGTCGACTAGTGTTTCCTGAACCTTCTCAAAGATCTCTTCAGAGGATGCCATCAAAAACGTCTCCTTTTGTCGCACCTTCTTGAGTGCAGACGAGGACTCACCGCCGAACCCAGCAACCTGTTTGGCCAGGCGATGATGGCGAAACATGGTGTTTATAAAAATTCTTCGAAGCCCCCAAGCCTCGAAAAATGGTCCGCAGAGTCTACGGACCGCGTCTCCAAAAATCGACCACGAAGCTCGCGGAAGGAAGACCTGCATGCCAGTTTTCGGCCAGAATCGTCTCCGAGACTCGCCGAAAACCTCGGTTTTCGTGATTAAATGCCGCCCAAAGTCAAACCACCGTCAACTTTGAGAATCTGCCCTGTCACGTACGAAGAAGACTCCTGAGCGAAGAACAACACCGCATTTGCGATGTCTTCCGGCAGACCAAGTCGACGAGCCGGGATCTTTTTCTTGATCTCAGCCCCCGCCATTTCAACCACAGCTTCCGTCATATCTGTCTGAATAAAGCCCGGAGCAACCGCGTTGGCAGTAATTCCTCGGCGAGCCAATTCTGTGGCAATGCAGCGAGTAAAGCCTTCGACGCCGCCTTTGCTGGCCGCATAGTTTGCCTGACCCGGATTACTGACATCAGCCGCAACACTGGACATGTTTATGATGCGTCCGTATCGCTGAGACATCATCTGACGCGTTACTGATTGGCAGAAGTTGAACACGCTGGTCAGGTTTGTGTCGATGACAGCCTGCCACTGATTGGAATCCATAGTTGCCAGCAGGCCGTCTTTAATGATGCCCGCATTGTTGACAAGAATGTCCAGGCTGCCCCACATCTCAACAACGTCGTTGATAACTTTCTCTGCCGCTGCTTTGTCACAGACGTCGGCCTGAAAAGCCTTCACTTCAAAACCCAAAGCTGCTTGAGCCGCAACAATTTCGTCAGCCGCTGTTGAGCTGGAGTTGTAGACGAAGGCAACTTTGGCACCGTCTGCCGCAAGCTTTTCCACAATCGCTCGGCCAATACCACGGCTTCCACCCGTCACCAGTGCGACACGTCCATTAAGACTCATTTGAATCATCTTTCGAATTGATAGTTATTCCGCAGCGAAAATAGCTACAGTCAGGCGTTTCCACCACAGAACAAATTTGCAACTTGCTCATCGCTTGACGGCAAGAATTTACTAACAAAGAAGCGTCTCACAAAGGCAGCCGCAACTTACACAGACCGTAAAGCATCTGGACGAATCTGCTCAAAAAGCTCTTTCATCGAAGCCTGAATCCGTTCGTCTGCACTGGCCATGTCGGGCCTGTAATTGAACAGGTTTTGCTTCGATAGAATGATCTTCGCACTCACCGCAGACAGTTCGCCGACGGTGCCTGCAGCGACAAAGCTGGCAGTGTCTGCGTCGTTCTTCTTTAGGGTTGCGGTGATCTTTAATGTCTGACCAGGCTTCAGAAAGTTGTTGAACTTTACAGCCTTCGCCTGCTTCAACAACAACGTGCTGAATGCAAAGTCGTCGGTGACGCGCGACAGCCAGGCACAGCTTTGCACCATTGCCTCAACCATCAACACTCCCGGCAATACAGAAAAGCCCGGAAAGTGGTCCTGAAGGTACTCTTCAGCCAGTGAGACATTTTTTATTGTAGAAATCGATTCACCGACAGATAGCTCAGTGATACGATCGACGAGGCAGAATTTCATGGTTTGCTGACTAATGGGTCAGGATGTTTAAGCGTGAAATCAGGTTCCCATCCGTACACCTCGCGAACGGATATGTCCGGGAAAGGCTGGAAGGCTGCGCAACTATAGCCACTGAAATTTTTACCTACAATCAAAGTATGGAAATGTGAGTCGGAATTTTCCGCCTCAGTGTTGTGCCGCCTTCATTTGTTGGAAAAACAGTTCAGCTTACCCAGTCCGCTTAGTTTCATTCTTGCCAAAAGAAATTCTCGAATCTTCAAAGGCGGGAAACTTGCCGCAGATCGACGCGACTTAGTGGCACCAATTGCCATAAACCAACACACTACCGTAATCGTTAGAACTTGACACGGGCAAGTAAAACACTGCATTATCTGTATTTTACCTAACTTGCTTGTGTTACCGAAATGCCCCATGCTATAGTCCGGTGACGTGTTTGGGCAACGCCCTGAGGGGTTCTCGAAACATTCACGTTGGCTTCATTTGGGTGAATGTGGGCCGAAATCATCCACGTTGGGCTCATCGTTACTGAAGTTCTACATTTGTATGTGAGTTTGCACGGGGGGCGTTCTCCGTGACATTTCAGATTCTGAATCAATTTGTGATTCAATTGGAGGGGTTAATTGAACATGCGTTATGTTCTGACACTCGCAGCTGCAGTATTAATGACTGCTTCTGCACAGGCTGGTGGCTGCTTCGGCGGCAAGGTTAGTTCTTGTTGCTCTGCTCCTTGTGCCTCTAGCTGTAGCCCATGCGGT